>Ga0080064_1000985_pt1 | contig 64987 bp, 47 predicted proteins | sample Subgrocontami54m_FD_69260 | JGI IMG/M metagenome (GOLD analysis project Ga0080064, IMG submission 69260) | Subsurface groundwater microbial communities from S. Glens Falls, New York, USA - GMW46 contaminated, 5.4 m (SPADES assembly) (version 2) ... | reverse complement strand
GTCGGCCGACCCGCGAACGACGTCGGGCGTGCGTTGCCAGGTCGCGGCGATCGGCTCGGCACGGCCATCGGCGTGGACCAACTCGAGCGAGTCGGCGGCGCTCCACACGGGACTCTCGACCGTCACGTGCAAACGCAATTCTCCGTTGGCTTCGGGCGCGAACGTGCGTCCGATCGCACTCTCACCGCGCGAATCGAGCACGCGGATGAACGGGCCGTCGGTCAAAACGACGTCGCGCGTTTCGCGCAGCGCCCGCACGACGTCCCCAACGGTGAAGTGTCCCACGCGGTCGTCCGGCACACGGAGACACGTGCGGGGATAGCCCACTTCCTGCACGACGATGGCGTGGGAGTCGCTGTTCGCGGTGGCCGTGATCCGTGCGCCCGTTCGCAACAACGCAAACCAGTCGAGCAGCACGACGTCGGCCTGGGGCTGAAATCGCCCGTTCCACACTTCGATTGCGTCGAATGCCTGCGAGAACGGCCCACGCGCCCGGCCGGTGCTCGGATCGAATTGCACTACGTCGAACAGACCCGTCGGGGATCCCGATCGCGGGTGATTCACTTGGAGCACGGCGTCCGGTGCCGCCGCGCGCGCGCGAGCGATGAGCGTCGGCGTGTCCAGTTCGAGCATGTCCGGTGCGCCGCCGCGCGACGACGCGGCGTCGTATGCCAGCGGGAAGAGATTCCAGTGCCCTGCGGGATGCACGGCGATGTCGGTGCTGAGCTCGTCACCAGGAATCGTCAGCAACCACGCTTCGAGGTGCTCGTCGCGCACCGCCGGCGCGAGATCGGACACGACGTTGTGGTCCGTCGATGCGATCACGTCCAAGCCCTCACCCGCGGCGGCGCGCACGCGATCCCGCAGCGACACGGGCGAATCCAGCGACGGCGCTTGATGGGTGTGAAAGTCGCCGCAGACGTATCCGCGCGTGTCGACGACGCGTCGAACTTCGAGATCGACGGCCGATTCTTGCCCGTCACGCACCTCGACCGTGGTCTCCGCGAGCGAGCGCTCGGGCCCACGCGTCGCCGCCACCCGGTAACGTCCCGGCGCGACGGGGATCACTGCCACGCCGGATGCATCGATCACGTACGCGTTGCGGGCGCCCTCGGCGCGGCCGATCGGACCGAGCGTCGGGTCCGACGTGCCGTCGACGCCGCGGATCAGCACGCGCGCGGGGGCGGCGACCGTTGCACCGGCGGGGGCATCGATCGGTGCTTCCCGGACGCGAACGCGCAACGTGCTCGGCGGTCCGAACCGAACGCGCAGTGTCGGAAGAACGGGTGCGGGCAGATCGATTCGTCCGCGGTTCGACACGATTTCGTGTGCGCCGATCCAGGCGTGCGCCAGCGTCCGGCCCGCGGCCGTGATCACGAGCGTCGACGCGGTCACCGGCAGGTCGATGTCCGCCGCGCCCGTCCGATCGGTAGCGGCGAGCGCGACGCCCATTCCCGCCGCGTCGAGTGCCGCGATCCGCGCGTCGGCCAGTGCCGTCCCGCGTTCGTTCTCGGCGTGGATCGCTACCGTCGTTCCGCGCGCGACGTACCCGGTTGCGCGAAGCGCCCCCGACACGTCGCCCGCCGACGACACGCCGATGCGCCTCTCGTACGTGACCGTCTCGCCGGGCGCGAGCGACCGTTCGGCCTGCACCGGATCACTCCAGTTGCCACCGTTGGGTCCATGCAGTGCCGTGGGCGCAGCGTACGCGTAGGCCGTGAACACGCCCACGCCTGCGACGTACGGTTCGCGCGTCTGTCCGCGCATCGCGAACCCGATGCCGGGCGCCCAGTGCTCGGCGGCCGCCCACTGAATCGCGTCGCCGAGTCCCACGTCGACGGCCGCCGCGCCGCGATTGACGAGCGTCGTGCGCATCGAGAGTGCACGATCGCTGTGCCCCAGCGAATACTCGGTCGTGCCGTCGAGTCCGGGGGTTCGCCGTTCCGTGCCCTCGACGATGATTGACGCACGTCCACCGGACGACGATGTCATGCGGAGCGATCGGTAGGCGAGCTGACGAGGAAATCTCCCGAGGTACGTGAAGACCAATCCCAGTTCGTCGCGGCCATCTCGGGGCGAAAGGTCGACGAGATTGCCGCCCGTGAGTGCAAATCCACCGGCGTTCGGAATGTCACTGATGATCGCGCGGACGAACCGATTCTCCAGCACGAAGTCGCCGACGATCCCCGACGCGTGCGTGCCGCGCGACAGGTCGCGCACGTCGACGGCTCGGTGTGCGCTCGCAGAAGGCTCGATTCGCGGCGCGTTCGTCGTGACCGGCCGCGCCGCACAGGCCACGGCGGCGCACGCCAATCCGATCGCCGCGCGCATCAAGCCGTGGCGAGCAGGTTCAGTTCCCACGCTCCATCGCGGTACGTCGCGACGATTCGCAACAGATACGCCGCGAGCCGCAGCACGTGGATGGCGCCGGGCCGCACGAGTTCGGAAGAGTACCCGGTTGCCAGCGGCGATACCGTCACACGCAATCCGTTGCCGTCCTTCGCGGCGTAGACGTACGCGTTGTCGCCGACGGAGGCGACGATCTCCGAGAGCAGTCGCACGAGGCCGCGCGGTTGCGGGAGCAGCGTGTCGCGATTCCCCTCGAGCGTGACGGTCTGGCCGCGGCTCTCGATCGCACGATCCAGCAGTGTCTCGAGCGTCGCGACGGGGTTCTGCACGCGTTGGCGAAGCGTCGCGTCGACCAGATCGACGGTGCGCGACAAGTCCTCGAGCGTTCGAAGCGCCAACTCCAGCAGGTCCGATTGCGATGTTCGTTCGGCGGCCATTTGCGACGCAACACGCGCGATGGTCGCGCGCACGAGCTCGACCTGCGTCAGCAGGTATTGCTCCGCGAGGACCGGATCGGGCGCATGCAGATCGATGCCGCTTTGCCGGGCGCTCGTCGTGTGCCGCAGCGACGGCAAATCGAGGGTCGGAAGACCTGCCAGCGCTCGATGCTCGATGGTCAGCAGGCTGGCGAGATGGGCCGCCCGGTCCGCGGCGAGCGGAGCCGAGCCTTTCAGGAGCGAAAGGGTCAAACGGGCCAAAGTTTGCGCTTCTGCGATGCGCGCTCGCCAACCCCGGAGCGCTTCTTCCACCGCCTCGGCCGCGGAAGATACCGAAGTTGCAGCGGTATTCGCCGAAGCGTCTGGGTCTTGTCGGGAGGGTGAAGACATCGTCTGAAACCCGCTCTTCGTGGGATGCAGCATACCCCGTGCCGGGGGCTACTTGCATCAATGCGCAAGAAGGAATATAGGCTTCTTCGTGACCGTCGCCCTCGCTCCGATCGCGCCGCGTTGGGAACTGTACCGCTTGTTGAGCGAGCCCGCACGTTTGTGCCTTCTGGCGCTCGCCGCCGAGGACGAACTCGCCGTCAGCGAGCTCGCCGAGCTTCTCGACGAGAGCCAGCCGAACGTGTCGCGTCAGGCCGCACCGCTGCGCCAAGCGGGGTTGCTGACAGTCCGTCGCCAGGGAACGTGGACGCTGATGCGCCTCGCGCCTGACGCAACGCACGACCCGGTCGTTGCGGACGCGCTGCGCGCCGGGCGGGCGCTGTGCGAAGAGCGCGGCACGCTTGGGCGCGTGGCCGACGTCGTTCGCGCCCGCGAGCGGACGACCCGCGAGTTCTTCGCGCGCCCGCGCTCGACCGGCGCAGCGGGTTCCGCGCCGGAGTCCACGGCGTACCTTGCCGCGCTCGCGGAGCTGATTCCGGAGCGCGCGCTCGCCGTCGATGCGGGCACCGGCGATGGGCGCTCGCTCGATCTACTCGCGCCGCTGTTCGAACACGTGATTGCCATCGATCGGTCGGAGGCGCAGCTCGCGTCGTGTCGCGAGCGAGTACGCTTGCGCGGGTTCGAGAACGTCGAGCTGCTTCTCGGCGAGATCGACGAACCGAACGTCCAGCAGGCCGTTCTTGCCCGCGGCGGCGCCGACGTCGTGCTCGCCGCGCGTGTCCTGCATCACGCGCCGCGCCCGGCCGACGCGATGCGAAATCTCGCCCGCCTCGCGCGCGCCGGCGGTGCGGTCATCGTTCTGGACTACGAGCGACACGAAGACGAGTCGATGCGTGAGCGCGAAGCCGACTTGTGGCTCGGGTTCGAGCCGAGCGAGCTGCGGACGCTTGCCGACGGTGCGGGCCTCGTCGGCGCCTCGGTTCGCGCGATTCCGCCGCCATGGTGCGGCGCCGGTCCCGACCGGCATTTGCAGTGGCAGGTACTTCTCGCGCGTCGGCCCTCGGTCGCGCGTGAGAACACCATCACACCCGTTTCCGTTACCGCAACGCACCGCCGCGCAGGCCGAACAGGAGCATCGCAGTCATGACGAACAAGAAGCCGCTGAACGAAATCCCCGGGAAATACAAGGTTGCCGACATCTCGCTGGCCGAATGGGGTCGCAAGACCATGCGCATGGCCGAGAAGGAAATGCCGGGCCTCATGGCGCTGCGCGAAGAATTCGGCGCGAGCAAGCCGCTCAAGGGCGCGCGCGTCGCTGGATGTTTGCACATGACCATCGAGACCGCGGTGCTCATCGAAACGCTCAAGCACCTCGGCGCCGAAGTAACGTGGTCGAGCTGCAACATCTTCTCGACGCAAGATCACGCGGCTGCGGCAATCGCCGCCACGGGTGTCCCGGTGTTTGCGTGGAAGGGCGAGACGCTCGAGGAATACGACTGGTGCATCGAGCAGCAGCTCCTCGCGTTCGAAGGCGGCAAGGGCCCCAACATGTTGCTGGACGACGGTGGCGATCTGACCGTGATCGTGCACCAGAAGTACCCGCAGATGTTCGACGGACCCGACGGCATCCGCGGTCTGTCCGAGGAAACCACCACGGGCGTGCACCGGCTGTACGAGATGCACAAGAAGGGCACGCTCAAAACCCCGGCGTTCAACGTCAACGACTCGGTTACCAAGTCGAAGTTCGACAACCTGTACGGCTGCCGCGAGTCCCTCATGGACGGCATCAAGCGCGCGACGGACGTCATGATCGCCGGCAAGGTGGCGATCGTCGCGGGCTACGGCGACGTGGGCAAGGGCTGTGCACAGGCGCTGCGTGGCTTCGGCGCGCGCGTGATCATCACCGAGATCGACCCGATCTGCGCGCTGCAGGCCGCGATGGAGGGCTACGAGGTCAAGCGCCTCGACACGGTGATCGGCGAAGCGGACATCGTCGTGACGTCGACCGGCTGCCTGGACATCGTGACGGGCGAGCAGATGAAGCGGATGAAGGACGAGGCCATTCTCTGCAACATCGGCCACTTCGATTGCGAGATCCACGTGGCGTGGCTCGAGAACAATCCGGAGATCAAGAAGGAGAACATCAAGCCGCAGGTGGACCAGTACCAGTTCCCCGACGGCAAGCGTCTCACCGTGCTGGCGGCGGGCCGGCTCGTGAACCTCGGCTGCGCGAACGGCCATCCTTCGTTCGTGATGTCGAACTCGTTCTGCAACCAGGTCATGGCGCAGATGGAGTTGTTCCAGAACCCGGGCAAGTACAAGGTCGGCGTGTACGTGCTTCCCAAGGTCCTCGACGAGAAGGTCGCGCGGCTGCACTTGAAGAAGCTCGGCGTGGAACTCACGACGCTCACGACGAAGCAGGCTGAGTATCTGAACGTTCCGGTCACCGGTCCGTTCAAGCCCGACCACTACCGGTACTGAGTGCGGCGGGGAAGAAGAAGAAATTCAGAGAACAGGAAGACGAGAAGTCGGGAAGAGCGGAGGAATTTGGGATAGTTCGGAGGGCAGACGGGCGGGTGCATCGAGGTCGGCTGGATCGACGTTTGCGGTATCGCCGTCCACCGCCGCGCTCGAACGTGAAGCCACGCCCGCCGCGTTGGATACCGCATTGTACGCAAGTTCGCGCGTTCGGTCGCGCACGGGATTGTACCCGCGATCGCCGTCGCGATAGGATGGTGGCGATGGGTGCCGCGTTTCGAGCCAGTTGGACCGTCGCCGCGGCGAGTGCGGCGCTGCTGGTCGGCGCGTGCAGGCAGCCGATCGAAGCGGTTGGGCCAAGCGCCCGCGGTTCGCAATTGGCGGAGGCGGACCGTGACGAGATCGGTCGCGTCGGAGACCGCGTCCTTCGGGTCACGCGCCGAACGAGCGTGGCGCCCGAGGGTGGCGATGGGCCCGAGCGACTCGATCTCGCGTGGCGAACCACGGACGGAACGTTGGAAGCGATCACGGTCGCCGCGCCGACGACGGCCGCCGCCACGTGGGCCGGCACGCTGGTCGTGCTGGACGTACGAAACGTCCTTTCGCAGCATCTCGCGAGCGGGCAGCGACTGCAGCTCGCGCTCGAGGTCTTCGGCGAACTGCGAACCTCCGACGACGGTTCGCTGCTCGCGTACGTCGCGGTCCCGGGAGTCGCGGGGGACGTGCACGTGCTCGGGCCCCGGGGTGATGTCGTCGTCGCGAGGAATCTCGGGTCCGCGGGCCTTTTCCGCTTCTCGCCGAGCGGGCGCTGGCTGGCGTTCGTCGGATCGCGCGCGGGAGGCGTTCTGGGCGTGTGGATCACGCACGCGCAGGACGATCAGGACCTTCGCTGCGTGACCAACTGCACGCTGCGCGCAGGCGTCGACCCGATCGCGGACCAGGTCGACGTCCCCGGCGATTCGCGCTCGTTGCGTGTCACGGAAGACGCAGTCGACTGGTCGACCGCGTCCGGTCGCCAGATCCGCGTCGCGATCGGGGATCCGCGGTGAGTCGCGCATCCGCCGCCGTGCTCGTGTGTGCCGTGCTCTCAGCGTTCGGAACGCCAGCGGTTGCCCAGCGCGCGCGGCGGTCCGTCGAGTGCAGTACGTGCATCGCGAACTGGTACTACTTCGACGAGAACGCGGCGAGCCCGGCGCAGCGCGATTGGAACTGCGGTACGAGCAGCTACGATGGTCACCGCGGATCCGACTGGTCGCTCGCCGGCGGCAACGGCGCCATCGCGGCCGGACACAACGTCGTGGCCATCGCCGACGGCACGGTCGTTGCGATCAATGAAGGCGCGTACGACACGTGTACCGCGTGCAGCGGTACCATGTGCGGAACGGCCTTCGGCTTCGGGTACGGAAACTATCTCCGGATCGACCACGGGACGCGGAGCGTGACGTACGCCCACATGCGCCGCGGCTCGCTGCGCGTCGGCATGGGCGCGCGAGTGACCTGCGGCCAGGTTCTCGGACAGATCGCCAGCTCGGGGTGTTCGACCGGGGCGCACCTTCACACGGAGTTCCGGACGATCGGCGGCACGAGCGCGACGGCCTACGACCCGTACATGGGGAGCTGCTCGCCGACGTCTCCGAGCGTGTGGACGACGCAGAATGCGTACCGGACCCTGCCCGGCGACACGTGTGACGGCATGACACCGCCGCCGACGTGCCCGAGCGGCACGTTTGCGATCTGGACCTGCGACTCGGCGCTCACATCGCGAACGCGGTGCATCAGCGGCGTGGTCACGACGGAGATGTGCCCGAACGGTTGCGAATCGCGTCCCGTCGGGGTCGACGACGTCTGCCGCCCGCCGCCCGCGTGCACGGGAACGACCGAGTGGCAGTGCAACACGGATCGTTCAGGTCGTCGGCGCTGCAACGCCGGCACCGAGCAGACCGAGACGTGCGCAATGGGCTGTCGCGTCGCGGATCCGGGCGACGACGTGTGCAACACGACCCCGACGTGCCCGACCGGACTGGGTGCCGCGTGGGTGTGCACGGCGGATGCCCGCTCGCGGCAGCGCTGTGTGTCCGGCCGCGTCGAGACCGAATCCTGTCAGCAGTCGTGCGCCGCGGGAACGCCGAACGCCACGTGTGTGGCCGGCACCGTCGACGCGGGAGCAACGGTCGACGCGAACGCCATGTCGGACGCCAGTGTTCCGCGGGACGGGCCGACCATCCCCGACGGGTCTGGGACTGCAGACGGCGGCGCGCGTCGCGATGCGGCGGACGGCGGCGGCAATTCGATGGTGGACGGCGGCTGCGCCTGCCGCACGGCGGGTGGCCGTGATTCGCGGCGCCCGGGGACGGTGCCCTGCGGTCTCACTGCGAGCTTCATCGCAATCGCGTGCGCGCTGCGTCTCAGGCGGCGATCGCGGCAATCGCGGCGCGCATCTACGCGCGAATTCTAGGCGTGCTCCGCGGTGCGATGCTTCAACTCCAGCAGACCGCCGTCGCCGTCGGTGAACTGGGTGCAGCCCCCCTCGATGCTGCACGAGCCTCCCGTGCCCGCATCGGCGGCGTTTCGAAAACGCACGCATCCGTCTCCGACGTTCTCGGTGAAGTAGCCGGCCGTGCAACCGCCGACGCCCGCCACCGCAGCGACGCTCACCACGAGCGCTGCCGGGAGCGCGAGAATCCGACTTCGCATGGCCGGCAGCAGGCGTGGGTGGAACGATGCGCGCTGTCAATCGTTCTGGCGGTTCGGGCGCGTGACGTGAGCCGCTCGAACGCAGGCCCATGGCCCCATGGCGCGTGCGCTACCCTTGCCCTGGATTACAAGTACACTCCATCGTCGCCGCGCGCAGGTGCGCGCGCTGCCGCCCCGGAGTTGATTGATGTCACGTCCTTATTTTCGCGCCAACGCGCGCGCGTTGTTTCGATGTGCCCCCGTCCTGTTTCCTCTCGCACTCGCGGCGTGCAGCGCACCGTCTCCGACGCAAGACATCACCAACGTCGATGCCGCGGCCGACGGCGCCGCCGCGGACGTCCCGCGTGACACGGCCCCAGCGCCACTTCCTGTCCTCGGCAACGGCCGACACACGAGCGCTTCGGTTCGTATCCGCATCATCGCGACGGAAGCCGATCAACTTTCTGTGCCGCGCGACCTTGCGTTCAACTCGGACGAGCCGACGCAGCTGTGGATCGCCAACAACCAGTCCAGCTCGATCACGATCCTCCGCGACGTTGGGCTGCCGACCCAGAACGCGCGGACGCGGCGTGGCCCCGGCAACACTCACTTCCTGTCGCGCCCGTCGGCGCTCGCGTTCGGCGCCCCGGGCACACTCGGGACCGCGCAGGAGCAGGACGCGATCACGCAGCCGACGACGCCCGGTTCGTTCATGGGCCCCACGCTCTGGGACTCGACGTACGAGTTCTTCGATGGCGGGCTCGCATCGCATCTAGACATGCTGCACAACAGTCCGAACTCGGTCGGCATCGCGTGGGAGCGAGACAATGTGTACTGGATCGTGGACGGTTTGCACGGCTCTCTGACGCAGTACGATTTCCGAGAGCCCCACGAATTGGGCGGTGCGGATCACAGCGACGGCATCGTTCTTCGCTATGCAGCAGGCATGATCGGCTACGTGCGTGGCGTCTCGTCGCACGCCGAGTTCGATCCGATGACCCAGCGAGTGTTCGTCGCGGACACCGGGAACAATCGTATCGCGGTGCTCGATCCGGCCGGCGCTACGCAGGGCGCTCGCATCTCCCCCAATTTCGACGGCACCAATCAGAGGATGATGACCGGCGGCACGCTCGAGACGTTCGTCGATGGCGCAGCGTTCGAGATGCAGGCGCCCTCCGGGCTCGCGTTGGTGAACGACTTGTTCTACGTGACGGACAACACGACGTCGCGCGTGTTCGCGTTCGATCGCATGGGACGCCTAATCGATTGGCTCGATTTGAGTGATCGTGTGCAGACGGGCGCGCTGATGGGCATCGCGCTGAGCGCCGACGGTCGCGTGTACCTCACGGATGCCGCGGACAATCGCGTGATCGAAGTGTCCCCCGCGATGTAGAAGGCTTCACGGCACGGGCCGCCGGTCCGCCCGGAACGACACAGGACGTCCAGACCCTCGCCCGTCCGTGCGGCGGTTCCGTCGAACGCATCACCAAGAGTCCTGCTACTGTCGGTGCGTGGAGTTGCGTCGCCCGGGTGACACGGTGGCCGGACGTTTTGTACTCGAAGACGTCGCCGGAGCCGGTGGAATGGGCACGGTCTATCGCGCACGAGACACGCTGAGCGGTCTCGTCGTCGCCCTCAAGGTGTTGCACGGCGGCGCGAGCAGTGACGACGCCCCCGAGCGCTTTGGCCGCGAAAGCAGGGTCCTGGCGGAACTACAACACCCGGACATCGTGCGTTGGATCGCACATGGCGTCGAACCGCCAGGCCAGCGCTACCTCGCGATGGAGTGGTTGCAGGGCGAGTGCCTCGAGCCCCGCCTGAGACGCGCCGCGATCGGCGTCGATGACAGCGTGCTCCTGCTGCGTCGCATCGCGAGTGCGTTGGGCGTCGCGCACCGACGCGGGATCGTCCATCGGGACGTGAAACCGAGCAACGTGTTCCTGGTCGATGGACGCACGGATCGTCCGAAGATTCTCGATTTCGGAATCGCGAAGATGCGGGGGGACGACGAACTTCGCACGACGACAGGTGCCGTGCTCGGCACGCCGGGATACATGTCTCCGGAGCAGGCTCGCGGCGAGCGGGAAGTCGGGCCGACCAGCGATGTCTTCTCGCTCGGTGTTCTGCTCTACCGTTGTCTGTCCGGAAAGCTTCCGTTCGCGGGACGCGACCCGCTTGCGTTTCTGATGCGCGTGATTCTCGAAGAACCGACGCCGCTGCGCGAGCTGCGTCCGGAGGTACCTCGCGCGCTCGAAGAAATCGTCGCGCGCATGCTCTCGAAGTCGCCCGAGCGGCGACCTGCCGACGGCGGGGCCGTGGCCGACGCACTGGCCGCCCTCGGAGAAATCACGTTGGATCTGCCGGCGTCCGAACTCCACACCGGGGTTGCGAGCATCACCACGGGCGAGAAACGCGTGCTGTGCATGGTTCTCATGCGACTGGCACCTGCCCACGCACCTGCCGTGGAACCGATCGACGGCACTGTGAGGACGATTTCCCTTCGCCCGAGCGAGCGGAACGCGACGCTTCGAAAGGCCGCGGAGGTGTTCGCGGGAAAAGTCGAATCACTCATCGATGGCTCCGTGGTGGTGGCGTTCGCCGGAAGCGAATCGCTCGCGGAGCAGTCGGTGCGCGCCGCGCGATGCGCGTTCGCGCTTCGGGACGCCGTGCCGAACGCGCCCATCGCGCTCGTGGCGGGGCGCGTCGACCTCGCTGCGGGTCTTCGCGCGGGAGACGTCATCGATCGAGGCGTGTCGCTTCTCGACGTCTCAAAGGAGGGCAGCATTCGACTGGACGACGTGACGGCGAGCCTGCTGGAAGCACGCTTCTCGATCGGACGCGACGCGAGTGGCCTCTTCCTGCTCGCCGAGCGGACGGGCGGCGGCGCCGTGCGAACGTTGTTGGGCAAGCCCACTCCGCTCGTGGGACGCGAGCGCGAACTCCAGAATCTCGAGTCGATTCTCCGAGAGTCCATCGACGAGCCGATCGCCCGGGCGGTACTCGTGACGGCGCCCGCGGGCTTCGGAAAGTCCCGCCTGCGATACGAGTTGCTTCGCCGAGTCGAACGCCTCGAGGATCGCGTGACCGTCCTGACGGCGAACGGCGATCCGATGAGTGCGGGAGCGCCTTACTCCATGATCCGACCGGCCATCAAGCGGGTGGCGGACATTCACGACGGCGAGCCCCTCGCGAGTCGCCAGGCGAAGTTGCAGCGACGGGTGGCGCAGCACGTGACACCTGGCGAGGTGCAGCGCGTTGCCGAGTTTCTCGGCGAATTGGTGGACAGTCCCTTCGCGGACGACGACAGCGTCCAGCTCCGCGCGGCCCGGAGAGATCCCATTCTCATGGGCGACCAGATCCGTCGCGCATGGGAAGACTTCATGCGTGCCGAGTGCGAAAGCAACCCGGTGCTCGTCGTGCTCGAGGATCTTCACTGGGGCGATCAACCCTCGGTCCGACTGGTCGACTCGACGCTGCGGCTGCTCGCCGACCGACCCCTGATGGTGCTCGCCCTCGCGAGGCCGGAAGTGCGGGACTTGTTCCCGCGGCTGTGGGCCGAGCGGGGGCTCGAAGAGGTGCGGATCGGCGAGCTGACGCCTCGCGCGGCAGAGAAACTCGTTCGCCAGGCACTGCAAAACGCAGAAGACCGCGTCGTGGCGCGGGTCGTCGAGCGCGCGGAGGGAAATGCCTTCTACCTGGAGGAATTGATCCGCGCGGCGGCGGAGGGAGACTCGGAATCGTCGCCGGGCAGCGTCTTGGGGATGGTGCAGGCCCGTCTCGAGGCGCTCGACACAGACGCGCGACGGGTTCTCAGGGCGGCGGCGGTGTTTGGACACACGTTCGAACGCGGGGGCCTGGCGGCGCTGCTGGGGGACGACGACCGACTCGACGAATGGCTGCGCGATCTGGTCGCCCGCGAGACGTTCAGCGATCGTGGCGCGTCGCGAGTTCCCGGGGATCGCAAGTTCGCGTTTCGGCACGCGCTGGTTCGCGACGCAGCGTACGCCATGTTGATCGACGATGATCGGAGACTCGGGCATCGACTTGCGGCCGAGTGGCTCGAGCGCGTCGGCTCGACGCCCGCCGCGGTATTGGCGGAGCACTGGGAAAGAGCAGACCGACCCGAACAAGCATCGCGGTTCTATCAGCGCGCCGCGGAGGACTCGCTCGAGGCGAACGACTTCGAAGCAACGATCGCCCTTGCCGATCGGGCGATCGCCGGCGGCGCCCAGGGCGAGGCGCGCGGCGTGATGCGAACGCTGCAGGCCGAGGCGCACCGGTGGCGCGGCGAACTCGTGCTTGCCGAAGAGCGCGGCGTCGAGGCGTTGTCGCTGCTCCCGAAGTCCAGCGCTCGTTGGTGTCGCGCTGCGTCGGAAGTCGCCGTGACCAGCGGCCGCCGAGGCCACCGCGAGCGGATCACGTCGGTCGGCCGCGAACTGCTCGAAGTTGTCGCAGGCGCAGAGCCGAACAGTGCCCGACTCGTTGCGGCGATGCGGACCGCGGTGCAGCTATTTTATACGGGACACTACGCGCTTGCCACGGAGTTCCTGGATCGACTCGAGCGCGACGCCGAAGCGCAGTCGAAGGGTGCGCCCGACGTCGCCGCAAGGCTCGAGCAGATGCGCGTCGCGAAGTCCATCGCGGGGGGCGATTTGTCCGAGCGTCGGCGTCGAAGCGCGCTCGCCGTCGAGAGCTTTCGGATCGCCGGCGACCTGCGCATGGCGTGCACGCAGGAACTCAATCTCGGCTACGCGGACATCGCGCTTGGGCAGCACCAGACCGCGGTCGACGCGCTCCAGGTCGTGCTTGCGTCCGCTGAGCGCATGGGCCTCGCGAATGTCGTCGCGGTTGCGAAGCACAATCTGGGTCTTGCGTTGATGCGACTCGGCCGGTTCGAGGAGGCCAGGGCGTACGAGGCAGAAGCAGTGATCGCCGTGGCATCTCACGGCGACCGGCGGATCGAAGGCGGTTCGCGTTTGTACCTCGCGATGATTCACCTCGGACTCGGAGATCACAACGCCGCCGAAGTCGAAGCTCGCGAAGCGGTACGGGTCACCGAGGCGTTGCCGCCCACCCATGCGCATGCGCTCGCGGCGCTCGCGTCGGTACTCGTGAAGTCCGGGCGCGCGGACGAGGCCTTGCGCTACGCGCGAGAGGCGAGCGAATTGCTCGCATCCCTCGGCAGGGTCGACGACGGCGAAGCGCTGATCTACCTGACACTCGCCGAAGCGCTCGAGGCCACGGGCGACCAGGTCAACGCACGTTCTGCAATCGCCGACGCGAAGCGATTCATCGAGGGGATGGCGTCGCGAATTGCGGACGGGCCCCTGCGACAGTCGTTTCTGAGTGAAGTTCCTGAAAGCGCACGCATCCTCGCGCTCGCTCGGGCATGGGGACCGATTCCGGCGTAGCCCGTCGCCGCGCACGATGGGCTCGCTGCGCCTCGATACCGCGCACGTTGCAGGGGTGGACCGTACCGCCCGCCGTGATATTCCTTTGCCGATGAAGTGGACGCGTCGACGCTTTCTGAAAGTCGCCGGTGTCGCGGTCGCGACCGGTGCCTGCGGAACCGCGCCGAGCGGCGGCGGCGACGCGGTCAACTCGGATGCGCTCGCCGATTCGAACGACGCTCTCGATGCGAACACCGGGCTGGACGCACGTACCGACAGCTCCGCGACCGATGCAGCGTTCGACACCGCGACGGACGCCAGTTCCGTGCTCGACGCGCGCGCCGACGGAGGCCGTTGTGGACCGACCGACTCGGGCTCGACGCCCGATGCGCGTCCGGATCTGGGTTTCAGCTCCATTCCGCTCAGCGCGAACTTCCCGCAGGGGGTCATGGCCGGCGACGCGCTTCCGCGCCGCGCGATGGTGTGGACGCGCTACGGCGGCACGCGCGCGCTCGTCGTGCGTGTGGTCGAGACGCTTCGCGACGGGACCGTGATCGCCGCGGCGTTCGAGGGTTCCGTGACCACGACCACCCCATTCGACTTCGTCCACTTCGACGTGATGGGGCTCCGACCGAGCGCGTTCTACAAGTACGCGTTCATCGAGCGCGACGCCGCGGGCAACAACGTGGGGCGAAGCCGCGTCGGCCGGTTCCGAACCGCGATCGATCCGACCGATGCATGCACGGTGCTCACGTTCGGCGGTGTGTCGTGCAACAGCGGGCGCCAGGCCGAGCTGATGGGCGGCGCCGTTCCCGCGCTCGCACAAGCCGCGGGCGACGACCTCGATTTCTTCATCCACGCCGGCGATCACATCTACGCGGACTTCACCAACGCGACGACGCTCGCCGACTACCGCGACGTGTACTCGCGCTACTGGCGCTTCGACGGGTTGAGCGACGTGCACGCATCCACCGCGCTCTACACCACGTGGGACGATCACGAGGTCTACAACAACTGGAACATCGAAAACGTCGAGCGCAGCGGGCGCCAAGCGCAACTCGATGTCGCGCGGCAGGCGTTCTTCGAGTTCCGAGCTTTCCGCAGGAGCGCCACCGACCCGGATCGCATCTGGCGCAGCTTCACGTGGGGGGACGTCGTGGAGTTGTTCATTCTCGACGTGCGTGCGGAGCGTCGCCCGAGCATCGACCAGATGATCTCTCGCGCGCAGATGGACTGGTTGAAGCGGGGGATCTCGACCTCGACTGCCGTGTTCAAGCTGATCGTCACGTCGAAGCCCATCACGGGGCGCGTTCCCCTCGCCGACGAGTCACAGCGCGCCGACTTCTGGGAAGCGTTCCGTCCGCAGCGCGAAGAGTTGCTCGGTCACATCGTGAACAACGACATCCCGGGCGTGGTGTTCCTCTCCGGAGACATCCACACGGGCATGCTCTCGCGTGTCGAAGCGACGGGTCCGTATCGCAACCTGCGTGAGGTGTGCATGGGTCCCGCGTGCAGCGGCGATCAGGACGGCACGATCTCCTGCGGCGGCACCGGGCAGAACGAGATCGTGATCCATCGCTACAACTACACCCGATTCCGCGCCGATCCGATCGCGCGAACGTTCCGCGTCGAGTTCATCGGCGAGGGCGGCGGCGTGATCTGTTCGCAGACGATTCGCGTGTGACCGCGCACGCGGGCACAGCGCGATGCGTCGGCCCGCCGCTTGCTGTAGCCGCGGTCGGACGACCGCCAGCACGCTCGGAGCGTGCCAGTGTGCGCCAACCGTGCACACGAATGTCCGACTGAACGTCCCCAGTGCAATGGAGATCCCGATTCATGACAAGCCCATCAACCCGCGTTCGCTTCGCAGTACGTTTCGCCCTCGTCGCGGCCACCGCGCTCGGTTGTAGCGCCGCGACGTCGCCCACGGGGGACGGCTCCACGGACAGCTTCGGTGCGAGCGATGCCGTCTCCGACGTGCAGGGGTGTCGGCTTACGAACGGGAGTGTCTGCTCCGTCGGCATGTCGTGTCCCGCGGGGGACGGCTGCAACACGTGCACGTGCGGGCCGTCGGGCGGCGTCGCGGCATGCACCGAGCGGGCGTGCCCGCCACCGATGGACGCCGGATCGAGAGCGTGTTCCACGGCCGCGGACTGCGCGCGAAACGAGTCGTGCGTCTTCCCGCTGAGCGCCTGCTCGTCGCGGGGCACGTGCGAGCCCGAGCTGCGCTGTCTCGTGCCGCGGTCGTTCTGCGCGTGCTCGGGCGTGGTCTACCAGGCGTGCGTCCCGGACCGCCCCACGGTATCCGAAGGAACGTCGTGCGTTCCGCCCGTGCGCGACGGCGGCACGCGACCGTGCGGCGCGACGACCTGCGGCGCGAATCAGCTGTGCGAGTACGCGTGCTGCGGAGGTGCGGCGCCGCCGTGCGAACCGCGGACCGACGCGGGGACGTGCCCAGCGGGCTCCGCACCGGGGCCGTGCTTCGGGCCGGGAGGTCCGGCGTTCGACTGCACGCGCATGTGCACGCCGCCTCCCCCGCACTGCGTGGACCTGCCGGCCGCGTGTGGCGGGCGTCCGGACTGCGCGTGCCTGCGCGGAGCATCGGTGTGCGGCGGCGTGGGCTGCGGGTTCGTTGACCCGAGTGGCGTGCACTGCGTGTGTGCGTGAGGGTTGCGCTCCCAGGAGCAGCGGAGTTCCTTGGAGTTGTCGCGCGGTACGGCCGAGTGCATCGCGTGGAGGCCGCGCGAGCGAGGGCGTGGCGGACCGCGTCCGCGCGACGTATCCTAGTCGCATGACGACGAGATCCCCGCTGCGAGTCAGTTGGAACGGGCGCGACCTGCCCGAAGAATTCGCGTCGCTTCCACCGGGCGAGTACGAACTCATTCCGTTCGACGATGTGATCACCGATGACGACGAGCGCGCGATCGCCGCGGCTCGAGCCGCCGTCGAGCGTGGCGAGGACGATTCATCGACGAATGCATCTGCAAGACTGCGTCAACGCTTCGCTTGATGTGGACTCTGGCGCCGACCGCCGAGGCCGAACTCATCGAGGCGATCGGCTACATTGCGGATCGCAATCCGCAGGCTGCGCGGGCGCTCCTCGAGCGCGTCCTCCGCATGTTCGATCGACTGGGTCAGCATCAACTCGAGGGTCGCCTCGTCACGCTCCGAAGCGGAGCGCCCGTGCGCCGCTGGACCATCCCTCCCCTTGTCGTTTTCTACGACCGCACGCGGGACGGGGTCGCGATTCTACGCGTGCGCCACGGCGCCCGGCGCCCGATCACCCGCTGACGACGGAGCGCGCCCCCACTATTTCGAGGGGATCTGCGGAGGCTCGGGGACAGGTCTGGGGTGCAGCTGTGAGTCGGCGACACGGCATCAGTGGATGACGCGCATCGGCGTCGAAGCGCGAGGCGGCGTAATACCGATGCCGAGCAGCCCGGACATGTTGTCGCCCCAGCAGTACACCTCGCCCGCGGACGCCGCGCAGCACGAGGACGCGCCGCACGCGATCTGCTCGACGTCCGCCAAACCGACCGGGCTCCGCGGCTCTGGGCCGCCGCCGTCGAACGTCCCTATTCCGAGCGCACCGAGCATGTTCTGCCCCCAGCAAGCAGCTGATCGGTCGGGGCGCGCTCCGCAGGCGAACCACCCATCGCCGGGATCGATCGAGACAATCCCAGCAAGCGCTGGAGCGATCGTGGGCTGTCGCAAGTAGCTCGCGAACGCGACGCCGAGTTGCCCGAAGGCACTGTCGCCCCAAACCTACGTTTCACCACCGACCGTCCACGCGAAAGAGGTACCTCGGCCGACGGTGACCCCAGTAGCGCGCGAGACTCCGGTGATTCGCACTGCGCGCGGCGGGTCGACCGTCGTGCCGTCCCCGAGTTCTCCGTTCCCGTTCTGGCCCCAACACCAGACGCCGCCGTCCCCGGTCACGGCGCACGAATGTCGCTCTCCGCTGGCGATCGCGCGGACGCCGCTCAATCCGGCCACCGGTCCCGGCGTTGGCCGCTGCTCCACGATCGAGCCGTCTCCGAGCCTCGCTGAAATGTTGTCGCCCCAGCACTGGACCGTTGCATCGAGTAGCAGCGCGCACACAAAGTTGCTTCCAGCGGCGATCGCTCGCGTTGGAGGGAGGCCGACGACGCGCGTCGGACCGCGCCGGTCGCTGACCGGGCCGCTTCCCAACTGACCCCGATGGTTACGGCCCCAGCACACTGCCGAGGCGTCCATCAACAGGGCGCACGTGAAGTCCTGTCCGGCGCTCAACTGCCGCACACCCATCAGCGCGGGTCCGACACTCGCTGTCGTGCGCGGGACGTCCGTTCCGTCGCCGAGTTGGCCGTAGTTGTTTGCGCCCCAGCAAAGCACTCGTCCGTCGAGCGTGGCGCACGCGTGAACGCGCCCGACGGTCACGAGTGAGCGCGAAATCGGGGGAAGCACGACATCCACGGGAGGCCGTTCGGTCGAGGAGTCAACCAGTACGTCGCGCGAGATGGCGGACAGTGGGAGTTGGTGTCGGACGGCCAGGGCGCCAACTGGTACATCAACGGCCCCGACCGCTCGATGTGCCGGCAAGGGCTCCGCGTCGAAGTCGACGGCACCGAGGATCAAGCGATGTCCAGCGAGCACGGCATACGTGCGCTCAACGTGACTTCGTTCCGCATCATGTGAAGGCAGCCGCGCCGTCCGAGGTCCTGTACGATCGACCCGATGACTCGCTCCCTCCGGCTCGTACGTACCTTGTGCCTGCTCGTTCCGTGTGTCCCCGTCGTCGCAGCGGTCTCCGCAACTGCGATCGCTCAACCGTCCCAGCGTTCTCCACGGTGTCCGCGCCGCGAACCGCGCAACGGCGCGTTCTGCCCGCGGTCGGGGATCGACTCGCCGACGTGTGCGTACGGCACCGACCGCTGCCATTGCGAACGCGACGCGCGGGGTCGAGCGCGCTGGTCGTGCGAGGATCCGGCCGCGAGCGAAGGTCCGCTCCCGCCGCCCGATCTCGCCGGCGACGCTACGGCATGCACGCCGACGCGTTGAGCGCTGGGGATCCGCCCTCGCTGACGGTGACGTACCCACGACCATCGCGCTGGTACGTGACGGCCTCGCCCTGTGGCTCCGGCGCGACGACGACCCTCGTCGGCATCGCGGTGAACACCGATTCGAACGGCATCATCGGCGCGCGTGGGTACTCGTACAGACGGTCGTACACGCGCAGCAGAATGCGATCGCCGCACGGATGCACCGAACCACCCGTGAACTGTGCGCTGCCGCCCGCGGGCGCGTCGATCGACGTGACCCGCGTGAGCGTGACCTGCACGTCGGGACGCAACGGCGCCGGGTAGCGGTACACAGCCGACGGGCCGGTCGCAACCTTCGTGACGATGTACACATCGCCGTTCTCGGGATTCACGAGAATCGTCTCCGCGTTGTGCGCGCCGTCGGGATACACGAACGGGAAGCGTTCGAATGCAACGTCGATCGGCGTCGTGCTCGGTGCAGTCGGCGCCGGTTCGTGGACGCGGTAGATCACGCAGCGCGATCGAAGCGAGAGGTTGTCCCCGATGTCGGCGAGGTACGCGCACGATCCCGAAGGGCACGGGCCGACGGCCATGTCTTCCCAATCGGTCGCGGTCGCGCCGTTCAAGTGGTACTCGCCGAGCAGCGCGCCACGGGGATCGAGCGCGAAAAACCGCGCGGAATCGCCCGAATCGTTGTGCACGTAATAGACGCCTTCGCGATCGCGGCTCGCGGCGATGCCCGAGGCCTCGTTGATCAGCGCCGACGACACGCGTCCGAGCGCCATGGGTGCGGCGTAGCGAACACACGCGGAGCACGGAGGCCCCGCATCCCGGGCGGCACCGTCGCCCGCGAACGCATCGACCGGCCCGCCGTCGTTCGCGGGACGGTCGCTTGCGGGACCGTCGGTCGCGGTAGCGTCGCTCGCGGTAGCGTCCGCCGAGGACCCGTCGCTCGACGCAGCGTCGCTCGAATCGAGCGCGATCGCACCGTCGTCGATCGACGCGTCGGTGCCCGCGGGGGTTCCGCAACCCACGGAGAAGAGTGCTGCCGACAGGACGACCGGCAACCGTGACGTGAATCGCATCGAGCGCAGCATACGTCGAGCATCGGCTCCACTGCGATGCCGCACGGGTGAACGAAGCCGACACTGAGCACGAAATTGGCGTGAAACGCGCGTCGCGCGCGGTGTATCCTGAAGTGTGGGGAGCGCGACAACCGTGGCGCGGCGTGCGCGCGGCCTGAACGTGGTTCGCGCCTCGCCGCTGTCGCTCGCGTGGATCGCCACGCTCTGCGCGTGCAGCGGCGCACGCAACGCCGACGCGGGTGACGCTTCGGCTGACGCACATTGGCCCTGCCCTGCCGAGTGGGTGGCGTACGCTCGTGGCGGCTGCGGTCCGGCGATCATGCTCTGCGTACCCGACGGCGGCGCGACACGCGGCGCATGCAACGGAATCGACATCACCCAAGCGCATTCGATTGCGCTCCCGGACGGAGGGACGACATCGAGCCTGTACCGTCTCCCGGACGGTGGGATCGCCGGGCCGTGGCACGAACCGGGTGACCCGGAAGGACCGCCCGCCGCGGATTGGGCGCCGGACGCTGGAATCCCGACGTGCCCGACCGGATGGCGACGCCGCGGAGACGAGACGTGCGATCCGGATCTTCGAACAGACTGCCCAGCGGGAAGCGAACCCTTGCCCGGCGGCAGATGCACGCGAACCGCCGCGCTCGATTGTCCGTCGAGTGAGTACGCCGACGTGTCGGCCGAGGTCGGCAGTGCACTCGTGGTGCACGTGCGTGCCGGCGCAGCAGGCGCCGTGGCGGACGGAAGCGAGGCTCGGCCGTACGAGAGCGTGGTGCGTGGCATCGCCGCGGCCGGTGCGGGCGGGTGGGTGCTCGTGGCGGCCGGGCGCTACGACGAGGCCGTGATGGTCGGCGCGTCGGTGAATGTCGTCGGCACCTGCGCGAGTCGCGTGACACTCACGGCCGGGGCGCTGGCGGCGGTCGTGAACGCGTCGGGGTCTACCGCGCGGTTGGTGTTGCGAGGAGCGACCGTGACCGGTGCCGCGAACGGAGTGTGGGCATCGGCCGGCGCCCGCGTGCAGGCGAGTGCGGTGCGAGTGCACGCGGCCACGGGGTACGCCGTGCGCGCGGACGGCGCAGGGAGCGAATTGATCCTCGAGGACTCCGCAGTCGTCGACACGGTCGCGCTCGCGAGCGGCGTCGGCAACGCGTTGCTGGCAGCGAACGGCGCGCACATCGAGGCACGGCGCGTGGCGGCGACAGGCAACACCGAAGCCGGCGTGCAAGCGTCCGGTCGGGGAAGCCAGATCAACGTGGAAGACTCGGTCGTGCGCGGCACGGGGAGTCGACCCGACGGGCGTGCGGGCTTCGGGTTGATCGCCCGACTCGGGGCGACGGTGCGGGCGACCCGCGTGCTTGTGGTAGCCAACCACGGGGTGGGCGCGTTCGCCGTCACGGCCGACAGCCGGATGGAACTGACCGACGCCATCGTGCGCGGGACGCTCGCGGATGGCGCTGGGCAGGGAGGACACGGGCTCGGCGCACAGGACGGTGCGACACTCGTGGCCGTGCGCGTTCTATCGGAGGGAAACCGCGACGGGAACGCGTTGGCGACGGGCGCCGACGGTCGGCTGGAACTGTTGGACAGCGTGGTGCGCGGCGCGCTTCCGGGCGCGGGTGGACTCGGCGGCTACGGCCTATCCTCACAGACCGGCGCGACGCTGCTCGCCACTCGCGTTCTCGTCGTCGACAACCGCGATGTCGGCGCGACGGCATACGGCGCGGACAGCCGGTTGGACCTGACGGACACCGTCGTCCGCGGCACGCGTTCACGCGGCGACGGTCAGAGCGGCAGCGGAGTCACTTCACAATCGGGTGCGACCGTCACCGCCACGCGGGTGTTGATCGTGGACAACCGTGCCGTCGGCGCAAGCGCAATCAACGACGGTGCGCGACTGGACCTGCGTGACAGCGTGGTGCGGGGAACGCTCGTCACGATCGATGGACTGCAGGGCACCGGCCTCAATGCAGAAGCCGATGCAACCCTGGTGGCCACGCGTGTGCTCGTGGACGCGAACCACGACGCCGGCGCGATCGCCACCGGCGTGGGATCGCGAATGGAACTCTTCGACAGCGTCGTTCGACGTACGCTCGCGGTGGGCGACGGGGGCCACGGCTACGGCCTCATCGCGCAGACGGGCGCAACGCTGTTGGCGACGCGCGTACTCGTGGCGGACAACCGCGAAGCCGGCGTCGTTGCGACCGGGCCTGGAACCTCGATCGTCTTCACAGACGGCGCCGTGCGCGCGATGTTCGCACGCCCGGGTGGAAGCGCCGGCTTCGGCATGTCTGCGCAGGACCACGCGACGGTCGCGGCGATGCGGGCCTATGTCGTCGAGACCCGAGACATCGCGCTCTTCGCAGTTCTGTCGGGCGAGATGCGCATGGCGGACGTCATCGTCTCTACCGTGGCGCCGGAATCAACCGCAACATTCGGCGGCGGACTCGTGGCGATGGACGGCGCGTACGTCGACGCGGTTCGCCTCTCGGTGACGGGCGTGAACGGCTTTGCGCTCGCCGCGATTCCCCGCAGCGGAGCGACGGACACGGCGCGGCTGAGCGCCCGCGACGTCTTCGTGCGCACCGTGCGTTCGTCGAACGTCTCGATCGGGCGCCCCGATGCGCCGCCCGTTGCGTACGGGCTCGTCTCCGGGAACGGCTGCGCGCTCGACGTCGCGCGAGCGGTCATCGACGATGGCGGTTGGGGGCTCTTCCGCTCACGCGGCACGCTGACGCTGCGCGATGCGGTGATTGCGCGTCAATTGAACGCGGCGGGCGCATCGAACGGACCCACGGATGGCGCGCCGTTCACGCTGACGAACGTTCTGCGCACCGACAACGCGCGGGACGACATTCAAAGCGACGTGGAACTCATCGACATCGAGTTGCCACGGCCGACGATGATCTGTCTGTCGCCACCGTGCATGTGAGCCGGGCCGGCTCTTGCCCTACGCCCTCACCGGCACGTGACGTACAGCGAACCGCCGACGCCTCCAGTCGTGCACGCAGGCGTGCCGCCCTCGCAGGGGTTCGCGCGTGCGAGCAGGCAAGCGCAGGTCACACAATTTCCCGATCCCGAGCTGCGCTGACGCTCTGTCGCTACGCGTGCAGACAAGCCGTGAGTCTCGAGCGTCTCGCGCAGCTGCCCGACGGACGAATCGCGTAGCCTGTATGAATCGGCGATCGCCATCGACGTCGTCGACGTGAAGACTCTGCAACTCGCCAACTCGAAGACCCGCGCCGGCCTCGACGTCAACTGGCCGGCAGGCCGACCACACGCCGCGGAACCGACGTGTCGCCCGTGGATCCCGTGCCGAGTTGTCCGAGGGCTCCGCGCCCCCAGCACATCACGCTGCCGTCCGCCATCCGCGCGCACGAATGACCATGGCCCGTGCCCATTTCCTCGACGCCGACAAGACACGGCACAGGACTCGGGTACGAGCGGGCCGTGGCCGTGCCGTCGCCCAGCTCATCCCATCCGTTGGGGCCGAGGCAGCGCACCGTCGCGTCCAGCATCACGACACAATTGTGTCCGCCGAGACCGAGCTGCCGCGCACCGCTCAACGGCGGCATACCTGGTCCCGAGAGCATAACGCTCGCAGACGTGACGTCGCCGGCGAGCGCCGCACCGAGACGGTCGCTCGAATTGTCGCCCCAGCATCGGACCGTGCCATCCGCGAGCAACACGCACGCGTGCGCGGCGCCGCAGGTCAAACGCGCCACCATGCCGCGCGGCGCGTTCACCACGGGCACCGCGCGCGGCTGGTCCGCGGTGGTTCCGTTGCCGATCTGGCCTCGTGCGTTGGCGCCCCAGCACAAGACGCTTCCCGTGCCCGCCAGCGCGCACGCAAAGTCCAGGCCCGCGCAGACTTGGGTGGCGCCTTCGAGCAGACCACCGCCCGCCACGTCGACGCCCAACGGATCCGGATGCGGAAGCGTCATCATGGGTGGGTCGGCGTTGCCGCGACCAAGTTGGCCACGACTGTTTCGTCCCCAGCACACGACTTCGTTTCGCATGCCGCGAATCGCGCACGCGTGGCCCGCACCAACGGCGATGTGCTTGGCTTCCGAGAGCGCCCGAACTGCAACGGCCACGGATCGCCCAACCGTAGTTCCGTCGCCAAGCTGACCCGCGCTATTGTCGCCGACGCACCGCACCGAGCCGTCGACGAGCACGAAGCACGAGGAGTAGTAGCCGCTCGTAGACACTTCGGTGATTCCCATCAGCGCCGTGCCGATCGCGTCGGCCACGACGAGTCCCGGGACCGAGCGATTGGCTTCCGTACCGTCGCCTAGCAGGCCGGCGGCGTTGTTGCCCCAGCATCGCGCGGTTCCGTCAGCCAAGAGCGCGCACGTTGCCTGATTCGCGACGGACAGAGCGGTGACGCACCCCGGACAGCCGCCGTCGGGCGGTCTGACTCGCGCGTCGAACGATGGGCATGTGTCCGGCGGCACGTCGACCGGCGCGACGGCGTCGCTTGGGCCGTCGGGCGTGCCAGAGTCGCCTGCGTCCGTAAAGCCCGCGTCGTTCGGCATCAGGCACGCGCGTCCGCCCGTGGTCGCATCGTCGACACATCGCAACGATCGCGTTGCCGGATTGGCCGGGTCGATACAGTCGCGGTCGATCGAACAGACCTGTGTACAAATGCCCAGCCTGCACACCAAGCCCACCTCGCACTGGCTGTTGTTGCGGCACGTCGTCATCACTTGTGGCCGCGGCGTGCACGCGCCGACGCCGGACAGAAGCGAAATCGTGAGAGCCAACCCGAGGCAACTGCCAACGTTCAGGTGTGAAGACACGCAAACGGATTCCGGTCGAAACGCCGGTCGCGACCACTTCGCATGACGGTGCACTGAACGAAGCCGCTCCGCGGCAGCGCGATAGGCGTTTCGTTCGCTGTGCTTTCCTGCATCGTCCGTCATCGACCGCGTTCCGGCATCGGCGCATGATGTCATGACGTTGCCTCAGGTGCCACGCTGTCGGGCATTGGACCCCGCGGCCTCGATCTCCGCGCCGTGCAACGTGCTGCCCGGAAGCTACGGTCGCGTCCACGAGATCGGGCCGCCCGTGGCCGTACCGATCGTGCACTGTGGGTCGGGCGCCCAGAGGGCACCAACGACGAACGCAAGCAGCGCCCCGGCGTCGTGCGTAGACACGCGACCGCGGGGAGTGCAGCGCAGCTGGGCGGGCATCCGCCGCGCCGTCGGCGCGTTGCGGAGGATCTTCATGCCCTGGCCTCTCACTATTTCGACTTTTGCCGGCGAGACCTTCGGCTCGAACAGACCGGCCGTGGGGATGAACTTCGTTCCATCTTTCAACACGCGTTCGTTCCCATCGTCGCGCCGTTGGTCGTTCGAGCGGCTGGAGAGCGACGCGCAGCGTGTGCTCGTCGGGTCGAGGCGGCCCTCGACGCGCGGCGATGATCGAGAACCAAGTTGCACCCATGGCACCGATTCGGTGAGCGCCTCTCGCCGTCTCAGCGCTCGCTTCGCTCGCCGCCCGACCGTTGCTCGAGTCTCGCCGCCAGTTCGTACACGTGTGGGTCGTCGATGGCCAGTTCGCGGAGCACTCGCGCGAGCCGCAGCACGTATTCGACGTTGCTTCCGCTCGGCCCGGACGCCGCCGCCATCTGTCGCGCCATCGCGTCCATCGGCGCCGGACCCAGGGAAAACGCATTGTCGGGTTGCGCGATCCACGTGATGGCGTCCACGCGCTCGCCGGTGTCGCGCAGCGTCGCGCGCACGCGGCATCGTTCGTAGCCGCCCTGCTCACGAACATCGAGCGCCGCCAGCACCGACGCCTCGTCGCGATCGGCGATCTCGAACACCGCCCCTTCACACGCGGCGCCGTCTTGCGGCACGAGCGTCACGACGCGCCCCGGTTGCTCGGGAGTGCCGCGATGATCATGCGAACCCTGGTCGAACCGCCGAGTCCACCCGTGCACGATTGCCACGCGGGGCGGCGCGTGAGGGAAGTCCTGGCGGAACAATAGCGATCCGTAGCCGAAGACGAACGCCACCTGGGGTCAGGGGTCAGGCGTGCCAGGAGAGCTTGCACTCCGGCATCGGGCCGGGCGGCGGCTTGGTGAGATCCATCCCGTGGATCTCGGCGAGGTTCGAGACGAACCACTTGTCGAACGCGTTCGTCGACTGCGCCATCGTCCCCATCATGTCCGCACTGCCGGGTCCTTCGTGAATCGCGATCACGATCGGGCCCATCGGAGTCTCGGCGAGCCATGCTTCGTGCTTGGTCAGGCCGTGGCGGCGGTTGAACTCTTCGAACTCGGCTTTGCGTGCGCCGCCGCATGCGGCGATGAAGGACTTCCACGCGTCGAGCTTGGCGGGGGGAATCGGGGCGAGGATGACGGCCATGTTCAGAAACTCCTGGTTCGATGTGAACCGAGCACCGTATGCGAGCGCGGAGCACAAAGCAACGCGTCGTGTGCGCTGCGCCGCGGGTTCCCACCCTCGACCCGGTGCGACGTCCCGCGGGGCACCGCACGGCCCACGATCTGCGATACGCTGGCTGCCACGATGGGGATCGCTCTCGATCGCGGTGTGATGCGCGTTGCCGCCATCGTCGGCGGCGTGTGCGTCGCGGCTGCGTGCGCGTCGCCGCGAATGCCGTTGGACGGAGGCGACTCGTCGCCAAGCGACACGACACCCGACGTGCGCGTGTGCCCGGCGACATGGGTTCGGCTCGCCGTGGGCGGGTGCGCTCCCGCCGTTCTCGCGTGCGTTGTCGGCGGTCGCGCGGCGCCCGGAGTGTGTGATGGCATCGACGTGACGGTGCGGCCGGCCAGCAACTCGGACGCGGGCGAAGGCGGCGCGCCCGGTTTCTACGTGCTTGCAGATGGGGGCATCGGCGGACCGTGGCACGAACCCGGCGACCCCGACGGCCCCCCCGCGGCGGACTGGTTCCCCGACGCGGCCGCTCCGTCATGTCCGACGGGCTGGCGAACGGCGGGTTCGCGATGCGATCCGCGGCTCCGATTCGACTGCCCCGCTGGATCGCTCCCGCTCGCCGGAAACGTCTGTACGCCGACGGCAGCGAGCGACTGCCCCGCGACCGACTGGGCCGATGTGGCGCGCGAGCGTGGCGCCGATCCCGAAACGCATGTGCGCAGCGGGGCAGATCCGGCGAGCGCTGATGGCAGCGAAGCGCGGCCGTTCGCCACGATCACGGCGGCGCTCGCAAGCCTCGCCCGGGGCGGCTGGATTCTCGTTGCGCCAGGGACATACAACGAGTCGTTGAATCCGGGAGTGTCGGTGCACATCGTCGGTGCATGCGCCGCGCGGGTCGCGCTCACGGTCTCTCCGCCCGGGGCGATCGTGCAGGCGCGCGGCGCAGGCGCTCGGGTGGACATCCGGGGCGTGCGGCTCTTCGGTGGCGCTCCAGCGATCGATGTCAGCGGTGGCGGATCGGTCGAGGTGGCCCGTGCGTCCATCGAAGGCTCGATCGGTGCGGCGATTCACGTTACGGGAGTCGGCAGCCGGCTCGCGGTCGTCTCCGCGGCGATCCGCGGTTCGCGCGACGCCTCGGGGACGGGTCCGGGCGACGGCGTCGTGATCGAAGACGGCGCAACCGCAAACGTCTTGACGACCGCGTTTGCGGATGTCACTGGCGCGGCAGTTCGCGCGAGCGGCGCCGGAACGCGCCTCGCGTTGTCCAGCGTCGTGACGGGTGCGTTCTGCCGCGGGTCGTGCATGTCGACCGGCGGCGTCGTGGCCGCCGGTGGCGCGGAAATCGCCGTCGTCGCATCGAGTCTCAGCCACGGTGGATCGTGCGCGACCGTCGCCGGTGCCGGGTCGGTCGTGAGCGTGGATTCGTCCGCGGTCGCATCGGTGCGCCCGTCCGCTGGACCCGTGCCCGCCGCGCTCGTCGCGCGCGACGGCGGCCGGCTGAGGGCGTCGTCGATCTACACGCCGGCGCTGAGTGTGACGCTCGCAGACGCAGCCGGCCGCGGGACAACCGCCGCCCTGGACCACGTGGCGGCCTCCGGCACGAGTGCAACGATCCTGACGGTCGCTTCGGGTGCCGTGATGACGGTGGACGATGCCACCCTGTGGTTCGGCGCAGGAGGGGCAGGCGACGCGACCGGCACGGCGAGTGAACTGAGACTACGTCGCTGCCGTGTATCGGACCAGAGCAACCCGTCGAGCGCCGCGGCGCTTCGCGCATCGGACGCGGCCTTGCTCGATCTGGATCTTGTTGTTGTGGAAACCGGCGCGGCAGCACTGCGGTTGGCCGGAGCAACCGCGCGCGTCGCGCACTCGCGGGTTTCGCAGGCGGATGCAGCGCGTACGAGCCTCGCAACGTCGGGTGTTCGCGTTCGCGGCGAGTTGCATTTGTCTGCCGTGCGGCTGGCCGGGCTGCCGCTGGCGTTGCTCGTGGAGGGAGACGGCTCGACGGCGATCGTAGCGGACTCGATCGTCACGGCACCGGCGGTAGACGACGATAACGTCGCGGGGAGGGCGGTCGTCGTCCGGGACGGTGCAACCGTGCAGCTTGCCCGCACGACCCTGGACGCCGCGGGTGAAGTCGCTCTGGACGTGGGCGTACGCGCGAGCGCCATCGTCGACGGCAGCGCGATCCTCGCGCCCAGTGCGGTGACGCGTGCCCAGTTGGGCTGGTGCGTGGCGGCCACGACGGGCGCGACATTGCGAATGAGCGGCTCGCTGCTGGCCGACTGTTCCGAGTTCGCACTCGCAGCCGCCGCAGGCGCACGGGGCGTCGATCTCCGCGATGTCATCGTCGGTCCGGTGAACCCCGCGATGCGTGGATTCGGATGGGGGATCGCAATCGGCGCAGACGTTCCGGCGGAGCTGTACCGCGTGGCGATTCACGACGTGCGCGGCGCCGCACTCGCAACCGCGGGCTCGTCGGACATGAGCGGTTCGAGCGGTGCAATGTTCGCAGCCAGCGATGTGTTCGTGCGGGACGTGGAGCGCGGCGGTGTCACGCTGGAGCCCACGATGGGCGTGCCCGCGAGCACTGAGTTTGCGATCGGAGTCTTGATCGGTGGCGGCGGCAGCGTGCGCATCGACCGTGGAACGATCGTGAACACGACGTTTGGGTATGTGCTTCGCTCGGGCGACTTCGTCTTGCGCGACTCGACAATCGCCGGTGCTCTGGCATCGGCCGGTGGAATTGGCGTCGGGGTCGACCCGTCGCGCGTGCTCGTAGAACGCACCGAGTTGGTTCACAATGCACGGTCGCTCGTCGTGGACGTCGAACTTCCCGAACCTCGAGTTCCGAACTTGCCCGCGTGGCCGCCATGACTCCGGGGCAGTCGAGGTCACGTCCGCTGGGGGGCTTGGGATACATCGCTTTGGTGCAGGGCGCACTGCTCGTTGCGTGCAGCGGTGGCCGCGCAATGCCAGACGCGTCGGACTCGGGAGACGCGGCCGTCGCGTGGCAGTGTCCACCAAGCTGGGAGCGCACGCGTGGCGGCGGCTGCGGTCCGGCGATTCTCGTCTGTGGCAGTTCGCGACAGGCGCCGGGGGCGTGCGCGGGCTTCGACCCGCAGCGAGTGCCAAGCGTCGCGCTCGCCGACGGCGGAACCGTGCAGGGATGGCATCGCGCGGCGGACGGGTCCCTCCGGGGCGCGTGGCACGATCCTGGCGAACCGGGCGGACCACCGTCTCGCGATTGGCGGCCGGACGCTGGGATCCCATCGTGCCCGACGCAATGGCGACGGCGGACCGACGGAACGTGCGACCCGTTGCTCCCGACGTCTTGTCCCGTGGGCGCGGCGCGGCTTCCCGGCGGACGATGCACGCTGACCTCGGAGATCGAGTGCGGAACCGATCGCTTCCCCGACCCGGGTGCCGAAGCAGTCGGTGCGACGATCGTCCACGTCGCGCGAGACGCCGATCCCGTGATGGCCGACGGGTCGCGCGCGCGGCCATTCTTGACGGTGACCGCCGGCGTTCGGGCGGCCGGACCGGACGGCTGGGTGCTGGTGGCCGACGGGGATTATCGCGAGGCGGTCCTGCTCGCGGGTCGCGTACATCTCGTCGGCGTGTGCGCGGCCCGCGTGCGCATCGTGGGAACCGTGGCGGCCGCGGCCATCAGCGCCTTTCGTGCAGGCGACGACGTGCACATTCGCGCGGTGACGTTGTCGGGCGACGGAAAGGGCGTGGACATCGAGAGCGGAGCCCACGCCACGATTCGCGACTCGCGCATCGACGCGGCCAACGGATACGGCGCGTACGTTCACGGCGCTGGGTCGCGCCTGACGATCGATGGCGTTGATGTCAGCGGCACCCGCCGGAGCAGCGCGGGCGCTGGACGCGGTATTTTTGCTACGCAGGGCGCGTCGATCGACGCCACGCGGCTGTCTGCCGATGGCAACGCAGAGTCTGACCTCCGGATCGACCAGAACACGGGCGCCGTGAGCGTCCAAGATTCGCACTTCGGCCCACGCTCGCCGAACAACGTACGGGCAACTCGGATTGGCACGCTTCGGTTGATTCGAAGTGTGCTGTCGGGATCCGTGGCGCTGGCCGTGTCGGCGGCATCGGACGCGCTCGTCGAGGACATCGTGGCGTCGCCACCGCCGTCGGCAACGCCTGGCGCCGGAGCCATCGGTGCCGGTGGCACCAGCGTGACGCTCCGTCGAATCCAGGCGGACGACACTCGCGTGAGGCTTGACGGCCCGACAATCGGCGCGGTGCTTCTCGAGGACTCCATTCTCCGAGACACTCGCCCGACCGACCAACCCGACGGATACCAGGCGCTTACGCTCGGCGGTGCGAACATCGTGGTGCAGCGCGTCCTGTTCGATCAACAAGGCGTCGCGGCGGTCACGCAGTTCTCCGGCGCGGGCACCGTTCGAGACTGTCGCATCGTCGGCGGACGTGTGGAGGCCGATCCCTTCATCACGAACTCGTCCGCGGTGCTCGTGCAAAACGGCACGCTTCGCGTCGAGCGAATCAGAATCGACAACTGGGTCGGCCGTGCGGTCTCCGCGGTCGTGATCTCGTCCAGTGGCGAACGCTTCGCGCAGCCGGTCATCACGATATCGGACAGCGTGATCGCGGGAACCCGGCGCCATCCGCAGGCGCAAAACAACGGAATGGCGGCCGAGAGCCTGGTCGCGGAAGCAGGCGGCGAACTGCGTGTCGCGCGCGTGCTCGTCGTCGATGGCGACGGCACCGCGATTCTGTCGACCTGGGACGGCGACTTCGGCGTCCCCTCGCGCATCGTGGTCGAGGACAGCGTCGTGCTCATGCCATTTCCGGTGCCGTCACTCACGCTGCACGCTGCCGCTGCCGTCGTGGGGCGCGCGGCGCTTACTGTACGGCGCATGTACGCGGAGGGCGTGTTGGGCTACGGCTTCGTCGCATGGGGCGACGGCGCCTCCGCCGATCTCGAAGATGTCACCGTCCATCACTCGAGCGCTTCGACCGCGGCCGTCTCGCCCGGTGTCGCCGCGGCGCGCGGAGGTCGGGTCTCGGCACGGCGAGTCGTCGTCATCGACGCGCAGGCGAGCGCGCTCGCAGCCTTCGACACGGGCTCGGTCCTGGCGGTCGACGATGTGCTGGCGCTGGAAACCGCTGCGGGACCGAACCGATTCGGCGTGGCCATGGCGGCATTTTCCGGCGCCCGAATGAGCGGCTCGCGCTGGGCTGTGTCCGATGCCGTCGGCGCGGGCATCGCCGCAGTCCCGTTGCTTGGCATCGACGGCAACCCTGCGGACGGCTCACGGCTCTCGGCGTCGGACGTTTTCGTCGCTGACGTTCACTCAGGGCGCGTGACCATCGATTCGATCTCGCGTGTCGTCTCGTACGCGACGCACGCTGGGCAACGATCCTCGGTCGAACTCGAGCGCGCGACGCTCCTGGATTCCGGTTACGGCTTCTTCAGTGCGGGCTTGTACGCGTTGCGGTCGGCGGTCATCGGCCGACAACTGGATTCGGCCGGCGCGTTTCGAACGACTGGCCTCGGCGCCGCACTCACGCTCGAAAACGTCGCTCGGTTCGAAAATGCAACGGACGTGCTCAGCGACGGCGCGGAGCTTCCGGAAGCCGCCTTGGCGACACCCACGCCCGTCTGTGTAGGCGGCCGGTGTTGACGCGCATTGGACCCAACTCTCAACTCTCGACTCTCAACTCTCGACTCTCGACTCTCAACTCTCGACTGTCGACTTCCCCTCCCCCACCCAAGCTTCGCCCGAAGCCGCGACGGACTTCGCCTGCTCCAACAACTCCGCCGGCCAGTCCTCTTCGATCAACTCGAATATCGCGTGATCGAACGGCTCGCCGGGCGCGGCCTGCCGCAATTCGATCCGTTCGCGACGACCGACGCGCAACAACTCCAATGCTCGATGGTGGCAGTATGGATTGTTGCCAATCTTGCCGAACAGCACATGGGCAGTCCACGAGCAGCCACCGCGACATTCTTCGGCGTAGTAGCAAGTACGACAATGACCCCACAGATCGTTCACCGTTCGATCGCGGGTGAAGCGCAGTGCGGGCGATCGTTCCCAGATGTCTTTGAGCGAGTGCTCGCGAACGGTGCCGCCGACGTAGTCCTTCGTCGGAAGCGACGGACACCCCTTGATGGCGCCATTTGCTTCGATGCCGAGCCCCGTTCGACCGGCCCCGCACGAGTTCATGTGACCGCGCGGCATGCCGCCGCGGAGAATCCGCTCGTACGGTCCGAAGTAGCCAATGTCGTTGCCCGGCCACAGACGAATCTTTCGTGCGGCGAGTCGCGGGTGAATCCGCGCGAGCATCGGCATCACTTCCAACACCTGCCACGGCTGCAAGAGCAGATCGGGCTCGTCGGCGGCACGGCCCATCGGAACGGTCATCGAGACTTGCCACGAGTGGATGCCTTGATCGGCGAGAATCTCCGTCAACGGCTCGATCTCGCGGAGCGCGCCGTGCGTGATCTGCGTATTCGCCGACACTGGGATTCCCACCGCGCGCAAGTTGCGCAAGGCGTCCATTGCCGAGGCGTAACTACCCGCCACGCCACGCAGCGCGTCGTGCATCGGCTCGAGCGCATCCACGGACACACTGACACTCTGAATTCCAGCATCGCGAGCTTCGCGCGCGCGCTCGGAAGTCATCCCGCGGCCGCCCGTCGTCATCGACAGTGTCATCCCGGCGTCGCGAATCGCCCTCGCAATCGCAAACCAACCATCGTGCAGGTACGCCTCGCCGCCGATGATCGTGATTTCCCGCACGCCGAGTTCGTGCATCTGCCGCACGAGATCCAGCGCTTCGTCCGTGGACAGCTCGTCGGGTCGAGCGCGACCGGCACGCGAGCCACAGTGCCGGCACGCGAGATCACACCGGAGCGTAAGTTCCCATACGGCGTATCCCGGCCGCCACGTCTGATCGTGCGCGCGCACGTCGGGTGCGAGCGGCAGTCCTCGACGCGCAGGCGCCGCGGTCGGCGCGATCGGGAGTGACCGCGGGCGCGGCGCGAGTCCGCTCATCCCCCGTCGGGCGGCGGCGGCGCGCCGTAACGCAAACCCCCGTTGCCACTGTCCACCGGCAGACCGTACGCAGGGGCGATGCCACCGTTGTCGGTCGTGACCTGGTCTTGCGTCGCGGCGTCGTTGTCGACCGTGTCCCCGCCTCCGACGGTACTGCCGCAGCCGGCGACCGTCAGCGCAGACGCGAACACGAACATCGCACCCCGGCCGAGGCGAAGCGACGTGCCCGGGATCGGACTCGGGAGCGGGTTGGCATCGAACCCGCTTCCACAGAACGGACACACGGACTCGCCCGAGCGGACGTGCCGCGAACAACCAGGACAAGGAACAAGGGGTGACAGCATTCGAATCCTCCCGAGAGTTTCCCAATGACCAGTGAGTCCAATCAGCGCAGTCGGTACATCGCAATCGTATCGCCAGTGTTCACGAACACGCGGCCATCCGCGACGACGATCGGGGTCCATTGCCGAACGGCAGGCAGGGCGTCCGCGCCGGCGGCGTTGTAGATCTCCATTCCGTCGGCCACGTTGTACGCGCGGAACGAGGTTCCACCCGCGACCCACAGAATCGCATCGTTGTTTCCATTCGAAGAGATCGCCGGCGGCGACGGATTGCCGAATCCCGCGCTGCACCAGGCCACTTGGAACGTACTTGCACCGGCGGCCAGCGCGAGACGCAATGCCATCACTCCGCCCGTCCCCGTACAGGGCGCCGCGCGCGTTCCGCGGCCCGGGACGAACACGTACACGTCGGTTCCGTTCGACCACGCTCCCGACGCACCATACACGCCCGAGCCGAACAGCGACGCCGAGTACACTCCTTCGCGCACCGTGCCGGTGCCCGTCCCGGTTCCGCCGAGGTTGTCGCGATTGATGAGATAGCCCACGCCGGCCTTGCCCGATTGGAACAGCAGGTGCGGAGTCGACGACCCCGGGTGATCGGGAAGTACGATGGGTGCGACCGAGCCGATATCGACGTCGCCTGCATCCAGCGCGAGTCGATTGCTGGGGGTGAAATACTCAGTCGTCGCGTTGACGAACGTTGGTCCCGCCCCCGCCGTGCCGAGTCGCACGACGTACTCTCCCTGCGAGCCTGCGGTGAAGCCGTTGCCCGTCGCCGTGAACAAGTGACCCGTTCCGTCCGCCGACATGCCGGCTACGGCCCAAATGCCCGATCCACGCCCGGGCGTCGCGAACGCCACCGGCGCAGCTGCGGTCATCGGGTCAATTCCCAGGACCCAGCCGTGGTACAGGCCGCAGTCGCCGTAGAGTCCACCGAACGGAATGTAGACGCGACCGTTCACGAACGTGAGTGCGCCGCGCTCTCCCGTCGCGTTCGTGTCGAGCGTCAGTCCGCCCGCAGCCGTCGGATTGAGCGCGCGCGGGAATCCTGCTCGGTTGGCACCGGTCGTCAGGTCTACCGCACTGAGGTTGAACGTCTTGACTCCGCCGACGCTGTTGAACGCGACTGCATACATCGTGTTCGTCGCGCGATCGATCACGGGCGTGCCGACGATGCCAATGGTCGGGCGGATGTTTCCACAACTCTGCGCACCAAACGGAACGGGCGCGCCGAGATTGAGATTCCACAACTGCGCACCCGACGCAGCGTCGAGCGCATAGATGGTGTTGTTCAGGGTGAACACGAAGAGGACATCGCGGGTCACTCCGCGCGTCGTGAGCATCGGGAGGTACAGCGGCTGCGCGTAGATCTGGGCGTCGAACGTCGGCGCAAACGCCGTGTCACGGCCGAAGCGTCCTGCGCGCAACGCGGCGACGGTGAGGCTCGTCTCGGTTCGATTGGCTCCGGTGCGCTGCAGGTCGAACTGGAATTGCGTGACCGCAGTGCGCGGTCCCACGACGACCACGTCGGACCCGGGAACGTCCGCGACGGGAACGTCCGTCGGAATCGGTCGATCCACCGCGTCCGTGCGAACGACGTCCACACCGACGACGTCCATGCCCACGGTGTCCATCCCCCGCACATCGCCGCCAACGACATCCGAGCCGACGGCGTCGGATGCCACCATGTCCGAACCCGTCGCGTCGCTACGAACGCTATCGCCGACGACGTCCTGATTCGCATCGCCGCCGCATCCGATGGGCGCAAGCAGCCCGATCAAGCCGAGCGCGACGGCGCTCGTGTCGACCCACGAGCGCGAGGACCGAAGCAATTGCATGCGCGTCTCCCGGCGCGCATTTGAGCCTGGGCGATGACTTCGGTCAAGTCACCGTGTAGAAAATACGGGTCGCGTGGGGTCGCGGACCGTCGTTCAGCGCGTTCTCGTGAGCACTGCGAGCCAAAGAGCCGAACGCGCGGCGTAGAAAATCGCGGCACGGCCACCAGCCATCGGTGCAGCGGCAATCGCTCGCTGGGGCATGGAAGCACCAGCGCCGAGGGGGGCCATTCGATCGATTCGTGCAACTTGCGTCGTCGGCTCGACGCGGTCGTCGAAGCCCGCCGCGACGATCGTGGCGCGTCCGCGAGCGTTCGCCCACCACACCGCAAGAACCTCGCCGGCGGCCCGCGTGACGGCCCCGAACGACGGGTTGAGCGCGCTCGCAAGCGCCGCCGCGCGCATCGTGCCCGACGCCACATCTCCGACGATGAGCCGCGGCGACAGGCGCTGGCCGTCCGCGATCATGGCGAATTGCGCTCCGTCCCACGCGACACTCCAAGCGCGATCGGTGCAGCTCCGCATCGACGGATCGCCGACGACGATGCCGTGGGAAACCCCGCTGGACGCCGCGGCGCTCGACACGCCGGAAAGATCGTCCGCGCGTTCGAGTTGCAACCGGATTCCGGGAAGACACGCGTTGCTCGCAGCGCCCGCCGGCGAAAACGTCAGCGCGAATTGCGTGCCGCTCGCGAGTTCCACACGATCCATTGCGACGCGTTCGAACGCGGCGAACGGAGTCAACCCGACGGGAGTTTCCGTACGGGGGCCGTCCTCGAGCGCTTCGACGAAGGAATGCGCGACGATCGTCTGCGCGGGCCCGAACACGCTCGTGCCGGTGTCCACGGCTTCGACGGCCCACACGCGGTGACGACTCTCGGATGCCGCGATCGCGAAATCGTCGCCGCGCGTTCCGCGAACGATTCGGTCGTCTTCCCAGGGATCCGCGGCGTGCTCGCCGATCTCGACGCGCCGGAGCCGAATCCCCCCGAGCGACCGCGACGCGAGAACCACTGCTCCCGGCGTGGCCGTTGCGCGCACGACGGGTTCGGGCACGTCCTCGACGAGCGCCGGGCCCAGCGTGAGATCGGGGCGAAGTGCAACGATGGATGTGTGGCCGTTCCGCGCGCTGCGAGCGTGAACGACGACGTGCGTGGCGCCCGCTGCAGCGACGGTCGCGACGAGCCGCGTGCCTTCGAGTGCGGCTGCGTCCAGCGATCGAACGGACAGTTCGCACGTGGCCGCTGCGTCGACGATGGCCGCACGCACGCCCGCCACGTCGTCCCACGCGACGAGCGCGCGCGAAGCACCGAGCGGCACGGCCGCGACCCGCGCGTCGCCCAGTGGCACCGCGTCCGCCTGCACGAGCGGGGGACCGACGCCGTGCGCGCCAACGCGACGCAGCTCCACCGCCATGCCGCGGTCGCCGGCGCGGGCGACGACGACGAGCGACCCACACGGTGCCGACAGTGGCACGATCGCCGCCGCGCGCGTGCGAGCGTGCATCGCGGTGTCCCACGATGCGGACTCGACCGAATGCCATCCGCCGTTCGGTGTCGGCGTCCAGTGCTCGGCGCGCAGCTCGGCGCCGGTGTCGAACACCAGCCACGCGCCGTCGACGTCCGCGCGCGACGTTGCCGGGGCGATGGCCAGGAGTCGAATCTCCGCTCGAGACGAGATGACGCGCGTGGTGGCCGGACTCTGCGTAGCGAACGGATCGATCGGCAGTGTCCCGAGCTCGAGTACATCTTCGCCAGTCGCGTGCCCCTCGAAATCGTGAACCGCGCGAACGTAGGCCGTCACCGCGAGTCGGTCGAGCAGTGCGACGAGCGGCGAGCGAAAGACGTCAGGTCGCGCGGGCGTTCGCGGCGCTCCCTCGAGCACGGAGCGCGATTGGATCCTGCGCGTTCCAAAACGGTCGCCCCAGGAGAGCAGCGCGTGCACGACGCCACGGTCCTCGCCCCCAAGCGCGACGCGCGCGGTGAGGGCAGCTCGGCCGGCGGGCGCCTCGCCACGTGGAAACTCTCGCGCGGTCAACGCGCCTGCCCGGAACGCGAGAACGCGAACGCGTTCGGTCTCGGCCACAGCGAACGCGGGGGCGCCGGCGATGTCCACCAACGAAGACACGGTCGCGTCGTCCCGCAGTGCGACGTGGGCGAGCAGTTCCGATGTGTGTTGCCCCGCGCGCACCAGCACGGCGGTTCGCCGCGCAAGCGCTGTCTGTACGAGCAACACGTACGCGTCGTTGCCCACGCCGATCGCGCCACGGAGCTCGAAGTTCGCACCGTCGACGAGCCGCCGAACGGCATCGACCCGCCATGCCGGAGCCGAAGAGGGAACGCCGAAGCGTCCGCACGCCCCAAGATCGAGTCCCGCGATGCACGCGAGCCCGGCGATGCAGAGGCGAATACCGGTGGCTCGTGTCGTTCGCATCCTGCGCCCTGCGCGTCTTGCTCACTGTACAGAAGGCATCCCCCCGACGGGAGAAATCTCTCGCGCGGACTACCCGCGACCGCCGTCGGGCAGGATGTCGCACGCGTTGTCCGGCAGCGGCGCAGACGCTTCGTCAGGACCGAGAACGATGGGAACCCAGATGCTCCGAAACGCGAAGGACAACGCGTCGCACGGCGTCGTCGGCGAAACGTCGCCGGTAGTGAGCATGTCCGCAGCGCCCTCGAGCGAGCGCTGAACGAGAAACCAGGCCATCGTGCGGTCGATGGGCGGCGGCGGGCACAATCCCAAAAATGAGATATCCACCAGTGCGTCGCTCACGGGCCACCAGCCGCTGAAGTCCAGCGGCCCGAGGCTCGACCCGTCCGCGCTGATCGCACCGACGAAGTGGCCGCCCGTGATCATCAGGCGCGTGGGCGTGCGGCGACCGTTCAGTCGAATGGGTACGCGCGACGGGATGGGCGCCACGAGCGTGCCGCACGTCACGAACGCCGCGTCGGACCGAATGCGCGCGACGCCGACCATCGACGGCTCCCACGCGAGCGTCGAGTCGGCATGCCACGTGTCGCGCCCGTCCCACCGCGGCGGAATCGTCGGCATCCCGGTCACGTGGCCATGGCGCACGGGGATCCATTCGACACGCACGCGCGCGTCGTTGGATCCACCGTAGAACGAGATGCGCGCGGCCATGCTGCCGTCGCCCTGCTCGATGTTGTCGTTCACGTCCGCTTCGCCGAAGCCCGCCGCCGCGAAGATCGGGCCCATACGCGCCGCGATCGCATTGTCGCGTCCGCGCTCGCCGTCTTCTACGGCGGGCGCCGTGGAGTCCGCCGGACGGCAGGCTTGCGTCGCGGGGCTCGGTCGCAGCGGATCGGTACACACGCCGTCTCGATCGAATCCGATCGTTCCCCAGACCGATCGCGACTCGAAGCCCAGCGTCAGCCGCCGCGCGACGAAGGTCAGCGTGCGCACGCCGCCGTCTGTGTCGCCCAGCGCGGCCGGTCGCGCGGGAATGCGAATCGGATCGCACCCCGCGTCGGCGCCCGAGTCCATCGTTCCGCAGCCGGTCATCGGCCGGACGTCGCTGGCGTCCGCGGGTGGCGTGACTCGGTCTCCGGCCTCGCTCGCATCGACGATGCCGTAGTAGCGATCACGGTCGAGTGCCCGGCAGGCGAGGAGCTGCAGTCCGAAAAGCAACGTTGCAACTCGAAGCGTCACCCGATCATGGTAGCGCTTCCGGTGGGCAATGTGCGACCGCCCGTCCACCGCTTCGTCGGCCGCACGCAGCCTGCGGTTCATCGGCGATACGGGTTGACGCCCATGTATTCTTCTTCGCGTGGGTCGCGTCCGTGCGTTCGACGTGTCCCGCGGCGCGCTGACGGCAAAACCACCGGGCTGGCTGCCGGCGTGCCCGCAGGCGCGACCGGGCCCGCTGTCGATGCGGCGACCGCTGGGGGAGCCACTGCTGGTGGAACGGCCGCAGATGGAACCGCCGCGGGTTGCGCAACCGCGAACGGCGCGACTGGCGTGCGAGCCGCCGCGGCGGGCGCAACCGTGGCAGGTGTCACCGGAGGCGGGGCGGTGCGACGCGCGATCATCCACACGGACGCGACGAGTGAGACGATTCCAACTGCAATCAGCGCGAACAGTGCCGGCGAGCGCTTCGGGGGTGAGCGATCGGCGAGATCGCCGCCGATGGATTTGCGAACGTCGGCCACGCGCTCGGCGAGCGACGGACCGCGCGATTCACCGGCCGCGAGCGCCCGCACGGCACTCGTGCTGATTTCGTCTCCGTGTCGTTCGTCGCTGCTTTGCGCGGGCGGCGGAGCCGCGCCAGCCCCGTGGTCGCTCTTGAGGCGCCAGCGCTCTCGTTCGATCTTCGGTCCCGCGACGGACTGGACGTACGAGGCAACCACTTTGACGGAGGCGAGTCCGCCGACCGATGCGCTCGCTCGCTCCAGCTCGTTCGCGAACCGCGCAGCGGTCGCAAATCGGTCGTCGGGATTGCGCTCGAGCGCCTGCATCACGACAGCTTCGATCGCGTCGGGCAGGTCGGGCACGACCGTTCGCGGCGACGGAATCGGCTCGTTGAGCACGGCGCCGAGCGTCTCGACTTCGCTGTCGCCCTTGAAGAGGCGTCGCGACGAGAGCGCCTCCCACAGCACGATGCCCATCGCAAACACGTCGACCCGGCGGTCGATCTGATCGCGCTGCAACATCTGCTCGGGTGCCATGTACGACAGCTTGCCCTTGAGCTGTCCCTCCCGCGTTTGCGACAACCGCGTTTCGGCTTTTGCGATTCCGAAGTCGACGATCCGCGAAACGCCATCCACGCCCACCATGATGTTTTGCGGCGACACGTCGCGGTGCACGAGGTGCAGCGGCGTCCCGTCGTCGTCGCGAAGTTCGTGCGCGGCGTGCAGCCCCTCCAGCGCGTCGAAGACCATCTTCATCGCGATCGCAGGATCGATGCGCTGTCGATGCCGCGCCGCGTGCCGCATCAACTCCGAGAGCCGGTCGCCTTCGATGTACTCCATGACGAGGTACAACCCGTCGTCGGCTTCGACGTCGAGCGTGGGCACGACGTTCGGATGACGGATTTTCGCCGCCAGGCGTGCCTCGTCGAGAAACATCGCGACGAATTCCTCGTCCTTCTCGAGGTGCGCGTGCAGCTTCTTGATCGCAACGAGCCGCGTGAAGCCCTTCGCGCCGATCGCTCGCGCCAGATGCACCGTGGCCATGCCGCCCGACGCGATCTCGCCGATCAGTTCGTACCGCCCGAGCCGCGGCCGAGCGTCGTGCGTGCTTCCAGTCGCAGCGGTCACCGAACGACTGTGCCAAGCTTGCGGCGACAAGTCACGCAGGTGCCGCACCCGCCCGGACTTAGAACGTGCCGTGAATGGCGGCCCCCCCCGGCACAGGGGCCCACGTTGCAGCACTCCGCGGCCTGTCGGGCGCCCACCGAGTGAACGCGGCGGCGGCCAGGGTCAGCGCGCCGGCGGCGATCGTGCTCACGAGCAGCGCGGACGTGCGATCCTCGGCGGCGAAGACGCCCGCCTCCTGTTCGACGGTTTGCGTCCCAGTCATCGCCGAACCGAGCAATTGGTTCGCGCGGCCCACGGCGTCGCTCCAGCTGATGCCCGCGACGATCCCGAGGACCGCCGTCACGCCGATTCCCACGATGGGCACGACGATCGGGAAGCGAAAGGGTCGGCGGTCGTCGACAACCACGGGGCTTGGCTCCACGCGCACGACCGGCGGAGGCGGCGGAATCGGCTCGGCGAGTGTGATCTCGTTCGTCACGCCCGCGGAAGCCTGCACGGTCTGCTGCTGCGTTCGGCCGCCCGACCAATGCGCCGTGACATTGTGTTCGCCCGGTTCGATGAAGAACTCTTGCCCAGCCTGCAAGACTCCGTCGACCTCGACGTCGCACGTTCCGCACACGATCCGCAGGCGCGGAAGTTGCGCAGCGAGCGCCTCGAGCGTCGCGCGAGCGACGGTGCTCGCCCGGCGTTCGCGGGGATACCGAGCCTGCAGCCGAAGGGCCAACGTCGCCGCGCGCACCATGTGGTAGGTGCCGCCGGCCTGCCGGTGGGCTCGGATCGCGCTCATGACGGCAAGCACGGACGGCGCCATGCGATCGGCCGCTTCGAACCAGTTCGATGCCGCGCCATAGTCATGCGACAAGTAGCGTCGCATGCCGTTGTCGTACGCCTCCGCCGCCGCGCGAAGGTCCTCGGGCGATGCGCGCGAGGGGGCGGCCCCGGGCGCGACGTCCTGCGCCAGCGCCGACAAACTCGTAAGCAGCGTCATCAACGCGATCGCGAGTGAGACCGAACGACAGTGAGCGGCCGAGACCATCGGGAGGTTCGATGCTTGGGAAGCGTGGAATGAATGTCAAGCAAACCTGTTCGAAGTCATCGCAGCCGCGCGCGAAAACGACTACGCTCCCACGTCGTGCACGCGAGGAACGGCATGCGACTGCGTCAGTCTCGATGGATCGTCGGTTGGCTGGGAGCGTTGGGTTGGTTCGCAGCGGGACTGCCCGGTTGCGACTCGCCGCGAAGCCCTGCGACCCAGGGTGCGGGCGCGGCGGAGTCGACGGACAGCGGATCGGCGGCGGTCGCAGTCGTCAGGCCAGACACCGCGCAGCCGATGGCTCCCGATCGCATGACCGCACGACACGTGATCACGTTCTATCGCTGGGTGTCGACCGAGGCACCGACACCGACGAATCCCGATCCGACGGAGCACGGGATGCCGAAGCTGCATTTCGTCGTCGAAGTGCATCGCAATCCGCAAGGCGAAGGGTGGGTCACGCTCGCTGCGCTCGCTGGCACAACGTCGATCCCCGAGAACCGGCGATTCCAGTCGACGTCGCCTGCGGGCAACGAATGGCACGTACCGCCGGGCGGCATCACGGAGTACCAGGTCGAACAGTTCGGCGGCGACGTCCGGGGCAACGAGCCCATCCGCGCGTTTCTCGCGAGCGCGCTCAATGACCGGGTCACGCTGCCGATCAGTGCAACGCCGCAGCCCATTCGACTACCGGCGACGGCCACGTGGCCGGTTGGGCCGCGAAGCGTGCTGGGGCAGTTCGACGCCATTGTTGTCATCCTCGTGCCGGTCACTGGACGTCGCGGGGGACGATACCTTGTGTACGCACTCGACATGTTGGCGCAGCCAGGCGGATTCTCGGCGAATGGCATCATGGACCACGTGCCATCGACCGACGAGATCATGCGATACACGCGATGGATGCGAGACCGCAACGGCATGAACCGCGATCGCAATCCGCCCATTGCCATGCAGCCGATCGACCGCGGGTGAGCCGGCCCCGACTCGAAGAATTGAACAGGGAGGTTGGGAGAGTGGGAGAGTGGGATTGTTCGGAGCGGAGATTGGGGACGCGCCCGACGCGACGTCGCGCGGAGCGGCCGTGTGCAGCGGTGCTGGCGATGGCGTTCGCGATGACGAGCGTCGGTTGCGGATCGGACCAGTCGGGAGGGGATTCTGGCGTCGACGGGGTCACGGGTGATCTTGGTGCGGCCGTGGACTCGCGAACGAACGACGACATCGGTGTCTCACCCGACGGTTCCGTGATCGACGTTTCGCTCCCTCGCGATACGGGATCGATGGATGCAATTGCGTTGGACTCGACGCCGAGTGATGCGCCGACCACTGACCGACCGACATCGTCGGACACGATCGCACCGGGCGACGGCGGCGCCGGAACGATCGCGGCCACCGCGCGGTGGCACATCGACCTGGAAGCTCCGGTCAATACCGCGGTCGACGCCGACGTGTTCGACATCGACTTGTTCGACAACGCGACGACCGTCATCGCGGCGATCCACGCGCGCGGACATCGCGTGATCTGTTACTTCAGCGCGGGCAGCAGCGAGGACTGGCGCCCGGACTTTTCGATGTTTCCCACCGCGGGACTGGGGATGCCACTGTCCGGTTGGCCGGGCGAGCGATGGCTCGACATTCGCAACGCGGGCATTCGGACCGTGATGCAAGGCCGAATGGATCGCGCGCGACGCAACGGATGTGACGGCGTCGATCCCGACAACGTCGACGGGTTTTCCAACGCCACGGGATTTCCTCTCACCGCGACCGACCAGCTCGACTACAACCGCTTTCTCGCACGCGAGGCCCACGCACGCGGACTGCTCGTCGGGCTGAAGAACGATCTCGATCAGGTGGCGGCGCTCGTCGGGGACTTCGACTTTGCCATCAACGAGTCGTGTTTCCAATTTTCCGAGTGCGCGCGACTCGATCCGTTCACGCGCGCAAGCAAGAGTGTGCTGCAGATCGAGTACGGAGACATTCCCACGCTCCAACGCAGCGTGTGCCCCATGGCCGCGACCAGGAGGTTCTTCTCGATCCTGCCGGGGGCGGACCGACTCAACGGGTCGTACACTCGATGTGTGGATGGAATGATGGTCATGTGAAGTCGATGGTCGACAGTCGACAGTCGACAGTTGAGAGTTGGGAGTACCGAGGTAGGGCGCCCCGAGTCACGCGATCCACATTGCGTCGCCGTACGAGTAAAACCGATACCGCGCTTCGATCGCCGACCGATACGCGGCGCGAACGATGCCAGTCCCGGCGAATGCCATGACGAGCGCGAGCAGCGTCGATCGCGGTAGGTGGAAGTTGGTGAACAACTGGTCGACGACGCGAAACGACCATCCCGGCTGAATGAGCAGACGCGTCTCCCCTTCGGACGCTCCCTCCCCCAACGCCCATGACTCCAAGGCTCGCACCGCGGTCGTTCCGATCGCGACGACCGGTCGCCCGGACGCCTTCGCGGCCTGGACGCTTTCGCGAGTCTCGGCCGGGACGCGGAACCACTCGGCGTGCATCGCATGCTGATCGAGATCGTCCACTTTCACGGGCGCAAATGTACCAAGCCCTACGTGCAGTGTGACCGACGCCACGTCGATTCCGCGGTCGCGCATCCGCGCGAGCATGTCTTCCGAGAAGTGAAGGCCGGCCGTCGGCGCAGCCACCGCGCCGGCGTTCGCGGCGAACACGGTTTGGTACCGCTCGCGATCGACGTCGGTGTCCGCTCGGCCAATGTACGGCGGCAGGGGCACGTGCCCGTGGCGATCGATGGCACTCCACGGTTCGTCGACTTCGAGTCGCACGCGCATCGTGTCGCCACCGTCGCCACGGCCTTCGATGTGCACGACGAAGCCGGGCGCGACGGTCAGTGTTGTGCCGCCCCGAATCGGCTTGGACGCGCGACCGATCGCAGTCCACGTGTGACCCGTCGCGTCGAGCGCACGCAACAGAAAGATCTCCGCGCGTCCGCCGGTGGCCTTGGTCGCGAACAATCGCGCTCGCAGGACGCGCGTGTCGTTGACGACGACGAGCGCGTTCGAGGGCAACAGATCCGGCAACTCGACCACCCGGCGATGCTCGATGCGCGATGCGTTGTTACGCCCGATCAAGAGCATCCGCCCACCGTCCCGTGTCGACGGCGGTGCGCGCGCAATCAGTTCGTCGGGAAGCTCATAGTCGAGTTCGTTCGTTCGCATGAAGCGTGGTTGTCGGGTCAGTGCAGGACAACGAGTTCACCGCTGCTCGTGCAGAGGGCCACTCCGCCCTCCGGCAGCGGAGTCATCGGTTGGACGATGGCCGAGCCGACGGTGAGTCGCCAGCGCTCGGTTCCATTCGGCTCGTACGCAATCACTTCGCCGCTACGATTCGAAACGACGAACGCGCCCGTCGCGTCGGCCAGCGGTGCGTCCGTGGGCGAACTCGGGGCCGGCACGCGCGCAGCGACCGAACCGTCCGATGCGACCGACACGACCTCGCTCACCGCGCTCACCCGGACGACGAGAACGCGATCGAGTCCGCCGGCGGTCAGCGCGGTCAACTCACCACCGATGTCCGCGCGACCACGCAGGGCTCCCTCGTGAGTGCGAAACTCGACGACACCGCCGTCGCTCGTCGCGAGGACGCCCGAGCCGAGTGGGACGATCCGACTTGCGCTCGCGACAAATCCGCCGCCGAGCCGTCGTCCACTCGGGGTCATGCAGGCGACGCGTCCGGCACTGGGGATCCAAAGGCAGTCGTCGCCGTCGAGTGCCGGCATCGCTGCCACGAGCGATGCGCCGTGAATCGGAGTCATGGCGAGTCGCTCGCCGTCCGGCGCGAACGAGTGCAGCACGGCGGAATACGACTCGGACGCCGCCGACGCGGGGGGCGCCAACACTTGCACGCGACCGTCGGCTCGCACGATCGGCGCCGTGGTCATCGCAAATGCGAGCGGGACGATGGCTCGCAGCGATGCGTCCGGCGCAACGACGTACAGCGCGCGGCCTTCCACAGGAACGTACACCCGACCCGCGAGCCCGACGGCAATGGGTGCGCTGGGGCGATCGTCGAGACGGAGCGTGCGCGCGATCGTGCCATCGCTCGCAACCCACACGAGCGAGGCCGGCGACGTGAGCACGACCGCGATTTCTCGGTCGTCCGTTGCCACGGCAGGTCGCGCCGCGATGCCGCGAAGCGTCGCGCGCGCGCGCACCGTCCACGGAGTCCTCGGAATGGGCCGCGCAAGAAGTTGCAGACTTCGGCGGACGCGCCCCACCGTGAGCGTTCCGCCGCCGCGCGCAAGAATCGGCGCGGACGCGCTGGCGCCGAGTGCAATGCCGAGCACAGCGGCGCTCGACGCGGCGCAGACCCACCGCCTAGCCGCGTTCACGGGGCCTCGAATCGCAGCGTGTACGTTCGGTCGGGGTTGCCGTGTTCGGGCGGGTGCGCACTCGAAGCGCGCACGACGACGCACGGCGCCCGCGCGCCGGCTGCGGTTGCGATCGTCCGCGACTCACCGATTCCATCGCGACCTTCGTCCACGGTGACGTCGCCCGTTCCGTCTCGCGGTGTGATCGTGAGTTCTACGTCGAGATCCGACGGGGGAGTCACGGACACCCGCAGCGACGCAGGCGCAGATCGCAAACAGTACCAGTCGACATCCCCGCGCGACTCGATGTACCCGGCGACGGTGCCAGTGTTGGCAACGTCGTTCGCCACTTCGCGTCGGTCGTCGGGCTCGATCTCTTCCGTCGATGGAGACGGCCCGATCGTGTACCGGATCGTGTAGTCGTCGCTCACGTTTTCCTGCGGAATCGCGCCGGGCCGCACGCGCTCGTGGACCGAGATGAAATATTGCCCCGGCGCGACGCGGAATCCCGCGATCACTTCGCGCCCGCCCTCGGCACCGTCGTCCGCGACGAAGACGGCCTCCGGTTGGCCCGCGCGCAGCAATTCGACCACGGTGTCGATGTTGGGTTGCGCGTTCAGTTCCACGCGAATGCGCCCACCGGAGGCTCCCACAGACGTCAACCGGTACAGATCGACGTCGCCCTGCTCTCGGGACAGCCGCCTTGCGAGTTGTCCGTGCACGACGGTGCCCGACGCGATGGGCGTGGCTTGTGCGGCACTCTGATTCGGCTCGATCTCCCGATCGCGTGCGGCCGTCGCGGCGCGCGTGGCGTGGCGGTAGAAGAACAGGCCCGCTCCGCCCGCGACCGCGATCAACAGAACGATGCTGACCCACGCGAGAATCTTTCCGCGACGCAGCCTTCGCTCGAACGCTTCGACGTCGGAGCGCGTCGCGACCGAAAACTTCGCGGTCTCCAGCGAGCTTCGACGCGCCGTGCCGGATCGCAACGCGCTCGCGGGAACGATCTCCGAGTCGATCAGCAGGTTCTCCGACCCGCTCGCGGCAACGAACGCCGAGAGAGCCTCGCGGACCTCGTCCACGTTCTGGTAGCGGTCGCGCGGATCCTTGGCCATGCAGCGAACGACGATCTCGTCGATCTCCGGCGGCAGATCGAGGTCGGGCTTGCGCTTCGACGGCGGGACCAGGTCGTCGGTCAAATGCCGCGTGAGCACCGCGACAGGCGACGAACCACTGAACGCCGGAACGCCCGTGACCCCGCGATAGATCACGGCCCCGAGTGCGTAGATGTCCGCACGGTGATCGATCGCCTGTCCGCGAATGATCTCGGGTGCCATGTAGTACGGCGTTCCCACGAGCGTGTTGTTGCTCGTGATCTCGTTGCGTTCTTCGCCTTCGCGCAACTTCGCCAGGCCAAAATCCAGCAGCTTGATCATCTCGCGACCGTCGCGAAGCCGCGTGACTATGAGGTTCTCCGGCTTCAAGTCACGGTGCACGATGCCGAGTTCGTGCGCCTCGGAGAGCGACCCACACGCTTGCGCGGCAAACGCGGCGACCCGCGGCGGCGGCAACGTTGTCTGCGCTCGCAGAACCTTGCCAAGGTCGTCGCCCGACACGTATTCCATCGCGAGATACATCAGGCCGTCCGACGTGCCGAAGTCGAAAATACCGACCGTGCACGGATGGGACAGCTTGCTGATGGTCTGCGCTTCACGTCGAAATCGCCGCTGGATCTCCTGATCGCGTGCGAGTTCGCCGTGCAACAGTTTGATCGCCATGAGCTTGCCCATGCGCGCGTGTTCGCACTTGTAGACCACGCCCATGCCCCCGCGGCCGATCAGCTGAATGATCCGGTATCGATCCGCGACGATCTGCCCCACCAACGGATCGGGGGCTGCGTCGCCCTGGGACGGCGCGCCGCAGATCGGGCAGTAATTCGCGCCCAAATCGAGCCGCGCCTGGCACTGACGGCAGAGCATCGACTCGGTCGACGGCGGGGGCGTGGACATCGTCGCCGTCGTGCTCACGTGCTTAGCCCCCTCCCTCGACGAACGCTGCGTCGATGACCGCGTCGGTCCGTCGCTCGCCCGTGCCCGTCGTCCACGTGCGCCGCCCGCCGATCGCACCCGTCACGACGACTCTCGTGCCGTCGGGCCGTGCACCATTCGGCGGCGTGTCCACCCACACCACGCATCGTCCACCCGCGCACGATGGGTGCGCAACCACCAGTTGAAACGTCTGTCCGCCCTCGTGCTCGCGCGCGTCGCCCAACACCTGACCCGTCACGCGCACGCGCGTCGGAGGTTGCAACGTGCCGGCCGCGATCTCCGCTGCGCCCGCGCGAGAGCCCGCGAGAAATCGCTCCGTCGCCGCGCGCACGTCGCCCCGCACGCGTTCGACGTCGAGCCGAACGCTCGCCGGCGCACCAACGTTCGAATACGCCGCCAACGTGATCGGCTGCGGCCCCACTGTCGCGAGCGGAACGACCGCCTGAATCCGGTCGCCCGCGATCACCGCCGCGCCTCCAGTAACCGTGGCCACACGAGCGCCCGGTCCGCGGGCGCGAACGACCACGCGATCGAACGACGTGATCCACGGCGACGTCGGCCGGTCGACCGTGAGCGGCGTTCGCGGAACGCGAAGCGGATAGACACCGGTGACTGTGGCGCCTTCGGGAGTACGCACGGTAATGTTGAACGTCGCCTCGAGGGCATCGCGCTCCGGAGGCAGTGGTGGACCGGAACTGGCGGTCGCCGTGCCGATGCCCGTTCGCGGATCGGTGTTGGCCGGCTGCCCGTTGATGCTCAACTGCGAGCCAGGCGCGACGCGAAAGATGAGCCGAAGCTGCGGCGGGTCCGACGCGAGTCCCTCGAGATCCGGTGCGACATGGTACGCGAGCACGATCCGCGCCGTGCGACGCACGGTCGGGGCGCCCGGCGGGGTCACGTCGATCGGCATGTCGATCGTCCCCACGCGATCGCCGAGATTCTCGAGCGCGAAGATCATCTCCGCGCCCGCGCTCGTTTGCGTCTGCGACCCGAGTCGCACGGTCGTTCCGGTGGGAAAGCTCCCCGGCGGAAACGCCATCACGAGCGTGTCGTGCGGTCCGGCTCGAACGCCGGCCGACACGACGCCCGCGGCCGCGGGTCCCGACGATCCGTCCGACGAACGCAACACGAACCACGTGATGCCTCCGGCAAGCCCAAGAAGACCGATCAGCCCGAGCGCGATCGGCAAGATCCGATTGGGTTTGTTGCGACCCAGTGGATCATATTCGCCGAGCGAGGGTCGACTGGTGCGCACGCTGTCGATTCCTGGCGTCGAACTTCCCGGCGAACCGAACTGCGGCGGGGGCGGCATTCGCAGGTTCAGGGCGTGTTCCGGCGCACTGCCTGGCATCGCACCGCCCATCATCGGCGGGCGTTCCGAGCGACCCATCGCGGGCGGCGAGTACGGCGCCGGTGCGATCGCGCCGACTTGCGGCAAACTAAGCCCCATCATCGTCTGTTGCGCGTTGGAGACTTGAACGGCGCCGGGGCCGACGGCGCCCGACGGCGGAAGGATTCCCGCTGGCGCTGGACCGATCGGCGCCGGACGTGCGGGCGGCGCGCCGGCACCTGCAGCGCTCTGCAGCGACGCGGGGTCGAACTGGACGCCGATCATCGTTCGCGACGCGTTCTGCACTCTCATCGGTCCCGCACCGTCGGACCCCACCGGCGGCGCCGACGGCGTCGCGACCGGTGCGACAGGTGCCGCCGGTGGAGCGATCGGCATGGCCGCCGGAACCGCGCCATCGAGCTGTACGCCGATCATCGTTTTCGCGGCATTTCGTACCGTCGCGGGCGGAGGGCGCACGGAGGGCGCGGGCGCGGGTACGACCGCAACTGCCGGCGGCGGCTGCGATGCCACGATCGTCGCCCCACACGATCCGCAGAACCGCGAGTCCAACTGGAGCTGGGAACCACACTGAGTGCACTGCATGGGCAGAACGACGTTCCTTACCGCAACAACGCCGAAGCGTCCGCTATTCTAGACGCTCGTGGGCCAGACGCGAGTGGTTCTTCGTCCGTGCGGGTGTGCAGGTTCTCGGGAGCGACGCCCGGGCGGCGGACCGGTCGGGACGCGCTGCGCGCAACGTTGGGCGGGCGTGGGTCGATACCGTTCGCGATGCATTCCTCGGCCCGCGCGTTGTCACTGTTCACAATCTCCGTCCAATGTGCCGCCTGCGCGTTCGCGGCCGTCGATCCGACGCACGATGCGGCAGCGACCGTGACCGTCGCGCGGACGGACGAATCCGCGGCCGTGATACGCGTCGTCGTCCGCGCCGTGCCTGCAAGACCTCGAGCGCGCATCGACGCGACGCTGACCCTTCGATCCGATGGCGTTCGTGCATTACTCGTCGGGGGCCGCTACGCGGACGATCGACAGCTCGCGACCGACGTGTGGTGGCTCGACGCAACGTCCGCCGTATGGCGGCGCGCACCGGTGCGTCTCGCACGCGAACGTCATGCAACCGTCGCCGCCGGTTCCGGGTGGCTGGTCGTCGGCGGGGACGACGGCAACGGGCGCGCGGGGACTCCCGTGTGGATCGACGCGGGCGTTCTGAACGCGGTGTCGGTGGCCGGCGATCACGCTCCGTCCGCCCGATACGGGCTCGCAGGCGCGCGAAATGGCTCGAACGCCATCGTGTTCGGGGGCCGAACGCCGGACGATACGGTTGTCGACGACACCCTGCAGTTCGACGCGGCGACGCACCGCTGGTCGCCGTTCGCAGGCGGTGGCGTTCTCGCCGCACGGAGTGACGCGGCCGTGGTGGTGATGGACGGCGGCTTGTTCGTCGTCGGCGGCGTGCGCGACGATGCAATGCCCGACGGCGTTCCCCCGATGCGTTTGGACTTGCGCGGCAACGATTGGCGCGTGCTGTCGCGCGACGACGCTCCAGCGCCCATTGCAGGAGCGTATGCCGTGCCCACGAGTGCCGGAGTCGCCGTGCTCACTCCGGATGCGTTGGAGCACTACGACCTGGCGCGAGACCGGTGGCGAACGTTGGTCTCGATGCGCACGCGCGGCGCGCAGACCGGCCGCTTGCGCGATCGCGTCGTCGTGTTTGGCGGAGTTCGCGACGACGCGCGCTCGCCGATGCTTCTCGTGGATCCCGATTCCGGTCGGGTCGCTGTGCTCGCAGCTGTCGAGCTTTCGTTGGCGCGCGAGGGAGCGCTCGTCGCGAGCGATGGAACGCGCGTCGTCGCGTGGGGCGGGCGCGTGGCCGGCCGTTGGCGAGACGATGGCGTCGTCGTGACGTGGCGTGTGGCTCCCTGACGCGGTGCATCTCTCGGCACGCCGATCGCGGCGGCGCCGATGGGTAACAGTGGAAATCCGGCGCTCGCGACGCTAGGGTCCCGCCACCCGATGATCCGGCCCACGATGAAGGACTTGATCGAGACGCGTCGTGTGATCGTGACGGTGGGATCGGGGGGCGTCGGCAAGACGACGACGGCCGCGGCCATTGCGCTCGCCGGGGCGCGCGCGGGGCGCCGGGTGCTGTGTCTCACGATCGATCCCGCCAAGCGTCTCGCGACCAGCCTGGGACTGCGCGAGATGCGCTCCGAGGCGCAGGCCATCGATCGCGCGTTGCTCGGGAACGGCGTGACGGGATCGCTGACGGCGATGATGCTCGACGTTCGGGGCACGTTCGACGATCTGGTCGCACGAAGTGCGCCCAATCCCGAGGTTCGTCAGCGGATCTACAACAACCGGATCTACCAACACGTTGCGGGGTCGCTGGCGGGCACGCCCGAGTACATGGCGATGGAGAAGCTGCACGCGCTCAAGAGCGACCCGGCGACGGACCTCATCGTGCTCGACACGCCTCCGACGGCAAACGCACTCGACTTCCTCGACGCGCCCGACCGGATGATCGCCGCGGTCGACAGCCCTGCGGTTCGCGCGTTCGTGAAGGCGTTCGAGGGAGCCGGACGGCTGTCGCTCAATCTGTTGTCCAAGGCGATGGCGAAGATCTTTTCGGGACTCAGCAAGTTCACGGGCGGCGGATTTCTCGAGCAAGTCGCGGAATTTCTCACGGACATCCAATCGCTCTTCGGCGGATTTCGCGACCGTGCGCATCGCGTTCGAGAAGAACTCAAGGGAAAGGACGTCGCCTTCGTCGTCGTGACGTCGCCCGATCCGATGGCCATCGGGGAGGCGATCTACTTCGCCGAACGCCTCGTCGAGGGCGGAATGCAACTCGAGGCCCTGGTCGTCAACCGCGTGCGCACGGTCGAGGCGTGCGAAGTCACGGCGCCCGCGCGCGTGGCAAACGTTCTGCGCGAGGCGGGCGTGGAGCCCTCGAACGAACTGGCGTTCGCGGTGCTCCAGGCACAGTCCGAGGCGAGCGTTTGGGCGCGGCGGGACCGTGCGGAAGTCACTCGCGTGCAGAATGCGCTGCCAAGCGTTCCGCGGGTCATCGAGGTGCCGGCGCTCGACGAGGACGTCTACGACTTGACGGCACTCGGCCACGTCGCCGATGCGCTGTCCCCGGTCGAATCGTAGGCACGACGTCTAGCGCACGATCGGATTGCGAAACACGAACGGCACCGTAATCCGCAATTCGTCACGCTGCAACTCGCGCGGAATCGGCGGCAGCCGCGCATGCGACACGGCCGCGACGACGTTGCGGTCGAACACATCGAACCCGCTGCGTCTTTGCACTTGCACACCCTGCACCGACCCGTCGCTGTGAATCACGAACGCGAGAATCACCGTTCCCTGGTGAAGCCGCAGCACTTCTTCGCGCGGAAACGCGTCGCCCCACAGTTCGTCGAGACGCCGCCGGAGCGTCTGGAAATACCGTAGGTATCTTCCGTCCGGCGCGGAGAGTGACATCCATCCCTCGCCTTCGCCGAACGGCCGCGCATGTCCACCTTCGTCCTGCCCGCCGCCCGAACCCGGCGCACCGCCGCCGCCGACTCCGCCCTCGCCGCGCTCGCGTACGGGCCCCGCGTGGACGCTCGTCGCGATCGTATTTCGAAGCAGGTTGGTCGCCAGCGCTTCGGCATCGACGTTGTCCCGCGGGCGCTCGTCGGCCTGCGCCGCCGTCGTCGACGCGTGACCCGGCTCGATGGACGCACGGCCAAACGCGCTCGGACCGGACACACGACTCGCGCGGCCGGCGGAGTCCGCAGAGATGCCCGCACTCGGTCGCGCATGGCCGCCGACCACGGGCGGCAGCGGGATCGGTGTGCCGGAGAGCACACTCGGCGAAGGTTGCCGAATCGCGCCAGCGGTCACTGCGTGCCCGTCGCGAACAACCGCCCCGCGCGCGGGAACCGTTTCCGACGGCCGGATGCGAAACAGCAGCACGCCGTCGCTCGAAGAGATCCACGGATCGTACCCGGGGTTCGGAGTGTTTCGCGCTTGTTGCGGCGTCGTGCGCTGCGTCGACGTGTGCAGTCGATGCTCTTGCATTGCGTCGAGCGTGTTGAGGGTGTGCGGGGACAGGTCGATCGGATCGGGGATTGCGGCGAGCAGGCGTCCCGGTTCGAGCGAGCGGCCGTCGCCGCGTTCGCCTGGGTTGTCAGCGCTGAGATTCTGGGCGCTCCTCGCGCCGCCAAGCGCGTCGTGCGGACGCTCGGCTGGCATCGGTGACCGCTGCGCTTGCGCTACTGCGATCGAAGCGCGAAACGCGGGTGCCGACTGCGCGGGCGGATCCTGCGCGCGCGGCAAGTCGAACGGAACCACCGTTCGAGCGAGCGCCGATTGAGGACGGAGCGGCGCGGGATGATTCCGCCAACCGACGACCATCGCGATCACGTGCGCCAGCGCGGACGCGGCACACCAGGTTCGCCAATCGAAACGCACGGATTCAGTCTAGCAGGTGCGCAGGGGTCGCGTTCGGGTCGTCGATCCGTCGGCGCAGCGCGAGACTTCGTGGCGGAACCACATGTAGGACGTAGTGCGTGATATCTTGGCGGCGTGAACTTCGGCGATCGATTCGTGTGGTGCGTCACGCTCGTGGTGGCGTTGGTGGCGCTCGCCGCCTGCAGTGGAACGGAAGCGGGGGATGCCGACTTGCCCGACGTACTCGACGGACGCGTCGCCCCGATGGACGCGACGGACCCGACGGATGCGCGGGACGGCGGGAGGAACGACAGCGTCGACGTGCGCGTCGGCGATGCAGACCCGATTGATGCGATGGACGGTTTTGTCGCCACAGACGTCCTGCGAACGGATGCCTTCGACGCGCGTCCCGATTCGTTGGCGGATTCGCGGGCGGATGTCGGGTCCGACCGATCGACCGAGACAGGCGCGGACGCGATGTGCTCGCCGCCCGCGGGACGTTGCGCGACGGAGGTCGATTGCTGCGTGGGGATCTGCATCGCGACGTCGTGCGCGTGCTCACCGACGGGGATGCTGTGCCGCGGCCCGGCCGACTGCTGTTCGGGGATGTGCTCGAGCGGCTCTTGCGTGTGTCTCACGCGGTTGGTCGCCTGCGTGCGGGACGAAGAATGCTGCTCGGGACGATGCGGTGGCGCGACGGGGTGTACGTGCAGCGGCATGTCGCAACGATGCAGCGACGATGCCGATTGCTGCGGGACGCTCGTGTGCACGCGCGGACTGTGCGCGCCGTAACCCCCGCGCGCCGAACCGTTCCGGTCGATCCTGCATCTCACGCTGCACGATGAACTGGAGCGTTCGGGGCAAGACGATCTTGGTGACCGGTGCGACCAATGGCATCGGCCTCGAAGCGTGTGTCGATCTGGCACGCCGGGGTGCGCGCGTCGTGATGGTGGGGCGGGACCCGACGCGAACCGAGGCAGCTCGCGGGGCAGTCGTCGAGCGCTCGGGGGCCGCGGATGTTTCGACGCTCCTGTGCGATTTCGAGTCGCAAGCCGCCATTCGAAAGCTCGCCGCGGATTTCCGCGCGAAGCACGATCGGCTCGATGTGCTCGTGAACAACGCGGGCTCCGTAAGTGCGTCGCGACGTCTCACAGTGGACGGCATCGAGAGCACGTTCGCGGTCAATCACCTGGGCTACTTCCTGCTCACGAACCTGCTGCTCGATCTGCTGGAGAAGAGCGCGCCGTCCCGCGTGGTGACCGTGGCGTCCGTCGGGCATCGCCGCGGAACGATGGACTTCGACGATCTCGGCTACGAACGCGGGTACTTCATCATGAAGGCGTACACGCGTTCGAAACTCGGCAACGTGTTGTTCTCGAACGAACTCGCACGTCGTCTCGCAGGCAAGGGCGTCACGTCGAACAGCCTGCATCCCGGCGGCGTCGCGACGAACATCTGGTCGCGGGCGCCAACGTGGAGCAAGCCGATCTTGGCGGTATTCACGCGGCCGTTTCTCATCTCGCCCGCGAAGGGTGCGCAGACGATCGTGCAGCTCGTGACGAGTCCCGAACTCGACGGTGTCACCGGGAAGTACTTCGAAAAGATGCGGGTCGTCACGCCGGCACCGCGTGCGCTCGACGAGGCACTGGCGACGCGGCTGTGGGACGTGAGTGAGCGGCTCGTGGGACTCACGCCCGCCGGCGCGCGTCAAGCGGACGCGGCATAGCCCGAGTCTACCGTCGAAGCACACGCGAGAAGTACGGGCCGTACCCGCGGAGATGCGGTGGTCGCTTCCACCATGCGACGATCGCAACACTGCCGATCGTAGCTCGTGCGTCGCGGGCGAACACGCGCTGTCCGCGGGTTACCCGCGCGGAGACCTCCGATCCGTGAAGAGCTCCTCGCATTCGATCTGCTCACCACCCTCCGCGTCAAACAGTACGACGATCAAGCCGCCGTCTTCTACGTCCGTACGAAGTTCGAGCCAGCCTTCGGGTGGGTGCTCGAGCAGTTCAACGACAAGGATGGGGCGGCCTACGGGAAATCGAGAATCTTCCCAGTTGACCTCTCCTCGGTACCGCCTGAAGAACGCATCGAGCCGCGCGATCAGGTGGCCACGACCGACTCGACGAATGGCTTGAGCAAGCCGGAACTCGAACTGGCGGATCATCGCAAGGTCTGGTGTCCAGCAGCGTCGGCGGGGCTCGGGCGTACTCGGGCCAAAGATGAACTCCTCGTACGCAACGCCTACGTGTCCATCTACGTTGACCGCACGATGCGAATCCGAGCACACTGTTGTCGTCTCAATGCGGTGCGCGTCAAGCCTGATTCGGGCCCTCCCGCCGCGCCCTGCGCGCGAGCAGCAGGTCAGCGACACCGCCAGTACGAGATGACCGAGACGCAGCGCCATCATCGCCCCAGCAGCGGGTGGTACCGATGGTACCCGATCCTTACGGGTAGATCGTGTCGTCGCTCGTAGTCGCGCTCATTCGGAAAGCGCACAGGCGCTCCGGGCAGTCCGGTCGCCGCACCCTCCTCGCGTCCCGGATGTGACGTCCAGTGCCCCCCGCCTGGAAGCGGCGTTACATAGGTGCCGGGGCCAGTCTCCCTCTGCCCGCGCGCAGCGCGAATCGCGTCTGGCGGGTGTGTCACTCATCCGCGCCGAGCGCCTTCCGGAATCCGCCCAGCGCGATCTTTGCGACGGATTCCGGACCGCTATCAAGCACATCTTGAAGCAACACCTCACCCGCTTCCACGTCGATCGTCACCTCGTAGATGTTGAAGTTGAGCGTTCGAGTCAGCGGCGGGATCCGCGCGCCTAGCTGCCGAAGTGCGTCGAACAGAAGGCGACGCACGTTCGGGTCGTTGGCTTCCTCCGCGAGGAAGCGGTCGATGAGCGTCTGATGCATGACGTACCATCCTATCGCAAATACGCGGTGCGGATGACGCCGTTTCGGATCCACACTTGGAGCGTCCGGCTTGGGAGGCCAGCGATGTTGGTGCCGAGCGCCCGCCCGAAATTGTGGATGACGCTGATCGTGCCTGGACCGGTTGTTGTTGCTTGGCCGTATCGCAGCGCCTCGTCGACGTAACCCATGATCTGTCTCGCCGTCGTCCCCGGCGCGTAGCGGCTGACTCCGGCAAATCCCGAATTCGCCGCGTGGCGATACATGATGTGCTCGATCGTGTTCATGAGACCGCCGTGCTGGTACCGTCCGGCGCCCCATGCGGCCGCTACCTGGCGTGGCGCGGGCAACTCGCGGATGGGTGCCATTGCCGACGACGGCACTCGCGCTCCCCACAAAGCGTTGAATGCCCCGCCGAGTATCCGCGCTGCGAAGGTCGGAGCGACCGCCGCGGCGACCGTATCAAGGTCTTGGTTCGTGGAACGGCGCGGTGCCGCCTCGGCGGCCTGCTGCGCACTCGCGGGACCGTGGCCGGGATTGGGATTGAGCGTTATGGCACCGAAGGCGATCAGTCCAGCGCCTACCGGCGCGCTGATTGGTAGTACGAAGGCCCCAACGACGACGGCCACGCCGCCCGGCTCGACGCTCGCGGGCGTCTCGCGCATCGGGACAGGCGCCTGCGACCGCATCCGCTCCAACTCGGCGGCATCGGGCGGCTCCGCGGGCCGGTTCACTGGTCCGCATTCGTCGCACTCTGCCGCGCCGTTTGGATCGATACTCCGCGTGGGGCGATTGGCTACGTACGCGGTACTCGCGAGAGAGGACGGGCGGAATATCCGTCCGCCGGGTTCGCCACGCATTGCCGAGCCAAATGCCGGATCCGCCCCGAGCCACTGCCCCTGCCGCGGGTCGTAGTACCGCGCTCCCGCGTAGTACAACCGCGACTCGCTGTCCCAGTCGTGCCCCGTGAACCGATAGGGCACCGTGTCGCTCGACGCGCCCGACTGCTCCTCGACCCACTGTTCGCCGAACGGGAAATACTCCAGATGCTCTGTTTGGCGCCCCCGCGCGTCGGTGACGTAGTTCGTACTCTGCAAATGGTCTGTGTGATACCAGAGCGTCGTGCGTGGACTGCCGATCGTCCCCGGCGGGCCACCGCCCGGGGGCAGATGCGTGATAACGCACGTGCGGCCCGTCGTCGGGTCGCAACCGGGGCCGCCCGCGGGAGGCACGTTGAACATCACCGTCGCCACGCGCTCGCTCCCCGCAAACACGTGGTTCATCGCGAACTGCTCGTTGCGCACGGTGTGGAAGCGACTGATGTACGCCGTCACGTCGTGACGGCCGTGGCCCATGGAGATGCGATGTGTGCGCTCTCCATCCGCGTCGTATCGGAACTCCATGTCCGCGTTGTCGTCGGTGAGGCGCGTGAGGCGGTCTTCCTCGTCCCACACGTTCGTGCGCTCGCCCTCGAACGGCTCCGTGCCCGGGCAAGTGTCCGGCCGGTGCTCCCAGTGCCGCTGATTGCCATCGAGATCGTAATCGACGAGCCGATTTCCCACGCACCGCGGAGCGTGCGGACGACTCGCGTCGTACGCGTAGATCAGATCGTGCGAAGTGTCCGGGCGAATGCGCGCCGGCGCCGACTCGATCTGGATCGCATCGAACTGCACGTTGCGGCGAAGATTTCCGATGGCGTCGCGCGGGAAGGCTTCGGGCTTCGGACTACAGGCTACGGGACGGAGCGCGGTGGTTGGCGCGCGATTCCGATGCACATGCGTCGCGGGGTGCGGATTGGCGCGCGCGTTCGAGCGACGGCGGGAAGCGATGCAAGCACGACGGCCGCGAGCAGCGCGAGAAACGGGGAGTCGCGTCGGGCGCGAGCGTACATCCGCGAGGAATCGTACACCGGTTCTTGGAGCCGAACACCGCATGACACCGCGTTTCGATGAGCACACTCGGCGCTATCGTGTGCGGTAACAGGACGCGCAGCATTGCGACCGTTTCCATGCTCGCGCACCGACACGCCTGCGAGGCGCACTGACGAGCGACTCCTGTTGGAGACCCTCATCGAGACTCGCGCCAACGAGATCATGGGGCGCGATCGCTGATCGGGACGTGTATCATGTGAAACAGTGCAAAGCGCGAAGCGCGATGGAGGTGACACATTCTCCCCATCGGTTCCAGTCTTGGGTCGCTGAATTCGACGATCACGTCCCCAGCGGGCTGCATCTCGCGTAGACGATCCGGCGTTTGTCGGTAGCTCACTCCACGACGATCACCTGCAAGTTGACGCAGTTGTCGCCTTCAGTCGCGTACGCCTTGACGAATCGACCGATCGACGACGCTTCACACATCCAGTGCGGCATCGTCGAGTCGCGAGCTGGATCCCAAACTCCGCCGCCCCGCAGACCCTGCCGGACAAGCTCGTCGTGTATCGTCGTGAGTAGCTCCTTGGGTCGAACGCCGTATACGCGCCAATCGCCGATCAATTCGTTTGCAGTGGGATCGTGTCGCTCTCGCCCTGAAACGATCGAGTTCGCGGATGCCAGGCGAATTGAGATATCGCCGATCGCGATACCATTCTGCGAGAGGCGTGATCGCGGCAACCGCTCAGCGTCGTCCACGCGAACGCTCAGTCGGCGCGGGCCCATCGAGAGCACGACGACCTGCTCTCCCCGCCGCAGGGAGGTCACTCCATCGCTACGAACAACCGAGTAACCGAGAGCGCTCGCTCCGTCCTCGATTTTCTCACGCAGTGTGCCCACGGATGGGCCCTCGAACTCGAAGAGTGAGGTTCCCCGTTGATCCAGCGCTCGCGCCATCGGTGTGTCGGGCGACGACTCCACCTCGATGTCGATGAATCTCATCTTTTGCACGTCAGGCTACCATCAGCGATGAACCGGGAGTTGAGGACCGCCGACCATCGCCGGGAACTGCACAGGACGGAACGCGCTCATCGGGAGCCCCGCGTTGGCGGCGAACGCCGCAGCAGGTCTGAAGTGACCGGAGGCATTTGTCCATTCCGCTACCCTACCACCGGGTCCGAATGCAATCTCGCCCGCGAATTCAACAGGCCGACCTCCTGACAATGCATAGTGACCAGAACCGATGCGGAGTTCGCCCCCCTGCACAACGAAGTCGTATCTACCAGGGTCGATTTCTCCGCCGGCCGCGAGACGGTACGCGTCGCCCTCCCTTGCGACCGCGCCGACAACACGGCCTCGGGACGGATCTCCGAGATTCGAGAACGTCGGTCGTGACGTCGGCGCCGGTGGCCCGCCAGCGGGAGGCGCGAACCCGCCCTCGTCCAACGCGGGGCCGATGCGCTCAGTCGGCCGCGCCACGCGCGCCTGGGCGCTTCCACCGCCAGAACGCGCTCCGCCGAACACCATGAGCCCCGCCGCCAGCAGCTCGCCCTGCAGATCGTCCGGGAGGAGCGTGTCGATGAGACCCCGCGGCCGGGGATGCGCGGCCTCTTCGGCGCGGCGTTCCGCGGCTTCGGCCCTGAAGTGTGCTTCCCATCCCCTGACGTCTCCCGGCTCTGGGACGACTGCGACGTCCGCCTCGATGGGCTGGAACGTGGGCCGCACGATTCGCGTGTTCGCGGCGGCGGCTGGAGTGCAGGCGCCCGGCGCGAGGCAACTGACGGGGTCCGCGCCGTTCGGATCTCGAAGTACCAGCGGGCTGTTGCGCGAATACGAGTACAGCCCGAGCGCAGCCGTCGACTGTGCGCCCGAGAGTCGTCCTCGGCCGGCCGGATCCCCACTGAGCCACTGCCCCTGCCGCGGGTCGTAGTATCTCGCCCCCGCGTAATACAACCGCGTCTCGCTGTCCCAATCGTGCCCCGTGAACCGATAGGGCACCGTGTCGCTCGACGCGCCCGACTGCTCCTCGACCCACTGTTCGCCGAACGGGAAATACTCGAGATGCTCGGTGAACCGCCCCCGCGCGTCGGTGACGTAGTTCGTACTCTGGAGATGGTCCGTGTGATACCAGAGCGTTGTGCGCGGCCCTCCCGCCGTCGGCGGCAGCGTGCTCGGTCCTCCGCTCGTGACCGTGCAAAACCGCCCGCTCCCTGCGAGCATCCCGTCCACGCACGGTCCCGTCGGCGGCAGGTTGAACATCACAGTCGCCACGCGCTCGCTGCCCGCGAACACGTGGTTCATCGCGAACTGCTCGTTGCGCACGCTGTGAAAGCGACTGACGTACGCCGTCACGTCGTGACGGCCGTGGCCCATGGAGATGCGATGTGTGCGCTCTCCATCCGCGTCGTAGCGGAACTCCATGTCTGCGTTGTCGTCGGTGAGACGCGTGAGGCGGTCTTCCTCGTCCCACACGTTCGTGCGCTCGCCGTCGGGGCGCTCGGTGCCCGGACACGTGTCCGGACGGTGCTCCCAGTGGCGCTGGTTGCCGTCGAGATCGTAATCGACGAGACGGTTGCCCACGCACCGCGGCGCGTGCGGACGACTCGCGTCGTACGTGTAGATCAGGTCGTGCGAAGTGTCCGGGCGAATGCGCGCCGGCGCCGACTCGATCTGGATCGCGTCGAATTGTACGTTGCGGCGAAGATTTCCGATTTCGTCGTACCCCAGCGCCTGGACGTAGCGCTGCGTCGCGATGGGGGCACGTGGCCCCGCGCCGAGCGGGCGAGTGGACAACCCGATGGCGGACGTCAATTGGTCCAGGCGATCGTAGGTGTACGTCTGCGTCACGCCGCGGTTCTGCATCGACGAAATGTTGCCGACGAGATTGTACGCATAGCGCAGCGCCTGCATCGCAGCGCCCGTGGGCATGGTCGAATCGAGCTGCGCGAGTCGGCGCATCACCGGGTCGTACTGGTAGCGAGTGACGACGCCGTTGCCGGCGGTCATCCGGATGCGCGAACCGAATTCGTCGTACCGAATGGAACTGACGTAGTTCGTGCCGAGCGACGCGCCGGGGCCCGTACTGTCGACGGACTCCAACTGTCCGCCGAGGTTGTAGCTGTAGTGGACCTCCTCGCCGTCGGGGTACCGCATCGAGAGCATGCGACCGAAACTGTCGTGGACGAACAACGTGGTGGCGCTCACCGAATGTGTGCCCGCGAGCGTCGCGACGAGGGTGCGATCGATACGAGTCGTTTCGCCCATGGCGCCGTATTGGAACGCGATGGTTCCCGACGAGTCGGTGCGACGAGTCAGTCGGCCTGCCGCGTTGGCCGACGCTCCGGGCCGACCGTACTCGAACGCGAACGCGTGCCCGGGTGACAACGCGCTCAGCGAGAGCACGACGGCTATCGCCGCGATCGCCCACCTACAGCGCCATTCACGGATCCAGGTCACAGGCGCGATACTACAACAAAGCGGCCGGCATCGAGACTCACGCGCGAGCGTCGCCGGCCGTCCACGGAAGTCGCCCCTGCAAGATCGCCTCGAACGCGTGGTAGATCGATGGCCCCGCGAATTCCGCCCCCCCATCTCCCAGGAGATATATCCCGCCGTGCGCATCGACCGTTGCCATCATGTATCGGTTGTGGGTTTCTCCAATTGGATACAACTGTCGACCCGCCGACTTCGAGTGTTCCGCGAGGGACTCCGGCCCACTTCCGTACGCATCGGGCTCGATTCTAACGGAACCCCGAGCGCAAGTGACGCCTGCGCCGGACCTACCTACCGTCAACCCGCCGAACTGCTCCAGCAGAGTCCGCGCACTCGTAGGCATCTGGATCCGGAGGATCAGTTCGATTTCCCGTTCCCACGATTCGACTCGCGGTGTCAGTTCGCAGCAGCATGGGACCGCTTTCGACCGTTTGCCGCAGGAGCATGGGACCATCTCCGTTGCAGGAGGATGGGACCGCCCGCAGGGGGTCGTGACGGCCGCGTTGCAGGAGCATGGGACCACCCGTGTTGCTGCAGGATGGGACCACCTCCCGGACGCGATTCCGTCGGAATGGATCTGAAGCGCCCGAGGCACGGGATCAGGCTCGTTCGCGCAGCACGCGGGCTGCGCGGAGGAGCCAATGGCCTATCGGGAGTTGAGCATGATCGAAGTGAGAGAGGCATTGCGCCGCTGGCAGGCGCAGCAAGGCGTGCGGCAGATTGCGCGCGAGACAGGGATCGATCGTAAGACGGCGCGTCGGTACGTGGACGCGGCGACGCGCGCGGGGATCGCGCGGGACGGCGAGCTGACGGATGCGCAGGTGCTCGACGTGAAACGTCGAGTTCGGCCGAAGGTCGGGCGTCCAGCGAGCGCGGCGTATGGAAACGTCGCGAAGCATCGCGAGCGGATCGCGCAGTGGCTCGACGGGCCGCGCGCTCTTCGGCTTCGCAAGGTTCACGTGCTGCTGCGTCGCGAGGGCGTACGGGCGAGCTACGACACGCTGAGACGCTTTGCGATGAAGGAGCTGGGTTGGCGCAAGTGCAAGTCGACCGTGCGTCTGGACGACCCGCCCGCCGGGCAGCAGGCGCAGGTGGACTTCGCACGGATGGGTTTGATCCCCGCCGGCGACGGCGAGCCACAGCGCGTGCTGTGGGTTCTTCTGGTGACGCTCACCGTGAGTCGATACATGTTTGTGTGGCCGACATTCGTGCAGACACTCGAAGCTCTGTGTGAGGGCCTGGACGCCGCGTGGAGCTTCTTTGGTGCGATGCCGCGCACGATCGTTCCGGACAACATGAGGGCGATCGTCGCGCGGCCCGATTCGCTCGAACCGAAGTTGTCCGATGGGTTCTCGGAGTACGCGCAGCACCGTGGTCTTCTCGTGGATCCCGCGCGCGTGATGCATCCGCGAGACAAGGCGCGCGTCGAGAATCAAGTGCCATACGTGCGTGAGAATTGGTTCGCCGGGGAAACGTTTCGCGACCTGGCCGACGCGAGACGAAGCGCCGCGGAGTGGTGCCGTGACGTCGCTGGCGCGCGGGTGCACGGCACGACACGCCTGATCCCACGCGAGCAATTCGAGACCGTCGAACGACCTGCGATGCTCCCGGCACCGGAAGCGCCGTTTGACGTGCCGCGATGGTGCGACGCGAAGGTCCATCCCGACCATCACATCCAAGTTGCGCATGCGTTGTACTCGGTGCCTTCGACGCACTTGCATTCGGATGTACGCGTTCGCATCGACAGCAAGCAGGTGAAGATCTACTCACGCGACGAGGTGATCAAGGTCCACCCACGCGTCGGGCGCGGCGATCGTTCGACCGACGTCAACGACTATCCGCGTGGCACTGAACCGTACGTCACGCAGAGCCTCGACTGGGCCATCGCGCAGGCGCGCAAGCACGGCGAGCACGTCGGCGAGTTCGTCGAGCACTTGCTGGACGTGCCGCTGCCATGGGCTCGACTTCGCGGCGCACAGGCCGTCGTTCGGTTCTGCTCGCGCTACGGCGCCGCGCGCGTGGACGCGGCGTGCAAACGTGCGATCGACTTCGGCGTGATCAACGTTCGGCGCGTGGAGGGAATGCTCCAGCGTGGGCAACTCGAGACGCAACTGCCTCTCGGCGCAGCAGGCGTCGTCATTCCGATCGATCGGAGTGCGCCGCGCTTCGCGAGGGACCCCGATTACTTCAAGACCCGTCGCGACGACGAGGACGGTGCACGATGAGCGCGCGCATCCTACCTCCCGACCTCGTGCGCGCGTTGCGCAAGCTCAAGCTCGGCCCCATCGCCAGTACCCTCGCCGCGCGCCTCACGCTCGCAGAGAAACACGCCACGCCGTTCGAGGACCTGCTGCTCGGCATCCTCACCGACGAGATCTCGCGGCGCGACGGTGCGGCCTCCCAGCGACGATCGTCGGCGGGGAAGCTCGACCCACACATGACGCTGGAGCAATTCGATGCGTCCGCGAAGATCACCTACGACAAGCGACTTCTCAATTCGCTCTGCTCGCTGCGATTCCTCGACGAGCGAAAGCACGTCACGATTCTTGGGCCCGTCGGCGTCGGCAAGACGTTTCTCGCGAGCGCGATCGGACACATCGCGTGTCAGCACGGATACAACACTCGCATGATCCGCGCGGACGACATGCTCCGCGAGCTGCGGCAGAGCCGAATGGACAACTCACGCGAGCAACTCATCGTGTCGCTCACGACGATCGACCTGCTCATCCTCGACGACTTCGCACTCGAACCGATGTCTCGCGAGGAGAGCAGGGACGTCTACCAA
>Ga0080064_1000984_pt1 | contig 65041 bp, 68 predicted proteins | sample Subgrocontami54m_FD_69260 | JGI IMG/M metagenome (GOLD analysis project Ga0080064, IMG submission 69260) | Subsurface groundwater microbial communities from S. Glens Falls, New York, USA - GMW46 contaminated, 5.4 m (SPADES assembly) (version 2) ... | reverse complement strand
GCGCTCGACAACGCGCACGCCGCCGTGGGCCTGCGCCCAGCGGGCGATCCGCTCCCAGCCGAATTCCGGCCGCCAGCCGAGCCGCCGCGCCAGCGGCGCAAAGCCGCGCTCGAAGACGCGCCGCAATCCCGCTTCGGCGCCGAGATGATTGACCAGGATGATCTCGCCGCCCGGCCGGGTGACGCGGGTGAACTCGTCGAGCGCCGCTTCCGGATCCGGCACCGTGGTGATGACATATTGCGCCACCACCGCGTCGAAAGCGTCGTCGGGAAAACCCAGGCGCTGGGCGTCCATCACCGCCAGCGCCTCGACATGGCTGAGTCTGTGCTCAGTGACGCGCTCCTGCGCCTTGCGCAGCATCGGCTCGGAATAGTCGACGCCGACGATGCGGTTTGTGTGCGCATAATCGATCAGCGACATGCCGGTGCCGATGCCGACGTCCAGGATGCGGCCGCCGATGCGCTCGGCGGCTTCGATCGACGACTTGCGCCCGCGGTCGAAAACCTTGCCGAAAACCAGATCGTAGACCGGCGCCCAGCGCGCATAGGCCTTGGCGACCGAGGCCTTGTCGAGTTCGTCCGCCATGACCCGTGATGACCCGTGCGCGCCCGCCGCTATCCGACGGCGCGGCGCGAGTGTGCGCGGGACTGCACCGGCAACATCTCCGCCGCCGGCACCGCACTCTGGATGATCCCGCCGCCGAGCACGCGCGCCTGGCCTTCGCCCGCGTCGTAGAACACGCAGGCCTGTCCGGGCGAGACGCCGTCCTCGCCGTCGATCAGGTCGACCTCGATGCCGTGCGCCCCGCGGCTGAGCCAAGCGGGCTGCGGCACCCGCGTCGAGCGCACCTTCACGAACACTTCGTGCCAGCCAACACACAGCGCGCCGTCGACGGTGCCGTCGCCGAGCCAGTTCACCTCGCGCAACAGCATGCGACTCGTTCGCAGAGCCTCGCGCGGGCCGACCACGACACGGCGGGCGCCGGCGTCGAGGCGGACCACATAGAGCGGATGGCCGGCAGCGATGCCAAGGCCGCGCCGCTGCCCGACCGTGAAATGGATGATGCCGTCATGCCGGCCGAGCACCTTGCCGTCGAGATCGACGATTTCGCCGGGCTCGGCGGCGCCCGGGCGCAGCCGCTCGATCACGTCGGTGTAGCGGCCGGACGGCACGAAGCAGATGTCCTGGCTGTCGTGCTTGTCGGCGACGGACAGCTCGAACCGCCGCGCCAGTTCGCGGGTCTCCGCCTTGCTGCGCTCGCCCAGCGGAAATCGCAGCATGTCGAGCTGCGCGGGCGTGGTGGCGAACAAAAAATAACTCTGGTCGCGCTCGGCGTCGCGGGCGCGGTAGAGCGCGCGGCCGCCGCCCGGCAGCGCGCGCGCGGCGACGTAATGTCCGGTCGCCAGAATTTTCGCGCCGAGATCGCGCGCGGTGGTCAGCAGATCGCGGAATTTTATCGACTGATTGCATTCGACGCAGGGCACCGGCGTCTCGCCCGCCACATAGCTCTGCGTAAAGCGGTCGATCACCGCCTCTTTGAAGCGGCTTTCATAATCGAGCACGTAGTGCGGGATGCCGATGCGCTCGGCGACCGCGCGGGCGTCGTGGATGTCCTGGCCGGCGCAGCAGGCGCCCTTGCGATGGGTGGCGGCGCCATGGTCGTAGAGCTGCAGCGTCACGCCGACGACGTCATAGCCCTCGGCCTTCAGCAGCGCCGCGGTGACCGATGAATCGACGCCGCCCGACATGGCCACCACGACCCGGGTGTCCTGCGGCCGTCCTTCGAGATCGAGCGTGTTGAGCATTGCGGTCGCGGCCCGGCCGCACTCCTTGGACATGCGAGCCGGCCGCCCCAGGAGGCGCGCCGGCTGCAGCGTGAGGCTCTATTATAAGCACTCTGTGGCGGGATCGCACGGCAGCACCGGCCGGCGCCCACAAGGGCAGGAATCCGGCCGCCACCCCGGCAGATCTTGCCGCCAGTCGCGCAGCCAGTGCCGGTCCAAGCCCGGCGGGTGGTTACCAGAGTTTTGACAACCATTTGATATATCATTGCTTTTAATGGATTAGCGGGCTGGCCCATGGCTTGCAAAGCCCCTGACGGATCGATCCGTCTGTGAGGTTTTCTGCCGTGTCGAACGTCGCGTCCAAGGCCAACGTCCATCACCAGCCCGCTTTGCCGGGCGTCCGGCCGCGTACCGGCGGCCCGCAAGCCCCCAATGCCGCCTCGCCTTTTGCCATGCTGCTGGATACCGGCGACGCCGCACCGGCGCCCAAACCGCAGCGTTCCGATCGCGCCCAGCCGAGCGCCAATGCCCGCGCCTCCGCTGCCGGCGATTCGAAGCGGGAACAGCCCACCGCCGCGACGCAAGAGGCAGCCGAGACCGAACAGCAAGTGCAAGCGCCCGAGACCGAGCAGCAGGCGCCCGCGACCGAGCCGACCGCCGCGGTCGATGAAACCAAGCCCGCCAACGCCAAGACTGCCCTCGATCCGTCCGCCATCGCTGTTCTCGCAGAAGGCGGAGTGAAAGCGGAAGAAAACGCCGCAGTCGATCTCTCCCTGCTCACGCCGGCGCCGACCGATCCGGCGACTACGGTGCCGAAAGAACCACTGGGACTGGCGGTCGCGTTAGCCGCCACCGCCGAGATCGAGACCACGCCGGGCGCCAATGCCGCGGCGGTGCAGCTCGCGGTCACAGGCGGCGTGGCAAAGCCCGTTGCGCCGGGCGCGCAGGCATCGGACGCCGCGTTGAAGGGTCAGGCCGGCGGTGCGACAGCGCCGAACGAGACCGATCAAGACGCAGCAAAGACCGCCAATCCGGCGCCGATCCTGGCGCAGAGCGAAGCAAAGACCGAGGGGACGACTGAGGCGAAGCCCGCGGCGAAGACCGAGGCATCGACTACTGCCGGCGTCAAAGCCGAAGCGGCGCAGGGCCCCAAGGAATCGAATGCCGCGGCCCAGGCGGAGAGCAAGCACGACAATCCGGCCGGCCGCCCGCAAGACGCCGCGCAAAAACCCGCAGAGCCGTCCCCTGCACGATTTGACCCGCACGCCCGCGACACCGCCGATCTCGCAAAACCGGGGCCGGACGGCGCGCAGCTTTCCGCCATGCACATTACGACCGAGCGCTTCGGCAATCTGGCGGCGCAAGCCACGCAACCGGTCGGCGCCACGGCGGCCTCCCTGACCACCGCCGCCGTGCCGATTGCGGGCCTGGCGGTCGAAATCGCCGCCCGCGCCCAGGCCGGAGGCAACCGCTTCGAAATCCGTCTCGATCCGCCCGAACTCGGGCGCATCGACGTGCGCCTCGATGTCGATCGCAGCGGCCAGGTGACGTCGCGGCTCGTGGTCGAGAAAGCCGAGACGCTCGATCTTCTGCGTCGCGACGCCGCCGAGCTCGAGCGCGCGCTGCAGCAGGCGGGTCTGAAGACCGCCGAGAACGGAATGCAGTTCAGCTTGCGCGATCAATCTTTCGCCGGCCGCGACGGTGGCCCGGCCGCCGGCTCCGCCACAGTGATCGTGCCGGACAGCGAGCTCGGCCCGGCTGAGATCCTCGCCGCCAGCTACGGCCGCGTGCTGCGCCCGGGCGGCGGCATCGATATACGGGTCTGAGCAAAACCATGGCCGCCACCGGCACCATTCCAGCGATCAATCCCGCGGTCACCGCGACCATCAACGGCGCCACCGGCAAGTCGGCGACCCCAGGCGTCGACAAGAACACGCTGGCCGGCAACTTCCAGACCTTCCTTACGCTGCTCACCACGCAGCTGAAGAACCAGAACCCGCTCGATCCGCTCGATACCAACCAGTTCACCCAGCAGCTGGTGCAGTTCGCGCAGGTCGAGCAGCAATTAAAGCAGAACGAGCAGCTCGCCACGCTGGTGTCGCTGGAGAAGACCGCGCAATCGACCATGGCGCTCGGCTTTGTCGGGGCGAGCGTGGCGGTCGATGGACAGACCGCGGCGCTGGCCAACGGCCAGGCGAACTGGACGTTCTCGGTGCCGAAACCGGCGCAGGCCACGGTCACTATAAAGAGCGCGACCGGCCAGACCGTCTATTCCGGCAATTTTGGGATGAATACCGGCCCGCAGAGTTTCACCTGGGACGGCCGCGACGCCAACGGCGTGCAATGGCCGGACGGCAACTACACCCTGTCGGTGGTGGCCAAGGATGCCAGCGGTCAGCCGGTGGCGGTGGCCACCGAAGTCGAGGGTGTGGTCGACAGCGTCGATCTCACACAAGTGCCGCCGCAGCTTTCGATCGGCGGCCAGACCTTCACCATCGACAAGATCAAGCGGGTGGTGCGCCCGCGCGCCTAAAGCATGATCCCGAAAAGTGGACACCGGTTTTCGGAAAAGATCATGCTCAAACAAGAAGCTAGAGCGTGATGGCGATTCAATCTGAAGCCATCACGCTCTAGCGAATCTGGCGCCCCGCTCGGCCAGCGCATCCCGTACCGCCCGCTCCAGCGCCGACACTTCGAACGGCTTGCGCAAAATCGTGAACCGGGTCTTCGCGGAATTCGCCACGTCGCTATAGCCGGTAGTGAGCAGAACCCGCATATGCGGAAAGCGCCGGCTCACTTCCTCGGCCAGCTCGATTCCGTTCATGCCGTTGGGCATCACGATGTCGCTGAACATGAGGTCGATGGCCTCCTCGTTCTGCAAGCACCGCAACGCGCTATCCCCGTCGTCGGCGCGCACCACGCAATAGCCGATCTGCTCCAGCATCGCCGCGCTGACGTCGCCGACGTCAGGATTGTCCTCGACCACCAGGATGGTGCCTTCGGCGCGCACCGAAGGTCCGGGACCGGCGGGCTTCGGCTCCGCCGTCACCGCGGCATGGGTGCGCGGCAGGCATAGCGTGATGGTGGTGCCGCGGCCAACCTCGCTCTTGACGCCGACGGTGCCGCCCGACTGCTGGGCGAAGCCATAGACCTGCGAGAGGCCGAGGCCGGTGCCTTTGCCGACCTCCTTGGTGGTAAAGAACGGATCGAAGATTTTCGCGACAATGTCCGGCGCCATGCCCTCGCCGGTGTCGCTCAGGATAAGCTCGATGTGATCGCCCCCGCGCTGCCCGGCACGCTCGCGCCGGTCGGCGACGTTGCGAGCAGACACCGTAAAGCTGCCGCCATGCGGCATCGCATCGCGCGCATTGACCGCGATGTTGACCAGCGCGAGTTCCAGTTCGGCGACATCGGCCTCCACCGGCCAGATGTCGTCCGGGATATCTACCACCAGCGTGATGTCGCCGCGCAACGAGCTGGACAGCATGTCGCGAACCGCTTCGATCCGCGCCTTCAGATCGATCGGCGCCGGATTGAGCGGCTGCCGCCGCGCGAAGGTCAGCAGTTGACGCGTGAGGTTCTCGCCGCGGCGCGCCGCCACCTGGATGGCCTCGACGCCCTGCAGCGCCTTTTGATCCGACAGCTTGCGCCGCAGCATCTCGGCGTGGCCGCTGACGATCATCAACAGATTGTTGAAGTCGTGGGCGATGCCGCCGGTGAGCTGCCCGATCGCCTCCATCTTCTGCACCTGCGCGAGCTGCTCGCGGGTCCGCTCCAGGATCGCTTCGGCTTCCTTGCGCGCGGTGATGTCCTGGGAAATACCGAGGATGCGCACCACGCGGCCGCGCTCGTCCTTGACCGGCTCGCCGCTGCTCTGCAGATACCTGACCTCGCCGCTCGGACGCACGATCCGCATCTCGACGTGGAAACCCTGTCCGTTCTGCACGGCGCCGCGGACGTCCTTGACCAGTTGATCCCGGTCCTCGGGATGAACGAGATCGAGAAAGGCCTCGAAGGTTCCGGCAAACTGCTCCCGCCGCACGCCATAGAGGTCGAACAGCTGATCGGACCAGACCAGCCGATCGTTCTCGACGTCGCGCACAAAGCTGCCGAGATTGGCCAGCCGCTGGGCTTCCACCAGGTGCAGCCGCTGCTCTTGAAGTTGGGTCTCGACCTGCTTGCGATGCTCGACTTCCTCCTGCAAGGCGCGGTTGGTGTCGAGCAGCGCCGCGGTGCGCAGGTCGACCCGCTGATTCAGCTCTTCCTGGACACGGCGCAGCTCGTCCTCGGTGCGTTTGCGCACGGCCACATCGGCGCTCAGCACGAGGCTGGGCACCGCGGTTGCGATCATGAACATCAGCACCAGCAGGAAGGATTCATTGAGCGTGCTCTGCTCGAACGGTCCGCCGCCGGCGACCGCCGCCCAGATGGCAAAGCAGGACAGGATCAGCGCGACCGTTGCGGTGTCGCGCTGACCGCGCCGCAGCGCCGACCATAAGAGCGGCAGGATGGCGAGGAAGCCGAGTGGCGCGCGCCGGGCGCTCTGCTCGATCAGCGGACTGAAAGCGACCAGCCCGATCGCGGCCGCGCCGGCAAAGACCGCGAGCGATTCGAGCAATTCGCGCGCGCGGAAAGATTGCCGGCCGCTAGTAGTCCACAACACGACGACCGGGGTGATCACCAGCACGCCGGCGAGGTCGCCGAGCCACCAGGTGAGCCAGATCGAACCGAAATTCTGCCAGTCGGCCAGACCGCCGAGCGCCAGGCTGCTGGCGCCGATGCTGGCGCTGAGCATGGTCGGCAGAAAGGCGATGAAGACAAAGCGGGCGATACCCGCGGGGGTCTCGAACGTGTCGCGGCCGCCCGACCAGCGATTGACCAGATAAGCCCCCACCAGTCCTTCGATCGTATTGCCGGCGCCGATCGCGAATGAGGTAAGGATGGTGCCCGCGGTCAACACGTTGGCGAGGACGGCGCCGGCCAAGATCGCGGGCCAGACCCGATAGCCTCGCAGCAGCAGGACAGCGAGCGCGAAGCCGCTGGGCGGCCAGATCGGGGTCGCGCTCGGGTGGATCGAGGCGAGCGCCAGCCCAACCTTGGCCAGGACGACATAGACGGCAGCGATAAGCACGAGTTCCAGGCCATAGGCCGCGGCCCCGCGCAGACGCGAATCGGCAGGACTCGCCAATGGTTTACCGGCGGAGGTCATTACTGGAATGCTTTCGATTCGGCGCGTTGAGGGAAGATAACCCCGTTTTTCGGCCTTTCGATACGGTCGGCTCGGCGGATAAACGCGCCCGGCAACATTTTCCCAATTAATCCGATGGGCTTAGGCAAATTTTAAGCGGCGATGTGTAGATTTCACGGCAGTTCAGGTCAGTGAGTGCGTGAGTTTATTCATGACAGAGCCCCTTCGACCGAGGGCTAAATACGTCATCGGGCCTGACGGCAGCCCATTGACGATCGCTGATCTGCCGGCGCCAGGCACGAAACGCTGGGTTATCCGGCGTAAGGCCGAGGTCGTCGCTGCCGTGCGCGGTGGGCTGTTGTCGCTTGAAGAAGCGTGCAGCCGCTACACGTTGACGGTAGAGGAATTCCTCTCCTGGCAATATTCGATCGATCAGCATGGCCTCGCCGGCCTGCGCACCACGCGCATTCAACAGTACCGGCAGTAACACCAGCTTAATCTCCCCTACCGAGTTCTAAACAATCGCGCCGGCCGCAAGGTCGGCGGTTTTGTCTTCGGCTTGCGCATCGCATCCCCGGCATCGCCGGTGCCCGGCAAGGATCGCGCAACCCGTGATGGGCGGGCACTCGCATGCTGCCGCAAGCACCGCGGCGGCGCCAGCCGGAAAAAGATTCGAACGCATAGCCGCGACCTTCGCGATCATTAACCCGACGGTAACCATAAACCAGGCAATTCTTGCCGGGTACAACGTTACCCCAGGTTGGTGCCGGTGCAAGGCTTCGTGGATTTTCTCAAATCGTTGGGTGCGGCGCGGATCGCGGCCATGGGCGCGGTCACAGTCGCGCTGTTCGGCTTTTTCGCTTTTCTCATCCTGCGGGTCACCGCGCCGCAGATGGTGCCACTGTTCACCGATCTCAGCTTCGAGGATTCGGTCTCGATCGTGAAGGATCTGGAACGGCAGGCTATACCCTTCGAGCTGCGCAACGACGGCGCCATCGTGATGGTGCCGAAGGATCGGGTGCCGCGGCTGCGCATGAAGCTCGCGGAAAGCGGCCTGCCCAAGGGCGGCGGCGTCGGCTACGAAATCTTCGACAAGTCCGACGCGCTCGGCGCCACCAGCTTCGTGCAGAACATCAATCACCTGCGCGCACTCGAAGGCGAGCTGTCGCGTACCATCCGCGCGCTCGACCGGGTGCAGGCGGCGCGCGTGCATCTGGTGCTGCCCGAGCGCCCGCTGTTCGCGCGCGAGCGGGCCGAGCCTACCGCCTCCATCGTGCTGAAGGTGCGCGGCACACTCGAAGCCCAGCAGGTACGCGCCATCCGCCACCTCGTGGCCTCTGCGGTCAACGGGCTGAAACCAGAACGCGTCTCGATCGTCGACGAAGCCGGCCGCCTGCTGGCCGACGGCGCGCGTGGCGACACAGGCCTCGGCGTCAGCGCCGACGAGCGCCAGGTTTCCTTCGAGCGGCGGCTGCGCGACCAGGTCGAGGCGATCGTGACCTCGGTGGTCGGGCCGGGCCGCGCCCGCGTGCAGCTCACCGCCGATTTCGACTTCAACCGCGTCACCCAGACCTCGGAGCGCTACGACCCCGAGGGCCGCGTGATGCGATCGAGCCAGACGCGCGAAGAATCCTCCGCTGCCGGCGACAACAACCGCGACGGTCAGGTCAGCGTCGGCAACGAACTGCCCAGTGCGCCGGGACAACGCCCGCAGGATGCTGCCGCGACAACCCCGCGCGAGCAGAGCCGTAAATCCGAGGAAATCGTCAATTACGAGATTTCCCGCTCGACCAAGACCGAGGTCACCGAGGGCGGCCGCATCAACCGCATCTCGGTCGCCGTGCTGGTCGACGGCACCTACACCAAGAACGACAAGGGCGAGACGGTCTACCAGCCGCGGCCCAAGGAAGATCTCGACCGCATTGCCGCCCTGGTGCGCACCGCTATCGGTTTCGACCAGAAGCGCGGCGACCAGGTGGAGATCGTCAACCTGCGCCTGGCGGAGACGCCGGCCGTGGCCGCCGCCGATCCGGCCGGCGGGCTGTCGTTTCTGCAATTCACCAAAGACGACCTGATGCGCACCGTGGAAATGCTGGTGATGGCGCTGCTCGGCATCGTGGTGCTGCTGCTCGTGATTCGGCCGCTGGTGCGCCGCATCCTGTCGTCCGACCAGCCGGCCAACACCGCCGCGGCGCTTGCCGACGAGATCAAGGCGAAGCCCAGCGAGACTGCCAAGATGATCGACGTCGCCCAGGTGCAGGGCCAGGTCCACGCCCATTCGGTGCAGAAGGTCGGCGAACTGGCCGACCGCAATCCGAACGAAACCGTCTCCATCATCCGCAGCTGGATGCACAAGAACGCCGCCTGAGAACCCATGCCGTCAGCCTATTCAGAAAAAGACAAGACCAAGGCGCAGCATGACATCGCCGAGATGATGGCGTCGCTGTCGAGCCGCAACGGCGAGCCGAGCGGCGGCCGGCAATTGAGCGGGCCGGAGCGCGCCGCGGTGCTGATGCTGGCGCTCGGCGAGCAGCACGGCGCCAAGGTCTGGGGCCTGCTCGACGACGACGAATTGCGCGAACTCTCGGTGGTCATGTCGCAACTCGGCACGGTGGACGCATCCGCGGTCGAAGGCCTGCTTCTGGAATTCGTCTCGCGCATGTCGGCGTCCGGCGCGCTGATGGGCACCTATGACGCCACCGAGCGCCTGCTGCAGCAATATCTGCCGCCCGAGCGGGTCGGCGGCATCATGGAGGAGATCCGCGGACCGGCCGGCCGCAACATGTGGGAGAAGCTCTCCAACGTGCAGGAACAAGTGCTCGCCAGCTACCTCAAGAACGAATATCCGCAGACCATCGCCGTCGTGCTCTCCAAGATCCGCTCCGAACATGCCGCGCGGGTGCTTTCCATCCTGCCGGAGGAACTGGCGCTCGACGTGATCAACCGCATGCTGCGCATGGAGTCGGTACAAAAAGAGGTGATCGAGCGGGTCGAGCAGACCTTGCGGACCGAATTCATGTCGAACCTGTCGCAGACCCGCCGCCGCGACGCCCACGAGGTGATGGCGGAAATCTTCAACAGCTTCGACCGCCAGACCGAGACGCGCTTCATGACCGCGCTCGAAGAGGACAACCGCGAGGCGGCCGAGCGCATCAAGACGCTGATGTTCACCTTCGACGATCTGATCCGGCTCGACAGCGGCTCGGCGCAGACGCTGATGCGCCACCTCGACAAGGCGCAGCTCGCGCTCGCGCTCAAGGGCGCCACCGAGCAGGCCCGTCAGTTCTTCCTCGGCAATATGTCGACCCGTGCCGCCAAGATGCTGGTCGAAGACATGCAGACGATGGGTCCGGTGCGGCTGCGCGAGGTCGATGAAGCGCAGATGCAGCTGGTCAATCTGGCGAAGGACCTCGCCGCCAAAGGCGAGATCATGATCTCGAAGAACCGCGAAGAAGAGCTGGTCTATTGATGCGAGCCCCGGCGAAATATCTGTTCGACGACGATTTCGCCGGCGCGACCGACGGGCGGCCGCCGCTGGCGGCCACCGAGCACGCGATCAAGCTGGCGGAAGCGGAGGCCGTGGCCTATCGCAATGGCTTCGCGGCCGCCGCCGCGGAAGCCAAAACCGCCGCCGAGCAGCACTCTGCCGCGGCGCTGCAACGCATCGCCATCGCGCTCGACGAGCTGCATCGCGGCCTGGCCGTCGCCGAAGCACGCATCGAGACCGACGCCATCGCGGTGGCGGTGGCGGTCGCCAAGAAGCTCGCGCCCGAGCTGGTTGCGCGCGAGCCGCTGGCGGAGATTTCAGCGCTCGCAGCCAATTGTTTTCGGCATCTGGTCGCCGCTCCGCATGTGGTGGTGCGCGTCAATGTAGCGCTGCATGCCGGCGCCCGCCAGCAGCTCGAGGACGTGGTGCGATCAAGCGGTCTCGACAGCCGCCTGGTGGTGCTGGCCGAGCCCGACATCGCACCCGGCGACTGCCGCATCGAATGGGCCGATGGCGGGATCAATCGCGACAGCGCAGCCGCCACCGAGGCGATCGACGAGGCGGTCGGGCGCTACCTCGATGCACGGCTGGCGACCGCAACCATGCAAGAGAGTCTCTGGAGATTCGACCGATGAGCGAAAACAACAAGCTGGCGCTTCCCGACCTGGACCAAAACAGCGCGGTGATGCCGCCACCCGACCTGTCGGGCTTCAGCCCGCAACCGGATTCCGAAAGCCTGAGCCGCGGCGCCGCCGACCTCGAAGCAGTGTTCGACGTGCCGGTGAAGGTTTCGGCGGTGCTCGGCCGCGCCCGCATGGAGGTCAACGATCTGCTCAAGCTCGGTCCCGGCGCAGTGCTGGAGCTCGACCGCAAGGTCGGGGAAGCGATCGACATCTATGTCAACGACCGCCTGGTGGCGCGCGGCGAGGTGGTGCTGGTGGACGAGAAACTCGGCGTCACGATTACCGAAATCATCAAGGCGGAACGGAATTAGGCGGCGCGTCGTCCTTCCTCTTTGCGAGGCGGGAGACAGCGAGAAGAGGATCTAAGCCATGCGTCTTTTGATCGTCGGCAGCCTGAAGGGCCAGCTCACCACCGCGACCAAGCTCGCGATGGACAAGGGCGCCAGCGTTACCCACGCCGAGGACATCGAGCAGGCGCTCAACGTGCTGCGCTCGGGCCGCGGCGCCGACCTGCTGATGGTGGACGTCGCAATCGATATTCGCGACCTGGTGCGGCGCCTGGAGGCCGAACATATCGCGGTTCCGATCGTGGCCTGCGGCATCAGCAACGACGCGCGCGCCGCGGTCGCCGCCATCCATGCCGGCGCCAAGGAGTACATTCCGCTGCCGCCGGACCCGGAATTGATCGCCGCCGTGCTGGCCGCCGTCACCAACGATACCCGCGAACTGGTCTATCGCGACGACAGCATGGCGCATGTGGTCAAGCTCGCCCAACAGATCGCGCCGAGCGATGCCTCGGTACTGATCACCGGCGAATCCGGCACCGGCAAGGAGGTGCTGGCGCGCTATCTGCACGGCCGTTCCAACCGCGCCAAGAAGCCGTTCATCTCGGTCAATTGCGCCGCGATTCCGGAGAACCTGCTGGAGTCCGAATTGTTCGGCCACGAGAAGGGCGCCTTCACTGGCGCGGTCGCCCGCCGCATCGGCAAGTTCGAGGAAGCAACCGGCGGCACGCTACTGCTCGACGAGATTTCCGAAATGGACGTGCGGCTGCAGGCCAAGCTGCTGCGCGCCATCCAGGAGCGAGTGATCGACCGCGTCGGTGGCACCCGCCCGGTGGCGGTCGATATCCGCATCATCGCCACCTCCAATCGGAACCTGGTCGATGCGGTGCGCGAAGGAAAATTCCGCGAGGACCTGCTGTTCCGCCTCAACGTGGTGAACCTGAAAATTCCGCCGCTGCGCGAGCGGCCGGCCGACGTGCTGGAGCTGGCGCGGCACTTCATCGCCAAATATGCCGACGCCAACGGCGTTCCCACGCGACCTCTGTCCGCAGAAGCACGTCGGGCGCTGGTGCTCAATCGTTGGCCGGGCAATGTGCGCGAACTGGAAAACACGCTGCATCGCGCGGTGCTGCTGGCGAGCGGCGAGGAAATCGGCATCGACGGCATCCTGACGCCTGAGGGCACCCGCATCGACCAGGCCAAAAATCCGTCGGCCGTAGCCCATGCCGCCATGGCGGCGGAAACGGTGACGCGCGCGCTGGTTGGCCGCACCGTCGCCGATGTGGAGCGCGACCTCATCCTGGAAACCCTCAAGCACTGTCTCGGCAACCGCACCCACGCCGCCAATATCCTGGGCATTTCGATCCGCACGCTACGCAACAAGCTCAATGAATATGCCGGCGACGGCGTGCCGGTTCCGCCATCGATCTCCGGTTTGTCGCGCGATCGACTTATGGAGGCGCAAGCCGGGTAAACCGGACTTGCGGGCAGGCGACGTGCGCGGCGCGGCGCGCGTAGCGCTATTTCGCCGGCGTTAAGCACCAACAATATTTTCCGAATGACACCCCACGGAGCCCTTTCTGTGGTAGTATTGGCCATGAATCCAACAAGCAGAGGTGTACGGCTCCGCCACGATTGCGGACCGCGAACCTTTTCTTCATCGCGGAGGATGTCGTGAGCGAGCACAAATTCAAAATCGGCCAGAGCGTCCAGTTCACCTCCGGTCCCTATGGCCGCAGCGGCGCCGGAGCGACCTACAAGGTCACCCAATTGCTGCCGTCCGAGGGCGACGACCAGCAGTACCGCATCAAGAGCCCGAGCGAGCCGCATGAGCGGGTGGTCAAGGAAAGTCAGCTCGATCGCGACGCCTGATGAATTTCGATTACGACACGCCGGCCGAGCTTTTCATGGCCAAGCGCAAAGGCGGCTCGCGACAGCCGCTCGGCTACCGCCGCTTCGCCACCGCGGCCGAGGCCATCCAGTTCGCGGTGGAGGACTTCCCCGCCATGCGCGTGTTCGGGGCTTGGATGCAGGTCGGCGACGACCGGTTCGACGGCGACGACATTCACCGCCTTTATGACAGCAGCGATTTTCCGCTAGCGCGGCGCAAGGAAAATTAGCCGCCGGGCGCGTCGTTGACCGCCCTTTTCCCATCGTATAAACGGAATATGCAACCAGTTTTCGGTCTGCCTTGCTACGCTCCCGTTTTGGGACGCTCTCAAGTCATCTCCCAAAACTCGGATGTCACCCCGACGCGCGATGCACGCGCGAGCGGATACGCAGCAAAGCAAGGAGGCCACGATGGCCACAGGTACCGTGAAGTTCTTCAACACCCAGAAGGGATTCGGATTCATCCAGCCGAGCGACGGCTCGCGCGACGTGTTCGTGCATATCAGCGCGGTCGAACGCGCCGGCATGCGCACGTTGGTCGAGGGCCAGAAGGTCAGCTACGACATCGTGACCGAGCGCGGCAAGCAGGCGGCCTCTAACCTGCAGAACGCCTGAACGGTTTCTTCCAGTTTTGACTGCGAGCGCCTGGTGTCCTCGACGCCGGGCGTTCTGCTTTTGGGGGACCCTCGCTGCCTTCGGCGGAACTTTTCAGGCATTTTTCAGTTAAATGCTTGGCATCGGGCGCGGAGGGTCATCAATGCGCCACTTCATCGTTTTCGTTGCAGGCGCCATCACGCTGTCGGCGGCCGCTTCGGGCCCCGCAAGCGCTCAAGATCCCAGCAGAATCTTCGGGACCATGACGCGCATGTTGACGGCGCCGCTGCGGCCGGTCTTCGGCCCGCCTATCCGCATCCATCGGCCGCCGATGAGCGTTCCGCAATCGCAACCGCGCAACGCCATCTCGCGCGCCGCGCCGCAGCGCGCAGTCGCGCGCGATCCGTCACGCGCCGCGACCGCGCCAGCCGGCACCCGGAACGCCCAAGGAAGCATTCAAGGAAGCATTCAAGGAAGCGCCGCAGCGATCGCACATGCCGGATGGGCCGGGGCGGTGTTCTGGCCGCACGCCGCCGACGACTTGGCCGGCTACGCGTTCTTTCCCAACGAGACCGGCGACCGCTTCTGGGCCTATGGCTTCAACGACATTACCGAGGGGATTTTTGCGCAGCCCGCTGCGCAGGCCTACGCCTCGGCGCGCCCGGGCCGCTACGACCGCGCGCCGGCGATGCCGGTGGCGACGGACTTGTGCGGCAGCCCGCACGGCGCCAGTGCCTGGGCCGAGCGCATCGAACGGATTGTGCAGCCCGACGCCGCGCAACGCGAACTGCTGGTGCAGCTGCGGCACGCTTTGGCCAAGGCCGATGACGAGATCAAAGCGGCCTGTCCCAGCGTTATGCCGACAAGTCCACTCGCGCGGCTCGACATCATGGAAGACCGGTTGCGCACCCTGCACTACGCGACCATGACCATTCGTACGCCGCTCGATACGTTCTACGGCGCATTGAGCAATGAGCAGAAGGCCAGGCTGAACGGCGCGTCCGGCAGCGGCCCGCAGGCTGCCAGTCCGGCGCTCATCTGCCAGGCGCATGCGCCCCGCGATCGCAACGCCTCTGCGCTCGACACTCGTGCGCGCCCCACGGCGGAGCAACGCGCTTATCAGGAGGCGATGCAAAAACATCTCACCGACCTGGCGCAGTTCGTGACCGCCGCCTGCCCGCAAGACAGCCTGTCGACACCGCTCGCCAGGCTCGACGCGCAGGCCGACCGCCTAACCGTCTTGCTCTATGCCGCAATGGCGATGCGGCCGGCGCTCGATCATTCCACGCCGGCGCGCGCCGAGACGAATGCCCAAGCCGAAACGCCGACGCCCTATCCGCGCCCGCGTCCGGCACAGGCGGGCGCTACCGCTCCCAACGGCTAGCCTGCGCGCGAACCCGCCAGTAGACGGGCTATGGCCGCTTCGTTTGTCAGATCACTCTGAGCGCGCAAAAAGAAGCCCCGCATTGAGCGGGGCTTCTACGCAAGGAAAGCTGTCTCTTATTATTTGTTGATGATGCGGACGACCTTCCGCGAGCCGGGATCAACGACGTAAACCCGATCCTGGTGGACCGTATAACGATAACGTCGGACCGGCGCCCACTCGACGTCCACGGGAACCTCATAAAGCTCGACATCAGCCGGAACCGCCGCACCCACGCCAATGCTAAAGCCCGCCGGCGGCCCCGTGCGGACGCGTTCCCTGGTCACGCGGGTGTAAAATCCGCGGTCGACTTCAGGCGTCCATGAGAATTCCACACTGGGCTGTGCGACGGATGAACCGACGCTTAGCGCAAGTACAGCGCCCGCAATTGCAGTCAAAACAACTCTTTTCATGTATTCCTCTCTGCTGACCCGCCAACGCACATCAACCCGCGCTGTCACTTAGAGTTCCGAGCAAAGATGAAGGGCCTGCGCAGCAAGCCGTTCCGTTGCGTGCGCGGAGCAAATGAATGAACCATCGTTTATCCGCCGAGACTATCCGGCTCTTGGATCAGCGCCTTGATGCGCGGGTCGAGCGTGCGCGGATGCTTGTCGTGCAACAATTTCGCAAGCGGCGTTCTGAGCGCTTCGCCGGCCGAGGCCACCGCGGCCTCGAACAGATCGTGTTGCACATCTTGCGGCAGGTTGCCCCAAGTGCGGATCACGGCCGCCCCCAGCGCGTGGCAAAGCTCGTGCTCGGCGTCACGGGAAATCATGCTCATGGCAAAATCCTCAGCGCAATAGAACCGACGCCAACGCAGCAGGGAATGCGTGGATCCTGGCCAGCCTTCCCAGTTCTCATGTTAGCGATGACTGCACCGAAAGTCGCCTGCTTGCGCAGGTCGCGGCGTCTTAGGCTTGCACCGCCCGCAGCGCCGCATTGGCGGTCGTGGTCGGCGTCTTCTTGTCGGAAATGCCGTCGAAATCCCCGCGCAAGGCCTTCAACGCATAACGCTCGCGGTTGATCTCGTCGGCGGTGCGAAAACCAAACCGCCGCAGGATCGGGATCGGCGGACACCAGCCTTGTACCGCGTGCTGCAACAGGAAGGCCGCGACGATACCGGGCAGGATCAGGAAACGTTTGTCGGCGGTGAGACCGAGCACGGTGCCGGCAAGCGCCAGGCTGGAGGCGTTGGCCTCGATCATGCGCTCGATGTCCCATTCCTCGTCGAGCTCGGAGAGACGGTCGTCGATCTCGTCCGCATGGGCGGAGTAGTAACGGACATTGCGGGCGATCTGTTCGTCGATCCGCCGGTTGATGCTATCGGCGGCATTGCTGCGCACCCGCCGCTTGCTCGAGGCCACAGTTCGCGCACTTGCCGCCATGGTGTTCAGTCCCTGTTGCTGTGCTGGAACAACGGAACTTGCGATGGAATGGTTCCGTGCGGTGACCGCACAAACCGCAAACGAAGAACCCGCCCGGCTGGCCGGGCGGGTTCAAGCGCGCAAATGAGATCAGGCATTACTCGCGGATGATCTGGACCACCTTGCGGGTGCTCGGATCCACCAGGACGACCTGGTTATTCCACACGGTGTAACGATAGCGGCGGACGGTCGGCACTTCGACGGTGTCCGGGACCGCATAGAGCTCGACTTCGGCCGGGATTTCGGCGCCGACGCTAAAGCTGATGCCGGCCGGCGGGGCGGTCCTTACGCGCTCCTTGGTGATGGAGCGATAGACCGTGGTGCGCTGGTCGGGCGACAGTTCGATGACCGCAGCCTGGCCGAACGCAAACGAGGCGGTGCCCAGCATGGCGGCCGCAACAATACCATTTCGCAACGTGACTTTCATAAGTTCCTCCTGGGTCAAAGTCCTCCTCCTCCGTCAATACCAACGGGCGACACCTGGGCCCGGTTCCGGGAACTTCGGTTTGAATCGGGGCCAGCCGAGAGACTTTGTTCGGAACTAATTTCCGTCGCACCGACCGCATCGCCTCGGGTCTTGATGGGGGAACGTGCGCGTCCGCAATGAAACGGAATTGGGCACGTCTCACGAACCGGTGCGGCTTTCTGTTCCGGGGACTTCTACCGCTCCAACCGCGCTAGCGAACAGTCACAGTCGTGCGAACGGTGCTGCTGGCGGCGGCACCGAATTTCGAACCGTTGATCCTGAAGACGAGCGAATCCGTACCCTTGAAGCCGGCGCGCGGCTGATAAGTCACGGTGAGGCCGCTGGCGGACGCCCGCCCGTTGCGCCGCCGGGACGAGATCGCGATCGATCCGTCGGACAATCCTTCTCAATCCCGCCGGTATTAACCAACCGCTAACCATAAACCGGGCAAATCTTGCCGGGGAGCTTCCTTCCTTTCACGCGGCGAACCGGGGACGGCCTTGGACGCGAGCGCGGTTCCTATCATGCGCACCAGCGGCCTCACCGCCGCCGCGCAGTCTTTTCAGGCCCATGAGCGGGCGCGACGGGGATCGACCGAAACTATGACGGACGCGGCGGCAGACGGCGGCGGGCAAGTAGGCCGATTCGCGTTGCCCGGATTGAGCAACGTCGGCCTATTCCTGCGGCGCGGCGACCTCGGGCTGGCGCTCGGCGTGATGGCGATCCTGGTGATACTGATCCTGCCGCTGCCGCCACTGCTGCTCGATTTCGTGCTCGCCATCTCGATCATCCTGTCGGTGCTGATCCTGATGACGGCATTGTTCATCCATACGCCGCTGGAATTCTCCGCCTTCCCGACCGTGCTGCTGATCGCAACCATGTTGCGGCTGGCGCTCAATCTGGCCTCGACACGCCTCATCCTGGCGCACGGGCACGAGGGCACCTCGGCTGCCGGCCATGTGATCGAAGCGTTCGGTAACTTCGTCATGAGCGGCAATTTCGTGATTGGCATCATCGTGTTCACGATCCTGGTGATCGTGAATTTCGTGGTCATCACCAAAGGCTCCGGCCGCATCGCGGAAGTTGCCGCGCGCTTCCACCTCGACGCGATGCCCGGCAAGCAGATGGCGATCGACGCCGACCTCTCCGCCGGGCTGATCGACGAGAACGAGGCGCGGCGGCGGCGCCGCACGCTGGAAGACGAATCCGGCTTCTTCGGCGCGATGGATGGCGCCTCCAAATTCGTACGCGGCGACGCCATCGCCGGGCTTTTGGTAGTGTTCATCAACATCATCGGCGGCATGATCATCGGCATCGCCCAGCAGGGCATGCCGTTTGCCGAAGCCGCGCGCACCTACACCCTGCTCACCGTCGGCGACGGCTTGGTGACGCAGGTGCCGGCGCTGATCGTGTCGATGGCCGCCGGCCTCTTGGTGTCGAAGGCAGGCGTGGTCGGCGCCGCCGACCAGGCGATGGTCAAGCAGCTCTCCGGCTATCCCAAGGCGCTCGGCATGTCGGGTGCGGTGATGGGTGTGATGGCGCTGCTGCCCGGCATTCCCATGCTGCCGTTCCTGCTGCTCGGCGGCGGCGCCGGCTCCCTCGCCTATCTGATCGACAAGAAGCAGAAGCAGCAGATCGCCACCGATTTGCGCAAGGCCGAAGTCGGCAAGGCCGAGCCCACCGAGGAGCCGATCTCCACCGCGCTCAGGATCGACGACCTCAAGATCGAGCTCGGTTATGCGCTGCTGCCGCTGGTCAATTCGCCCGACGGCACCGACCGGCTGACCGAGCAGATCAAGGCGCTGCGGCGCTCGCTGGCGACCGAGATGGGCTTTGTGATGCCTGCCGTGCGCATCCTCGACAATGTGCAGCTCGACGCCAACGGTTACGTGATCAAGCTCAAGGAAGTAGAGGCCGGCACCGGCAAAATCTGGCCGGGCCAGCACATGGTCATGGACCCGGCCGGCGGCCAGGTGACGCTGCCCGGAATCCATACCGCGGAACCGACGTTCGGATTGCCGGCCACCTGGGTCGATGCGGCATTGAAAGAAGAGGCGTCGCTCAAGGGCTATACCGTGGTTGATGCCGCGACCGTGCTCTCGACCCACCTCACAGAATTGCTCAAGGCCAATGTCGCGGAACTGCTGTCCTATGCCGAGGTCAGCAAGCTGATCAAGGACCTGCCCAAGGATCAGAGCGAACTGGTCAAGGACATCGTGCCGGCGCAGATCACGCTCTCAGGCATCCAGCGCGTGCTGCAACTGTTGCTGGCCGAGCGCGTGTCGATCCGCGATCTCGCCACCATCCTGGAAGGCATCGCCGACGCCATCGCGTTTACCCGCAATCCGACCATGCTGGCCGAGCATGTACGGGCGCGGCTGTCGCGGCAGATCTGCGCGCAATATGCCACCGCCACCGGGCAGTTGCCGCTGATCGCGCTCACCGCAAAATGGGAGCAGGCCTTTGCCGAGTCGATCGTGGGCCAGGCCGACGAGCGCACGCTCGCGATGCAGCCGTCGCGGCTCACGGAATTTATCACCCTGGTGCGCGAGAAGTTCGAAGAAGCCGCCATGGCCGGCGAGGCGCCGGTGCTGGTGACCTCGGCCGGCATCCGGCCGTTCGTGCGCGGCATTGTCGAGCGCTTCCGCGCCCAGACCCCGGTGCTATCGCAGGCGGAGATTCACCCGCGCGCGCGGCTGAAGACCGTCGGCAGTATCTGATACCAATCTTCGCAATGATCGACGCTCTCTATACGTCATGGCCGGGCATAGCCCGTCGAAGACGGGCGTAAACGCCCTGGTGTCCCGGCCATCCACGACTTTGATCGAGATCAGTAAGTAAGACGTGGATGCCCGCGACAAGCGCGGGCATGACGAGTCAACAATTACGATTGCTGGTATGAGATCAAATGATCTGGCTGGGCACGGCGGCACGGTGCTGCGGCGTCGCCGGCGCGAACACGATGAAGATATTGGCGATGATGATGGTAGCGGCCAGGAAATAGAACGTCGCGGTCAGTCCGTAGCGGTCGGCCAGAATGCCGCCGACCAGCGGGCCGATGGCCGAGCCGACCGCCTGCATGCCGAACAACACGCCGATCGCGGTGCCGCCCATATTGGCGGGGCTGGCGTCCAGGATCCAAGCCTGCATCACAGCTCGGATCGCGAACAAGAAGAAACCAAGGAAAGCGATCGCCAGCACGAACAGGCTGGTGCCGCCGGAAAACGCCATCAGCAGCAGCACCAGAGCGGTCATCGCCATGCTGCCCATGATGATGCGGCGGCGGCCCATTTTGTCGGAGAGATGCCCGGCGATCGGGGCGGCGGCGAAGCCCGCCGCCTGCAGCGTGAACATCCAGACGCCGACCCACAATAACGAATAGTTCATCTCGCGAGCCAGGTAGAGCGGCAGGAAAGTGAGCAGCCCACTCTGGGTCATCGAGCGGAAGGCGGAGCCGGTGCAAAGCAGCAAGATGATCTTGTCGCCGAGTAATTTGCGAAAATCGCCGACCGTCACGCGCTTCTTCTCGGGCTTGGCACCGCCGGAGGCCGGCATCGGCTCCGATTGGCGCGCATGGCGGCCGAGATAGATCAGGATCAGCACCGACATGACCACGCCCGGGATCACGTTCATGACGACGACGCTACGCCAGCTGATCGCCGCCAGCATGGCGCCGACCACAAGCGGCGCGACCGCGTCGCCGACATTGCCGCCCATGCCGTGGATGGCGACCGCGAGCCCGCGGCGCTCGGGAAAGCGCTGCGCTAAAAGCGGAATGGCGGTCGGATGCCAGAGATTGTTACCGATGCCGACCAGCGCCGAGCAGACCAGCATGATCCAGTAGGCGTCGGTGAAACCCATTGCCAGATACGGCGCGCCGATCCAGAACAGCGATAGCGCCATCAACAAGCTCTTCTTGCCGACCGAGTCGACAAGAAGCCCGCCCGGGATGTTGGAGATGGCGGCGGCGACCGCCTGCACGGTCAGAATCGAACCGATCTGGCCGTAGCTCAGCCCCAGTTCATTGCCGATCAGCGGCAGCAAAAGATAGAACGTGGCGGGATACCAATGGGTCAGCGCGTGCCCGATGGTGATCACCCAGACTTCGCCAAAGGACCTCTTGACGGCAGGTTGGGGGCCGACGGCATAGGCGGTCATCGCAAGCGCAATCCTCGATCATTCCTTGCTCGTCAGGCAGCCGTTGACCCCTGACCTTAAAGCCGAAAAATCCCGCTCAGAGCGCTACTTAGGGCCTCGTCCCTAAAACGACCGGTGCCGTGGAATCAAGGTTTCGTGAAATCCCCTTGGGAACCGCGAGGGTCTTCCTACGTTATCTCTGCGTCAATGCAATGGGAGGGACGGTAGACCGTGCCTGCATGGGTGCGGGAAGCGTTTTTTGCGTCGGTAGCGTGAACCTTTTTTGAACCTTTGTTTGACTGCGACGACTAACCCCCGAGAGGGATGCCATGAACAACTCATCCATGTTCACTGCCGATCGCATGACCCACTTGAAAGTCGTGGTCGTCGGGCTCATTTGCGCCACCATGGTCGCCGGCATCGGGGTCGCCGCCCGGATTTCCGATGGCACGTCGGCCGGTCGTATGGAAACCGCCGTGATCAAGGTCGCGCCGCCGATAACCGCCGCGGCGCCCGGCCAGACTTCCATCCGCTAATAATTCTGGGCTTTAATCGTCGAATGCGCGCCCTTTCGGGCGCGCATATGTTTTTGGCGCCGCCTATTCGTCAAAGATCGGAGACTGCGGCCGCGGCTTGGGGGGCGGCAGCGGCGGCGTTTCCACGACATTGAGACCGAAGGGCGGACGCAGGTTCTGCGGCACCCGGTCGGGAATGAAGGTCCAGGCGGCAATCGCGCCGGCCAGCGCCAGCGCGAGGGTGCTGGCGCCGAGAGCAAGCGCGCGCCAGCGGCCCCCGCGCGAAGTCGCGCTGTCAGGGGCCGGTTCGGCAATATCCTCCTTGCCGGGATAGACCTTCGGCTCAAGCAGTTGGGGTGCATCCGGGCCGGTCGGCTCACGGGCAATAATCTCGGGCGCGATGGGCGCGGGGGGGGCCTCGGGCAGCACGATCTCAGAGCTCGGCTCGACCCCTGCGATCCGCGCCTTGACGCGCTCCCACACCGGCGCGTCGGGTTCGACCGCTTCGACCATCAAATGCAGTTCGCCCAGCCGCCGCTCCCAGACCCGCACATTAGCCGCAAAACCCTGATCGACGCCGAGCAGCAGCTGGGCGCGGGTCCGCTCGTCCATGTCGAGCGTGCCGAGCACATATTCGGCCGCCAGCGCGTCGAGATCGTCTTCGTTCATGACGTCAGGCATTGTTCGATCTCGAACAGGCTGCGGCGCAGCGACGCCTTGAGAAGGTTGATCGGCATGTCGAGTTTGGCGGCCAACTGGTCGCGGCTGAAGGCGCCGTAGTAGGCCAGCAGCAACATGCGCTGCCGGTCCGGTTCAAGCCGTCCGATGCAGGTGAGCAGGCGCTTCAGGTCCTCGGTCAATTCGCGCCGCGGCAGAGCGCTCGGGCTTTCGGCTTCGGCGATGTCGGGCTCGGCGTCGCTGGCGACTGTCTCCGGCCGGCGCGCCAGATCGATGGCGCGGCTGCGGGCAATCGCCACCATCCAGGCGATCGGCGTCAACACCGTGGGATCGAACTGTCCGGCGGTGCGCCAGACCTGCAGATAGGTGTCTTCGAGGACGTTAGCCGCCAGATCGTGCCGCCGCAGGATGCGCAGCACCACGCCGTAAAGCTTGGGCGAGGTTGCCCCATAGAGCCGCTCAAAAGCAGCCGTGTCACCCTTGGTCACGGCCGCGAGCAGCCAAGCGATTTCAACCGACGTCAACACGACCGAACCCCAACCCGAACACGCCTCAGCCGGCGAGTATCGCCGCCAAACCCGGCTACCGTCGAGAGATGAATTGCGGCTGGGCCACCAAACCGGGCTGCCAGGGACGCGTCAACGGGGTTTCGGGGCGGGAAAGGTCAGGCGCGGGCGCCGTTGCGCAACATGCCGATGGTGTCGAGCTCGGCCTGCTCGCGGGCGGCCGCTTCCTCGCGTTCGCGCATCTGATCGCGTTCGTCCAGCAGCTCGACTTTCTTCATTTCCTCGAATGCCTCGCCGAGCGAGGCCTGGGCGGCGTCGAGCTGGATTTTGAGGTCGTCGGCGGAGCGCTGGAGATTCTCGCGCCGCTGCATGGCCGCCTTGGCATAGGTCGGATATGCAAAATGCGCCGGATCGTGAATGCCGGCGCGCTCCTGTTCGGTACGGATCTCGCGATCGAGATCGCCCGCCATGCGCTCGAACTCGGCGATCATGCCTTCAATCTGCGCCACCTTGCGCCGCTTCTCGTCGACCTGAAACTTTTTCAGGCGGATGAGTGTTTCGCGTGACTTCATCGACTCGTACTCCCCCGAAGCCCCGGTCTTGGGACTGGCACCAGCGTGACCGAGCGCCCCGCAATCGTCAGCGCAATCCTGGCCATCCGGCAGTGTGGCGGCACAACGTTAGTTTTCTGTTTCCGTGCCATCCATGATTTGCTCAAGACATTGATATCCTTGCCCAAGACTGGTTGCTTCTTCCTTACTTTGGGCGAGGAATTCCTCCAGCGGCCGGTGCAGCCGGATAGCCTCGTCGACCTCCGGGCTCGAACCGGCCCGATAAGCCCCGAGCCGGATCAATTCCTCCATATCGGCGTAGGTGGCCATCACCTGCCGGGCCCGGTTGATGACCGGTAGATAGGCCGGGTCGGCGGCCCGCGGCATGGTGCGGGACACCGACTTGAGCACATTGATGGCCGGGTAGCGTCCGCGCTCGGCGATCTGCCGCTCCATCACGATATGACCGTCGAGCGTCGAACGCACGGCATCCGCCACCGGCTCATTGTGGTCGTCGCCATCCACCAACACGGTGAAGATGCCCGTGATGGTGCCGGCTTCGGTCCCCGGTCCGGCCCGCTCCAACAGGCGCGGCAGTTCGGTAAACACGGTCGGCGTATAGCCCTTGGCGGTCGGCGGCTCGCCGGCAGACAATCCGATCTCACGTTGCGCCATGGCAAAACGGGTGACTGAATCCATCAGCACCAGTACGTCGCGTCCGTCGTCGCGGAAATATTCGGCGATCGCCAGAGTCAGATAAGCCGCCTGGCGCCGCATCAAGGCCGGTTCGTCGGACGTCGATACCACCACCACCGAGCGCGCCAAGCCGTCGGCGCCAAGGTCGTCCTGCAAGAATTCCTGCACCTCGCGGCCGCGTTCGCCGACCAGTCCGATGACGGAAACATCGGCAGCGACATTGCGCGCCAGCATCGACAAAAGCACCGACTTGCCGACGCCGGAGCCGGAGAAGATGCCCAGGCGTTGCCCGCGGCAACAGGTAAGGAATGTGTTGAGCGCCCGGACGCCGAGGTCAAGCGGCAGGCCGACCCGCCGTCGCGCATGGGCCGGCGGCGGCGTATTGCGGAACGGATAAGGCGATGGGCCGGGCGGCAAAGCGCCCTTGCCGTCGATCGGTTCGCCCATGGCATTGACCACGCGGCCGAGCCAGGCGGGCGACGGTCGGACGGCGGCGGCGACCCCGCTCACCACCGCGCGGCAGCCGCGCCGCACCCCCTCGAGAGCCGCATACGGCATCAGCAGCGCATTGGCGCCGGAGAATCCAACCACCTCGCATGGGATCGGCCGGCTGCTGCCGGTCTCGATCAGAACACGCGCGCCGACCGACATGGCGTGGATGGGTCCCGCTACCTCCACCATCAGGCCGCGCACGCCGACCACGCGGCCATAGACCTCCACGCCGTCGAGCTCGCCGATCTGTTCGGCGAGTGCCTTCATACCGCTCGGCCCAGATCGGCCGCGGTTTGGCCCCGGTTCTTAACTCCGTGTTTACCCGGGTCGTTAATCATTGCGTCACCGTCCGTGGGACTTCAGGCCGCTCGCCCGGCCAGGACGGAGGGCGAGTCTTCTGAATCGGCTATGGCCGATTACTAATGTGGAACATGAACTGCCCCGTGTCTAAAAAACCACTCCCGTGCAATATCTTACGGCGATTCGCACGAATTTGCCCAGGGGGTTCTTGCACGCCGGAATTAGGTTTTGTTAACCATGCGGCGGTAGTGTCCCGAGTCGGTTTGTCCCAGCGCGTTTTCACGGGCCGCCGCTGCGGCGTGCCGACCTGAGCCCAAGGGGCGAGGAAAGGGACTGGCATGCGCGTATTGCTGATCGAGGATGATAGCGCCACCGCTCAATCCATCGAGCTGATGCTCAAATCCGAGAGCTTCAACGTCTATACGACCGACCTCGGGGAAGAGGGCGTCGATCTGGGCAAGCTCTACGATTACGACATCATCTTGCTCGACCTGAACCTGCCGGACATGTCCGGTTTCGAGGTTCTCCGCACACTGCGCGTCTCCAAAGTGAAGACGCCGATTCTGATCCTCTCCGGTCTTGCCGGCATCGAGGACAAGGTCAGAGGTCTCGGCTTCGGCGCCGACGACTACATGACCAAGCCATTCCACAAGGACGAGCTGGTGGCGCGTATCCACGCCATCGTGCGCCGCTCCAAGGGCCATGCCCAGTCGGTGATCCAGACCGGCGATCTGGTGGTCAATCTCGACACCAAGACCGTCGAAGTCTCGGCCGCCCGCGTGCATCTGACCGGCAAGGAATATCAGATGCTGGAGCTGCTCAGCCTGCGCAAAGGCACCACGCTCACCAAGGAGATGTTCCTCAACCATCTCTACGGCGGCATGGACGAGCCGGAGCTGAAGATCATCGACGTCTTCATTTGCAAGCTGCGCAAGAAGCTGGCCAATGCCAGTAACGGCAAGAATTACATCGAGACCGTCTGGGGCCGCGGCTATGTGCTGCGCGAACCCCACGAGGAAGAGGCGAAGATTCCGGCTTGATCGAGACGGTCGAGCGCAGCCGCGGTTCTGTGCTGCGCGAGCCGCACGAGGAAGAAGCGAAAATCCCCGCCTGATGACGCGTTTACCCAGGAGCCCAAGCTCCTCCTCACGAAGAACCCCGCCGCAAATGGCGGGGTTTTTGTTTGAGTAATTGTTGTACGCCTGAGCCGGCCAACGAGTGTAGATTGTATCATTATCATGATACAATCTTACATTCCGCGTTTGCGGATGCCTGCCAGAGGAGGTGGAGATGGGTATCGCAAGAACCGTCGCACCATGCATCGTGGCTGTGCTGCTGCCGGCCGTCGCGCAGGCCGCGTCGCTCTCGTTCGTCAATGTCGGCGCGCCCGACATCAACTGCGTCTTCGACTCCAGCTGCAAGGTCACGGTGACCGACAGCGTGGGCACGATCGTGCTGCCGTCTCCGGTGTGGACGGGCACGGCGCGGCTGCAATCGCGCACCTTCACGGGCGTCGCGGGCGCGCCGGGCGCCGGCAAGACCGCATACGAGTATCGCCTCGACCTGACGCAAGCGGTCAGTGACGGCGAAGTCCCCTGCGTGACCGATATTGCGATCGACTTCGGCCCGGTGACCAAGCTTCAATACAACAAGGCGGGTCCGCTCGACGACGTGTTCGTGGTGAGCAGCGGCGGCCTGGGCTCAGTCGGCCTGTTTGCGGTGGAGCAGACCGGCGGCGTCATTACATTCACTTTCAACCAGCCGGTCTGCGCCGGAACCAAACCGGGCTCCGGCATGACCAGCTATTTCTTCGGGCTGGCGTCGGACAGGCCGCCAAGAGCGATATCCGCCAATGTGAGCCTGCCTGGGCTCGAAGCGTTCGCGGTGCCGGCGCGCGCGCCGGGCTATTAAGTCAGCCGCGCGGGACACCCGCCTCAGCGCGTTCCCGCCGCCACCACCGAGCGCAGCGGCACGACCTTGGCCGCTGCGTTCTGCGCCTTGCTTAGAACCTCGAGATTCGGCCTGTATATCCCGCGCCGGTCGGTGAGCGGTTTGAAATGGTCGGTCAGGCCGATCACCGTTTCAGCGGCGCCAAGCGCCAGAAAACCGTCCGGCTCGACCACACGCGCAAGCCGTTCGAGCACGCCAATCTTGGTTTGCTGATCGAAGTAGATCAGGACGTTGCGGCAAAACACGACATCGAACCGGCCGACATGGGCGAAATCGGCCAGCAGATTGAGCGGCCGGAATTGCACCATGGCGCGAATTTCCGGCGTCACCTGCCAAGTGTCGCCGATCTGACGGAAATATTTGATCAGTAGCTGGATCGGCAGGCCGCGCTGTACCTCGAACTGACTGTAGATCCCGGCCTTGGCTTTTTCCAGCACTTCGCTGGCAAGGTCGGTGGCGACGATCTCGATGTGCCACCCGGCAAGGCTCCTGCCCATCTCCTTGAGGGACATGGCGAGCGAATAAGGTTCCTGACCGGTCGAGGCGGCGGCGCACCAGATGCGGAGGCGGCGTTGTGCCGCCCGTGCGGCAAGCAGCGCCGGCATGATGCCGTCGCGGAAATGCTCGAACGGAATCTTGTCGCGGAAGAAGAATGTCTCGTTCGTCGTCATCGCCTCGACCACTTCGGCGACGAGCGACTCCGCATTGGGGCCTTTGAGTTTCTGCACCAGCTCCGCCAGCGTGGGCAAGGCTGCCTTGCGCGCGACCGGGAGCAGCCGGCTCTCGACCAGATATTGTTTCTCGCCGGACAGGACGAGACCCGACCGTTCCTTCAACAGCTTGCGCAGGAACTCGTAATCGAGAGGGTTCACGTCCGCGCTCCTGAGAACAGCCGGACAATTTTCGGAGCGATCTGGTCGATCGGCAGCACTGCCGAACACAGGCCGGCATGCGCGACCGAACCGGGCATTCCCCAAACGACGCTGCTGGCCTCGTCCTGAGCGATGATGGAGCCACCGGCGGCGACGACGTCGGCAGCGCCCCGGGTTCCATCCGAGCCCATTCCCGTGAGAACGACGGCGAGGTTCCAGTTGCCCCAGACTTCGGCCGCCGACGAGAACAAGGGATCGACAGCCGGTTTGCAGAAATTGACCAAAGGGCCGTCATCCAGCGCGATCAGTGCTATGCCTTCGCGACGGACGATCCGCATATGCCGGCCACCGGGTGCAACATAGATCTGGCCGGCGCGCACCGGTTCGCCGTTCACCGCCTCATGCGTCGGCCGGCCGCTCGCCCGTGCCAGATGTTCGGCAAGGATGGTGGTGAAGGTGGGCGGCATATGCTGGGTGACGAGAATCGGAGACTGGTCGATGACCCCGTTGATGCGGCCGAGCAGGGCCGTGAGCGCCTGCGGTCCGCCGGTCGAGGAACCGATCAAAAGAATACGCGGCAGGATCGGCGAAAAGGCGCGCAACGGCACGTCCGGATGGGTCGGCGCCGTCGTGAACTGAGGCTCGGCGGGAATCTCGCCGGCACGATCGCGGCTCGGCAGTGAAGCGGCAGATGCGGTCTTGGTGGCCTCCGCCCGCTGTCTGCGGCGGGTGGCCAGCGCATGGATCTTCTCGATCAGCTCGCGCCGAAACGACGCCGAGGTGGTGATCTCGCGGGTGGTTTCCGGCTTCGGGATATAATCCGCAGCACCAAGCGACAGCGCGCGTAAGCTCACCTCCGCGTTGCGGCGGGTGAGCGTCGAGGCCATGATCACCACAAGATCGCGCTTCTTCTGGAACAGCAGCGGCAGCGCGGTGATCCCGTCGATGTCGGGCATGTCGACGTCGAGGATGACGACGTCCGGGTCGGTTCGCTCTACCTGCTCGACTGCCTCGCGCCCGCTGCGCAGCGATGCGACGACGTGCAGTCCTGGCTCTTCCTCGATCCAGCGCGCCAACAGGCCGCGCACGACGATGGCGTCGTCGACCACCATCACCCGAATTGGGTCGTGTCCGCTCGTGGGATTGGTGGATGGGGTGGCGACTGCGATAGTCATTGCGATACGCGGTACTCTGTTGACTCTACGAACAGGACAGGAGCTTGCGGCGGGAGCTGATCAGATCAGCCCAACCTCCTGGAACTTGGCCTCGACGATGTCTTTGTCGAATGGCTTCATGATGTATTCGTTGGCGCCGGCATGCAGGGCGCGAGCAATGTGCGCGACATCGTTCTCGGTCGTACAGAAGACGACCCTCGGGCGGTCGCCATCCGGCAGCCGGCGCAGGCTGCGCAGAAATTCATAACCATCCATCTTGGGCATATTCCAATCGAGCAGCACGCCATCGGGCATCTTGCTGCGACAAGCTTCCAGCGCCTGCTCGCCGTCCTCGGCCTCGGAAATCTCGAAATCCAGCCCCTCCAGAATGCGCCGCGCCACCTTTCGGATCACGCTGGAATCATCGACAACGAGACACGTTTTCATCACACACCCTCACCTTTTCCGTCGCGGGCTATCCGGCCGCAGTTGCAATATTACGTTGTGCGCCATCATGCCGCTTCGGCATGGGCGCCTACGTCTAGAATCCTGTCGACATCGAGCACGACCAGAATGTTTCCATCGAGCCGATGCACACCGGCGGAGATCCGGGCCATGCGTGCATCGAGATTGACCGGGTTGTCTTCGCGACTGTTGGGAGGGAGCCGCAGCACTTCGCCGATCGAATCGATCAGCAGGCCATAGGATTCGCCCTTGCATTCGATGCCGACCGCCATGCGGGGGCGATCGCCCACCGGCGCCGCCAGACGAAGCCGCTGCCGCATGTCGATCGCCGTGACGATGCGGCCACGCAGGTTCAAAAGCCCGGCGATCTCGGGATCGGAGAGCGGCACCCGCGTCAGCCGGTCCGGAGTGAACACGTCCTGCACGCGTGAAATCGGCAGGCCAAAGAGCTGGCCGCCGATGACCATGGTGACGTAGTCGGTGGTGTTTTCGGTCATGTCGGTCATGGTCGCTTTTTCATGCAGCGCAGTTCAAGTCGGCGGTCTGCTCCTTGAGCGCCGCGATCAGGCCCTGGCGATCGAATTTGGCGACATAGTCGTGCAGGCCGACCTGCCGGCCGCGCTCGATCGCTTCCGGCGACACCAGCGAGGACAGGCCGATGACCGGCATCGCGGCGGTGCGCGGATCGTTGCGCACGAGCGACGTCAGTTCGAATCCGTCCATGCCGGGCATGTCGATGTCGGTAATGATGAGGTCGAAGCGCCGGCCGTCGCGCAGCAGCGTCAGCGCGTCGTGGGCGGAGCTGACCGCAGTGACGGCATAGCCGGCCGCCTTGAGCACCGGAGTCAGCATGTTGCGGAAGAAGGCTGAATCGTCGATCAGCAGAAGCGGACGCGCCGTTTGCGCGGTGTGCTGCTCCCGCCAATGCATCCAATCTTCGAACGCCAGCGGCAGGAAATGGCCGATGTCGATCAGCTCGGTCGCTTGGCCCTTGATCACCGCCGAGCCCAGCACGCCGGGACGTTCACTGGCAAGTTCGATATCAAGCCGGTCTTCCACGATGTCGACGATCTCGTCGACGATCAGAGCCATGGAGCGGCCTTCGTCGGAGAACACCAGCAGCGGCTGCATGCCCTCCTTCTTGATGCGGACCTCGTCGTTGACCGGCACCAGCGGCATCAGGCGGCCGCGGTATTGCACCATGGGCCGGCCGCTGGAAGTCTCGATCTTCTTGGTGTCCACCTCTTCCAGGCGGGTCACGAGCGACAGCAGCACGGCTTTGGGCTGCGGCGATCCCGCGCGGAATACCAACACCGATTCAGTGTCCACGGTTTCCGCTTCGCGCTCGATTTCGCGCGCTTCCTCGGCGGCCTGCTGTGCGGCTACAGATCCTCCAATGGTGTGAGCGACGCCGTTCGGATCGATGATCATGATCACCGCCCCGTCGCCGAGGATGGTATTGCCGCCGAACATCGGGATGTGGCGAAGCTTGCTCGACATCGGCTTCACTACGATTTCCTCGGTGTGGAAGACGCTGTCGACGACGATGCCGAAGGTCTGGCTTCCCACCTGGGTGACCACGATGAAACCGTTCTCGACCATGCTGTCGTCGCTGCCTTCCATCTTGAGCAGAGCCCCGAGATGGACGAGCGGCAGGAGCTTGTTGCGCAGTCGCAACACGGCAGCGTCTTTGATGCGCTCGATGCGATGCTCAGAATTGCTGCGCACGCGCACCAACTCCATCACTGCAAGCTGCGGGATGGCGAAGCGGTCACCGCCTGCTTCCACAATCAGCGCCGAGATGATGGCGAGCGTGAGCGGAATCCTGATGATGAAGCTGGTGCCGCTGCCATGGACCGACTTCACCTCGATGGTGCCGCCGATCTGGTCGATATTGCTGCGCACGACATCCATGCCGACGCCGCGGCCGGATACGCTGGTGACCTTGTCGACGGTCGAGAACCCGGGCGCAAAGATAAACTTCTGCGCCTGCGCGTCCGACATTTTCTCGAGTTCAGCTTCGCTGGCGAGGCCTTTCGCGAGGGCGGCGGCCTTGATCCGGCCGGTATCGAGCCCGCGCCCATCGTCGGCGATCTCGATGATGATGTGGCCGCCTTCATGCCAAGCCGACAGGCGGAGCGTGCCCTTCTCCGGTTTTCCTGCAGCAAGCCGCTGCGCCGGCGTTTCCAGGCCATGATCCGCCGAATTGCGCACCATATGCGTCAGCGGGTCCTTGATCAGATCGAGTACCTGGCGATCAAGCTCGGTCTCGGCGCCGTGCATCTCGAGCTCGATCGGCTTACCGAGCTCGGCCGAGAGGTCGCGCACGATCCGAGGCAACTTCTGCCATGCGGTACCGATCGGCTGCATGCGCGTCTTCATGACGCCGTCCTGCAGCTCGGCGGTAACCGTCGACAGCCGCTGCAGCGGCGCCTTGAATTCCGAATCCTCGTGGCGGCGCACGATCTCGAGCAGCTGGTTGCGGGTCAGCACCAGTTCCGAAACCATGTCCATCAGATGTTCGAGCGCATCGACATGCACACGAATCGACTGGCTGGCGAGCTTGGGGTCGTTGCGCTCATCCGGCGGGTTTACGTCAGGAGCGTCGGAGCGATCGCGCTTCGCGGCAGCGGGCTTTGACTCGAGAACAGACTTGGTCTCGGCAACAGGCGTGATCTCGGGAACAGTGCTGGCTTGCGGTGCGCTGGGCGCTGGGCCGGAGACGGAGCGGAAGGCCCGTTCGAGTTCGTCCAATGACACCTCGTCCGGACGCAACGGCCGCTCCAACACCTGCGGCGTCAATGTGCCGACCGACTTCGCCTCGCCCGATCCTCCGGCCACCATGAGGTCGAGGCGGGAGATCAGGTCCTGATCGTCTCCCGGCTGCTCCACCTGCTTGCGCTCAAGCTCGTCGAGCAGCGCCTTGATGCGGTCGATGGTTGCCAGAATGAGCGTGACGGCCTCGGAGGTGACCGGCATGCCGTCGCGGAACTTGTCCATGAGTGCTTCGGCGGCGTGCGTCAGCGCTTCCAGCCGCGGCAAACCGAGAAAGCCGCAGGTGCCCTTGATGGTGTGGACAAGACGGAAAATATTATCGAGGATTTTGGCGTTGTTCGGGTCCTGCTCGAAACGCACGAGCTCCACATTGACGACGTCGAGACTCTCACCGGTCTCGGTCAGGAATTCCTTGAGGAGGTCATCCATGCACAAACGCTTTCAACCCGTCCGGTCGCTCGACCGGCGGCGCATTTCCGAAGCGTCCTCAGTGTGTTGCTAAACAGTTTAATTTTGGTTGCGCCGCCAGATGACCGCCGCGCGTTAATGTTGCGTTAGGACATGGGGCAAATTCGCCGGCCACGAGCAGCGGCTGCCGCATCTCAGCGGGTCGACAGGACCACCGTTTCGCCCTCAGTCGCGAGGCCAAGCGTCAGCCCGCACGCCCTTGCCAGCAGCCCGGTATAGAACGGCTGGATCGCATGGGCATCGACCGTGCCGCCTTCGGGCTGGCCTTCCAGCAGGCCGACAATGGCTTGAGGAATCCGGGAATTGAGGCCGGACGCGGAGATGCGAAACCCCATGGCCTCCCCCTCGCCGATCGGATCGACCGCCAGCATGCCGCCGCGCGGTATGGTCTGGATGGCGACGACCAGCATGTTCATCAGCAGTTTGACCCGATTCTTCGGCAGCAAGGCCCGGGGCAGATTCCAGACCAGCCTGAATTTGTCGTCCTCGATGAAGCCGCGGGCCGTCGTCTCTGCGTCGCCTAAGTCGATCTGGGCGCCCGCCGAGCCGGCCGCGCCGAAGGCGATGCGGCAAAACTGCAGCCGCGCCGAAGCCGAGCGCGCACTCTTCTTGATCAGATCCATCGCAAAGGTCTTGGTTTCGGCGTCGTGGCCCTCTTCGAGCACTTCAAGGCCGTTGACGATGGCGCCGGTCGGGCTGATCAGGTCGTGACACACACGCGAACACAAAAGCGCCGCGAGATCGAGGGAGTCGAGGACGACTGGGCCGGACATAACGGGATCTCCGCTAAGCGACGTGCGTGAATGAGAGGCCGAAGCGAGGATGGCGAATCGGCGGTGGCGTTGCTGCGGCGCTGTGATACACCGCAGCCGCTCGGCCTGCCAAGGTAAGAAGGAGCGACGCGAAGGTGACACGCCACGGTGACACTGCCGCTGCGGCGCCCGGCCTGCTCGACGAGCTGACCACGATCGTGTCGCACGCGGCAGAGGCTATCGTCGCCGTTCGCGCGGGCGCGGTTCATGCGCGCATCAAGCCGGACAAGTCTCCGGTCACCGCCGCCGACGATGCCGCCGAGGCGGTCATCCTCGAGGGCGTGTCCCGCCTCCTGCCCGGCGTACCGATCATCTCGGAAGAGGCCTGGGATCAAACCACACGCTACCGGCTCGACGGTGACTTCGTGCTGGTGGATCCGCTCGACGGCACCCGCGAGTTGCTGGCGGGACGCGATGAATTCACGGTGAATCTTGCGCTGATCAGCGGCGGAAAACCGATCCTCGGGATCGTCGCAGCGCCGGCGCTGCACGTGATCTGGCGCGCGAGCGGCAAAACCGGAGCGGAACGGCTCGCGCTTACGCCCGGCGCCCCGGCGAGCCGGGCTGCAGATCGGGCCGCCATTCGTTGCCGCGCTTGGCCGCAAACGCGGCCCATCGCCGCTCTCAGCCTTTCGCACCTTGACGCAGAAACGGCGGCATTCGTCGCGCGCTTCGCTGACCTGGAGCGCATGTCGGCCGGGTCAGCGATAAAATTCTGCAGGGTGGCCGAAGGCGTAGCCGATCTCTATCCGCGCCTGGGGCCGACCCACGAATGGGATGTCGCCGCCGGCCATGCCATCGTGGAGGCGGCGGGCGGAAGTGTGACCCGTCCGGAGGGCGGGTCCTTGACCTATGGGGACGCCGCGAACGCGTTTCGGATTGCGTCCTTTATCGCCTGGGGCGATCCCGCGGCGGCCGGTCGGTTCGCTCGATAGGCGGCGGTCAGGGTGAGAGCTGGCGCCGGACCGACAGCCAATGCCGGTCGGCGATCGCGATCATCCGCGCGCTGTCGGCCGCGAATGCGCTTCGCGCCTCCGGTGAATAGAAGAGGTAGAGCCGCTCTCCCACCACCAGCCACAGCCGCGGATCGCCCGGCAAGGCGACGGCGCGGGCAAGCGCCATGGGATCGTGGCCGCCGTAGCGCGGCATGAAGACCGCAACGTCGGCCATGAACGCCGCCCGGTTGCCCTCGTTACGGAACCGCCAGACCGCCCCGGCGAAGCGGTATTCGAAGTCGGGCCGTCCCAAAGTCGGGGCGCCGTCGGTGAAATAGGCGACCGGGTCGAAGCCGCTGATCGCGAGCCCGGTATGGCGGTCGGCGACGACCTGTTCGGTGGTGGCGGCGCCGGATGGCCCCGTCAAGGCGAAAATGCCGAGCAACAGCCCGGCCAAGAACGGCCCAAGGACTGGCCCAAGAATCGGCCCAAGACCGGAAAACGGCGGCTTTCGTTCATGCCGCGCTCCCGTCATAGTGTTGGCGATCATGTGGCGATTCGGTTGTGTTGGCGCCGTAAAGCTAGGCTAACCCTGTGAGCAAGGGGTTAAACCGGTCACCGCCCTCAATCTCGATGGAGCATCCGATGCGCGCCGTCCTGCGGATCTTTGCGCTCATTCTCGTGGCCGCCGGCCTCGGTCTTGGCCTCGGTCTTGGACTCGGTCTTGGACCGGCAACGGCGCAACAGACGTCCGAACCGGTCGGCAATCAGCGGTTTTCCTCTTCCGAACTGGTCAATACCGGCCACCGTTTCTTCGGCACGGTGTCGCGCGGGCTGGCCTCGGTGATCGAACGAGCGGTGAGCCAGTGGGGGCAGCCGAACGGCTATGTACTCGGCGAGGAAGCCGGCGGCGCCTTCATCGCCGGCGTGCGCTTCGGCGAGGGCACACTCTACACCAAGAATGCCGGCGACCTGCGGGTCTACTGGCAAGGCCCTTCGGTCGGTTTCGATTTCGGCGGCGAAGGCGCCCGCACCATGATGCTGGTCTACAGCCTGCCGCGCACCGACGCGATCTACCAGCGCTTCGCCGGTATCGACGGTTCCGCCTATTTCATCGGCGGCTTCGGCATGACCGCCCTGACCGCCAACAATATCGTGCTGGTGCCGATCCGCTCCGGCGTCGGCCTGCGGTTGGGCGCCAATATCGGCTATCTGAAATTCACCCCGACCTCGACCTGGAACCCGCTGTAGCGGCGATGCTTCCCACGGCCGGCGCGCCGATCACAGCGCGGGAATTGTCCTCGGCGGTTTAGGTTAACCGCCGCCGGCGCTGGTGGCGCGGCGGCGGGCGTGCCATTGTAAATTGGTGTTGCGGAGGCGTTATCCATGATCGAACCGATCATGTTTGTTGGGATCGGGTTTCTCGTCGCAGGCTTGCTGGTCATCGGCGTCATTCCTTTTGTGCATGCGCGCGCCGTTCGTCTCACCCGGCGCCGGCTGGAAGCGCTGACGCCGATGTCGATGACGGAGATTCAGGCCGACAAGGATCAGCTGCGCGCCGAATTCGCCATGTCGACGCGCCGGCTCGAAATGAGCGTCGAGCAATTGAAAGCCAAGACCTCGGGCCAACTGGCGGAGATCGGCAAGAAGAGCGAAGCGATCGGCCGCCTCAAGCTCGAACTGGGTGAGAAGACCGCATCCCTGTTCGCGCTCGAAGCCAAGGAAAAGACGCTCACCGACGAGTTGCAGGCGGTGCAGCGCGACCTCTCCGGCAAGAGCAATGCGCTGGAAGAGGCCGAGCGCACGCTGGCCGACACCCAGGCCGAACTCGCCAAGGTCACCGCCAATTTCCAGGCCGAGCTGGCCAAGGTCACGACCAGCTTCCACGACGCTTCGGTCACGGCCGACAGCCAGCGCGTCGAGCTGGTGGCGTTGCGCACCCACACCGAGGTGTTGAAGGGCCAGATCGAAAGCTACGAGAAAGAAACCAAGGAATTGCACGAGCGGCTCGGCCGTCAAGACACCGAAGCGGCGACCACCGGCCATCAACTGGCCGACGAGCGCGGCCGGGTCGAGGCGCTCAACAATCGCATCGCCGAACTGGAGCGCCTGCTGGTCGCGCAGACCACCGAATCCGAAGTGCTCGGCCGCCGCGTACAGGAGCTGTTGTCCAAGCTCGACGAGCAAGGGCGTTTTCTGGCCGAGCGCGAATTCGCCTCCGACGTCTTGCTCAATCAGGCGATGACCGCACAGAAGACCGAGGCGGACGTGCGCGCCGAACTGGCGGAAGCCGAAGCCCGCCGGCGGCAGGCGACCGAGGCGCTTCGCGCCGAGAGTTCGCGTCTGGAAGACCAGCTGCGGCAATCGCAGGACGAGCGCGGCAAGCTGCTGCAGGAAATCACGCAGATGAAGCGTGACGCGGAATCGACATGGGCTTCCGAGCGTATGGAAACTGCCGTGCTGCGCGAGCGCATCAACGACGTGGCCGCCGAGGTGGCGCGGCTGACCAGCGTGCTGGAAGGCCCGAGTTCGCCGATTGAAGCGATCCTGGCGGCGGATGCCGCCCGCCCGCTCGCGGCCAGCAAAGGCGCGCTGCCGAGCAACGGCAACGGCGAGAAGCTGTTTCCGATCGGCGCCAACGGCGACACTGCCAAAGGCACGCTTGCCGACCGCATCCGCGCCTTGCAGGGCCGCGCTTCGCGCGTGCCGCAGCCGAGCTGAGCCGGCGCGCTCCGCCGCGGCTCGCTTGACACCCGTTCGGGCTGTTCCTTACATCCAGCTCTTGGTCGGGCGCTTAGCTCAGCGGGAGAGCGTTCCCTTCACACGGGAGAGGTCGTAGGTTCAATCCCTACAGCGCCCACCATTTTAAGTCCTTGTCCGCGCGCCGCTAATGTCAACACTCGTGTTTCTATTCATTTTCTTCGCCCAGGTTTCGGCCCAGGTTATCGGTGCGTAGAATTAAATACAGGCGTGCTATCTTGACCCCAATTTGCTGCGCGACGCGCCGACATCGACCGGACTAGGGACTTCATCACGTGAAAAAGGCCCAGCCCAGGGACATTCTCCAGACCTTCAGGCCGCGCGCCCGCGTTCTTCAGCTTCTCGGCGATGAGCTGATCGGCAGCGCCAGGCTCGCTGTCTTCGAGTTGGTGAAAAACGCATACGACGCCGACGCCAACGTCGTGACCATCAGCTTGAACCTTGCGCCGGGAAAGAAGCCCTCCATCACGGTCGAAGACGACGGTGAAGGGATGACGTTGAAAACGCTCAGAGAGGTCTGGCTGGTTCCAGGAGATGACTATCGCCAGAAACAGCGGCACGAGATGAAGCGGTCGCCCAAGCACCACCGACTCCCGCTGGGAGAAAAGGGGCTGGGTCGATTCGCTGTGCACAAGCTCGGCAACAAGATAAAGATGATCACCCGGGCGAAGGACGATCTTGAGTATCTGATCAACATCGATTGGGCCGACCTGATAGCAAAACCATTTCTCGACGAAGCGCCGGTACGAATCCAGCGGCGCGAGCCGCGAAATTTCAGGGGCAAGCACACCGGTACACTGATCGAAATCAATGAACTTCGCTCTGAATGGACCAGAGGCGAAGTTCGTCGACTGTATCGGCAGATAACCTCCATCTGCTCGCCATTCGAAGATTCCAGTGGCTTCAGCGCCATCCTGCAAGCGCCGGGGCGGGAAGGTTGGCTGGCAGACCTGCCGGATGCCAAGGAGATTATCAATCGAGCGATTTGGAAGTTCACGTTCAAGCTCGAAAACGGGCAATTCGATTGGAAGTACGAGTTCAGACAGGTGCCAGGACTGAAGCTCGATCCCCGCGTAGTAGAGAAGACAGGCGATCGTCTCAAGCTCCCAGCTGTCACCGGCGATGATCGTATGGAAAAGAAAGTGGTCGCGGACGAGACCACCACTCAGGGCATTGGCCCCGTTGCCGGCGAGTTCCACGTCTACGACCGAGATCGCGACGTCCTGAAACGCCTGCCCAACGTGCAATTGCTTTCCGACTACCTGGATGACAATGGCGGCATCCGTATCTACCGCGATTCGATACGTGTCTATAACTACGGCGAACCTGGCGACGACTGGCTAGGCCTCGATTTGCGCCGCGTGAACGCGCCAACGCGTGGTATTAGCCGGAACATTATCTTGGGAGCTGTTCAGCTGTCGTTGCAACATTCCACAGCGCTTGTGGAGAAAACCAATCGCGAAGGGTTCGTCGAAAATTCGGCAACCCTTCAGCTGCGCCGGATTGTTCTTGGCGTGCTTGCGACCCTGGAATCGGAACGGCAAATCGACAAGGATCGCATTCGCGCAGTCACGGCGCCGCCGGACGATCCCGTCGTGTCAAGAATTGAAAAGCCTATTGCCGCGTTGCGGCAGGCTTTGGACCGCCAAGGTATCCGAGACAAATTTGAGTCGTACGTGGCCAAGATCGAACATGACTACCGCGACATGCAGGAGACGCTGCTGTCGGCCGGCATGTCGGGTCTGAATCTAGCCGTCGTCTTTCACGAGGTGGAGCGTGGTGTTCGTGCGCTGCACCAAGTCATAACGGACGGCACCGATACGGCTGCTGCTGCTTTGCAGGCGCGCGAATTGATGCAGTTGTTAGACGGCTTTTCGACGTTGCTCAGGCGCGACAGCCGGGCGACGCATTCCGCTCGAAAACTCGTCGATGCCGCTCGTCGCTACAATCTGCTTCGGCTGAGACATCATCGAGTGCGGTTGACGTGCCCGTTGATGGAAGGCGACAAGACCGGATTTGAGGCGAAGTTCGCTTTTGGTCTTGTCGTCGGCGCGGTGAACAATCTCATCGACAATTCCATCTACTGGATGCGTGTACGTTGGCCCGAGCTTGCAGCGGAGCCGACACCAAGTCCGCGACGCCTCTACATCGGCACGTCCGAGGACTTCGAGGCAGGGCCCGCGCTTGTCATTGCCGATACCGGCCCGGGATTCGAGGACGAACCGGAACGCTTGGTGCGCCCGTTCTTCACGAGAAAGCCAAACGGGATGGGCCTCGGGCTCTACTACACCAACCTTGCCATGGAGCTAAACGGCGGGCAGCTGGTGTTCCCCCAGCCGGGTGAGGTCGACATTCCGAAAGATTTTGACGGCGCGGTCGTAGCTCTCGTGTTCAAGGCTGCCAAGTAATGCTGCCCGCACCGCGCATCATCGCTATCGACGACCAGCCGGAACACCTTCGAGGCCTAGCCGATGGATTGAACACGTACGGCATTGCCTGCCTTCAAGTTCATTTCACTGGCGACGACAGCGAATTGAAAGCCTGTCCGCACGTGCGCGTCATATTCGCCGACTTGCATCTCAACGAGGGCGGTGCTGGCCACGATCCGGCGCGGCATTTCACGTTAATTGGCGGCTTGATTGAACAACGGATCGCGCCGACTGGCCCGTACATCATTATCCTGTGGACACGGTTTCCTGACCAAGCCGCAGGATTGAAGCAATTTCTGGACGAACGCCTGCAGGGCGTGCCCAAGCCATTCGCCGTTGCCTCGATTGACAAGAACACGCATCTCGGCGCGAACGGGGTGGTGATTGATCCTCAAAAGCTGGTGGCCGCCATCGAAACGATCGTCCGTCAGGAACCGCATATCGCGGCCCTGCTCAATTGGGAGGAACGCATTCTTGGCGCCGCCGCCGATACAGTTTCCGCTCTTTTGGAAGTCGGACTGACCACCACGGCACAGGAAAACGCGTCCCAGCGGCTGCGGCGGCTTGTCTATCATCTGGCCGCAGCTGGCGTTGGCGAAAAGCACGTTTTCCCGGAACGGTTCCGCGCGGTCAATGAGGCTTTGCTTCCGATTCTCGCGGATCGAGTTGCCGCACTGAAGGAGCGCGCGGATCAGGACAATATCTGGGCCGACGCAATGCTTGAGGCGGATGCGGCGCTACCGTTGACTGCCTTGGAAGCCGCCACTCTAAATCGCCTATCACATATCGCTGGTGCGGCCGGCACTACCGGCGCTGCACGAGGAGCGGTCATTGCACTTCCACCAAGCATGAGTGGTGAAAAATTTGCCGGCTCGTTCGGCATGTCGCCGGCCGATGCAGCCGGCGGACAGTTCGGATGCAATGAGTTCGCGGAAGGCGACGTTCGCTTCCGCTGGACACTTGTGCAGGTCCAGCCCGCTTGCGACTACGCGCAGAGGCAGCCCGGTCCGCTGCCATTTGTTCTCGCACTAGAGATGCCGGAGAACTGCTCTAAAAAAGGTTCTTTGCCGGCGGCAATCTGGACAAGCCCGGCAATCGCGTTCGATGGCGAAATAAGAATACTTCGCGCAAACAGCCGGTTTCAGGCCACAATGGCGGATGCGGCTGCTTCGGGCATCGCCGTTCTGTACAGAGTGCGCGAAGAATTGCTCGACGCTCTTATCTATCATATTCACGGAAACGGAGCACGACCCGGCAACATTTCGTTCCACGAGAAGAAGGTCAAGGCGGCGCAACAGCCTGCGCCCTCCGCGCAACAGGTCGGTGTTGTCGTTATCGACAAAGAGCCTGAGGCGAAGCCGGTGAAACCGAAGGCATCGCCTCGCAAGCCGAAGGCAAAGCCAAAGTAAGGTCTCAAGCCTCAATCAAATTCCTTACCACCCGTTCCATGACCGGGGGACACACGCCGTTTCCAAGCAACCGTATCCGGTCGCGACGGCTTCCACGCGACATCATGAAATTCTCGCAAAGGCCCATCGCGCGCTTGAGTTCTGGCACCTGTAGCATGCGCATTTCGAATCCCGTGTCTGTGGGTTCAACTAGCGCAAAGCGATCGATGGTGGTGATAGTTCTGAGTGGCCGGGTAAGCGGCTGCCAGCCTCCGCTGCCATCACTGCCATAATAAACGATGAGAAATGCGGTCTCCTCGCCGAGTTCTGCGATGGCTCGCTTCGCGCGAGCCAGCGTGCCTTTTGCGCGATTTCGGCTGCGCAACGGCGTTGTAGTCCACGTCCCGCGCTTGTCGAGAATGGATTTGGCAGCGCCGCGTCGGCCAGAACGTTTCTGAGTTACCAGTCCCGGCTCCCCTTCCAGATCACCCACGAGAAACAATCGGCGCCGTGATTGGGGCACACCATAGTCCGATGCATCAAGAATTTGCTCGGCGATGTGGTAGCCGAGGTCTTGCAGACTTTCCTTCAGTTCGTTGTATCGGGACCACGGGCGCATGTGGACCACATTTTCGAGAACAAGCCAACGCGGTTTGAATGCCTTCGCATATTCAATCACGCGCATCGCAGTCGCACGGCTCGCCTCACTTCTTGGACCAGCACCCTTAGCGCATGTATGGTTAGTGCATTCAGGCGAAGCGAGCAGAATGTCGATTGGCCCCAGCTCGCGCCGCATCTTGCGAAGGCCCACGTTTTCAAGATGGTCCGTCAGAACCAGCGCATCGGGGAAATTGTCTCGGTACGTCGCTGTTGCGATCGGGCACATGTCGATCGCTCCGGTAAGCGTCACACCCGCGGCACGCGCGCCAGCGCTGCTTCCGCCGGCACCACAGAAAATGTCGAGACCGCGCACCAACTCGCCCACCCACACGCTACCCGAGAAGGCCAAGTTACCAGGTTCGACCAATAAAACCAGGCCCCCAAGGGCCAGAATATTGGATGCTCTTGAATCGACCGCATTTTTCGGTTCAGCGTGGCTCCCGTTGCTGGCTCTGCAATGCGTCTCATCTATCGGCTGCGACAGACGGGCCCCCGAGAAATCTGACCAATCGCATCGAAAGCCTGGACGGGTGGTCAAGTTGGCATTCCCAGATCACGAGCACTCGCCACCCGGCCGCCCTGAGTGTGTGCAGCGCCGCCCGGTCTCTCGCGACGTTACCGCTGAATTTTCGTTGCCAGAATTTCTGTCGCGTCTTTGGCACATAGGCCAATCCGCAGTCGTGTCGATGCCAGAAGCAGCCGTGCACAAAAATCGCGATGCGCCTTGACCTGAAAACTATGTCGGGGCGCCCGGGAAGTTCTCGCGCGTGAATTCGGTAGCGGTAGCCCAATCCATGCAGAAGTCGGCGAACGGCCAATTCGGGACCGGTGTTCCGACCCCGAATGCGGCCCATTAAAATGCTTCGTTGTTCGCGTGTGAGGATATCCATTTAGGCGACTTCGTGGGTTCAACTTGCATGTCCGCGTACCGTGCCCCGCCTTGCTGTAGCCAACAACTCAAATTGCCGCGGTGGGGATAACCGGCGCGAGGTGGAGACGCGCCGCGTTATCCTTACGACATGGACAACGACACGTCGCGGCTGGCCGCGGCCGGCGACGACAGGCACACGCTCACCATAGAGCACGTCGCCGATCGCTACTCTGCCGCAGGGCATCCCCGCACGATCCGCACGCTGCAACGCTATTGCGTCACGGGCCACCTCGATTGCCTCAAGGCGCCGACAAAGCTTGGCGACATGTACCTCGTCACTCCGGAATCGGTCGAGCGGCATCTCGCCCAACTGAGCGAACTTTCCGCGACGACACTCGCCGCGACCGACCGCGGTCAACCGCGGCCAACCGCGACCATCGACGCCCGAAAATCAAACAATGGAATTGCCGAAATCCAACGGCCGATGAACGGCGACACGTCGCGCCCGGCCGCGACAAGCGACAATGACACGCGCTATGTGGCGCGGTTGGAAGGCGAAGTGGAATTTTTGCGCGGCCAAATTTCCACCAAGGACGCCCAAATCAAGGAGCTGACCGAGCGCAGCAGGGAAACAAATTTCCTGATCGCCGGCCTGCAAAAGATGCTCGCGCCACCACCCACCGGAGCCAATACGCCCTCCAATCCCCAAGATAGGGGATAGCGGCCGGGGGCGCCTCTGGAGGCCGTATAATGGGCTATATGGAATTTGGTCCGGCTCGACGTATCGACGAGATAATAAAAGAGCGAAATATCGAGCTTGTCGGCGCCGACCGGGCAACCCAATTCGGCTTCACCCAGGTCCCGAATTTCATCCTGACCAACGGGGATATTTCGGTTGGCGCGAAGCTCGCCTACGCAATGCTGCTCAAATACGCTTGGTATGACGACGGCTGCTTTCCGGGCCAGGCAAAGCTTGCGCACGATATGGGGGCGGGGGAGCGTAGTGTCCGCACCTACCTCAAGGAGCTTGAGGCCGGAAACCTTCTGGAAATCACCCAGCGTGGCCTCGGAAAGACCAATCTCTACCGGCTGCACGTGACGGTGAAGAAATCCACATCGCCGACCCAGACCGGCAAAATTCGCCGGTCTTGAACGGCAACCTTCACCGGTACTGAACGGCAAAATCAGCCGGTCTTTCTCTATAAGAATACTCAGAGAATAATACTCATAAGAAAAATACGGGCTCATTCTTTTAAGAAAAGGAAAGCCGCGCGAAACGGCATAAACGACGGCATATATCGGTTTATGCCTTCGACGGCTTACTACGCACCCGCAATTCCTTGCAGGTGCTCACTGTTTCCCCCCGCGTTCGTCGGGCGTTGCCGCCCGACCCAATGCCGTCACGCGCCGTGCGATATCGCCATGCTGGGGCATGGCTCATCGCTACAGCAACGGCGCGCTGGCGGCCTGCGCTCGCCCGCCCTTCCGGGCGTTCGTGCTCGGCTGTCGGCATTGGGTCGGCCGGCTTCCGCCGGACGACCTCGCACCCTCGCCTGGGTAGCGAACATGTCGCGATAGTCCTCACCACGGGCTCCGGGCTATCGAACATGTCCGGTACCGGCTCGGGTTGCCCTCCGGCGCCTGGGGGCGCCTGCGGTGCTCGGTCTCCGACGAACGCGGGGGGTAGAGACAATGAAAATACGTCCTCGCACGTTCGTGCTTGCGGGGGAAACCAGCACCAATGCTTGCGCAGCGCGGCCTGCGCTTGCGCGCTGTCCACACGAATGCACCGGACGACCCCGTATAATTTGGAAAACGGGGTGGCCGCGCTGCGCACTCCGGGACAGCTCCCGACGTACCGCGCCGGCAGAACTACAACACTGCCCGGCGGGCCGACGCCTCACTCCACAAGGCAATTTCGGCCGGCACGCGTTTTCCGCCGTGCTCGCACCGGGAGCTGCCCCGGGCCTATGCACCCGGATTTTTCACCTTGCATCGCAACCGCCAGCAGCGGGGCGCCGATCGTGCTCACCGAGGCCGAACGCAAGCGGCACGTTTTTCTGCTTGGCAAATCCGGCTCGGGCAAAAGCACGGTGCTGTTCAATTTGGTAATGGCGGACATTTTTGCGGGTAGGGGAGTGGCCGTTATCGATCCGCACGGGGATCTCGCGGAGGCAATTATCGACGCCATGCCCCGCTCGCGCGTGCATGATGTTTGCTATCTCGACGTTTCCGACACCGAGCACCCGGTCGGATTTAACCCGCTCGCGGGCGTTCCGGCGCGGCGCCACGCGCTCGCCGCCTCCGGCGTCGTGGCGGCGTTCAAGCACCTCTGGGGCGACAGCTGGGGACCGCGGCTGGAGCATTTTCTGTACAACGGCGTCGCGGCGCTGCTCGCGAGCCCGCGGCCGACGCTTATCGACTTGCCGCGGCTCTTTATCGATGACCGGTTTCGCGAGCGCATTATTGCGCGTATCACGGAGCCGATCGCGCAACGATTTTGGTACGAGGAATTTCCGTCTTACGAGGAGAAATTCCGCATCGAGGCGAGCGCGCCCATCTTGAACAAGGCGGGGCAATTTTCAGCGTCGCCGGCAGTTCGCAATATTCTGGGCCAACAGTGCCCGAAATTCGATCTTGCCTTCGCGATGGATAACCAGCGGATATTTGTCGCCAACCTGGCCAAGGGAGCGATAGGGGAGCAGGCGTCCAATCTGCTCGGGTCCCTCATCGTCTCGCATTTGCAGCTCATAACCATGGCTCGCAGCGACCGCCCCGAGCGTGACCGAACACCGTTCCTGTGTCATATCGACGAGCTACAGAACTTTTCCACCGACAGCTTTGCCGGCCTGCTATCCGAAGCCCGAAAATTCGGCATCCATTTTTCCTTGGCGACGCAATACAGCACGCAGCTCTCACAGCGCCTTTTCTCCGCCATCGCCGGTAACGTCGGAACGCTCCTAATTTTTCGTGTCAGCGCTGCCGATGCAGAGCTGCTGGCGCCTGAATTTCACCCGTTGCCCGCGCATGAGCTTATCGATCAGCCGCCCTATCGTGCGTGGCTCCGCCGCATCGACGCCGGGTGCCGTCCCGTTCAAATCGAGCCGCCCTTATTCGCGGCGCGGCAGGCGCGCGCACGCGTGGTCGCGACCAGCCGGCGCAAATTCGCGCGCCCGCGCGAGGCTATTGAGCGGTCCTTCGCGTCACGGCCTATACGCAATGTCGCCGCGCAGCCTAACCATTCGTCGCGCCGTTCCAAGCGCCGCTGACATGTTGGCGCGCCCTCGGTCGGCCTCAAGGCCAAGCCCTGCGGGCGCCTGCGGCGGCCTTGACCCCGCCCTGCGGTCCGCGCTCGATGGGGGTTGTCGGCTCCGGAGGAATGTCAGGCAGCCGTCCCACCAGAGGAAGGGAGGCAGCGAAGGGACAGGCGTTGGGCGTATAGGATGCGTCATTCCGGCCCCTATGAAATCGGGAGATATGATATAATGCCAGGTATGACCAAGATGCTTGAGGAAGCAATCAACAAGGTCCGGGAGCTGCCGGAAGCCGAGCAGGATGAGGCAGCCGAGATGCTGCTATCCGTGGCCGCCAAGAGCGCCGAGCCGGTGCGCCTGGACGACGAGACGCGTGCTGCCGTACGCGAAGGCCGCGAGCAGGCGCGGCGCGGTGAATTCGTCAGCGACGAGGACATGACCGCGTTTTTCGAGCGGCATGGCGTAAAGCGCAGCGGCGCATGAGGGTTCGCTATACGCTCCGAGCGCAGAGCGACCTCGACACAATCTACACCTACCTCGATCAGCGTGCACCCGCTGCCGTCCGAGCAGTCAAAGAGGTAATCGAACGCCGGATTGCAAGGCTCGCCGACTTTCCGTTCATGGCGCCCACCACCGACGAGCCGGGCATCTATGAGCTGACGATCGTTAGATACCCCTACAAAATTTATTACGAGGTAGAGGACGAGGAGGTTTGGATCATACATATCCGCGACGCACGGCGGCGGCCGCGGGCGGGGGAGTAGGGATGATCCCGCGATGGCGAAAGACGCCATCGGTCTCGTTCTTGAAGATATGACTTGAAGATATGAGTGCTCGTGGCGAGCCGCTTCCGGCAGCGCTCCTGTGATGGCCCTCGACATCTTCATTCCTGCCACATGCGCGCAGCCAGTGCGCGCTCTTCGGGGCCGCTCACATCCCCGTAGATAGCGGTGGTTCGCAGCGATGCGTGCCCAAGCCACCGCTGGACCATGTGCGGCGGAGCGGCTTGAAAGGCGATGACGCCGAACGTATGACGCAAGCCCTTGGGCATCGCCGCGCTGGCTGGAATTCCCGCCGCCTGCATCAGAGCTTTGATTCGCCTCCAAGCGGTGGAGCGGCTCCAACCCCACAGACGCCGACCAGCCTCGGTCGGATCGCGCTGCGCATCGCGAAGACCAAACACCGAATCGAGATCGCGCAGCAAGTCTTGCGGCAGCGGGACTTGGCGAATCACGCCTCCGCGGCGTCTTTTCAGCGTTTCAAGGATTGCAACGCCATCGTCGAGATCGATCGCAGCCGGCGTTAGCGCGAGCGTTTCCGAAATGCGGCCACCGCTCCACATGAGCGTCAAGCAGAAGAGACGGATATCCTCGGGTGCCCGAGAAACGGCCGCGCGGAAGCGCCGGCGCTCATCCAGGTTGAGATACTTTCTGCCTCGTTCGGCTCGATGCAGGCTCATGCCGGGAGGCTGATTGTTGTCCATCTTTCGCCCGGTTGCGCGCAATCGCTGCAACAGAATGGCCAATAGTGTTGCAACCAAATTCCGTAGACTTTTCTGCACACTCGGAAACACATGGACGGAGTTCTTTAAGCGGTGCGTCATGGTTGAGACGTAAATTGCTAGATAAATCAGGCGTCTGAAACACTATTGGCCATATTGTACCGTGTTGCCCGCCAGTCGGGGGCACGTCGATGATCAAATTGTCTATTCTTACTGCCGCGGCTTCGGTTGTTCTGCTGTCCGCGTGCGCCACGACGCCAAGCGTCGAGCAGGTCAATGCCCAGAACGCCAAGATGGAGGCGGACTGCGAGGCTAAGGGCCACAGGCGCGGGACACCTGACTTCGACACATGCAGGTCGCTAGCGCTGCAAGCCGAAGCGCAAAACTCTTTGAACACGATGGCCGCAGCTCAAATGGGAATTTTCGGCCTCACGCTGTTATCCGACGCGCGCCTAAAGCGAGACCTCGTTCCGCTCAAAAAGCTGTCCGACGGAATTCAGCTCTATCGTTTCCGATACCTGTGGAGCGATCAACTCTATGTTGGCGTGATGGCACAGGATGTGTTGCCGGTTGCGCCTGACGCAGTTGTGCAGGGTCCCGACGGGTATCTGCGAGTCAACTATGCGCTGTTGGGAATGAAGCTTCTCACTTGGAACGATTGGCTGGCGAGGCCTCGGCAGGCAGCCAATTTCGCACCGGGCTCATAGTTCAACCCAACCTGTCCCCGGAGCAATGTCTCCTCATCGTGCTCTCTCGTGGCCGAGGTCATTTGCGGACTCAGCGTGATGTCGTCGTCGAAGGACTATCGTTCGCTCTTGTTACGCCGTGTTTCCGGCTTGCAAGCGAATACGTTGGCCGCGCGGCAAGCGCTTTATGAGCGCATGCGGCACGCATTGACGAACCAATTGAATTCTCAGAATCCCAAACCGACAAACTCAGAAATTCAGAATGAGCATGTTGCCCTTGAAACTGCAATACGGCGTATCGAGTCCGAAAACAGAAATGCAGCAGGCGCTGCCCCCGAGGAAAGCCACCATAGCGCCATGGCGTCTTCTGATCGCAGATGGGCCGTAACCGTCACAGTCTGCATTTTCCTCTTCATCGCCGGTACCGCGCTCGGTGCGATTGGACATGCAATGTTCATAAAGGAATGGCTTCCGGATAGTCGCGTGTTGATTGGGATCGCAAAATCAACATCAAAAAATGAACTGACAAGAGAGCTGGCAGGTGAACTGATCGGGGATGCAATCAAGAACATTGTCGCGGTAGCTCTAGTTCCGTCAGGGCAGGTAGGAGGGCCGGAGTTTGCGAGACTTGTTGCGGAAGGGCTCGTGACCGGTGGCTGCTTTCGAACACAGCAGCCGGGAGTGCCATCGCTCGAACGGTGCGATACTCGTCTCACTGCAAAATCGCAACGATACGTGCCTTCACGCGATCAAGACGTTGTGCGTGTCAATTCGCTGTTCGACACGTGGCAGCTACATTGTAACTGCCAAAGAAATCTACTTATCGTTTCAAATTTCAAGTTTGCGACGGTAACAGGTATAGCGAGTGTGAACGATAACGTTAAACACGTCGAGTACAGGGTTGAGGTTGAATTAACGCCTGTTGGAACTGCGCTAACGCTAAATCCCCCGGAAATAGCTGTTAAGCTGCGGACCGCCGTTGTTCAAAAATATGACGACGGGTGGCGCGTAGCTGTCCAGCTATCTGGAGCGCGCTAGCGCCGCGGGTGGCCGGCTGGCCTAACGTGCGCGCCGTGCTGGTCCTCAGATATCCGTACAAGATTTTCTATCGCGTGCGGAGAGACGTAATCGAGATTTTGTACATCCGCCATACCGCGAGGCGGCCGTGGGCCGGGGAGTAATCAAAGACTGCCTCACCAAAGGGATACGCCCGGCTGGCGGTGGTACCAGCCGGGCGCGGACTTCTGGGGCGGTTTAGTCGCGTTCGGCTTCTCGCCTACACTTTTTTTTGGAGCAGTACATGGCATGGGGCCAGACGGACTTGAACCGTCGGCCACACCAGAGGCACCAGGAGGGGGAGGTAAGCATGGGTCATCTCCATTCGGGGACAAGTTTAAGCCCTGCCAGAGGTTTTCTGGCAGGGCTGAAAGAAAGGGGCTCGGTTTATGCCCCAGCGCGCTGAGGCGCCGAGCCCTATCTAGGTCCCCGAAGGGATGAGCCTAAAATATACGCTGGCCGCGACTATTTTTCAAGGCCCTGACCGATCTGCATGCCGAGAGCGTGGCAAAGCCCGCTTTCAAGCTGACGCAAATGTGCCCCTGACACGATCTCGTCAAGGAACATTCCTGGTGCGAGCCAAACGCGAGTGAGGCGTTGATGAGAGACAAGCGTAACAGCATCGCACACGGCCCAAGATTCCTCTGGCAGGCTACGATAGGTGTTCTGCGGGAAATGCACCAACGAGGGTCGAGCGCGCTCAATATGCGCGCTAAAAGGCACGACCAAGCAGCGGCCCGGTTTGGCTCCCCACCTGCTATTATATGAGCGTGGAGACACCACGACCACACGTCGCATTTTGTTCATTTCGGGAGCGATACGGGCGCTGTCAAAATCGCAGAACAAAATGGAACCCCTGACGGGAACAAACTGAATGGCCATGAGCCCACTCTTCCAAGACAAACTGACCGTAAAATTGAAAGCTCCGAGAGTACCCACATAGCGCTGATGTGGATAGCTGCTCGGAGCTAGGTCCCCGAAGGGAAAAGCTTTTTTCGTTTCCTCTAACTGTATATCATAGGTCTATATTCCTGTCAACAGCCTGAATTACCGCACAATACTTAAGATGAGTTGTCAATTTTGGTTATTTATCTCTTCGGCGGCGCAATAACCGCAGTATAATCAAACTGTCCCGAAAATGCTTCTTCTCGGGACAGTCATGCCGACGGCTGCACGAAAATCAAAGGCGAAATCCGCAAGCCGATCAGCACCGCCGATTGCTGTTAATGGGACAGTACCGCCGCGGCGGGTTGAGAACGCCAAACGCCGGCCACGTGAATATCTCACTGTCAAGGAAGTGGCGCGGTTGATCGACGGCGCACGCCAGCGCGGCCGTTACAGCCATCGCGATGCGACAATGATCCTCGTTGCATACCGCCACGGGCTGCGGGTGTCGGAATTGAGCGCGCTGCGTTGGGATCAAATCGACTTCGACCGCGGCTTGCTGCACGTACGCCGCGTGAAGAACGGAACGCCGAGCGTGCATCCGCTTGGCGGAACTGAACTGCGGTCCCTACGGCGGCTATTGCGCGAGCAGCCCGACTCGCGACACGTCTTTCTGACCGAACGGCGCGCACCAATGTCCGCAGCCGGTTTCCGAAAGATGCTTGCGCGAATAGGGGAGAGGGCTAAATTTCCGTTTCCGGTGCATCCGCACATGCTGCGGCATGCGTGCGGCTACAAGCTAGCCAACGACGGGCAAGATACCCGAGCGTTGCAGCATTACCTTGGGCACAAGAACATCCAGCACACCGTTCGTTACACTGAGCTTTCGTCTGACCGGTTCAAATCATTTTGGGAGGACTGACTAATTCGGAGGACATACCAAATGGCGAGATTGAATGAAATCATTCAAGGTGGTCCAGATAGAGCTGGAATGCCAATTGCTTGACGTACTGCCAATCATACGGAGTGAAGTCAGCGGCATCTTCTGTCCGTTCTGCCCCAACCAAAGCAACGAATTCAAATCGCTTCGTGATCGAAAAATCATTATTTTGAATATGCGAATTGATAATTTTTGCGATTTGCATCAGGTGAAATGTTGAACTCACAATTATGAGGCACCTGGTTCCCTCGCTGGGGATGATGCCATCTTTGGTGAGGATATTTCTTATATTCTGTTTTGTATCGGAGGACTCGCCTTCGTCGATCACCGGAAAGATCGTGGGTTCGTGAAGAATATCGGCTTTCCGCCTTCTAATCGCTCCATCGATATACTCCCGCAGTGTCTTATATTCTTCGTTGGTCCGAATCATACCTCGTGGAGGTTTCAATCCAGAAGGAACAATGCGCATCGCCTTACCGGTATCGACGCATAGAGCTACGGCTGCACGCGCCCGCTGCTTTAGAGCTTGTAGGTTCTGACAACCAAGGACCGCCGTAATTACATGTTGAACTTGAAATACTCTGCCCCTGATTTCATCAAGCGACACTGACCTAAATTGGTGATTGGAAAGACTGTACGCACACAATTCGAGCATGCCTTCTACATCCGAGTTTGGAAGCTTGCCGGCTCTGTAAAGTGACGCGATCGTGGCCGCCGCTAAGTCTGCCACTCCGACGCGATCTCCTGTTGGTGCAATACTTGCTCTAAATGCGTCAATCTTGTCAGCGTGTATCGCACGGCTGATCGCGAAGAACGCTTCCCATGCATCCGCCTTAACTGCAATCGCGGGGAATGGTTTGTGCCCTCCTATGTCGCGCACGAAATACATTAGTCAGACCAAAGAAAAAGCCCCGTTGCGGCAGGGCGGGATGTGCTTTCTACGCGAACCTCGGTCGGCCCTCGCTATCGATTGCCTTCCGAATGGTCTCGATCGCATTGGGATAGAGGAACGGTACGTCCCGCTCCACGAGCACATCGCTCTTTGATTGGTCTCGGATCGCCACGACCTTCACATGCCATCGCACGTCACCCTCAACCCGACGCGGTTTGACATTGATGGCGTATTCTGTGTCGGCACGATCATCATCGTCGCGAAGTCGATTTGTCGTCATCGTCCGTTTCCTTCAACGATTGATCTAGCCATAGTCTATTAGAAGTTGCGTCCTCCGGCAATGATACCTGCGCCGAGACTAAAGACAACGCGCCTTCCGAAATGAAAAGCCCCGCACATGGCGGAGCTTGGGTTCGCAGCGTAGCTCGAATGCGAGCTGCGAAATTCAAAGAGCTGCTATCGTTCGCGGCGGCCTTTGACCGACCGCACGTTGTCCTTGGCAGGTTGCGGCGGCTCATCGGAGTGCGCCTTGGGCGGACGCAAGACGATCTTGCCGTCGAGTGGGAGCGATTGCAGGACGACGTTGAATCCATCGCCATCCTTGTGAGGGAAGGCAGCGCCGATCGGCGTCCACCAGTCATCCCTCCCTTCGCCGCGCTTCGTGACCACGTAGGCCGTGAAGGCAGGCGTTTGCGTATCCTGTGCCATGTCCGTTCCTTTCCCTGATGTGGCGCCAGTCAATACTCATCCGCGCGCATGATGGTGAGCACGCGCGTCGTCTTCGCCGCATCGCTCGGGTCTTCCGACCCGAATTGCAGATCAGAGTCGTAGTAATCAATCTTGAACAGGAAGCGGTCGCCCGAAATTTCGAAGCTGGCGCAATCGTGTTCCCGGTGAGGGTCATTATCGCCGTTGAATTCGGCGAAGGTCCGCACCTTCTCTAGCACAGCAGCCTTATCCCCTTCCGAGAGCGCCGCTACACCGGCAGTGAGCATTACCTTCCCGCCGGTGAACGTGGCGCGAAGCGCGTCATTGAGAGCGCGGATGCGCTCGGCCGTTTTTGCTGATGCGGCAGCGGCAGGCGTGCTCATCACCGCCTCCCCCACCCCGATACGGGAGCGGTGAGGACACCGACGTTCTGCCGGATGATGGCGAGCGCCCCGTCGAGCGTTTCAACGCGCTCAAAGGCGAGGTCCTGCCCGATGAATTCAAGCTTCTCCTCGTCCAGCAGAGTCGCTCCCATCATTACCGAGTACGCGCCCCCAAGGAGCGGCGTGATCTTGATATCGACGAACTGAAGGGGAAGAGCCGGCGCGGGAGCGCTGGCATTGTCAAAGGTCGGCATGGTGCTCTCCGTCGCACATCGGGGACCCGAAAAATTTCGGGTCCCCGGTAACACGACGAAGGGCACTGCTCACAATAATATCACGGAATCAGAGGCTTACGAACCCAAGATGGCATAAACGCCCTTCTAGCGCGCCCACACAAAGGGGACTTCCCGAATTCGGTACTTTGCCCTATATACGCGCCAAGTGGGCTTGGAGCCCCACGGCGGAATCTTAACTGGACCCCCCGCGCAGTTTACGTTGTCGCTGATCCTACGCCCGCAAGGGTGAACTACTTGTGGTTCTCTCTGCTATCGGCACCCTCCGGTTACCAGCCTCGTTGAAACATACCTGGCTCAAACACCACCGCCGATAGAGTCCGCGACCTTGCTCGGTCGCACACTCATGGTGGGGCACTTTGTCCCCGTCGATGTCGCGCTCGGCATCGATAGTAACTCGCCCCCGATGGGGCACGCAGCTGAGTGTGCGAGGAGACCGAAAGGTCCTCCCTCCCAACGTGACGCCATATAGCTCGGTCGATCAGTCCGTTCGATCGGGATGAAAAAACCGCAGCGGATCAACCGTTGCGGCTCGCCTGAAAAGGCGGGGCTCGGCGAGTGAGCGGTGAGACGCTCATCCGCACGGGCAAATCGGACTTTGGGACGACAGAGAACGCAAGGAGCGAACCCATGTCTTTGTCCGATCGGCACCACGAGCCCCTTCGTGGACGCCGCCCCTATGTGGCGGCGAAACTGAAGGGCAACCCTCCCAAGTCAATCACGAATGGCCGTTCCGTCAAGGACGACGCCGCAGCGGACAAGGCCGTGCGCACGGTCGTCAAGTCGGCGCCCGCGGCGCGCCACCCCTTGAGCTATGCCATCTACATGCGCGAGTTCTGGGAGGGCGGCCATGTCCTGTGATGGCGTTCTCTTTCTCGTCCTGCTTATCGCCTTCGTGCTGGTGGTGGCGGTAATCGGCGCCATCCTCGTCTGGCATGGCGAGGCCAAGACGGACATGGCGCGAGAAATTAGCGCCGCGCAATACGAGAATACCAAGCTTGGACGAGAGCTAAAATCCGCGCGGTACGTTTTCGAAAGGCTGCAAAACGAACACGCCGCGCTCCTCGATGAGCCGGCTGTTCGCGAGCGCGAGCGCCAGGCCGAGATTCTGGAGCGCAAGCACGAGCTAGAACTTGCGCACATTGCACAGCAATTGTTGGACGCCGCCCAGAAAAGGGAGGCAACCGAGCGATTCAAGGAGTTCAAGTACAAGCTCGGGAAGGTGCGTTTCGATAAGCGCATCGCTGACGACCAACTTGACGCGGCCGAACTCGCGCAAGCACTTGCAACTGCGCAGCCCGAACAAGCGCCCGATCCAATCGCGCAGCTAACAGTGGGAGCAGCTGCGCTCATCGAGTTGGCGCAGCAGCGCCAGGCCGACGGTCAGGATACCCCGGCCTTGAACGACGCCGCCAAAAACGCGCGCGCGTTCATGCAGGTTCTCGCCGCCGTGAACACGGAGGCGAGGCAATGACCAACACCGCTCAAATTCAACGGCGGCTCGAAGAAGCCCGCGAACGCCTCTACAGCCGCCATCCGCGCTTACGGCCGAGACCGCCTACTCCCCTACCGCCCATTCCAGCCGATCCGGGACTGATCATCGGCCGGGACGCTAGCGGCTTGCCGTTCAGCCTAAATCAGCCAACGCGCGCCGAGCACATCGACTGCGTTGGCGCCACCGGCGCCGGCAAGTCCATGCTCATCCGGCACGCGCTGTGGCGCGATATCGAGGCCGGGCGCAGCGTCATTCACCTCGACCCGCACGGCGCACATCGTTCCAGCAACCACCGTGCCACGCTCACGTGGCTCTACGATACTGGCCTCTACCGTAAGCGCCCGGTGCACGTAATCGATGCCAACTCGCCCTATTGCACCGGCTTGAACCCAATTCCGCGTGATGTAGGCGCGTGGGTCGCCGCCAACCACCTTATCGAGGTGTTCGAGCGTGTCCGCGGCGACGAGGACACGATGGAGAAGCCCACGCTCCGGCGGTCGCTCATGGCCATCATCGCGATCCTCGCCGAGCTTGGCTGGACCCTTGCCGAAGCGGAGTTGCTGTTCGACCTGGACGATGAGCACGGCGTACGCGCACAGGCGCTCGCGGCCGTGAAGGACCGGTATGCTCGCCGACAGCTTGAGCGGCTTCAGCGCCTCGCCAGCGAGCGCAGCTTACGAAAGGAATGGGAGGTCGAGATCATCGCCGCGACCAACCGTCTCGTTGAGCTTCTCGCCTCCCCTGAGCTGCGGGCGTGCCTGGGTCAGACCGACCGCGTACTGGACATGCGGCAGGCGCTCGACGAGGGGCACGTTGTTCTCGCAAACCTCTCGGGCGGCGAGCGCGTCTACGAGACCGGCGGCGACATGCTGGGCAAGCTCATCATGCGTGCCGTGTTGTTTGCTGCCAAGCGCAGGCGCAGCGGCGGGCTCGCCACCGTGTATGCCGACGAATGCGCCCGCTACCTCACCGCCGACTTCGAGCGGGCGCTGGCGGAGCTGCGCAAGTACGGAGTCTCTCTTTTTCTCGCGCACCAATCATATGCACAACTCGGCCAGCCGCACGAGAAGCTGCGGCAAGCTGTCGAAGACATCCCGCGCACCAAAATTTGCTTCCGTCTCAACTCTATGGAGGAAGCAGCCTCGATCGCGCCCGACCTGATGAAGCTCAATCTGGAAATGCCGGTCGAGGCCCTGCGCAAGCCGACCGTCGTTGGCCACTACAAGGACAAGATGTTGAGTGCCTCGGGCACGATCGGCCACGCCCTCACGGTGCAGTCTGGCAGCTCCGTCGCCGTGAGCACATCCGAGACCGATACGGAAGGCTGGGGCGATAGCTTCACCGAAAGTGACAGCCATACGGACAGCACGGGGCGCGCACTTTCAACCGGCGAACAGAATGCTACGGGCCAAACCTCGCGCGACGGCGAAGTCCTCTCCGACAGCCAAGGCCAAACCCGCTCGACGGGCGTGAGCCTCAGCGAGAGCAGTGCCGACACCTACGGCCATTCGCGCACTTCCTCATCCAACTATTCGACCGCCCGCACCCAAGGTCGAACCGAGACGAATAGCGACGGTGAAGCCCTTACCTTTTCCTCAAGCGTGACGGCAGGCGTGTCTCAGGCTCTGAGGCCGATCCTCAAGGACCTGCCGAGCGCCGTCCATTCCCTTGATAACGTCACGTTCAAGGCCGCGGAAATGCTGTGCTCACTTCCGACTGGCACCGCCGTCGTCAGAACGGTGATGAATGGCACAATCGAGGGGGCGGTCATTCGCGTTCCGCTGCGCATGGCTCGCAGTGTGAGCCAGCAGGAATTCACCCGCATCCTCGACGAGATCATGAGCGCGAGCCCATCCGCCCGGCCGATGGCCGAGGCGATGGCGATCGTTGAAGCGCGAGAGCAATCCATCAAACTCGCGGGCAAGCCGGCCCGCAAGAACGGCAGTCATCGCCGACTGCTGCCGAAGAAGAAGAACGGGCACGCCGGCAACGCGACCGACAAGCAAGCAAACCAGGAGAACTAGGCCATGACCATCGACCTCAAGATCACCAAGGCGAAAGCCCTCATCGCCGAGCGCGAGCGCATTGACGCGGAATTGCGCGAGCTGTTCGCTATCGACGAAGCCGGCAGCGGCGGCACCGCATCAAAGCGTGGCCGTCCCCGTAAGGAAGCTGCCCCGGCCTCGACTGCGGACCGCGCGTTGCAAAACGCCACCACTCCCCCACCCACCTCCGGCGCGTAGCAGTTTGCCCGCGGTATCATTGAGCATGTGATGAGCACGACGCTATCAGGGCAACGCGTACGGCGCTTCGAGCGCGCCGCAACGCCGCGCGCGATCCAGCTCACGAGCCGGGACCTCGAAATGCTGCGCCATATTGAACGACATCGCTTTCTGTCGTCCGCGCAGCTCATCGACCTAGACGGCGGCAACGCGTCGAATGTGCTTGCTCGGCTGCGGGGCCTGTTCGACCACGGCTATGTCGATCGGCCCGCCGCCCAGCTCAATCACCTGGCCATCACCGGACCGATGCCCATGGTCTACGGCTTGGCCCCGCGAGGGGCCGCCACGCTGCGCGAGTTGGGCGACCAGATCAGCCGCGTCGATTGGACCGAAAAGAACAAGCGAGCGGGCGGCATTTTCATTCAGCACACGCTCGCCGTGGCCGATTTCATGACCGGCCTTGAACTCGCCTGCCGCAGGACCGGCAGCAAAGCGCATAGCGGTGTGGGCGTCGGCAACGCCGAGATCATCCGCGAGGCCGAGATTTTGGCCGCCGCGCCGCACGAGACGCGGACAGCGCGCGAGCCGCTGCGTTGGATTGTCGAAAGGGTCACCCGAGGCAAACGGGAGCGCCTATCGGTCGTTCCCGACGCGCTGGTCGGCTTGCGCTTCGAGGTCGGCGCAGACCGCTTCGATACCTTTCTCATCTTCGAGCTTGACCGCGGCACGATCCCGATCGAACGCACGTCAGGCGATCACCGCAGTATCCGGCGCAAGCTTGAAACCTATTACGAGGGATGGCGCGCCCAGCGGCACGCCGAGCAATTCGGCATTGAGAACGTGCGCGTTCTCTTCCTGACCAGCTCGCCCGCACGGGTGGAGCATATGCTTGCGGCCGTGAATGACATCACCGGCGGCAATGGCTCTGGCTTTTTGCTGTTCGGCGACCGGCAATCCATCGCTGGACAGAACCCGCTTGAGTTTCAATGGACCAACGGCCGCGGCGAAAAAGTTCGCCTCACCGACTGACACGACGGAAAACTGGAGTCCCATCAATGCGTTCCCGTCGAATTCCTGCCCGCGACTGCATCGAGCCGAGCACGCCGCTTCGCCTCGATGTTGCCGCCGCGCTCGCGTATCCTGACGGGTCGATGACCGCCAGCGGATTGCGCCGCGAAGCTCGGCGCGGCCGGCTTATCGTCGAACGCACGGCCGGGAAGGATTACACTACGCTCGCCGCGATTGAACACATGAGGCAGCTATGCCGCGTCGCATCAGACCCCCCAGACTGTACCTCCGGGACCGCCCCGGACGCGCTGCCCAATGGGTCATCCTCGATCGCGGCCGTGAGATCGGCACAGGCGCGGGCAAAACAGATATCCGAGCAGCTGAAAAAGCGTTAGCCGACCATATTGCGCTCAAGCGCCGGCCGGACTTCGGCGAGGGTCATCCTTCGCACGTGCTCATCGCCGATGCGCTCTCCGAATACGGTGAACACCACGCTCGCAGGACTCGCCGTCCCGACCTGATCGGCGGAGCCATCGGCAAGCTTACCGACTTCTTCGGCGGCCGGACCGTCGCAACCGTCACCGGCGCCAGTTGCAACGGCTATGTGGAGTGGCGCACCAATCAAACCGATGCCCGATCCAAGCGAGGAGGCAGGGCGATAAAGCCGTCAACCGCGGGCCGCGAACTTGTTGTCCTTGGAGCCGCGCTGCGGTGGTGCTGGAAGGAAGGAAAACTCGACCGGCCCATTCCGGTATCGCTTCCTCCCAAAGCCGAACCTCGCGAACGGCACCTGAACCGGAGCGAAGTGGCGGCGCTGCTAGCGGGCGCCCTGGGGTGGGACCGCCACGGCGTCCGCCATAAGGCGAAGATCAACCGCCACCTCGCCCGCTTTATCCTCATCGGCCTCTATACGGGCACGCGACACGACGCCATTCTGCGCTTACGTTGGATGCCCAATGTCGAGGGCGGCTGGATCGATCTCGCCGCGGGCGTGCTCTATAGGCGCGCGTCCGGCGCTGTGGAGAGCATCAAGCGCCGTCCACCCGTTCCCATTCCCCCTCGCCTCCTCCCGCACCTGCGGCGCTGGCGCCGGCTGAGCACCCGCTACGCCATTGAATATGCCGGACGGCCAATCCGCTCACAGGAGCGCAGGGCGTGGCGCACGGCACGCGAACTCGCCGGCCTGGGCTCCGATGTCACGCCGCATATTTTGCGTCACACGTGCGCAACGATGCTCCTGCAATTGGGCGTGTCCGTCTACGACGTGGCGGGCGTCCTCGGCACCCCCGAGGACGTGATCCGCCGTACCTACGGACACCACGCGCACGACCATCTGCGGCAAGCCGTAGCGATGTTCTCTCGCCGTACCGCGCCCACGAAACGCCCATGAAATGGCAGAACAAACGGCGAAAACGACGGCAAACGCGAACGGATTTGCTTTGATTTAATTGAACTTTCTTGGAGAGCGTTCCCTTCACACGGGAGAGGTCGTAGGTTCAATCCCTACAGCGCCCACCAGCCTTCGCTGCTTCGCGGCTACGGCGGGCAAGCCAGCCCCACCCTCTCGCACGAAGCGGCGAAGGCTGCCCGTCGAAGCCCGCAGGCGAAGACGGGCTGCACACCCATCAAATCCGCCATTGCGAAGTGTTGCTTCCTGGACCACTGATGGCAGGCAAGACCGGCCGCCTTCCATGACGACTTGGACAGCTTGACGGAGTAGTTTGTCGGAAGCCGCTATACCGGCGTAGCGATTGCAGGGGGTTGCGTGCGCGCTGTCGTCACCGGTGGTGCCGGATTCATTGGGTCGGCGCTCGTTCGACGCGCCGTCGCCGACGGCCACCATATCTTGAACATCGACAAGCTCACTTACGCGAGCAGCGCGGACGCAGTGGCCACGGTCACTGGTCAGCCGAATTATCAATTTCTGCGCGGCGATGTCGTTGACGGCGATGCGATGGCCCGGGCTTTCGCCGCGTTCGATCCTGACGTCATTTTTCATCTCGCAGCCGAAAGCCACGTCGATCGCTCGATCGACCGCCCCGCTGTTTTTCTCGAGACCAATGTTTACGGGACCTATGCCGTGCTCGAAGCGGCGCTGCGATTCTGGTGCAATCTCGATGCAGCGCGGCAAGCCGCGTTTCGCGTCGTGCATGTCTCGACGGACGAGGTCTACGGATCGCTGGGCGAGGACGGTCAATTCCGTGAGGAAAGTCCCTATCGGCCAAACTCGCCCTATTCCGCGAGCAAGGCGGCGGGCGACCATCTGGCCCGTGCCTGGTTTTCGACCTACCGGCTCCCGGTGATCGTGTCCAATTGCACGAACAACTACGGCCCTTATCAGCATCCGGAGAAGCTTATTCCGACCGTGCTGCGGCATGCGCTGATCGGGGCGGCGATCCCGGTCTATGGCGAGGGACGCCATCGTCGCGATTGGTTGCATGTGGACGATCACGTGGATGGCCTGTTGCGCCTTTTCAGTCATGGCCGGCCGGGCGAAAGTTATTTATTCGGCGGGCGGTCGGAGATTGCCAATCTCGAACTCGTGCAGCTTCTCTGCCGCATGCTCGACCGGCTGAAGCCGCGCGGCACGGGCGGCAGCTACACCGAGCAGATCGGTTTTGTCGCCGACCGCCCGGGCCACGATTTTCGGTACGCGGTCGATCCGGCCAAGGCCGAACGCGATCTTGCATGGTCGGCACGGCGGTCGCTCGATCTCGGCCTCGAACAAACCGTCGCCTGGTATCTGGCCAATCCCTCCTGGCTGGAACGGCCCGCCGCCGAATTGGCGCGGCTCGGCCTTGGCCACACCGCGGGACAGGCGCGATGACGGCAGGATGGAAAGGGCTGATCGTCGCCGGCGGCGTCGGCAGCCGGCTGCATCCGATGACACGGCTGTTCAACAAGCATCTGTTGCCGGTCTACGACAAGCCGATGATCTATTATCCGCTCACCACCCTCATGCTGGGCGGCATCCGCGACATCGTGGTGATCTCGACGCCGGCCGCCCTGCCTCAATTTGCGCAGCTGATGGGCGACGGCAGCCAGTGGGGCGTGAGCATCAGCTATTTTCCGCAAGAGCGGCCGAATGGAATTGCGGAGGGCCTTCGCATCGCCGCGCCGTCGATCAGGGGATGCAACGTGGCATGCATGCTCGGCGACATTATCCTTGTCGGCGCCGGGCTTGGCCGTGTCCTCTCGATCGCGGCCGAGCGCAATGACGGGGCCAGCATCTTCGCCTATGAGGTTGCCAATCCCGCATCGTTTGGCGTCGTCACTCTCGATCCTGACGGCCGGCCGGTTTCGATTGTCGAAAAGCCGCAGGATCCGACCTCCAAGCTTGCCGTGATAGGCCTCTATCTCTATGGCCCCGACGTCGTGGATATTGCGGCGGTGCTGTCGCCCTCGCGGCGCGGCGAGCTGGAAATCACCGACATCAATCGCAGCTATCTCGATCAAGCCCGCCTTAAGGTCTATCCGCTCGGACGCGGCTTTGCCTGGCTCGACGGCGGCACATCGAGCAATCTTTTCGAAGCCAGCCAGTTCATCAAGGTGATGGAGGCGCGCACCGGCCTGAAAATCGGCTGTCCCGAAGAGGTCGCCTATCGCATGGGATACATCACGCGCGATGTCCTGTCCGTCCTGGCAAGGCGAATGCCGGAGAGCAAGTATTCGCGGTATCTGCTCTCGATCGCGGCGAGCGAGCGGCCCGATACTCATCTTTCTTAGATAATTTATCGCGCCGGCAGCTATCTTGCCGGGACGGAAATCGTGGGACTTGTAATACCAACGGACTTTGACGACCACCCATCCCCGTCGTCATTGCCGGGCATAGCCGTCGAAGACGGCGTCGCTTCGCGACGCCTTACGCCCCGGCAATCCATCGCAACGGGATGAATCGCTTTCTGATGGATGCGCGGGTCAAGCCCGCGCATGACGCGTTAGCATCTACGACGCCTGGGATAATGCGGTCCGAACCAAAGCCGTCCTAACGCGTTGAGGGATCACAATGCCTTCAAGGAGGACGACCCATGTATGAAAATCGAGTGGCCGGGACGATGAAGAATGTCGGCGGCAAGGCGCAGGAAGGCCTCGGCCGCATGACCGGCGACGCCAAACTGGAGGCCGAGGGCAAGCTCAACCAAGCCGAAGGAACGCTGCAGGACATGTACGGCCAGGCCAAGGACACCGCGGAACGGGCCGCCCATGTGGTGCGCGACCGCGCGGTCGAAGCCGAAGACGTGCTGCGCACCACCATCGAGAGCCGGCCCTACACCGCCGTAGCGGTGGCGCTCGCGCTCGGATGGGTGCTCGGACGCATGGGCCGCCCGTCGTATTAGTGGCCTCGCGTCCTCCGTGCTCTCATGGTTCGAGACGCGCAGCTTCGCTGCGCTCCTCACCATGAGGATCATTGCAGACAGCACATTGAGTAGGCGCGACTTTCACCCTCATCCTGAGGAGCGGACCATCCGATCTCGGGTTTACCCGAGATCGGCCCTCATAAATCGCAAGTCGGGTAAACCCGACTTGCGTGGTCCGCATCTCGAAGGATGAGGCCCCTACCGCTCGGCCAGTGTTTTCAACGCAGCAATCGCGTCTCGGATGATGCATACGCAAATTGCGTCCCGCCCGATATTTCCGTAATTCTTCTCGACGACGGTCGTTGCGAATCCCCGTCGCGCCACAGCGATATAGGCGAGCCCGACCGAATTGCCGTCCTCATCCGGTAGCGGCCCGGCGACGCCGGTGACGGCCACCGACAGGTCGGCAGGGCAGCGCGCGAGCGCGCCTTCCGCCATGGCCTGCGCCACCTCCACGCAAACCGCCCCCTTCTCACGCAACAAATCCTGGGGCACGCCGAGCGCCGCCGACTTGTTCGCCTTGGTATAGGTGACGAAGCCGCCATGCAGCAGTTCGGAGGCGCCAGTCCCGGTCGATAGAACGGCGGCCAGCAGCCCCGCGGTACAGGACTCCGCGGTGACGATTGTGAGGCCGGCGCGCCGCGCAAGCTGCAGCAGATGCTCCGCGGCTTTAGCCAGTTCCTCATTTTGAGCCAGCATCGGAATGGTTCCAAACTATTTTGTCTCAGGTATCAATCAAGCAGGCGCTTGGTAAATTGCCGGATCCCCCGATCGGCAATTGGGTGGCATTCCCTCATGGAACCGCCGGGCTGGGAAATCGTTTCTTTCCCAGGGAATCAATGGAGGAATCCTATGGTGAAAGAAGTCCATAATCATTCGGACAGCGGCGGCGGTGGCGGATCGGCCATGATCGGTGTGATTGCAGGCTGTGCTCTCGTCGCTTTGGCGCTGTTTTTCTTCTTCGGTTACGCGAGAAATGATTCGGTTGCGGTCAAAGCGCCGACAGTGATCGAGAAGAGCGTGCCGGTCCCGTCCACCACGGGTCAGAAGTAACCGTACGCTTCAGCTAAAAAGCAGTCCTGGCATTCGTCGGGACTGCTTTTCTTTGCGTCAGCTAATAGCAGGCCGTACTGGCGGTGATCGCCGCCGGCGTGCCCGGCGGTAGCGCATTCGGATCCACCTCGACAATGCCCGCCCTGATCCGCACCCGGTAGGTAGCGAGTTTCTCGGTGAACGGCGCCGGCGCGCAGCCGTCCGCCAGCCGATACTGATAACCGTGCCAAGGACAGGTCACGCAACCATCGACAATGCGCCCCTCCCCTATCGGTCCGTGCTGGTGGGCGCATAGATTGCTGAGCGCGCCGATCTGCGCGCCATCACGAAACACCGCGATACGCTCGCCGCCCGGCGCCGTGACGATGCGCGCACCCTTGTCGGGAATCGATTGCGGAGCGCCGACGGTGAGCCAACCCTCGTTCATCGCCATGCCCGCGTCGCGGGCGCGCTCGCGCCAGCCGGCAAGAAGATGCAGCGCGCTGACCGTCCCGAAACCGCCGATCAGCATGGCCGGGATCAGCCAGGTGCGTTCGTATTGCATGATGCCGAGCGCCACATGCATCACCACCAGCCCATAGGCGGCGTAAACTGCCATGTGCAGACCCTTCCACAGGCCCGGCGTCAGGACATTGAGCCAGAAGTCGTGGCTGGTGGCGGCAAGCAGAAATAAAATCAGCAGCGCGGCGATGCCGAGCGCCTTGAATGGAAAACCGATGAACTTGCCGTAGTCCGCCCAAGTGGTGAGTTCGGTGACGAGATTGGGCAGGGTGTTTTGCACCGCGTACCATTCCAACATGAACCAGACATGCAGCGCGGCGATGATGAAAGTCAGCACGCCGAAATGCCGCCGGTTGCAGAGCAGCGGCAGGAAGCGGCGGTCGAGCCGCGCCAGCGGGCCGATGGCGAGAATGACCGTGAGCATGACAAAGGCGCAGCTGCCGAAGGCGCGGATGCGCAGATCGATGGCCGCCGCCAAATCCTTGGGCGGATCGACCCGATAGGCCAGCGCCAGAAAGATCGCGAGGTAGAGCGCGACCGCGGCGAGCAGGATGCCGTCGTAGATGAGCTTGCTGCGGTTCCACTGCACCGCGCGAAAGCCGACGCTCATGGCCGGCTCTCACTGACGGCGGACGGCGCTTCGGTCGGAGGGGGCGGGCGCAGCAGCAGCGCCATGGTGAAACCGAGACCGACCGCCAACGCCAGCACCGGCCACAGCATGCGATGAATCGAGCGATGCGAGCGCGTCATCGGCGCGCTTTCAACCAGCGCGCCAGCACCAGCGGCCACAGCGCAAAAGCGCCGGGAAGCAGCAGGATGCGGGCGCCGAGGGTGACCGGCGCCGGCTGCACCTGCGTCACGCCGGCGATCACGAAGGCAAGGCCAACGCCAAGCCCGGCCAGCGCATAGAGCACGATCACGATCGCGGCAATGGAACTCATCGCTTAACTCCGGAGCTAGACCATTCAGTCCAACCATGGTCTAGCTTTTTGCTGGAGCATGATCTTTTCCGAAAACCGGTTCCCACTTTTCGGGATCATGCTCTAGGTGTGAGCTTTCAATAGGTTGTCCATCCGGTCCAGACCGAGGAAGCTGAGGTTGCTGAGACTTCAGATTCCAAGGAGAGGACCGGATGAACGTGCACAAGAATGCCCGTCTGACGCCGCGCG
>Ga0080064_1000983_pt1 | contig 65081 bp, 70 predicted proteins | sample Subgrocontami54m_FD_69260 | JGI IMG/M metagenome (GOLD analysis project Ga0080064, IMG submission 69260) | Subsurface groundwater microbial communities from S. Glens Falls, New York, USA - GMW46 contaminated, 5.4 m (SPADES assembly) (version 2) ... | reverse complement strand
ACCGCCGCGACGAAGCGGGTGAAGAACTCGTCGGCCATCTTGCGGGCGACGCCGTCGACCAGGCGCGAGCCGATCTGCGCCAGCTTGCCGCCGACCTGGCCCTGGGCGCCGTATCGCAGAACGGTCTCGCCGTTCTCCTCGGACAATGCGACGGTGGCGCCGCCCTTGGCGAACCCGGCGACCCCGCCGGTGCCCTCGCCGGAGATCGTGTAGCCCGCCGGCGGATCGAGATCGCTGAGCGTAACCTTGCCGGCGAACGTCGCCTTGACCGGGCCGACCCGGGCGACGACCTTGGCGGCGAACTCGGTTGCAGAGATTTTCTCGATCGTCTCGCACCCGGGAATGCAAATTTTCAGAATCGCGGGGTCGTTGAGACCCTGCCAGACGATTTCGCGCGACGCCGGGATGCGCCGCTCGCCATGCATTTCCATCGGCGGTTTCCTTGTGCTCGATCGCGAAAGTTTGGGACTGCGGCGGACGAATTGCAACAGCACTCGGCGCCGCCTCTAATCCGCTACCACTGCGATCGCATTGATTTCGATTAGATAGTCGGGATGGGTCATCTTGACGATCTCGACCATTGTCGAGGCGGGGAGCGGCTCGCTGAAATACTCGCGCCGGACCTTATGGATCAGGTCGAACTGTTCCATGTTGCGGATATAGACGTCGACCCGGCAGATATCGTCCATCGCGCCGCCGGCGGCCTCGACCGCGGATTTGAGGTTCTCGCACACCTGCCGGGTCTGGGCCTCGATATCGCCGATGCCGGCGATGGTGCCGTCGGCCCGGCGCGAGGTCATGCCCGAGATGAAGACAAGCCGGCCGCGCGCCTCGATCGCGGTCGCGTGGGAAAAATGCCCGCTCGGCTGACGCAGCCGGTCGGAACGGATCTGTTGCTTGGGCATCGCTATTCTCCGCGACCGTCGGTGTGATGTATGACAAAGCCATGATGACGGTGCCGTTTCAAACCCGATTTTCGACTCTCGCGGCCGAGCGCTCGCCGCTATGCGTCGGCGTCGATCCCTCGGGCGACGCGCTGCGCCAATGGGGATTGACCGACGACGCGCGCGGATTGCGGGCGTTTTGCGAGCGGATGGTGGATGCATGCGCGCCGCTGGTCGCGGTGATCAAGCCGCAGATCGCCTTTTTCGAGCGTCTCGGCCCCGCCGGCATGGAGGTGTTGCGCGATATCGTCCAGCGCGCCCACGGCCACGGCGCGCTGGTGATCATCGACGCCAAGCGGGGCGATATATCGACGACGGCATCGGCCTATGCCGAGGCCTTCCTCGGCCACGGCAGCGCCTACGGCGGCGACGCGCTCACGGTCAGCGCCTATCTGGGCTTTGCCTCGCTGACGCCGTTTCTGGAGATCGCCCGCCGCGAGGCGACCGGGCTGTTCGTGCTGGTGCGCTCGTCGAACCCGGAAGGGACCGAATTACAGCAGGCGATCATGCCGGACGGGCGCTCGATCGCCGAGCGGCTGGCCGACGACATCACCGCCGAGAACGGGCCAGCCGAGAATGGATCGGGGGCGCCGGGTCCGATCGGGGCCGTCGTCGGAGCCACCCTCGGCGCGGAGGCCGGGCGGATCGCCGCGCGCCTGCCGAACGCGTTGATGCTGGTTCCGGGGATCGGCGCCCAAGGGGCCACGATCGCCGATGTGCGGCGCGATTTCGGGACGCACTATGCCCGGGTGATCGCCTCGGTCTCCCGAGGGATCGCGCGGGGCGGTCCGGACGCGGGCGGATTGCGGGACACGGTCAACCGGCATATCGCCGAAATCCGCGCCGCATAGCCCGGTCCGGTGTCGCGTCCCCGGCGCTGCGTTGCTGGCGCCGCGGGGGCTGTGCTAGCGTCGCGCTCATCCGCGCGGCGAAACCGCGATGGCGGCGGGGTTGGCGCAGCAGAGGGGACCAGCGATGAACCGAGGATGGATGCGTGCGATCGTGACGCTGGGCCTGACGGCGGGTCTCGCCTATGGCGGCGTCGCCCAGGCCGGGCCGGCGCTCGACAAGATCAAGCAGGCGGGAACTCTGGTTTGCGGCGTCAATACCGGGCTCGCCGGGTTCGGCCAACCCGATACTCAAGGCCGCTATACCGGCCTCGACATCGATGTGTGCAAGGCGCTCGCCGCGGCATTGTTCGGCGATCCCGGCAAGGTCAAATTCGTGCCGTTGACCGCGCAGCAGCGCTTTACCGCGTTGCAATCGGGCGAGGTCGACATCCTGTCGCGCAACACCACCTGGACGTTGCAGCGCGACACCGAGCTGGGGCTCAATTTCGGCCCGGTGGTGTTTTACGACGGCCAGGGGTTCATGGTGCCGAAGAAGGCCGGGGTCAAAAGCGCCAAGGAGCTGAATGGGGCGACGGTCTGCGTTCAGCCCGGCACCACGACCGAACTCAACCTCGCCGATTATTTCCGCGCCAACAAGATGACCTTCAAGCCGCTGGTCATCGAAAAGCTCGACGAGGTGCAGAACGCCTATTTCTCGGGGCGCTGCGACGCGTTCACGACCGACCGCTCCGGTCTCGCCGCGACCCGCGTCGCCCGCGCGCCGACCCCGGACGACCATGTGATCCTGCCCGAGGTGATCTCGAAGGAGCCGCTGGCCCCGGCCGTGCGCCAGGGCGACGACCAGTGGAACGATATCGTCCGCTGGGTCGTCTACGCGCTGTTCGAGGCCGAGGAGAAGGGCATCACCGCGAAAAACCTCGACGAGATGCTGAAAAGCGACGACCCCAACATCAAGCGCATGCTCGGCGTCACTCCGGGCACGGGCAAGGCCCTGGGGCTCGACGAAAAATGGGCCTACAACGCGATCAAGGCGGTCGGCAATTACGGCGAAATGTTCGAGCGCCACGTCGGCAAGAATTCTCCGCTGAAGCTCGATCGCGGGCTCAACGACATGTGGACCAAGGGTGGGCTGCTTTACGCGATGCCGATCCGCTAAGTCCCTGATTGGCTGAGACGGGGCAAGCCCCCGCCCGATGGCACGTGTAGCCGCCGTCGGCCCCGTCCGGCCGAAGCGGCCGCCGCCGTGGAACGATCCGCGGGTCCGGGCCATCGTCTTCCAGATACTGTTTGTCGCGGCGGTCGTGGCGCTGGGCGCGTTTCTGGTCGGCAATACGCTCGCCAACCTCGAACGGCAGAACATCGCGACGGGGTTCGGCTTTCTCGACCGCGAGGCCGCGTTCGCGATCGGCGAGAGTTTGATCGCCTATTCGCCGGCCGACAGCTATGGCCGCGCCTTTGTCGTCGGGTTGTGCAACACGCTCTATGTCGCCGTGCTCGGCGTGGTCCTGGCGACGCTGCTCGGCACGGTGATGGGCTTGGCGCGACTGTCGAGCAACTGGCTGGTCGCCAAACTGGCGCTGGTATACGTCGAGACTTTTCGCAATATCCCGCTGGCGTTGCAGCTATTTTTCTGGTGGGGCCTGCTGCGCGAGGGCGCCCCCGGGCCGCGCGAAGCCTGGCAGATCCTGCCCGATGTGTTTCTGAGCAATCGCGGCATCGTGTTTCCGCTGCCGCACGAAGACCCGTCCTACCGCTGGGTCGCGGTGGCGTTGGCGATCGGGGTCGCCGGCGCGATCGCATTGCGCCGCTGGAGCCGCCGTCGCCAGGCGCGGACCGGCCGGCAATTCCCGATCCTGTGGGTCGGGCTGGGGCTGATGCTGGGTTTGCCCTGCGCCGTGTTCCTCGCCGCCGGCATGCCTCTCAGCCTCGATCGCCCCGAATTGCAGGGGTTCAATTTCACCGGCGGCGCCGGGATCTCGCCGGAATTCGGGGCACTGCTGATCGGTCTGGTGATCTACACCGGCAGCTTTATCGCCGAGATCGTGCGAGCCGGCATTCTCGCGGTCGGCTGGGGGCAAAGCGAGGCGGCGATGGCCCTCGGTCTCAGGCCGGGGCAGCGGATGCGGTTCGTGGTGTTGCCGCAGGCATTGCGCGTGATCGTGCCGCCGCTGACCAGCCAGTATCTGAACCTGACCAAGAACAGCTCGCTCGCGGTCGTCATCGGCTATCCCGATCTGGTCTCGATCGCCAATACGACCCTGAACCAGACCGGCCAGGCGGTCGAGGGGATCGCGATGATCATGGCGGTCTATCTCGCCATCAGTCTGACGATCTCGCTGGCGATGAACCTCTACAACCGCGCCGTCGCGCTGGTGGAGCGCTAGCGCATGATCCATTTAGGTGGGAACACCTCAAGAAGATCGCTTCCCCCGGGCTTGTCCCCGGGGTCCACGAATATCCTCAGGCAATTCGTGGATGGCCGGATCAAGTCCGGCCAAGGGGATAAGAGCGCCGCTTCAGTCCGATCGGATACCAGGCTAGCGCGATGACCGAGATCGCCGGCGAAACGCAGCTCCCTGCGCGTCTGCCGCCGCATTCGCGCGGCGTCGTCGCGTGGTTACGGGCCAATCTGTTCAATAGCGTCTTCAACACGATCCTGACCGTGCTGATGGTCTATCTGCTGGCCGTCACGATCCCGCCGATGATCCGCTGGGCATTGCTCGACGCGATCTGGACTGCGCCGAACGGCCAGGCCTGCCGCGGGGCCGATGGTCATGAGCCGGGGGCGTGCTGGGCGTTCATCGCCGAGAAGATCCGCTTCATATTGTTCGGGCGCTATCCCTACGAGCAGCATTGGCGGCCGCTGTTCGTGGTGGTCATCTTTATCCTGATGATCCTCGCGAGTTGCGATCGGCGGCTATGGGGCAGCCGACTGGCGCTGCTGTGGCTCGGGGGGCTGGTCGCGGTTGGGGTTCTGATGTGGGGCGGCGTCCTCGGCCTGGTTTACGTCGACGCCGATGTGTGGAGCGGGTTGCCGCTGACCCTGATCCTGGCGATCGTCGGCATGGTGTTCGCGTTTCCGTTCGCGATCCTGCTGGCGCTCGGGCGCCGCTCGGAATTGCCGGCGGTGCGGGCGATCTGCGTCGGATATATCGAGTTGGTGCGCGGCGTGCCGCTGATCACCGTGCTGTTCATGGCCTCGGTGATGCTGCCCTTATTTTTGCCGACCGGGTTCACGATCGATAAATTGCTGCGCGCCCAGATCGCCTTCATCCTGTTCGCGGCGGCCTATCTCGCCGAGGTGGTGCGTGGTGGATTGCAGGCGATCCCGCATGGCCAGATCGAGGCCGCCGATGCGCTGGGGCTCGGCTATTGGCGGCGCACCCGGCTGATCGTATTGCCCCAGGCGCTGACCCTGGTGATCCCGCCGCTGGTGAACACCTTTATCGGCACGTTCAAGGACACCTCGCTGGTCATCATCATCGGATTGTTCGACCTGCTCGGCACGGTCAACGCGGCGTTGGGCGACGCCAACTGGCAGGGGTTCTATCTCGAGGCCTACGTCGTCACCGCCGGGATCTATTTCACCTTCTGTTTTTTCATGTCGCGCTACAGCCAGATGCTCGAGCGCGAATTCAATCGCGGCAACCGGCGCTAACAGCGGAGGCCAGGGTGAGCGACGCAGTCATCGCCGCGGGCGGCGCGGTCATCGAGATGCAGGGCGTGCATAAATGGTACGGCGACTTTCACGTCCTGAAGGACGTCAACCTCCAAGTCGGAAAGGGCGAGAAAATCGTCGTGTGCGGCCCCTCGGGGTCAGGCAAGTCGACGATGATCCGCTGCATCAACCGGCTCGAGGAGCACCAGCAGGGGCGCATCACCGTCGCCGGCATCGAATTGACCTCGGACATCAAGAACATAGAGGCGATCCGGCGCGAGGTCGGCATGGTGTTTCAGCAGTTCAACCTGTTCCCGCATTTGACCGTATTGCAGAACCTGACCCTGGCGCCGATCTGGGTGCGCCGGCTGCCGCGCAAGGAGGCAGAGGAGACCGCGCGCTATTACCTGGAACGCGTGCGCATCCCGGAACAGGCCGACAAATATCCCGGCCAGCTCTCAGGCGGCCAACAGCAGCGGGTCGCGATCGCCCGCTCGTTGTGCATGAAGCCCGAGATCATGCTGTTCGACGAGCCGACCTCGGCGCTCGACCCGGAGATGATCAAGGAAGTGCTCGACGTGATGGTGGAGCTCGCGCACGAGGGGATGACGATGGTCTGCGTCACCCACGAGATGGGCTTTGCCCGCACCGTCGCCGACACGATGGTGTTCATGGATTTCGGCGAGATCGTCGAGCGCGGCCCGCCGGCGGAATTCTTCGCCAATCCGACAAGCGAGCGCACCAAATTGTTCCTGAGCCAGATCCTGGCGCATTGACCGCGAGTGGCGGTCGCTATTCCGGCGGCAAGGGCGGCAGGCGCGGGTTGATCAGATCACGGGGCAGGATGCCGGTCAGCCGCGGGTCCTCGAACTTGACCTCGCGCCGCCCATAGACGACGAACCCGGCGCGCTGATACAGCGGCAAGGCCCTGGGGTGGTCCAAGGTGCAGGTGTGCACCCACAGCCGCTCGATCGGCCGCGACCAGGCGCGATCGATCGCCGCCTGCAACAGAAACGGGCCGAGCCGGCGCCCGATGAAGTTGGGCATCAGCCCGAAATAGCACAATTCGGTGTCGTGCGGCTCCGCCGCGTCGAGCTCGAAATACCCGGCCGGCACGCCGCCGACATAAAGTACGAAGATTTCGGTCGTCGTCCGGGTGATCTCGGCGGCGAGCGCGGCATCGTCCATCAGCCGCCGCTCGAACCACAGCCACCGCTCGCCGACCCTGTCGTAGAGATAGCGGTAGAACGAGACCGGGCACGATTCGGCCTGGATCAACGCGAGCCTGCCCGCCGGCATCGGCACCCGCGGCGTGCCCGGCCGCTCGAACATCTCGAGATAGGTGATGACGTCGTCGAGTAGCGCCATCGCCGGCCTTTCGACTAGGCCGGGCCGGTCGCGATCGGCGGGCCATCGGGCAGACCCCATTCCGACCACGACCCGTCATAGACCGCCGCGCCCGGATGTCCGATCAGATGCAAGGCGAAGGCGACCGCGCAGGCGGTGACGCCCGAGCCGCAGCTAGTCACGATCGGCCGGTCGAGCGGGATGCCGGCGGCGGCGAACAGATGCCGCAATTCCTCGGCGCTTTTCAATTGCCGGGTCTTCGGATCGGTCACGAGGTCGAACGGCAGGTTGCGGCTGCCGGGGATATGGCCGCGTCGACGCCCCGGCCAGGTCTCCTCGGCGGTGCCGTCGAAGCGGCCGGCGGCGCGCGCGTCGACGACAAGCTCGCGTGGGGCCGAGAGGTTGCCGATCAGGGCGGCCTTGTCGCGCACCAGCGCGGGGTTGAAGCGAGCGGTGAAACTGCGCTCGGGCACAAGCGGCGCCGCGGTCTCCAGCGGCCGCCCCTCGGATTTCCACTTCGGCAACCCGCCGTCGAGCAGGGCGGCGTTGTCATGCCCGAACAGGCGCAACAGCCACCACGCCCGCGCCGCCGAGGACAGGCCGTTGGTGTCGTAGATCACGACCCGGTCGCCGTCGCCGATGCCGCGCTCGGCCATCTTGGCGGCGAAGCGCTCGGCCGACGGGATCATGTGCGGCAGGCTGGTGCCTGGTTGGGCGACGTCGTCGATGTCGAAAAACATCGCGCCGGGAATGTGCCCGGAATCGTAATCGGCGCGCGCGGTCGGAGCGATGCCCGGCTGTTTGTACGAGCAATCGACGATCCGCACGTTCGGATCGGACAGATGCGCGGCGAGCCACTCAGTGCTGACTAGCGCCTCGGGATGGGCATAGGGCATCGCGACCTCCGTTTCCCGTAGGGCGGATCAGCGCAGCGTAATCCGCCAGATCCGATGTACCCAAATCCGCTTACCGCTATGGCGGAATGCGCTGCGCTGATCCGCCCTACACGAAACCCACGATCACACGGCGGTTCTGCCGGCCTTTGTTCTCGATCTTGGCGACCGTCACCGGGCCGATCTCGGCGGTGTTGCGCACATGGGTGCCGCCGCAGGGCTGCAAATCGATCCCGGCGATGTCGAGCAATCGGACCTGCCCGGCGCCGCTCGGCGGCTTGACCGACATCGTGCGCACCAACTCGGGCCGGGCGGCGAGTTCCTCGTCGCTGATCCAGCGTGGCGTCGCCGGGTGACCCTCGGCGATCAGCCGATTGATCCTGGCGGCGATCGCGTCGCGATCGAGGCTCGACCCGGGGACGTCGAAATCGAGCCGCCCGCGCCCGTCGGACACCTGGCCGCCGGTCACCGCCCCCGGCACCACCGCGCACAGCAGATGCAGGCAGGTGTGCATGCGCATCAGCCGATGCCGGCGCTCCCAATCGAGTTCGGCGGTCAGCCCGATGCCCGGTGCGAGCAGCGGCGATCCGGTCGCCGGCACGTGGATCACCTCGTCGGGCATGTCGCCCTTGACCGTATCGACGATCGCGATCGCGTCGCCGGATTCGAGCACCAGCCGGCCGGTGTCGCCGGGCTGGCCGCCGCCGGTCGGATAGAACACGGTGCGGTCGAGCCGGATGCCGCGCTCGTCGACCGCGACCACCCGCGCCGCGCACTGGCGCAGATACGCATCCTCGCGGAACAGCGGTTCGGTCATTGGCTCCGTCCCAGCCAGTTACTGTCGTCCCGGCGAAAGCCGGGACCCATGGGCGCAGCAGGCGCGGCCTTATGGAGATAGATCACGAAACAGATCCAGCCAATGGGGGTTGTCGCGCTCGATCAGTTCGATTTTCCAATCCCGTCTCCATTCCTTGATCTGCTTTTCGCGCCGGATCGCCGACTCCCAAATTTTATGATTTTCGAACCAGACCAGGCGACCGACGTCATATCTCGACGTAACCCCCGGAACAGTCTTGCTCTTGTGCTCCCAAACCCTGCGCAAAAGGTCCGATGTCACGCCCACATACAAGGTTCCGTGTGGTTTGCTGGTGAGCAGGTAAACGAAAAACATCGTGCGGGCTTCGGCATGGTTCCCGGCTTTCGCCGGGATGACAAAAGCTTACCTGGCGGCCTATCCCTCCAGCCACGACGGAGTGGGCAGGTTGCGCTCCTTCAGGAATGCGGGGTTGAACAGTTTGGACTGATAGCGCGTGCCGGAATCGGCGAGGATCGTCACGATCGTCTTGCCCGGCCCCAATTCGCGGGCGAGGCGGATCGCGCCGCAGACGTTGATCCCGGTCGAGCCGCCGAGGATCAGCCCTTCGTCCTGCGCGAGGCTGAACAGGACCGGCAGCATTTCCTCGTCGGGAATCTGGTACTGGCCGTCGGGGGTAAAGCCCTCGAGGTTCTTGGTCTCGCGGTTGTTGCCGATGCCCTCGGTGATCGAACTGCCCTCGGGCTTGAACTCGCGGCGCGCATACCAGCTATAGATGCCCGACCCCATGCAGTCGGAAAGATAAATCTGCACCTTCGGGTCGCGCTGCTTCAGCGCGATGCCGACCCCGGACAGGGTGCCGCCGGTGCCGACCGCGCAGGTGAATCCGTCGACCTTGCCGTCGGTCTGCCGCCAGATCTCGGGGCCGGTGGTCTCGTAATGGCCGCGCCGGTTGGCGACGTTGTCGAACTGGTTGGCCCAGATCGCGCCGTTCGGCTCGTGCTTGGCGATCTCCTCGGCGAGACGCCCGGAATAGCGCACGTAATTGTCGGGATTGGCGTAGGGGACCGCCGGCACCAGCCGCAAATCAGCGCCGCACAGGCGCAGCATGTCCTTTTTTTCTTGGCTCTGCGTCTCGGGCATGACGATGACGCTACGATAGCCGAGCGCGTTGCCGACCAAGGCGAGGCCGATCCCGGTATTGCCGGCGGTGCCCTCGACGACGACGCCGCCCGGCTTGAGCAGCCCTCGCTCTTCGGCGTCCTTGATGATGTAGAGCGCGGCGCGGTCCTTGACCGAGCCGCCGGGGTTCAGAAACTCGGCCTTGCCGAGGATCGTGCAGCCGGTCATCTCCGAGGCGCGGCGCAACTTGATCAGCGGCGTGTTGCCGACCGAGCCGATAAACCCGTCGCGGATATCCATGTCCGCCTCCGAACCTGAAGGATGCCGACAGTATCGGGCGGGGCCGGCGGGAGAGCAAGCGAGCGCGAGGGTCGGTATTGTGTCGGTTCAAAATCGGGGCCGGCTTTTCACCGCGCCCGGCATGGCTTAGAACTCGCTGATCGCTGGAGCCAGGGGAAATTCGCCGGATGACGGAACCGCCAGAGGGCGAGCTGTTCCCGATCGCCGAGACCGAGCGCTCGACCGGCTTGCTGCCGTCGCAAATGCTGCGCGGCGCGGTGGCGCTCGGCCACGAGATCCAGTCCTCGGTGCCGATTTCCGACGATCAGGTGCAGCCGGCCAGCATCGATCTGCGGCTCGGCGAGGTGGCGTATCGGGTGCGGGCGAGCTTTTTGCCCGGGATGCGGCACACCGTGCGCGACAAGCTCGACCAGTTGTCGATGCACCGGATCGATCTGACCGGGAGCGCGGTTTTGGAAAAGGACTGCGTCTATATCGTCCCGCTGCTCGAACTGGTCGCGTTGCCCAGCCGCACCACTGCGGCGGCCAACCCGAAAAGCTCGACCGGACGGCTCGACGTGTTCGCCCGGGTGATCACCGACCAGGGCACCGAGTTCGACCGCGTGCGCGACGGCTATCGCGGGCCGCTTTACGCGGAGATTTCGCCGCGCGCGTTCAGCATATTGGTGCGGACCGGCTCGCGCCTGGTCCAGCTGCGCATCCGGCGCGGCTCGCCGTCGTTCAGCGATACGGCGTTGCGGCGGCTCCACGCCGCGATCGGATTGGTCGAGGTCCCCGAGGGCGACGCGCCCAATCGCGACCCGGTGCGCGACGGGCTGGCCTTCACGGTCGACGTCGCCGGCGATCCGGAAACCGGGCTGGTCGGCTACAAGGCGCGACGCCATGCCGGCGTGATCGATGTCGACCGGGTCGACCATTACGACCCGCGGGACTTCTGGGAACCGGTGTTTTCGTATCGCCGCGAGGGCGTCATCCTCGATCCCGACGATTTTTACGTGCTGGCCTCGCGCGAGGCGGTCGTGGTGCCGCCCGACTATGCCGCCGAGATGGTGCCTTACTCCACCTTTGTCGGCGAGTTCCGGGTGCATTACGCCGGGTTCTTCGACCCCGGCTTCGGCTCCGCCGAGACCGGCGGCAGCGGCAGCCGGGCGGTGCTCGAAGTGCGCTCGCACGAGGTGCCGTTTCTGATCGAGCACGGCCAGATCGTCGGAAGGCTCGTGTATGAGCGGCTGATCGCCAGGCCCGACAAGCTCTATGGCGGCGCGATCGGCTCGTCGTACCAGCGCCAGGGCCTGGCACTGAGCAAGCATTTCAAGAAGATGCTGCCGCGCTGACACCCCACATCGCGCGGACCCGGTCGCGGTGGCGCAATAGCCAGTAAAGGCCAATCAGGGTGTGGCCGCTGTCGATCGCGCCGGCATCGACCATCGCCTCGATTTCCGCCCAACCCTTGACCACGACGCGGATATCCTCGTACTCGGCGGCGATTCCGTGGATGCCGTCGGCCTTGCCCGCGTCGATCCGGCCGCAGAACAGCATCACGCACTCGTCGGAGGCGCCGGTCGACGGCAGATAGCGCTGGATCGGGATCAGCGCGCCGATCGGCGCGAGATCGGCCTCCTCGCTCGTCTCGCGCCGGGCGACCTCCTCGTAATTTTCGCCGGGTTCGACGAGCCCGGCGACGATTTCAAGCTGCCACGGCGAGCAGCCGGAATAGAGCGGCGGCAGGCGGAACTGCTCGACCATCACGATCTGGTCGCGGTCGGGGTCGTAGAGCACGATCGCGACGGCATCGCCGCGCCGCAATACGTCGTAGGCCCGCTCCGCGCTCCATGCACCGGAAAACAGGCGATGGCGGAAACGGACCACGTCGACCCGCAGAAATCGCGCGAACCCGGTCTCGACCCGCTCGATCTGAATATCGGGATGGCTTGGCGCGTCAGGGGAGACGACCGGCGGACTCATCGCGTCTCCAGCGAATTTCCCTTCCCGGGATCAGGCGATGATCGGGCTGTCGAGCAGCGCTTCCGCCGCGCCGCTTTCGATCTCGACGACCCATAAATCGGGGTCGCGGCCGCGCTGGCGCGCGATGTAGAGGTCGGCCTCGGCCTCGGGGACCGGCGCGGGGCCGGTCGACCGCATCCACCCGAGCGTACCGTCGGGGCGGCGGGCCTGGGTCAGCACCGTGCAGCCGGAAGCCCTCGCGATCAGCTTGACCAGGATCGCGCCGGCGTCGCGGTCTCCGCGCGCTACCAACGCGACGCCGATCGCGGCCATGTCGCAGCGGCGGATCAGCGCCTGCACCACGATCCCGCTCTTGAGCCGGGGTTCCATACTCGCTTTCCGACTACAGCCGCGACAGGCGGTCGAGACCGACGACGTCGCGGTCGCGATAGATGGCGACCAGGTTGCGGTCGTCGAGCAGCACGTAGAGGCTGGCGCCGCGGTCGCAGGTGATCTCGACCACCGGATAGTCGGGCCGCGTCAGCAAGCCGCGCAACCGCTGATTCAGATCGGGCTGCAGCACCGCCACTCCGGTCAAAGACGCGGTGGTCATTTGGCCATAGCGAAAGCTGAACTTGCCGGCGCATTCCGCCCCGCTCATCGGGGTCGGCGGGCCGTTCGGCGGGGTCAGCACGATCGTGTCGTTGCGAAACGTGACCCGCTCGCGCTCAGCGGTCGCCCACGCGCCGACAAACGGATTGGTCGGCCGTTCCCCGCCCTCCAGGCCGACGCAGGCGGCCGGGATTAGCACCATCGCCGCCGCGAGCAGGCGCCGGACGGGTCGCGCGCACCCCCGCCGCTTGTCGAATCCGACCATATTGCACCAACGACCTGAAGCGACGACGAACTAGTCATCGACGGAGCCACCACGCGAATTATCACGTCGCCTGGTGCCGGGTAAACCCGATGCGGAAGCCGGCCTATAGGATATTCAATTCCCCCCGCAGCCAGAGCTGGCGGCAGAGTGCGCGCTGGATCTTGCCGCTCGTGGTCTTGGGCAGGGTCCCGGGCTGGATCAGGACGATGTCATGCGGGGCGATGTCGTGCTCGATGACGACCGCCTCGCGGATGCGGCGGATGATGTCCGCCGCCGCGATCTGATGACGCTGGCTGCGCTCGACTTCCTGGACCACGACCAGCCGTTCGCCGCCATTGCCGTCATCGACCGCAAAGGCTGCGCCGCCATGCCGGCGCAGGCCGGGATCGGCGTTTTCGACCGTGTACTCGATATCCTGCGGGTAGTGGTTGACGCCGCGGATGATGATCACGTCCTTGATCCGGCCGGTGATGAACAGCTCGCCGGAGTGGTCGAGAAAGCCGAGATCGCCGGTGCGCAGCCATCGCGGCCTATCGGTGCTGTCGATTAAAACGTCGAAGGTCGCGGCGGTGTCGTCGCGGTTATGCCAATAGCCCCGCGCGACATTGGCGCCGGCGACGCAGATCTCGCCGACCTGGTCGGGTTCGAGCCGACGCATCGTCTCCGGGTCGACAATCGCGATCTCCTCGCCGATCAGGGCACGACCACAGCCGACCACGATCTGGCCGTCATCGTCGGCGCTCGGCGGTGCCGCGCGATGCCGCCGTAGCCCCTCGCGTCCGACCAAACGCGTCAGCGGCCCGGCGCCCCGCTTGCCGCCGGAGATCAGCACTGTCGCCTCGGCCATACCATAGGCCGGGTACATCGCCGCTGGCGCGAAACCGTGCGGCGCGTAAATCTCGGTGAAACGGCGGATCGTATCGGCGCGGACCGGCTCGGCTCCGTTGTACGCGAGCCGCCAATGCGACAGGTCGATGCTTTCCATCTGCTCGGCGCGATAGCGGCTGGCGCATAGATCGTAGGCGAAATTGGGTCCGCCCGCGACTTCGGCCCGGTACTCGCCGATCGCGCGCAGCCAATTGAGGGGGCGCTGGATGAACCCGACCGGAGACAACAACACGCACAGCGAGCCGACATACAGCGACTGCAACACGTTAACGATCAGGCCCATGTCGTGATAGAGCGGAGCCCAACTGACATAGGTGGATCGCCGCGTATTGCCGAACGCCGCCCGGATCATCGCCAGATTGGCCATCAGATTGGCGTGGCTGACGATTACCCCCTTGGGCGCCGAGGTCGATCCGGAGGTGTACTGGAGCAAGGCGATGTCGTCGGGCAGCGGCATCCGCGAAGATGCGGGCGGCTCGGTCGTATCCGATGCCTGAGCGTCGACCGCGAGCAATTCCATCCCGCCGCCGGCGAACCGCGCGAGCAGGTCGCCGCGGCCGCCCTCGATCAGCGCCGCGGTCGAGAGTGCGAGGCGCGGCGTGCAATCGGCGACGATGCTGGCGCTGGCGTCGCGCGCGCTCTGACGCCGGGGCAGCATCATCGGCACCGCGATCACGCCCGCGATCAGGCAGCCCAGTAGCGCCACGATGAACTCGATGCCGGTCGGAAACAGCAGCAGGGCGCGCTCGCCGGCCGACGCCTTCCCGGCGATCACGCATGCGAGCGCGCGGGCGCGGCGGTCGAGCTCGCGAAAGGTGATCGCGGCTTCCTCGCCGCCGCGGTCGGCCAGGACGACGTAGGCCCGGTCGGTCGGCTGCTCGGCGGCGCGAAGGCCGAGCAGCTCGACCAGCGAGGCTGGCGCCGCCGCTATGCCGTCAGCCGGAACCGGCATCCTCCGCTCCGATCTACCCGCCGGCGAGATGGCGCGCCAGCTCGGCGACGGTCGGGTATTCGCCGACGATTCCCGGTTCGAGCTCGGCGCCGAGCCACTCCTCCAACTCGACGACGAAATAGACCGATGTCGCCGAATCGAGGCCCATCTGGGCAAAGGTCAGGTCGGGGGCGATCGCGGCCCCCGGGTCGTCGAGCATCCGCGCCAGACATGCCAGGCACCAGTCGCGAATCTCGGCTTCGGTTGCTCGGGCCGGCGGCAATACGCACGCTCCTACGAGATTACCGATATGGACCACCTGTCGCGGCCGCGTCATTGACCGCGGCACGGGTTATGCCCTCCCGACACTATAGGCCGTTCGACACTATAGATTGTGCGTCGGATCGGAATCACTACCGCTGCTATTGCCAGGCGACAGAGGCGGACGCTACAATGCAAGGCATCGGCGGTCAAGGGGTTGGCCGGGTGGCGACGTTGCGACGCAACGGGTAAGATCGACCCCGATCCTCCTGTGTCGCGTTGATCGGGTTATGATGGCGCGGATATTCCGACAACGGACGAGCCTGGACCCGTCGTGTCCGTAATCGCCGATCCCGCACCAGTCGCGCCTGCGGCGTCGGAGCCGAGCCGCGATGACGGCGCGGCGGATCGCTGGTCCTTGCTGAGCCGGCTCGAGCAGACCTCGATCGCCACCCGGGCGGAGGACGGCGCGGTCTTGGTGCGCCGCGCGCAGCCGGCGGGCTGCATCCTCTACGGTCCCTACTGGCATCTGGCGACCGGGCGCTACCGGCTGAGTTTCGAGTGCCGCGCCGGCACCGCGCCACCGACCGCGCAGCCGGTGCTCGGGGTCGAAATCATCGTGCTGAGCCGGTTCCAGATCGGCTGGCGCGACGTGACCGCGACGGAGCTGCGAACCGGGCGGCAGAGCCTGGTCTTCGACGTGCCGCCCGAGCTCGGCGCCGACGGCGGCAACGAGGCGCGGTTCGAATTCCGGTTTTTCCATCTCGGCGACGCCGATCTGTCGATCGAGGCTATCGAACTCGCCCGCTTGCCGGTCGACGACCCGGGCAAGCCGGATCCGCGCGTATGGCGCCTGATCGGCCGATTGCGCAAGAGCTGGCTCGGACGCCGCGACGCCAACGGCGCCCTCTCGGTGCGCCAGGGCCAGCGCGCCGGCTGCGTGCTCTACGGGGGCTGGCCCTATCTGCGCCTGGCGCGGGGCCGTTACCGGCTCACCGTCGGATGCCTCGCCGGGGTGCCGCGTCTGCCGGCACAGCCGGTGCTCGGCGTGGAAATCCTCGGCCGCAGCCGCTGGCACACCGATGATCCGTGGCATCGGCTGGCGAGAATCCCGCAAGACACCGGGACGCAGCTTGTGTGGCGGGATTTTCGCGCCGACGAGATGCGGGACGACAAGGTTTCGGTCGATTTCGTCGTGCCGACCGAGATGGGGCTGGAGGCCGGCGCCGACGCGCCGTTCGAGATAAGGCTGTATCATCTGGGCAATGCCGAACTGACGATCGACGCGGTCGATCTCCGCGCGTCGCCGGCGGACGATTCGGCCGATGACCCGGGGGCCAATCCGGGAGATGTGCCGCCGGCGCGGTGGCGGCTGCTCGGCCGACTGCGCAAGGCAAGGATCGGGAAAGAAGGCCCCGACGGAGTGACGGTCGGGCGCAACGAATTGCCGGGACGCTGGCTGTCCGGCGACCGCGTGCCGCTGCGGCTGCGCGAAGGGCGTTACCGCCTGACCCTTGACGGTGACGCGGGACCGGAGATTGGCGCGGGCGCGGCGGCGTTGCGGGTCGAATTGTTCGAGCGGCGGCGTCGGGCGGGTTGGGCCGGGCTGCTGCCGGCGCGGAGCGTGCCGCACTTCGCGCACGAATTCACATCAGCCAATCTGTCCGCGGGCACCGCGACAGTCGCGTTCGAGGTGCCGCCGCCGGCCGACACCGAGGCCGGCGATATGTGCCTCGCGCTCGCGATCGATCATTTCGGCAACGCCGATATGACGATCGCCGGTATCGAACTATGCCGTGAACCCGACGGTGATGGCGACGCCGACGGTACGGACATTGCGGGGCAGCGGCCGGCGCAAGGCGCCCGGGCTTCCCGCCGCAAGAAGCTGGTGTTTATCGGCAATTGCCAATGCTCGGTGCTGACCCAGGCGTTCAACCAGACCGAGTCGCTGAACCGAATTTTCGAGGCCAAGTATCACTTCGTCCAGCTCCTCCCCAATCTTCACGAATTCGCCCAACGGGACATCGAGGAATGCGATGTCCTGCTGATCCAGGACGTTGATCTGTGGAATTCGTTCCCGCTGCGGCACTGCATTCGGCCGGACACCGAGACGATCAGGTTTCCGCTGGTCCGGTTCGCCTCGTTGTGGCCGTTCGACGCGTGGAACGGGCCGGGCGACCGCGAGGCGCACGATCGGGAAGCGCCCAATTCGACCTTTCCGTTCCTGGACGGGCTGCTCGGGCGGTTGCGGCGGGACATTCCCGACAGGGAGGCGCGCTTTCTCGCCTATCGCGCGCTGGAGCGGGAGGGGATCGTCAATTATCGCCGCCTGCACGCGCTGGAGGAGCGGCGCCTGCTCAAGATTGATCAGACCTACGATTGCCGGATCGGCGAGTTCACCCTCGAAAACTTCCGAACCCGGCAGGTATTTCACACCACGGTGCGGCCGAACTGGCAGGGGTTCAACCTGCTGTTGCGGTCGATCTTGAAGCCGCTTGGCATCTCCGGCCCGGACCCGCTGTCGCAGACCGCCGATGCGACGCTGAAAGTGCCGCAGGTGCCGGTTCACCCCAAGGTCGCGCGCGACCTCGGGGTCAAATGGGCGGACGAGCGGACGCGATACCTGGCGTTCGGCCAGGAGCTGACCTGGGAAAATTATATCCGCCGCTATATCGACCATTACGGCTGACGGGTGAGCCAAACAGGAGCAGGGCATGGGTCTGCGCGATCGGATCGGCATCGATGTCGGGCGCAAGCTGAAACTCGAAGATGCGGTCGCCTGGGCCGCCGCGAACGCGGTGCGTTACATCGACGTGCAGCTCGATACCGGCGCCAACGCGATGACAACGATCGACGACGCCAGGGCCGAGGCGATCCGCGGCGAGTGCGCGCGGCTGGGCGTTCATCTCGGTCTGCACACCGCGTCGGCGGTCAATGTCGCCGAATACGCCCCCTATGTCGCCGACGCGGTCGAGCGCTATCTGGCGGCCTATGTCGATGCCGCCGGCCGCCTCGGCGCCGAGTGGATCGTCATGCATGCCGGGTTCCACTTCACCTCGGACGTGCGGCAACGCATGTGGGCCGGGTGCGAGCGATTGCGGCGCATCGTCGACTACGCCGAGCGCAACGGGGCGTTGGTCTTACTGGAAAACCTGAACAAGGAGCCGGCCGACGCCGAGGTGCATTACCTTGCGCACACGGTTGAGGAATGGCGGTTCTATTTCGACCGCATCCGATCGCCGGCCTTTCGCCTGTCGTTCACGGTCAACCACGCGCATCTCGTGCCCGAGGGGATCGCCGGGTTCGTCGACGCGCTCGACATGAGCCGGGTAGAGGAGGTGCGGCTCGCCGATTGCTTCCGCAACGGGCACGAGGTGCATTTGAAGCCCGGCGCCGGGGACCTCGATTTCGCCGACATGTTCCGGCGGGTCGAGGCCAAGGGTTTCGCCGGCCATTACATGAACGCGTTCGGCTCGCTCGACGACATGCTCGCCGGCCGCGACGCGCTGGTGGCCCAGGCGCGGGCGGCGGGGATCGCGGTCGAGTGAAATGCCCCCGTCCGCTGGGTCATTGCGAGCGCAGCGAAGCAATCTCGGGCGGGCAGAGCCTCTGCCGCCGGGATTGCTTCGCTGCGCTCCTCGCAATGACAAGCCCAGTTACCCCTTTGGCTCCACATCGAGCCGGACCGCGATCCCTGCTAAGCCGGGTTTCGCCGCGGGATAGCGCTGCAACACCAGCGGGTCGTGGCCGGGGACGATGTGCCGCAACGAACTCGCCACGCGCCGCAGGGTGGCAAACCCTTCGAGCATGTCGCCGACGTTGTAGACCGTCGCATAGGCCCGCATGTCCTCGAAATTGGCGTAGAAATGCGAGGCGTCGGAGGCCAGCACGACCCAGCCGCGGCGGGTGCGCACGCGGGCGAACTGCAGCCCCACGGTGTGCCCGCCGACATGGTGCACGGTGATGCCCGGCGCGATCTCGTCGGTGCCATCGTGGAAGCAGACCTGCCCCTGCCACAGCCGGTGGATCATCGCGGTCACGTCCGCCTCCTCGAACGAGCGGCGCATCTGCGGATGGCACATGCAGCGCCCGGTGCAGAACCCCATCTCGCGGTCCTGCAGGTGAAACCGCGCATTCGGGAACAGATCGTTGTTCCCGGCGTGGTCGTAATGCATGTGGCTGATGATCACGTCCTCGATCTTGGCCGGGTCGACCCCGATCGCCAGCAGCCCGTCGCGCGGCGGGGTCAGGAACTCGCGCCCGCGCTTTTTCGCCATCGCCGCGTCGAAACCGGTGTCGAGGATCACCGTGCGGTTTTCGCCGACGATCGCCCACACGAAATAATCGAGCGGCATCGGCACGTCGTGCGGGTCGCCGCCATAGAAATTCTCGCTCGACATGCGGTGGTGGTGGGCATACCGCACGGCGTAGATTTCATAGGTGTCAGCGGTCATGGGGTTTTCTCCGTAGGCGACGATGAATCGTTGGCCATCAGCCGATCCGTGACTGGCAGGCTGATTCGGTGCGGGGCGAATTTTCCGGCCAGCGCCATCAGGCGGTTGCGCAGGCCGGTGATGACGACGCGCCTGCCGGCGGCGAGCGCGCGCCAGCCCTGCCGGGCGACCTCGTCGGCGCCCATCATCTTGCGAAAGCGCCGCGCCATGATCGAGTTGTCGGCGCCGGCGACGGCGAAGAACTGGGTGTCGGTCGCGCCGGGGCACAAGACGGTGACGCCGACCCCGCTGTTGCGCAATTCATAGTGGAGCGCCTCGCCGAAATTCAGCACATAGGCCTTGCTGGCGAAATACACCGCCATGCGCGGCCCCGGCTGAAACGCCGCGGTCGAGGCGACCAGCATGATCTTCCCGCGCTTGCGCGCGACCATGCCGGGCAGGAACAGACGGGTCAACTCGGTCAAGGCGACGATGTTGACCTGCAGCATCTCGTCGGTTCGGACGGGATCCTGGCGGTCGAAGCGGCCGGCGCCGCCGAGCCCGGCGTTGTTGACCAGTACCTCGATCGCGAGGCCGCGGGTGGCGATGTCGTGCGCGAGCCTCGCCGCCGCGCCCGGCTTGCTCAAATCGGCGGCGATGATCGTCGCGGTGGCACCGGCGGCGGCCAATTCGGCGGCCAGGGCCTCCATCGGCGCGACGCTGCGCGCGGTCAGCACGAGATCGTGGCCGTGCCGCGCCAATTCGCGCGCGAGCTCGATGCCGATGCCGCTGGAGGCGCCGGTCACCAGCGCGACGGGGCGGGCGGTATCGTTCATGGCGGCGGTCCCCGCGCGTTGGCCGTGACAGAGTCGTCGTCGTTTTGGCGGGCTGGCATATTCGCCGCGCCGGGTGGAACTATACGGGTGGGACTATATGATCACCGAGCGGCGACCGTGTCACCGCCGCCGGGGAATTTGGGTGGGGGGAGTGGGATGAACATTCGGGGCATCGCCGCCGCCGCGGCGATCATGGTCTTCGCGATCATGCAGGGAGAGGCCGCCGACCAGGTCAAGGGCGGCAAGTGGGAATTCAGCGTGCAGGTGCAGATTCCGGGGTTGGCGCAATTGCCCCCCGGGATCACCTTGCCGCCGGGGGTCGCGATGCCGGCCGGGGTGCAGATCGGCTCCGGCGGCGTCAGCGTCGTCCGCGCCGAGTGCATCAACGCGGCCAATCCGGTCCCGGTCGATCCGCGCGGGGCGGGGCAGGGCGGGGGGCCATGCAAGCTCGACAAAATGGAAGCCAGCGGCGGCACGATCAAGTGGGCCGCGACCTGCACCTCGCCCGACTCGGTCGTGCGCTCCGAGGGGGTGGCGCATTACAACGGCGACACGATGGAGGCGGATTTCACCATGCGCACGACGGCGAAGGGCAGCCCGCCGATGGAGATGTCGCAGCACATGACCGGCCGCTATCTCGGTCCCTGCGATAAGTGAGCCCGTGGGCTCGCCGGCTATTTTCGGGCGGCGGCCTTGGCGATGAATCCGGCGAGGTCGCGGGTCTGCTCGCAATTGTCGCCGCAGGCGGCCTGCAATACCGCCAGCCGCTCCTTGGCCTTGTCGATCTGGCCGAGCTCGACATAGAGCTCGCCGAGATATTCGTTGGCGCCGAGGTGGCGCGGCATCACCCCGAGCGCGGCATTGTAATATTCGAGTGCCTGGGTGGTCTGGCCGGTCTTGCGCAGGCTGTACCCCATCAGATTGAGCGCATCGGCGTTGCGGGGCTCGCCCTTGATCACGGCCGTCAGCAATGGCATCGCGCCGCGATAGTCGCCCGAATCGATTTTTTGCCGCGCCGCGTCGATGCCCGAGGCCGCGGGGCCGGGCGCGGAGGGCGTCAGCGGCGTGTCGGCCGCCCGTGCCGCCCCAGCGGCCCCGATCGCAAATGCCGCCAGCAATCCGAGTACCTTCCAAGGCGATGTTGCCAGATTGGCGTTCATCTCACTCTCCCTTGCCGCGCTGGATGTCCGGCGGCGGGCCAGCATGTCTCGACGACCCTCGCGCTACGCCATCAATTCTGCGCGAGAGGTCAGCGGCCCTTGAGCACCGGCTTGCGGCGCTCGCGCCAGGCCTGGTGGCTCTCGGCCTTGTCCTCGGTCAGTTCGAGCGCCATGAAGCGGTAGAGGTCGGCGTTGGCCGCCTCCCGCAGCGGCACGTCAAGCCCGAAATTGACCGATTCCTTGGCGAGCCGCGCCGCCAGCGGCGGCAACCCGGCGATATGCTCGGCCACCTCCATCGCCTGGCCCATCAGCCGGTCGTGCGGCACCAGCCATTGCGCCAGCCCGATACGATGGGCCTCGTCGGCTTTCAACGGAAAGCCCAGCGCCACCTTCATCGCCTGGCCGCGTCCGACCCAGCGCGACAGCCGCACCGTACCGCCCTGCGCCGGCAATATGCCGAGCCCGACCTGCGTCAGCCGCCATTCGGCGCGCTCCGACGCGACGATCAGATCGCAGCAATAGGTGACGATGCAGCCGATCCCGATGGCATAGCCGTTGACCGCGGCGACCAATGGCTTGGCGAAATCGGACAGCAGGTTCATCGCCTGATAGCGCCGCCGCTTCGGCAATGCCTCGATCGCCTCGGCGATCGAGCCGCTGGTGTGGGTCTTGGGGTCCTTGATGTTGGCGCCGGCGCTGAACGCGCCGCCCGCCTCGTCGCCGGTCAAGATCACGCAGCGGATGTCGGAATCGTCCTCGAGCTGCGGCAGCAATTCCTTCAGGGCGGAATTGTAATCCTCGCCCCAGGCGTTACGGGCCTGCGGCCGCGACAGGGTCAGCACCGCGACGTGGCCGCGCTTTTCGTGGAGTAGGGGCATTCGATACTCCGTTATGATAAATAGATAAGAAACTGATCGACCGACGGCTCGTAGCCCGTCTATCTAGTCAAGAATAGCAGCTAAATGTTTCTGGAGGCCCTCAACGAGACGGCGCTTTCCACCGATCGAATTTTCATATTTTAAGCATCGATACCCACTTATATCGAACGGGAGTATCTTCGTTTTTTCTGCAAGGAGAATGGTGGGCTTCTTCAACGCATGTGCGTAACCCAACTCGTAGAAGACATTTTCATTAGCAGGTGTAATATCTGCAATAATTATCTTAGATTCTATAATTCCTTGAACGATATCATCGAGAATGAGCCCCGGACCAAACACTTCTCCAGCATGGTAGGCCTCCAAGTGATATTTTATGACTACTGGTTTAATAACATCATCATATAAATCTTGATAAGGTTCTGAAAATTTCATTATGACAAATGCCCTTCCATTTGTTATTTCTGATGATATATCTGTGAATTTAACTCCCACCTGTCCCCATGTGAATAACCCTACTTGCCCTTCAACAAGAGGTGCATCTAGGACATGATCTAGCACGCGCACATTGTCGACTTCTAATATTAGTCTTTGTCCATTTACCCGGATAACGAGTCGATAACCGTGGTCAGGCCTTAGATTTTGATCACTTCCTGCAGCGGCTAACGCTCGCCAACCTGTCGCCGGATCAAACTTTGTAACCGTATATGCAAAACCATAACCCCCTAGCCCAGCGACGATATATTCGTCTGTGGGGGAGCGGTAGCCGAGCATAATGCGGCCTGACGAGGCATGGATATTAGTGTTATCTATACTTGGAATATTGACGGTTGCGCGAACCTCGCCCTCAGATAGGCGAATATTGGAGACGCAGATTCCAAGCGGATGTGGTGACCCTTGTTGCTGGGGTCCTTGATAAATTGGGCTTCCTGGATCTGAGAGATCCCACAATCCTACGATCGGTGCCCAATCGTTAACAGGATGTGTCGTGTTCATGATACATTCTCGCAGCTACGATAAATCCGAGTGTACGACGTTTGCTTAGAAGGCCTTGTCTCTGGGAAGGGGATCAAATCGCGCCACTTTGGCGCAGCTCGTCGATTTCCTGCGACGACAGGCCGAGCATGCCGCCGTAGACCTCGTGGTTGTGCTGACCGAGCTTGGGGCTTGGCGTGGCCGGAATCGGGTCGGCGCCGTGCACGCGCAACGGTGAGTTCGGCACGGTGATGGGGCCGATCTCGTCGTGCTCGATATCCTCGAGAAAGCCGCGTTGGTGCATATGCGCGTCGTGCATGACCTCGCCGACATCGCGCACCGGGGCGAGCGGGATGCGCATGCGCTTGGCGATCGCGAAGATTTCCATCCTGCTGAGGGACGAGGTCCAGTCCGCGATCGCCGCGTCGGTCGCCTCGCGATTGGCGACCCGGGCGGCGTTGTCGGCGAAGCGCGGATCATGGCGCATATCCTCGCGCCCCATCGCCTTCAGCAGATTGTGCCAGTGCTCCTCGACCGCGAGGTTGAGCGCGACATAGCCGTCATTGGTGGGGTAGACGTTGATCGGCACGCGCCCGTGGCTGCTGTTGCCGGTGCGCGGCGGCACCTCGCCGGTGCGCCAGTAGGCTTCGAGCTGGGAGGTCAGGGTCGCATAGGCGGCTTCTTCCATCGCCACCTCGACGAGGCGGCCCTTGCCGGTGTGCTCGCGCTCGAACAACGCGGTCAATACCGCGGCGTAGAGATGAATCCCGGACAGGAAGTCGACGATCGCCGGCCCGGCCTTGAGCGGCGGCCCGTCGGGGAACCCGGTCGTGCTGATCAGCCCGGAGACCGCCTGGATCGTCAGGTCCATCGCCAGATTGTCGCGGTCGGGGCCCGACAACCCGTATCCCGAGCCCGACGCATAGACGAGGCGCGGGTTTATCTCGTGCAACACATCCCAGCCGACGCCGAGCCGGTCCATCACCCCGGGGGCGAAGTTTTCCAGCAGGACGTCGCCCCGCTCGGCCAGCCGCAACAGCAACGCGCGACCGCGCTCGTCCTTCAGGTTCAGCGTGATCGCGCGCTTGTTGCCGTTGAGCATGGCGATCGGAAAGGTCGTGCTCATGCCCGGCGGAGCGCGACGGCGCAACGGCTCGCCCTGGGGCGGCTCGATCTTGATCACGTCGGCGCCGGCCTTGGCCATCAGCATGGTCGCGTAGGGACCCTGATAGACTTGGCCGAAATCGAGCACGACGACCCCGGCGAGCGGATGGTTCGCGCGCTGCTTGCTTGACACGGTCATTCCGGGGGCCGATCCCGGCGAGGCAACCCGGAACCCACGGACACGAGCCATCCCAGGAAACGGCGGGCGTCGGAGTGAGCTGCATGCCGTCCGCGTTCTTGGGTGCCGGGTTCGCGGGTCGTTGCCCGCGCCCCGGAATGACACTCAGAGAGCATAGACCTAGCGTCCCTTAAACCCGCGCGGCGGGCGTTTTTCGGTGAAAGCGCTCGCGGCTTCCTTGAAATCCTCGCTAAGGTAGAGCCGGAACGGCTCGGCGATGAACTGCGCCTCGCGAGTCAGCCGGTGCATGTACCAGCGCCGCGTGCGCACCGTGGTGCGGACGCTGAGCGGCGGGTTCTTAGCCACCTGAGCGGCCAATTCGCGCGCCACCTCGATATGCTTGCCCTCCGGCGCGAGGCGATTGAACAGGCCGGCCTTGAACCCCTCCTCGGCGGTGAAGAAGCGCCCGGTGAAGGCGATCTCGTCGCCGAACGCCGCGGCGCTGCGATACTGGAACAATGCCCAATACCGCGAGGCGCCGAGGCCCCGGCCGGTCTCGGTGAGCTGGAAGCGGGTCCCCTCGGCGGCGACGATCAGATCGCATTCGAGGGTGAGGCCGAGCGCGAGGCCGAGCACATAGCCGTGCACCGCGGCGATCACCGGTTTCCAGTTGACCGCGCGGGTCAAGAGGTCGGCGGAATTGGTGCCCCAGCCCTGTGGACCGCCGAGCTTTTCAAATTCCTCGCGGCTGCGGAGTTGGCGCTGGCGCACGTCCGCGCCGGTCGAAAACGCGCGGCCGCGGCCGTTGATGATCGCGACCTCCGCGTCGGGATCGAGATCGAAGCGGCGCAGCGCCTCCGCCAACCCGGCGACGACCTCGTCGCTGACGGCGTTGAGCTTGTCCGGTCGGTTGATCGTGATCGTCGCGATCTTGTCGGCGCAGTCGTAGAGAACCAGAGCCTCGCCGCCGCCATCCATCGCCGCCTCCCACCGCAATCGTTGCTGACGGCAGCTTGCGGGGCGAAGCCGGGGCTGTCAACGCCAGCCCCGGTATGGCTGAGCACGATACAAGACCATCAGAAGGTCGCGAGCCCGGGCGTGAAATGGAGTTTCGGCCGACATCGGACCGGCGGTTTGACCGGGCTCGGCGGGTCGGAGCGGAAATCGCGGTTTCGATACGACCAGTTCAGCAGGGATGGCGGGTCCGCGCCATTATCGATCAGCAGGATCGCGTGGTTCTGCCGGCACCAGCCTTCGCGGCAGCGCGCCCGCATCGTCAGCGGCGTCAGGTCCGCCAGGCTGATCGCCTCGGCATAGCCATCGCCGGCGGCGGCGACCTGGATGCAATACGGCTTGCCCGCGGCGATCACTTCGGCCCGCTCGGACACCGCCGAGGGAAACGACCAGGCCCAGCCGGCGAGCGCGACGCAGAAAACCGGCGCCGACCCGCCGAGTCCATAGAGGAACAGGCGGACGACGCGATGCTCGCCAGCGCCGCGCGCGACCACGGAGGCGAACACCAGGATCCCGATCGCGTCTCCGGCAACGACGGCGTAGGCCCATTTCGCCGGGCGGATGTCCTGTGCGATCGCGGCGAGGATCGCGACGGTGCACAGCCCGGCGAGGGCGCCGAGACCGACCGACAGGGTGGCGGATGGCCGCTCGGGCCACAATAGTTCGCGCGGCGCCAGCGACAGCCCCTTGACCAGGCGTCGGATCACCGCCCCGATCAGCCTCGCCGCGACGCCGAGCGCGCAGGCCAGCAAAACCAGCGCGAGCAGCGCGAAATCGGTGCTGGCGAGGGATGAGGACTGGTCCGACACCGCCGGCTTAAGCGCGTAGAGCAGCGCCAGCATCGCCAGGCTCGCGGCGTAGAACGCGAGGTAGCGCGGCGGTATCGCCGCCGAGACGCAAAGCGGCAGGGTCACGACCAAAAAGATAAAGGGATCCACCGGGGTTCTCTCTCGTGGGCTCGCGCCGTCGCTGGCGCGCACACGATATCGCGAGGTGCTCGCGGTCCGCTGCGGCGCGGCGTAGATTCTGCCTCAACGCCCGCCCAAGGGCCAGTGCAGGAGGGAGCGCAGCATGCCGGGAATTCTTATCCGCCGCCTCGCGACCGCGATCGTCGGCGCGGCGGTGTTCTGGGCCGGCGCCACGGCGACGGCGCAAGCACCGGCGCAACCGGCGAAATTCGAAACCAAGAAGATCGCCGACAACGTCTATGTATTCCGCTATCAGGGCCACCAATCGCTGTTCGTGGTGACGCCGGAGGGGGTGATCGCGACCGACCCGATCGCCTATCTGCGGCCGGAGGCGGCGACCACCTACATCGCCGAAATCCGCAAGATCACCCAGGCGCCGATCAAGTACCTGGTCTACAGCCACCACCATTACGACCACATCGCCGGCGGCAAGCCGTTCAAGGAGGCGGGCGCGACCGTCGTCGCCCACCGCAGCGCCTTTACCCGGCTCAGGGACCTGAACCACCCCGATGTCGTCCTGCCCGACGAAATCGTCGACGGCACCCGGGTCATCGAGCTCGGCGGCACCCGCCTCGAACTCCACTATGTCGGGCGCAACCACTCCGACAATTCGCTCGTCATGCTGCTGCCGAAGGAAAAGATCCTGTTCACGGTCGATTTCGTCCCGATCGCGTCGGTCAATTTCCGCAACATGCCCGACGGCTATCTGCCCGACTGGTTCGGGTCGCTCGACCGGGTTCTGGAGCTCGACTGGACCCAGATGATCCCCGGTCATCCCTATGCCGGCGGCCGGCTGGGCACTAAGGACGATGTCCGTGCCTTGAAGGAATACATGACCGAATTGTCCGCCCTGGTGAAAGCGGCGGCCGATGCCGGCAAATGCCCGAACGACGCGATGAAGGAGATCAAATTGCCCAAATACGAGAAATGGGGCAATTACGAGGCCTACCTGCCCGGCAACATCGAACGCTTCTGCTTTTACTGGAGCCGGGGCTATTAGCTATTGCCGCGAGGCCGGGTCATGTCCTCCGGCCGCACCCAGGAATCGAACTCCGTCTCGGTGACGTAGCCGAGCTTGAGCGCGGCCGTGCGCAGGCTCAGCCCGTCATGGTGGGCGAGCCGGGCGATCTCGGCGCTCTTCTCGTAGCCGATGCGCGGCGAGAGCGCGGTCACCAGCATCAGCGATTGGCCGAGATGCGCGCGGATACGCGCCGGGTCGGCGGCGATTCCGCTGGCGCAGCGCTCCTCGAACGAATGGCACGCTTCGGCCAGCAACTCGGCCGATTCCAGCAAATTGTGCAGAATGATCGGCTTGTAGGCGTTGAGCTGGAAATTGCCCTGGCTGCCGGCGAAGGCGACGCTGTGGTCGTTGCCGAACACCTGCACCGCCACCATCGTCAATGCCTCGCACTGGGTCGGGTTGGTCTTGCCGGGCATGATCGATGAGCCGGGCTCGTTTTCCGGGATCAGCAATTCGCCGATGCCGGTGCGCGGCCCGCTCGCGTACCAGCGGATGTCGTTGGCGATCTTGAACAAGGCCCCCGCGAGGGTGCGCAATGCCGCGCTGGCGGTGACCATCGCATCGTGCGCCGAGCCGACCGCGAACAGGTTTTCCGCCGGGCGGAACTTATGCCCGGTCGCGGCGGCGATGAACCCGGTGGCGAGTGCGCCGAACCGTGCCGGCGCGTTGAGCCCGGTGCCGACCGCGGTGCCGCCGAGCGGGAGTTCGTACAGCCCGGCCAGTACAGCGCGGATCGTGACGCAAGCCTGATCGAGCTGCGCGACCCAGCCCGAGAACACTTGGCCGAGGGTCAGCGGCGTCGCGTCCATCAGATGCGTCCGCCCGGTGACGACGATCGCGCCGAGGGCATGGCCGCGCTCGGCCAGCGTATCGCGCAACCGCGCGACCGCCGGCAACAGGGCGCCCTCGATCGCATCCACCGCGACGATGTGCATGACCGCCGGAAACGCGTCGTTCGACGATTGGCTGCGGTTGACGTCGTCGTTGGGATGGATCGGGTCGTGTGTGCCGGGACCGCCTCCCGCCAGGATCGCCGCGCGGTTGGCGATGACCTCGTTGGCGTTCATGTTGGTCTGGGTGCCCGACCCGGTCTGGAACGCGACAAGCGGAAATTCGCGATCGTGCTTCCCGGCAATGATCTCGTCGGCGGCGCGCACGATCAGCGCCGCCTTTTCCGGCGACAGTTCGCCGAGCGCGGCATTGGCCTGGGCCGCCGCCTTTTTCAGGATGCCGAGGGCGCGGATGACGCGGCTTCCCCACACGAAACGGCCGCGCCCGATCGGGAAATTGTCGAGCGAGCGCTGGGTCTGCGCGCCCCACAGCCGGTCCGCCGGCACCTCGACCGGGCCGAGACTGTCATGCTCGCGCCGTGTCTCCCCCGCCATCGGAACCATCCCAGCCGCCATCGGTCCGATGACAGATGGGGATGCGGCTCATTCGGAGTAGGCGGAAAAGCTGAAGCGTATTCCGCCGCCGGTACGGGACGCTGGGCAATTGGCGGAAGGCGCCGCGCTTTTCCGCTCTACCGGACCTGCCGGCTAGTCGAGCATGCCGGGCAATACCAGGAACAGATCAGTGTCGTCGGTCTTTTCGCCGGCGGCGGTCAGCAGCGCGTGCGCCTGGCCGCGGTGATGGGTCTGATGGTTGAAGAAATGGGGGACGAGAAACCGCTTCGGCGCGCTGATCTCGCGCTGCGCGGCGCCGCTGAACCAGGTCAGGTCGGTATTGAGCCAGGCATCGTCGACCGTGGCCGCCCAGCGGGTGATGTCGGAATCGGCCTGCTCGCGCTTTGAGCACAATTCGGCGTACTCCTCAACGAAACGATCGCTTTCCTTGATCGGCGTGGTCGGCCTCGGCCAGCCGTCGAAGCGCGACATCCACTGGAAATCGCCCCACAGCAAATGCACGAGGGTGCCGTGGATCGAGTGCCAGAAGGCGCCGCGATCGGCACGCCGCTCGGGATCGGAAAGGCGATTGGCCGCGGCATAGAGGCGACGGTTCATCTCAGCGTTGTACGCGGCCATCGTGCGGACGTAGGACGAAGTAATCATAGCCGGCTCCCGATCGGGTTGCTGGTTCCGTTTGCCGGATGCGACGGCAGGCGTCAAACTTGATTCGGATCAACCATGGGGTGGCGAACATGCCCGAGGGACAGCGCGCGCGGCCGCAGCCGACGCCCGAGACACGGCATTTCTGGGATGGAACCAAGGCGGGCGAGCTGCGTCTGCAGCGCTGCGACTCGTGTGGCAAGACCTATTTCCCGCCGCGGCCGTTCTGCCCCGGTTGCGCCAGCCGCGATGTCAACGTGTTCGCCGCCAGCGGCAAGGGGCGGCTGTTCAGCTATGTGATCCATCACCGGCCGGTGCCCGGATTTACCCCGCCTTACGCGATCGCGGTGGTCGAGCTCGACGAGGGGCCGCGGATGATGGCCAACATCGTCGACTGCCCGCAGACCCCCGAGGCCTTGGTGCTCGACATGAAGCTCGAAGTCGCCTTCGAGAAGATCGACGACGACATCACGTTGCCGCTGTTCCGCCCGGCGAAGGGATAATCGCGATGAAGCAGAAATCGATCGCCATCGTCGGCGCCGCCGAAACCACCGAGATGGGGCGCATCCCCGATCTGTCGCAGATCGGGCTGCATGCCGACGCCGCCTTGAACGCGATGCAGGACGCCGGGCTGAAGCCGAGCGACATCGACGGCATCGCCACCGCCGGCGAGACCCCGACGACGATCGCGCATTATCTTGGCCTGACGCCGAAATGGGTCGACGGCACCGCGGTCGGCGGCTGCTCGTTCATGATCCACGTGCGCCACGCCGCCGCCGCGATCGAATCGGGGCTGTGCAGCACGGTGCTGATCACCCACGGCGAGAGCGGCCGCTCGGGCATCGCGCGTTCGCGCCCGGCGGCCTCGCCGGGGAGCCTCGCCGGGCAGTTCGAGGCCCCGTACGGGCCGATGGGGCCGCCGACGCTCTTCACCATTCCGGTGTTGCGCTACATGAAGACCTATGGCCTGACCCACGAGCAGTTGGCGATGGTCGCGGTGGTGCAGCGCGAATGGGCGGCGAAGAACCCGCGCGCGACGTTTCGCGACCCGGTCACGGTCGACGACGTATTGAACTCGCGGATGATCGCCTATCCGTTCCGGCTGTTGCAGTGCTGCCTGGTCACCGACGGCGGCGGCGCGCTGATATTGGTGTCGGCGGAGCGAGCCAAGGATTTCCCGCAGAAGCCGGTCTACCTGCTCGGCACCGGCGAGAGCGTCGAGACGCCGATGGTCAGCCAGATGGAGGATTTCACTTCGTCGCGCGCGTTCCGCGTCTCCGGCGCCAAGGCGTTCGCCGAGGCCGGCATCAAGCATGGCGACGTCGACCACCTGATGATCTACGACGCCTTCGCCCATCTGCCGATTTATGGGCTGGAAGACCTCGGCTTTTGCAAGCGCGGCGAGGCGGCCGGCTTTATCTGGGACCGTAACACCGCGCCCGGCGGCAAATTGCCGCTCAACACCAATGGCGGCGGGCTCAGCTACATGCATTCGGGCATGTACGGGATGTACGCGTTGCAGGAGAGCGTGCGGCAGATGCGCGGCATCGCCCCGGCCCAGGTGCCGGGCGCGAAGATATCGGTCTGCCACGGGGTCGGCGGCATGTTCGCGGCCTCCGGTACGATCGTGATGACGAACGAGGCGCCGTAACCGCGTCCGTGGTCCGAATCTTGCGTTTCTTGCTTGCGAGATCGGGGGGATGCGCACTATCGAAGAGCCAGTCGGTGAAAGGCTCGCTGGCGAAGACCAGCGGCCCGCCGGCGCGAGGAAATCAGGGGAGGGGGTCATCATGTCTGACGAGGGCAAGCGTCTCGCCGGTGAGAGCGAGCGGAGCGCGGTAACCCGCCGGCGCGTGATCGAACTCGGCGCCATCGCCGGCGCGGCGCTGTTCGCGCCGGCGCCGCTGCGGTATGCGCTGGCGCAGTCGAAGCCGTACAAGTTCGGCACCTTGCAGCCGCTCTCCGGCTCGGCGGCGGCGGTCGGCAAATCGGCGCTGATCGGGGTGCAGATGGCGGTCGACCGCATCAACAAGGCCGGCGGCATCAAGGGACGGTCGATCGAGCTGGTTGTCGGCGACGACGAGTCCAAACCCGATGTCGGCCGCCGCAAGATCGAGAAGATGCTGGTCGAGGACAAGATCGACCTGCATATCGGCGGCGTCCTCTCCAATGTCTGCCTCGCCTGCATGCCGACCTTCGAGGACCAGAAGGTCATCAACGTGATCAGCGTGTGTCTCGACACCACGATCACGACCAGCAAATGCAGCCGCTATACCTTCCGGCCGTTCGACTATGCCCCGGCGCAGGCGGTGGCATTCGCTCCCTACCTGGTCAACAAGCTGGGCAAGAAGTGGCATATCGCCTATGCCGATTATTCGTGGGGCCAGTCGACCCGGGACGCCTATGCCGAGCAGATCAAGAAGCTCGGCGGAACCGTGGTCGGCGGCACCGGCATCCCGATCGGCACCGCCGACATGACCCCGTTCCTATCGAAGATCACCGGCGATTTCGACGGGCTGTTCGCGATCTTTTTCGGCAAGGACGGGGTGACGATCGGCAACCAGGCGTTCGACCTTGGCCTCACCAAGAAATACAAATGGGCCGGCGACGGCGCGGTGTGCGAGTCGACCAATCTGCCGGGCCTCGGCAACAAGATCGAGGGGTTCGTCGGCATCAACCGGTATATCCCGGTGTTCGACGGGCCGCTCAACACGCCCTATCACAAGGCGTTCTACGAAGAGGCGCTGCCCCGGCTCAAGGCGGTCGACCCCTCCGGTCCGCTGCCCGACCGCTATGTCCAGTCGAATTACGAAGCCGTCAACGCGGTCAAGCTCGGCATCGAGAAATCGGGCTTCCAGGGCCGTGCCGACACGATGAAGCTGATCGAGGCGCTCGAAGGGCTCGAGATGAAGGAAGGGCCGGATTTCCCGCAGGGCGACAAGACCTTGCGCAAGGAAGACCATCAGGCCTTCGTCACCGAGTTCATCTACACCGTGAAGGGCGGCAAGTATCAGTTGATCGAGGCCGTCCCGAAGGACAAGACGATCTCGCCGCCGGCCTGCAAATTCGCCTAAGTGACCGCTTCCGACTTGCACTCGGCGCCGGCCCCGGCAGAGACGACCGGGGACGGCGCGGCGGTCCCGATCCTGCGCACCGAGAGACTGACCGTCCGGTTCGGTGGGCTGACCGCGCTCAACCAGGTCGATTTCGCGATCTGCCGCGACGAAATCCGGGCGATCATTGGCCCGAACGGGGCCGGGAAAAGCACGTTTTTCAACTGCCTGACCGGGGTGTTGCGGCCGAGCTCGGGGTCGATAATTTTCGCCGGAGAGGACATCACCGGGCTGCCCCCCGACCGCATCTCGCGGCGCGGCATCGCCCGCTCGTACCAGATCACCAACATCCTGCCCAACGCGACCGCGCTCGAAAACACGCGCATCGCGGCCCAATCGCGCCGTCATGCCTGGAGCATGCTGACCCATCACCGCGCCCATCGCGACCTGGTCGAAAAGGCCGAGTCGGCGTTGGACGCGGTGGGGCTCTTGGCGAAGGCCGATGAACTGGCCGCCAACCTGTCGCATGGCGAGCAGCGTACCCTGGAAATCGCCATCGCGCTGGCGACCGAGCCGCGGCTTTTATGCCTCGACGAGCCGACCGCCGGGATGAGCGCGGCCGAAACCCACGACACGATGGAGCTGGTCCGCCGCATCGCCCGGAACCTGACGATCCTGATCGTCGAGCACGACATGCAGGTGGTCATGGCATTGGCTCACCGCATCACCGTGTTCCATTACGGCGAGATCCTGGCCGAGGGCACGCCGGCCGAGATCCAGGAAAACCCGCGGGTCCTGGAGGTCTACCTCAAGACATGAGCGGCGAGTCGAAATCTCGTCATTGCGAGCCTACGGGTCCGGCCGTTGGCGGGCCCGAGGATATACTCCGCGAAGCAATCTCGCGCCGATGGAGATTCTCCCGGTCGGGATTGCCGCGTCGCCTGCGGCTCCTCGCAATGACCGCATGTCGTACCGGGGAGCGCGGCTGATCGATGGAGCCGCTCCTCAAGGTCGATGGCATCCACACCTTTTACGGCAAGAGCCACATCCTGCACGGCGTCTCGCTCGCGGTCGGGCGCGGCGAGGTGGTCGGCCTGCTCGGGCGCAACGGCGTCGGCAAGAGCACGACCCTGAAGGCGATCGCCGGCCTCGTCCACCCGAGCCAGGGCGAGGTGTGGTTCGACGAGCAGGCGGTCACCAACCTGCCGTCGCATCGGCTGGCGCGGCTCGGGATCGCCTACGTGCCCGAGGACCGGCGCATCTTTCCGCTGTTGACGGTGCTGGAAAACCTGCGCACCGGGCTCGATCGGCACGGCGTCACCAAGGCGAGGAAGACCGAGCTGGTCGACAAGGTCTACGCCTATTTCCCGGTGCTGGGCGAACGGCGCAACCAGGTCGGCGGGACATTGTCGGGGGGCGAGCAGCAGATGCTGGCAATCGCCCGCGCGATGATGCTGGAGCCCAAAATCATCCTGTTGGACGAGCCGACCGAGGGGCTGATGCCACGCATGGTCTCGCTGATCCGCGAGATCATCGACGTGCTCCACCGCGAGACGGTGGCGGTGCTGCTGGTCGAACAGAACGTACCGCTGACCCTCGAAACCTGCGAGCGCATCTATTTTATCGAAAAGGGCGAGGTGCGGCATCACGCGCCGGCGTCGGAATTGCGCGTCAACGACGCCGTGATCCACCAATATCTGGGTGTCTAGCATGGAGATCCCGCTCGATCAGATCCTGATCCAGACGATCAACGGCATCGTCACCGGCATGATCCTCGCGTTGGTCGCCTCGGGTCTGACCTTGATCTTCGGCATCATGGACGTGGTCAATTTCGCGCATGGCGAATTGTTCATGCTGGGCGCTTATGTCGGCGTCCTGATCCTGGCCGCGAGCGGCAATTTCTGGCTGGCGCTGGTCGGGGCGACGTTCCTGGTCGGGCTGCTTGGCGGGATGGTCTATCTGACGACGTTGCGTCCGCTGATCGGGCGCGACCCGCTGACGACGATCCTGGCGACGTTCGGGGTCTCGCTGGTATTGCAGAATTACGCGCTGTGGCAGTTCGGCCCGGTCGCCCGCAAGATCCAGGAGCCGTTTACCGGCCACTTCACGCTGTTCTACCTCGAATACCCGTATTACCGGCTGGTGATCGCCGGGCTGGCCGCCGCGATCATCGGCGGGCTGTGGCTGTTCCTGAAATACGGTACCTACGGCATCTGGATTCGCGCCACGACGCAGGACCGGGTCATGGCGCAGGCGATGGGCATCCCGGTTCCCTGGGTATTGACCGCGGTGTTCGCGATCGGTTCGGGCATGGCGGCGGCGAGCGGCGTGTTGTTCGGCCCGCTGGTCGGGGTCAATTACGCGATGGGAACCGACTGGGTATTGAAGGCATTTATCGTCGTCGTGGTCGGCGGCATGGGCAATCTGGGCGGGTCGATCGCCGCCGCGATCTTTGTCAGCCTGCTCGAGGCTTATGCATCGCTGGTGGTCAGCCCGGCCCAATCGGTGATCGTCTCGTTCGTCGTCTTGATCCTGACCCTGTTGTTCCGGCCGACCGGCCTCTTTGTCCCGACCCCGAAATGACCCAGCGCCGACTGCTCGTCTATTGGGCGGGCTTCACCGTCATCATCGCGCTCTTGATCGTGGCGCCGTTGGTGTTGCCTGAGTTCTGGCGGCGGTTCCTGACCGAGATCCTGATCTGGGGGCTGCTGGCGATGTCGTCCGACATCCTGATCGGCTACACCGGCATGGTGTCGTTCGGCCATTCGGCGTTTTTTGGACTCGGGATGTACGGCGCCGCCGCCGCGCTGTTGTCGACGCGGCCGCCGAGCCTGTGGCTGGCGCTCGCCTACGGGCTGGTCGCCGCGGCCGGGGTCGCGGCCTTTGTCGCCTATTTCTCGACCCGACTGCGGGACATCTATTTCGCGATCACGACCCTGATCTTCTCGCAGATATTCTATGTGATCATCTTCACCGCGACGGCGTGGACCGGCGGCGAGAACGGGCTCAATTTCCGCCGCCCGGCCTTGGCCATCGCCGGGCTGTTCTCGGTGCCGTTCGACCCCGCGACCTTGCACTGGTTCGTGCTCGCGGTGGTGACGGCGTCGTATCTGCTGTTGCGGCGGATCACCCAATCGCCGTTCGGTATGGTGTTGCAGTCGATCCGCGAGAACGAGGCGCGCACCCGCGCTATCGGCTATCCGGTCGAGCGCTACAAGATCGTGGCGGTGATGCTGTCCGGGGTGTTCGCGGGGCTGGCCGGGGTGCTGTACGCGATCCAGAACCAGTTTGCCGCCCCCGATTTCGTGTTCTTCCTCGTGTCGGGCGAGGTCGTGATCTACAACGTGATCGGCGGCATCGGCACTCTGGTCGGACCGATCGTCGGGGCGGCGTTCTTCCTGCTACTGCGCGAGGGGTTCTCCCGGTTTTTGACCGAATATTACCTGATCCCGGTCGGGCTGATCTTTATCGCCATGGTCATCTTCCTACCGCAAGGGCTGCTCGGCTTCGCGCGTCGATGGCTGAACCGTTAGCGCGATAGTCTCCTTCACCGGTCGTTCACCTGTTCGGTCGAGGATTGTCGCGTTGGATCGGCGAGAAGGGCGGCAGACCGCATGAGCGATAATGACGACGATCGAGGTGCCGCGATCGTCGACCCGAAGATTCGGCGGTTTTTCCAATATTGGCGCGAAAAGCGAGGCATCTGCCGCTATCCCGGACGGGCCGCGCTCGATCCGATCGAATTCGGCTATGTGCTCGGCGATGTCGTATTGATCGAGGTGCGCCCGCCCGACCCCGCCGGCGGCGCTCGCTGGCATTTCCGCTATCGTCTGATCGGCACGAATGTGATTGCCCGCGACGGCTACGATCTGACCGGAAAATCGCTCGACGACTTGCCCGAGCCCGAATATCGCGAGCAGATCCGCACGACCTGGACCCGGGTCTGCGAGACCGGCACCCTCGCCCACGCGCTGCGCGATTTCGTGCTCGATGGCCGCACCCGACGCTACGAGGCGATCGTGCTGCCGCTGGCGAGCAATGGACACGATATCGACATGCTGGTCTCGGTACAGCGGGAAACGCGGGCGCCCGCGCGCTCGGCGGCGTAATGCCCGGCTAGCCTTTCGAGACCCCCCCGTTACTGACACGGCCCTTACTGACACGGGGGGGCGTTGGCGTTGCCGCCGACCGTGGCGACGTCGATGGTCTTGCCGTTGTCGCAGATGAAGCGCACCGACTTGCCGGGATCGAGATCGCAGAATTTCAAGCCCGGCATCAATGCCATCAGCGGCCCGGAGCAGCCCGCCGCTCCGGGTCGGGGCACTGGGCGCGGCACCGGGGCACCGGTTCCTTGCGGCGAGGACGGAACCTGCGCCGACGCGACCGCCGAAGACAGCGTGGCGCCGGCGAGGCCGGCCACGAATGCAATAGTCGCGAATATCGCTCGATCCATTTGCCGCTCCGACGCGCGAGGGTCCAACTAACAGCATTGTCATCGAGGAGGCGATCAGGCACCACAAACCACGCCAGCGGGACATCCATATCCGTCGCACCCCCTATGCGGCGAAAGCGCGCGTTCCGGCGGCGGCGCGTGTTACAGTCGGACCTTGAACCGATCGGTAATGCGTCCGATCCGGACGGAGGAGGGCATCAGATGGCGTACGATCTGCTGATCAAGAATGGCACAATCGTCGACGGTTCGGGGATGCCGTCCTTCCGCGGCGATGTCGGGGTCAAGGATGGCAAGATCGTCGAGATCGGCAAGCTCTCCGGCCCGGCCGACCGCACGATCGACGCGCATGGTCAGGCGGTAGCGCCCGGCTTTATCGACAACCATTGCCATTACGACGCGCAGGTCACCTGGGACCCGCTGTGCACCTTCTCGCCCGAGCACGGCGCCACCACCGTGATTTTCGGCAATTGCTCGCTGAGTCTGGCGCCGGTGCGCAAGGGCACCGAGGAGCGGCTGGCCGAGTTCCTGTCCTATGTCGAAGCGATCCCGATGGACGTATTGCGGACCATCGAGTTCGATTGGGAAACCATCCCGCAATACATGGATCGGCTCGACAACCATCTCGGCATCAATATCGGCAATCTGATCGGCCATACCGCGGTGCGCCATTACGTGATGGGCGACGACTGCCAGAAGCCGGGCGCCACCGAGGCGCAGATCAAGGCGATGCGGGATGTCGTCCGCGACGGCATGCAGGCCGGCGCGCTGGGCCTGTCGGTGTCGCGCGAAAAGGGCCATTTCGACCCGCAGGGCGTGCCGATCCCGGCATTGTGGGCCGACGAGAACGAGATATTCGCCCTTGCCGACGTGTTGCGCGACATGGGCACCGGCACGATCCAGGCCGGCGGCGGGCAATATGTCGAGCTGAAGGATGGCATGATGCGGCGCCTGGCCGAGGCGAGCGGCCGCACTGTCGTCTACAACAGCCTGTCGCAGACCATGCGCCGCCCCAACGAGTGGAAAGAGCACATGGCGCGGATCGAGGAGACCGCGGCATTGGGCATCCGCGCCTATCCGATGTGCAGCCCGAACCGGGTGACCCAGGACTTCACGATGAAGAACACCCAGGTGTTCCGCGGTCTGGCGACCTGGCACCCGATCCTGCTGATGTCGAACGAGGAGAAATTGCGGCTCTACGCCGACCCCGAGATCCGCGCCAAGCTCCACGACGAGGCGGTGGTCAACAAGCCCGACAGCGCGGTCGGCATCTCGAAGACCTGGTGGAACTACATCTGGGTCAACGAGCCGGCGCTCGAAAAAAACAAGTGGATGCAGTTCAAATCGGTCGGCCAGATCGCCGAGAAACAGGGCAAGCGGGTGATCGACGCGTTTCTCGACCTAGTGGTCGAGGAAAAGCTCGAAACCCGCTTCCTGCAGGCCGAGAACAATATCGACGACGAGGCGCTGAAAAAGATCCTGACCCACCCCAACGCGGTGATCGGGCTCGGCGACGGCGGCGCGCACGTGCAGTTCCACGGCGGCTACGGCTATCTGACCAAATTGCTCGGCGAGTGGGTGCGCGAAAAGCAGGTGATGACCCTGGAGCAGGCGGTGCGCCGGCTGACGTTCGACTCGGCCTCGACCTTTGGCCTCTACGACCGCGGATTGTTGCGGCCGGGAATGGCGGCGGACATCGTGGTGTTCGACCCCGCCACGGTCAAATGCGGGCCGGAAGAGGTCGTGCACGATTTCCCGGCCGGCGGCTGGCGCATCAAGGAAACCGCCGTGGGCGTCTCGAACACGATCGTCAACGGCCAGGTATTGCTGGAAAACGGCAAGCACACCGGCGCCTTGCCCGGCAAGGTCATGCGCAACAGCCACTGGCACCAGAACCACTAGGTCGCGCCCCTCGCTGCCTTCCCTCGTAGGTGGGAGGGCAGCAAGGGAGCGTACGATCCGATCTAGCCGATCGCGGGAGGGTCATCCGGGCGTAGCCGGTCGCCAGCCCGCGAGCCAGGCATCGAGTGAGACGATCCCGGGCGGGATGCCGGGGTCCCCGTAAGCCGAATCGACCGCGAATTTGCGGCCACTCCCGGTCTCGACCAACACCGAGGCATTCGCGACATCGAGGGTCAGCGCCGTGCCGCGCTGTACCGGCGCGGCGACGCGATGCCAGCGGAGCAGACCGTCGCGCGCCAGCAGGGCGAGGTAGGTCGAGACATTGACCGTCTCGTCGACGCAATCGGTTTGGCTGGTATCACGGTAATTGATCAGCTCGCGACGCTGGGTGGTCGCGATGCCCGCATGCCGGCCGACGAGCAGCTCAAGCCGTGCGACCGCGCGACCGAGCTGTTCGCGCTCTGCCTCCGGCGCGTTAGCGGGTGGCGCGAATTCGGCGCGAATCGAGCCCCACTCGCGCTCTGACAGCGAGACCCGGCTGTGGTAGCGGCAGCCGTACCCCTGGCACACCGTGAACGCGGCGGGCGAGGCGGCGGGATCGGCGATCACGGCGAGAAATTCGCTCGCCGGGACCGCGCAGCCGGCCTGCAGTAATATCGCGCCCAGAAGCCATGACGAGCAGGCGCCGCGGCTCACGATGACCCATCCCGGGCAGCACAACGGTCCTTCATCTAGTAATGCAATGTGCCCTGGAAAAACGCGGCCCATTGGTCGTTCCATTGCGAGGTCAGGATCAGCGGGTTGCCGAACTGGTCGATTCCAGTGGCGCGAAGGTCGCCGCCGCCGAACCCGTAAAAACCGTTCAGGTTGAACTCGATACTGGTCGTCTTTCCGAGCGGTGCCCGCCAGCCAAAGCTGGCTCCAAGGATCGGAAAGACTTGGGTTTGCGACTTGCCCACCGTCGGGTTCGGATTGCCGGCGAACTGAAACAGCGTCGCGTTGACGGATTGCGAGGCGATGCCAAGACCGCCGTTCACATCCACCCGGAACCCGCCGCCGGCGAAGACGGTCGCACCGAGATGCGGGACGAATAGCGGCCGGTCCCAGCTTGAGTGGAAATTCGCCGGCGGCCGGTTCAGGACATTGACGGCGAAAAGATCGACCGGTGCATTGCCGCTCTTTTCGCCCCCAAGCGGCTGGACGATGCGAACCCCCGCGAAATATCGGGGAAAGAACAGGGCGTCGGTCGGCGCGTTGCGGAGGCCGAACGGCGAATTATACAGGCCGGGGGTCTTGGCCGGCCCGTTGACGCTCGCGGCCGGCCCGCTGGGGCCGCCGAGAGGCGCGTTGTAGAACCCGGGCGAACGGACCGGTCCGCTATAGTTCGGGCCGGGGCCGCCGAGGGGCGCGTTATAGAATCCAAACGGCGCGTTGTAGATACCCGGTCGCTCGCCGCAGGTCGGGCAGATTTCATCGCCGCATTGCGGGCAAAACTCGATGCCGACATCGAATTCCGCGGCCAACCGGGAACCGCCAAGATCGACGCTGCCCGATTGGCGCGTCCCGCCGGTATGCTGGGTCAGCGTGGTTTGACCAAGGCCGCCCCCGACGAGGCCGAAACCGGCACCGGTATAAAAACCCACGCCGCGCCTCTGGAGGTCCGGAACCGGTCCGGTCGTTCCCGGAGGGGAGGTTCCGTCGGGTACCCCTTGCGCCGAAGCATTCGGTGCAAAACCAGTCAGCACCAGCAGTGCGACGGCAAAGATCGCCGCGAGATTGGGCTTCGACATGAGCCTTCCCCCCTTAAAGTTCTTAAGGGGAGAGTAAGGGAAGGATTGTTCGCTTTCAATATAACGCGGCCACTCCCGGCAATTCGCGGCCCTCGAGCCATTCGAGAAAGGCGCCGCCCGCGGTCGAGACATAAGTCAAGTCGTCGGTAGCCCCGGCGGCGGCTAACGCGGCGACGGTGTCGCCGCCGCCAGCGACGCTCATCAACTTGCCGGCCCGGGTCAGTTCCGCGACTTTTTTGACTACCGCGAGCGTCGCGCGGTCGAACGGCGGCGTCTCGAACGCGCCGAGCGGCCCGTTCCACACCAGGGTGCGAGAGGATTCGAGCGCGGCGGTCAGGCGGCCGACGCTTTGCGGCCCGATATCGAGAATCATCGCATTGGTCGGCACCGCGTTGATACCGACCGTCCGGGTCACCACCCCAGGTTCCAGCTTTTCCGCGGTCACCGCGTCGTCGGGCAGGATCAACTCGCACCCGCTCGCCGCGGCGAGCGCGACGATGTCGCGGGCGGTGCCTGCGAGATCCCGCTCGCATAGCGAACGGCCTACCGAGCGTCCTTGGGCGAACAGAAACGTATTGGCCATCGCCCCGCCGATCGCCAGGCGGTCGACCTTGGAGATGATGAACTTCAGCAAATCGAGCTTGGTCGAGACCTTGGCGCCGCCGACCAGGGCGATGACCGGGTGCATCGGCGATTCGAACGCGGCGCCGAGCGCGTCGAGCTCGGCCTGCATGTTCTTGCCGGCGGCGCGGGGCAGTAGCCGGGCCAGCGCGGCGATCGAGGCATGCGCCCGGTGCGCCGCCGAAAACGCGTCGTCGACATAGGCATCGCCGAGCTCGGCGAGCGCCTTGGCGAAATCCGGGTCGTTGGCTTCCTCTCCCGGGTGGAAGCGCAAATTCTCCAGCAGGGCGACTTCGCCGGGCCTTAGCGCATCGACCACGCGCTTGGCCTCCGGGCCGATGCAATCGGGCGCGAAGTGGACGAGCCTGCCGCCGATCGCCCGGCTCAGCGGACCGACCAACGGGCGCAACGATTGCGATGGGTCCACCCCCTTCGGCCGGCCGAAATGCGACATCACGACAACCCGGGCGCCCTTGGCGATCAGGGCTTCGATGGTCGGCGCCAGGCGCTCGATGCGGGTCGAATCGGTGACCCGGCCGTCCTTGACCGGCACGTTGAGGTCGGCGCGCAACAGCACGCGCTTTTGCGCGACATCGAGGTCGTCGAGGGTGCGAAATCGCGGCATCGCGGCAAGGCTCCTGTGCGCGGATATGACGGCTTCGATTAAAGCCGAGCGGCGGTGCCTTGCAAAGCCACCCGCGCGCCATACCTCCTTGGCGTATGGCGACCGCGCTCGACAGACTGGTGTTCGACGCCGCGCAGGCGGCCCGGATCGGCTGGTTCTTCGGCCAGAAACTGCTGGCGCAGCGCTTGATCCGGCCGGTGGCGCTGCCCGAGCATTTACGCGGCCGCAAGATGCTCGACCGGCGCCGCCTACTCGGCGATCTGTGGCGCCTGATCGAGCAGGATTGGCGCAATATCGCCGCCGGGTATTACCGGATGCCCGAGGAGTGGCGCGCGGGGCCGCTCGCCGGATTGCGGCGCGCGGCCGATTTCTTCGCCGATCTGCGCGCGGTCGACGCCTTGCGCCACGGCGAACGCGCCGGGCGCCGCCTGCCCGATCCGTCGGAGGGAAAATACCCGCAGTATTACTTGCAGAAATTCCATTTCCAGAGCGACGGATACCTCAGCACGGAATCGGCCGAGCGCTACGACCATCAGGTCGAGGTGTTGTTCGGCGGCGGCGGCGCGGCGATGCGGCGCCAGGCATTGGTGCCGTTGCGGCGGGCCTTGCTGGAGCGGCCCGCCAGTGACCGGCCAGGCGGAAACATCGCGGCGAAACTGCTTGATATCGGCAGCGGCACCGGCATTTTCCTGCGCGAGGTCAAGCGCAACCACCCGCGCCTGGCGGTGACCGGGCTCGATCTGTCGGCGCCGTATCTGGCGGTGGCGCGGCGGTGCCTCGCCGATTGGGGCGGAGTCGAGTTGGTCGAGGGCGCGGCCGAGACGATGCCGTTCGAAGACGGCGCATTCGACATCGTCACCTGCATCTACCTGTTCCACGAATTGCCGCCGCGGGCGCGGCGCGCCGTGGCGGCCGAGATCCGGCGGGTGCTGAAGCCCGGCGGCACGCTGATCTTCGTCGATTCACTGCAGACCGGCGACCAGCCCGATTACGACGCGATGCTGGAGTGGTTTCCGGCCGCCTTTCACGAGCCCTATTACGCGAGCTATCTGCGCGCCAATCTCGACCGGGTCATCGGGCCCGGGCTGGTTCGGCAAGAGCGCATCCTGGCCTATTTCTCCAAGGTGCTGACCTATCGCCGCGACGCGGACGCGGCGCGATAGCGATCGGCATGGAGCGTGCATCGGCGGCTGCACGGGCGCGGTATAACCGAAGTCGTTATACCGAGACTAAGATTGGATACCGAGACTAAGAGTGGCGATCGCCATGCAAGCTCTGTTCATCGGCCAGGCCTATATCGACATCACCTTTCTCGCCGATTCGTTGCCGACCGGCGACGACAAGGCGGTGGCGCGCGATTACGCCGTTTCGTTCGGAGGCAACGCCGTCACCGCGGCGTTTTGCTGCGCCAAGCTCGGGCTCGCGCCTGATCTGCTCGCCCCGGTCGCCGACGATTGGCTCGGTCGCATGTTTATCGACATGGCCGCGAAATACGGAATCTCGGTGCATCACCGCAAGGTGGCGGGGTCATCATTGTCGTTCGTGATGCCGCGCGGCAGCCAGCGCGCGATCGTTCGCTGCCGCGACGATCGCTACAAGCATCCCTATCCACCGCTGCACCTAGCCGGTTGCCGCGCCTTGCACGTCGACGGACATCAGCCCGACGCGGCGATCCATTACGCCCGAACCTGCCGCGAGGCCGGCATTCTGACCTCGCTCGATGGCGGCGGGGTGCGCTCGAACACCCATGAATTGCTGGAATTCATCGATGTCGCGGTGGTCGCCGAACGGCTGTGCGAGCAGATGCGGCTCAGCCCCGGCGAGATGCTGCAATATCTGAGGTCGCGCGGCTGCGGGGTCGGCGCGGTGACGATGGGCGGGCGCGGGCTGATCTACTACCAGGGCAGCAGCGACGACCGCCTAATGCCGGCGCTCGACGTGCCGGGCGAGCGGATCATCGACACTAACGGCGCCGGCGACATCTTTCACGGCGCCTACATGTATTCCGCGCTGACCAACCCCCATGGCACCTGGGACGGGTATTTCCAGTTTGCCCGCGCGGCGTCGGCACACGCGATCCAATACCTCGGCAACGAGGCGAGCCTGCCGAGCCTGGCGGACATCAACGCGACTCACGCCCGCTTCGAGGAACGGCGCGGCGCGGCGGCGCTGATGCCGGTGGAATAATCGCCGGCACTATCACAATATGTAGATGTCTATTGGCGCCGACCCACAAGGGTGTTACCGTATGTTGTGGTCGCGATGGGGGCGGCCACATGATACGGGGCGGGGGATGGAAGCAGAAACCTGGACGGTCGAGCGCATCGACGAATTGACCAAACTTTGGGACGAAGGGGTGACGACCGCCGAAATCGGCCGCCGCATCGGCGTCACCAAGAACGCCGTGATCGGCAAGGTGCATCGCCTCGGCCTGGTGCCGCGGGTGGTGACGGTCAAGCCGGCGCCGCGGCGGTTCGTGTTCGATTTCAACGGGCCGGTATGCATGTGGCCGCTCGGTCACCCCGGCGACGAGGATTTCCACTTCTGCGGCGAGCATCCGCTGCCGGGCAAGCCCTATTGCGCCGATCACGCCGCGATCGCCTATATCCGGCCGAAGGAACAGAAGGAAAAGGCGGCGTAGCCGGGCCGAGGCATCGCCTGGGCGTTACCACGTGTGACGAGGATCACGCGCGCCGATCCTCATCACACCTTCACATCAGTCTTAGTCAATTCTGATGCTTGTCATCGGCATATTCTCTTGAGAAGTAAACTGCTGTAGCAGTAAGAGGAGGGAAGCTGAGCGTGGTTTTGGCGTTATTCTCTTAATATGAGTTACATTCCGCCGTATATCATAGAAGGCAATCCCTTTCCGCTTCAATATCGAGAAATGTGGATCATTATCGACAAAATTCGGGGGAATTCCCTGGAGCCAGCCTTTCAAATCTGCTTCATAAGCTAGAAGCCACATATGAGAGCTCAATCCAGAAGCTGTCATTGATAACATCCAAAGACTGGTATCCAAGATCCCTTCAATAAGATTATTTTCGCGCAAATCTAAAGCAAGCAGCGCACATACCGAATTCTCTAAGCTTGCTATTCGAGTCACCGATACTTGTGAAATATTTATTCTCAAAGCCTTAGCAAGAAATAGCGCCCGCGCCACTTCAGCGTGATGCCCTAAAGGGGCACTTCTGCGTACTAGGTCTTCGATAAGTTTTTGAATGCGGTCCTTATTTAAGGAATAACCATTGTGATTATAACTTGTTAAAATTTGAACCACGGTCGGAATAACGGTCATATTTGCTCTAGCTGCCTTCAGTAGAAAATTTTCATATATTTTCCAGTTTTGCTCTGAGACACGTATACTACGTGTTCTTTTAACAGAAAAATTCAATACGTTGTGATTCGGATAATCTATAGCATACTGAAAGGATTTTGCAAAGAAATGCTCTAGGGAGCGTGCCTGGGCTCGCACACCGGTCCCGACGCGGTATTCTCGTAGTTCTGTTGGCCATACTCCATCAATAACCGACGAGGCATGCAATGTTCTTGTCTTCTCCGCATTTAGTTCAAGCTCAAATGTTCGGCAGCCCATGGCCAGTGTTGCGATGGCATCCTCAGCCTCACTAGCGGTATCAAAGCCTATGTACCAATCATCTACGTTCCGGAAGGCCCGTGTCGTGTCCAAACTAAGCGCGCTCTGTACATATTCATCCACGGCTACGGCCACAATTTCCGAGAGGATTCGGGACGTATCTGGACCAACTGGTATCCCTAACGTCTGATTCTCCTGACCTTTCCGTACTGCTGTATCAAGAAGAGCTCCTAGGCTTGTACGATATTGGGGTGTATTCAGATTCTGTTTGCACCAAGTCTTGGTGTGCAAGGCCCATGGAATCACGTGAGTATAGAGAGTACCGTAAAATCGTGATATATCTGATGCTAACGCATGATCGAATAATGCAGATATTTCAATCTGTCTCATTGATACCAGGGCAAAATCTGGTTGCGGCACCGCTCTATCCTGATCCATTTCGATCTCTGGAACCGCGAGCGTATATTTACTGGTCCGAAGGTGGCTGCGAATGGTGATCCAGTTATCTGCTATGAGTTTCGCTAAGTGAAACTGCGCAACGGGATTCACGATCGCCAAATGCCTGCGGACTTGGCGCACCCGCGGGACACTGTAGAGTTCAGCCGCAGAATGTGGATAGTTGACGTGGAGGGCATCCCATAACTGGGAAACAGAAGCACGAAATTTTGCGAGCACGGAGGTGTTGAAGGGGGGCGGCAATTCTTCAGGGAAATAGCCTTTCTCAAGCAAAATCTTGAGACGGTCAGATTTATTCATCTGAAGCCGCCCGGCGGGAGTGTTTCATACCGGATATAAATCCTTACCGCGTCAGCGCGCGCATCGCGCGGTCGATGCCGTCGAGGGTCAGCGGGAACATGCGGTCCTCCATCAACCGGCGGATCATGCCGATGCTGGTGGTGCCGTCCCAGTATTTCTCGGGCACCGGGTTGAGCCAGATCGCCTTCGGGTAGGAATCGAGCAGCCGGCGCATCCAGGCTTCGCCGGATTCGTCGTTCCAGCGCTCGACGCTGCCGCCCTCCTTTTCGATCTCGTAGGGGCTCATGCTGGCGTCGCCGACCAATACGATCCTGTGTCCCGGATCGTAGGTGCGCAGGATGTCCAGGGTCGAGACCTGCTCGACGTGGCGCCGGCGAGAATCCTTCCACACCGTGTCGTAGAGGCAGTTGTGGAAATAGAAATGCACCAGGTGCTTGAACTCGCCGCGCGCCGCCGAAAACAACTCCTCGCAGATTCGGACGTGATCCTCCATCGACCCGCCGACATCGAGAAACAGCAATAATTTCACCGCGTTGTGCCGCTCCGGCACCATGTGCAGGTCGAGCCACCCGGCGTTGTGCGCGGTGGCGCGGATCGTGTGCGGCAGGTCGAGCTCGAGATCGGCGCCCTCGCGCGCGAATTGGCGCAGGCGGCGCAACGCCAGCTTGATGTTGCGGGTGCCGAGCTCGACCGTGTCGTCGAGATTGCGGAACTCGCGCTTGTCCCACACCTTGACCGCGCTGCGGTTGCGGCCTTCCTTCTGGCCGATGCGGATGCCTTCGGGGTTGTAGCCCTCCGCGCCGAACGGCGAGGTGCCGGCGGTGCCAATCCATTTGCCGCCGCCCTGATGCCTTTCCTTCTGCTCGGTCAGGCGCTGGCGCAATGTCTCCATCAATTTTTCCCAGCCGCCCAACGCCTCGATCTGTTTTTTCTCCTCGTCGGTCAGAAACCGCTCGGCGAGTTTCCTGAGCCATTCCTCCGGGAGTTCGGTCTTGGGGTCGCTCGGGGTCTCGATGCCCTTGAAGCAATGCCCGAACACCTTGTCGAAGCGGTCAAGATGGCGCTCGTCTTTGACCAGGGTGGTGCGCGACAGATAGTAGAAATCATCGATGTCGAATGCGGCGACGTGCTTCTGCATGCCTTCGATCAGGGTCAGGTACTCGCGCAACGAGGTCAGCACCTTGGCCGCGCGCAGTTCGAGGAAGAACGAGATGAACATCGGTCAAGGGCCTGTCATTCCGGGATGCCCCAACGGGGCGGACCCGGAACCCAGGAACACGGACGATCGGCGATATGGCATCGGCGCTCCGGTGTCGCCCGCGTGGCCGGTGTTCAGGGGTTCCGGGTTCGCGGCCCCGCCGCGCCCCGGAATGACGGGGAGGAGAATCATCCCCGCTCGCCGCGGCGGTGCAGGAAGGCGAGGCGCTCGAACAGGTGCACGTCCTGCTCGTTCTTCAACAGGGCGCCGTGTAGGGGCGGGATCAGCTTGGCGGGGTCGCGGGTGCGCAACACCTCGGGGGTGACGTCCTCGACCAATAGCAATTTGAGCCAGTCGAGCAGTTCCGAGGTCGACGGTTTTTTCTTCAACCCCGGCACCTGGCGGATGTCGTAAAAGATCGTCAATGCCTCGTGCACCAGATCGTGTTTCAGCCCGGGGAAATGCACGTCGATGATCCGCTCCATCGTGTCGCGCTCGGGAAAGCGGATGTAGTGGAAGAAGCAGCGGCGCAGGAACGCGTCGGGCAGTTCCTTTTCGTTGTTCGAGGTGATGATGACGATCGGCCGCTGGCGCGCCGCGACGGTTTTGTTTAGCTCGTAGACGAAGAATTCCATGCGGTCGAGTTCGAGCAGCAGATCGTTCGGGAACTCGATATCGGCCTTGTCGATCTCGTCGATTAGCAATACCGGCGCCGTGTCGGCCTCGAAGGCGTCCCATAATTTGCCCGGCTTGATGTAGTTGGCGATGTCGCGCACCCGCTCGTCGCCGAGCTGGCCGTCGCGCAGGCGCGACACCGCGTCGTATTCATAAAGGCCCTGCAACGCCTTGGTGGTCGATTTGATATGCCAGGTGATCAATTCCTTGCCGATCGCGGCGGCGATCTCGTGGGCGAGGATGGTCTTGCCGGTGCCAGGCTCGCCCTTGACCAATAGCGGCCGCTCAAGCGCGATCGCGGCGTTGACGGCGACTTGCAAATCCTGGGTCGCCACATAGGTGTCGGTACCCTCGAAACGTAGCATGAAGGTCATATCCGCTGTCGTGAGAGGAATGACATAACAAGAGCCACGCGACGACGCCAGCGCGGCGCTCAATCCGCCGGCGCAAACCAGAGCGGGCAGTTGTAGTCGATCGTGATCTCGTCGCCCGGCATGATCGGCGCCAGCGCGATCAGATCGAGCGTGTCGGCGGCGAGATTGCGCCGCACCCGGGCGCGCGGCCGGCGCGAGTGATTGCACAGGCTGACCAAGCCCAGCGCCACAGCTGCCCCGTCGTCGGTATCCGGGCTGGGCCAGACGAAATAGTAATCGTGCAAGACTGTGCGATCGAGGAGCGCGCGCTCCGCCGCGGTCAGAACCACGACCGGGGCCGCCTCGATCAAGGTCCCGGCGGCGATCGGCGCACGCGCGTAAATGCCGCGACCCTTACCCGGATCGTCGCGGATCTCCAGCCGATTATCGGAGAGCGGCCGTTCCCGTGCGCGCGCCGACGCGACCACGCGGGCGTCGTCGGCCGAGCGCCGCGGTCAGGCGTGCTCGCGCTTGGGTTCGACGGTCGCGGTCGTCGAGTGAGCGCCAGCCGCAGCCGTGGGGGAGGGCGTGGCGACGCCACCCGGCGGAATGACCTGGGCCTGCGGCGTCGTCGCCGCGGGTTCTTCTTCCTCTTTCATGCCGGATTTGAACGCCTTGATGCCCTTGGCGAAATCGCCCATCACACTGGTCAGCTTGCCGCGGCCGCCGAACAATAACAGGCCGACGCCAAGAACGACGAGCCAGTGCCAGATGCTCATGGAACCCATGTTAACGACCCCGGAAGCTGTCGAACCATCATTTTAGCAGAATCGGTGCCGCAATGCCCACCGAATCGCCGCCGATCGATGTATCCCCTTGGCGGGATCGGCGGAAACTCATCCAACAAAGGCCAAGCCGTGCTACCTAGCACACGAATTCGTGCCGATCGCGCGAAAATCAAGCCCGCCACCATTGGGAACCCTCGCGATGACCTATGTACCTCCGCCCGAACCCGCCATCTGGGAGCGGGCCGCCCCGGCGACCGTCGGTCTCGATCCCGAACCGATCGCGGCGGCGGCGCGGTACGCCGCCGAGCACGAGACCGGTTGGAGCCGCGATCTCGCCCATATGATCGCAACCGATTTCGCCGAGGAGCCGCCGTGGAACGAGGCGCTCGGCCCGGTGCGGCCGCGCGGCGGCCCGAACGGGCTGATCACGCGCGGCGGCCAGATCGTCGCCGAGTGGGGCGATACCGCCCAGATCGACCTGACCTTCAGCGTCGCCAAGAGCTATCTGTCGATCCTGGCTGGGTTGGCGTGGGATCGCGGCATGATCCCCGACCTCGACGGACCGGTGCGCCGCACAATCGACGACGGCGGGTTCGACCCACCGCACAACGACAAGATCACCTGGCGCCACTTGCTGCAGCAGACCTCGGAATGGGAGGGGACGCTGTGGGACAAACCCGACTTGATCGACCGCCACCGCACCGTCGGCGGGGCGCGCAGCGAGGGCCGCAAGGGTACGCACCGCGACCTCAGGGAGCCGGGCGGGTTCTGGGAATACAACGATGTCCGGGTCAACCGGCTGAGCCTGTCGCTGATGCGACTGTGGCGGCGGCCGTTGCCCGAGGTGTTCCGCGAACTGGTCATGGGGCCGATCGGCGCCTCGACCGATTGGGAATGGCACGGCTACCGCAATTCCTATGTCGAGATCGACGGCCGCCGCATGCAATCGGTCTCCGGCGGCTCCCATTGGGGCGGCGGCATCTTCATCCACGCGCGCGACCAGGCACGGGTCGGCCTGTTGATGTTGCGCGGCGGCATCTGGGGCACGCAGCGCATCCTGTCGCGGGACTGGATCGAGCGGATGCGGGAACCGTGCCCGCTATTCGCCAATTATGGCCTGTTGTGGTGGCTCAACACCGGCCGGGCACTGTACCCGAACGCCTCGGAGGCGAGCTATTATGCCCGCGGCGCCGGCGGCAACATCACCTGGATCGATCCCGACAACGATATCATCGCGGTCATGCGGTGGCTCGATTCCGCCGCGGGGGACCCGTTCATGCGGCTGGTCGCCCAGGCCGTCAAAGGGTGAGCGGTGTCGATCGGGCGGGTTTGCCGGGATGACCGCGAAACCCGTTGCGAGAGGCGCGAATTACCGCTAACCCGTCATCATTCGATCTCTTAGAGAGGGCGCCGGATTCGGCATGGTGACGAACCTCGTGCAGGGCGCGCTGTTCACCGTGATGGTGGTCCGCGCCGGCATGCTGCGCGATCCGTCATTCGAGCACGAGCTGGCCCGGCAGATCGAGCGCAGCCCACGGTTTTTTCGCAACGCCCCGGTCGTGCTCGACCTCAAGGGGCAGGGAGAGTTCGCGCGGGCCGAGGAATTCGCGGCCGCGCGCCAGTTACTGCGGCAATACACGCTGTCGCTGGTCGGGGTGCAGAACGGGTCGCCGGCGCAGATCGATGCCGCTTCGGCGGCCGAATTGGCCAGCTTTGCCCCGACCGCCGCCCAGCCGAGCCGCGCGCCGCCCGAGGCCGCCGCTCCGGCGGCGCAGCCGGCGCGGCTGGTGACCCAGCCGGTCCGCTCGGGCACCCAGATCTACGCCCGCGGCACCGATCTGATCGTCACCGCCGCGGTCAGCCCGGGCGCGGAACTAATCGCCGACGGCAACATCCATGTCTACGGCGCGTTGCGCGGGCGGGCCCTGGCCGGCGCCAGCGGCGATGTCGGCGCGCGAATCTTTTGCAGCCGGCTCGAGGCCGAGCTGGTCAGCATCGCCGGGCGCTATCTCGTCAGCGACCAATTGCCGGCCGAGGAAAGGGGCTTTCCGGTGCAGATCGCGCTGGTCGATGACCGGTTGACCATAACGAGGAATTGACGCTCATCATTGGCCGCGTAGCCTCGGTTGTTCGCCACAGGAAACAGCCGCGCCCGGCATCAGCCGCGCGGGGCGATGGGAGGTCCGGTTGGCAAAGGTAGTCGTCGTCACATCGGGCAAGGGCGGGGTCGGCAAGACCACTACCTCGGCCGCGTTTGCCGCCGGGCTGGCGTTGCGGGGCCACAAGACCGTCGTCATCGATTTCGACGTGGGATTGCGCAACCTCGACCTGATCATGGGCTGCGAGCGCCGGGTGGTGTTCGATTTCATCAACGTCATCAACGGCGACGCTAACCTCAACCAGGCCCTGATTAAGGACAAGCGCAACGACAATCTGTTCATCTTTCCGACCTCGCAGACGCGCGACAAGGACGCGCTGAAGCGCGACGGCGTCGAGCGCGTGCTCGAGGAATTGAAAAAGACCTTCGATTATATCATTTGCGACAGCCCGGCCGGGATCGAGCACGGCGCGATCACCGCGCTCTATTTCGCCGACAGCGCGATCATCGTGACCAACCCGGAAGTCTCGTCGGTGCGCGACAGCGACCGGATCATCGGCATATTGTCGTCGCGCTCGCGCCGGGCCGAGCGCAACGAGCCGCCAGTCGACATCCACCTGCTGCTGACCCGCTACGACGCCGATCGGGTCGCGAAGGGCGAGATGCTCGCTATCGACGACGTCAAGGAGATCCTGTCGATCCCGATCCTCGGCGTCATTCCCGAAAGTGAATCGGTGTTGCGCGCCTCGAACACCGGCACGCCGGTGGTTTTCGACACCGAGAGCCCGGCCGGGCGCGCCTATACCGACGCGGTCGCCCGCTTTCTCGGCGAGCAGCGCGAAATGCGTTTCGTCACGCCCGAGCGGCGCGGCTTTTTCCGGCTACTTTTCGGCAGAGCGTAATGAGCCTGTTCAGCTATCTGTTCGCGCCGCGCCCGAAAAGCGCGTCGATCGCCAAGGAACGGCTGAAGATCGTGCTCGCGCACGAACGGGCGGGCCGCGACGCGCCCGATTTCCTGCCGCGGCTGCAAAAGGAATTGCTCGCCGTGGTTGCTCGCTATGTCCAGATCGACGAGGACATGATCCGGGTCAATCTCGGCAAATCGGGCGAGACCTCGCTGCTCGAGATCAACATCGAGATCACCGGCGCCAAGCCCAAGGATCGCCCGGTTCTGGCGGGCTGACAGGTCGCCCTATCGCCCGTATCAACCGCCTTGGCCGGGCGTGCCCCGGCCACCCACGAATTTTTTGAAGCGATGCACGGATCCCCGGAACAGGTCGGGGGAAGGGGTATTACCGCCTGGCGCTACGCCGCATCGACCATGACCAGTTCGGTGTCCTCGATCGCGGCGAGGCGGAGGACCGACTCGTCGCGTATCGCGGCGCCGTCGCGCGCGCCGACCGCGACATCGTTGAGCATGACCTTGCCCGACACCGGCACCAGATAGGCGTGACGCCCCGGACGCAGCGGGTAGTCGATTCGGTCGCCGGCCTTCAGGGTCGCGCCCAGCACGCGCGCGTCGGCGCGGATCGGCAGCGCGTCGCCGTCGCCCACCTGACCGCTGGCCAATACGACCAACCTGCCGGCGCGGTCGGATTTCGGAAACGGCCGCGTGCCCCAACCCGGTTCGCCGCCGCGGCTGGTCGGGATCACCCAGATCTGGAACAGGCTGGTCGGCTCGTTTTCCTGGTTGTATTCGGCGTGGCGGATGCCGCTGCCGGCCGACATCACCTGCACGTCGCCGGCCGCGGTCTTGCCCTTGTTGCCGAGGCTGTCCTCGTGCGAGACCGCGCCGCGCCGGACATAGGTGATGATCTCCATGTCGGCATGCGCGTGCGGCGGGAACCCCTGGCCGGGCGCGATCTCGTCGTCGTTCCACACGCGCAGCGCGCCCCAGCCCATCCGCGTGGGATCGCGGTATTGCGCGAACGAAAAGTGGTAATGCGTGTCGAGCCAGTCGAGATGCTCGTGGCCGAGCGTCGCGAAGGGTCTGAGTTCGATCATGTCGCCTCCAACATCTCCGCGCATTCCGCCTGCATCAACGGGTCGGGATCGTGGCGGATGCGGTGCCAGATGTCGGCGCTCGGGGCCAGTTGGGCATAGGCCCAGGCGGCGGTCGAGCGCACCAGTCCCGACGCATCGCCGAGGCAGAGTTCCGCCGCTTCCAGCAGGTCGGGGTCGCCCGGCCGACCGTTGCCGATCGCGATCAGCACGTTGCGCAGGAACCGGTCGCGGCCGATGCGCTTGACCGAGGTCCCGGCGAACATCCCGCGAAAGCCGGCATCGTCGAGGCGGGCGAGTTCGGCGAGACGCGGCGCGGTCAGGGCCGCGCGCGGCAGGAAATCGGGCTCGGCGGTGGCGCGCGCGTATTTGTTCCACGGGCACACCGCGAGGCAGTCGTCGCAGCCGAAGACGCGGTTGCCGATCGCCGCCCGCAATTCGCGTGGGATCGGCCCTTTATGCTCGATCGTCAGGTACGAGATGCAACGGCGGGCGTCGAGCTTGTAGGGCGCCGGGAACGCGTCGGTCGGGCAGGCATCGAGGCAGGCCCGGCAGGTGCCGCAATGATCGATCTCGGCCGCGTCCGGCTGCAACGCGACACTCAGATAGATCTCGCCGAGAAACAGCCACGACCCGTAATCGCGCGACACCAGGTTGGTGTGCTTACCCTGCCAGCCGATCCCGGCCTGCTGGGCCAGCGGCTTTTCCATGACCGGGGCGGTGTCGACAAAGACCTTGAGCTCGCCGGGCCAGCGCTCCGCGATCCAGCGGGCGAGGCGCTTGAGGCGGCGCTTGACCGTATCGTGGTAGTCACGGCCGCGGGCATAGATCGAGACGATACCCACCTCTGGCCCCGGTACATCCGCGTCGTCGTCCGCCGCGTAGTTGAGGCCGAGCACGATCACGGTACGGGCGTCGGACCATAGGGTTCGCGGATCGCCGCGCCGATCCGCCTTCCCCGCGAGCCAATCCATCTCGCCGTGATAGCCACGGGCCAGGAACTCGGCGAGCCCGGCGCGCGCCGCGTCGGCCAGTCGCGCCTCGGCAAACCCGACCGCGTCGAAACCGAACGCCAGGGCCTGGGCGCGGATCGCCTCGCGGATCGCCGTCGACATCACTTCAACCGCGGCCCCGATAGGGGGCGACGCCGGGATCGGGGAGGTACAGTCCGGCGGGTGGTTCGCCGGTCTGGTAGAACACGTCGATCGGGATGCCGCCGCGCGGATACCAATAGCCGCCGATGCGCAGCCAGCGCGGCGCCGCCGCCGCGACCAGCCGGCGCGCGATCGTCAGGGTGCAGTCCTCGTGGAAGGCGCCGTGATTGCGGAACGCGCCGAGATACAATTTCAGCGACTTGCTCTCGACGAGCGCCGAATCGGGCACGTAGTCGATCACCAGATGGGCGAAATCGGGCTGGCCGGTGATCGGGCACAGGCAGGTAAATTCGGGGCAGGTGAAGCGCGCGACATAGATCAGCCCCGGCTGCGGGTTCGGCACCGTCTCGATCGCCGCCTCCGCCGGCGAGGCCGGAAGAGGGGAGGGGTGGCCGAGCAGGGTCAGCCGGGGCATCTCCGGCTTATCGGTCATGGCGTCGACTCCGCCGCGTCGGGGGCCGAAAAATCGGCCAAGGTGCCGGCCGCGATCGCATCGCGCATCGCCATCATCAGATCGGCGTAATAGGTCAGGTTGTGCGCGGTCAGCAGCATGCTCGCGAGTATCTCGCCGCTCTTGGCCAGATGATGCAGATAGGCGCGGCTGAAGCCGGTGCAAGCCGGGCACCGGCAATCCGGGTCGAGCGGCGTCGAATCCTCGGCGTGGCGGGCATTGCGCAGATTGAGCGTGCCTTGCCGGGTAAACGCCTGCGCGGTGCGCCCGGAGCGGGTCGGCAACACGCAATCGAACATGTCGACCCCGCGCTTGACCGCGCCGACCAGATCCGAAGGCTTGCCGACCCCCATCAGATAGCGCGGGCGATCCGCGGGCAAGGCCGGCACGGTCGCGTCGAGTACGGCGAAAGTAGTGGCCTGGCCCTCGCCGATCGCCAGCCCGCCGATCGCGTAGCCGTCGAACCCGATCGCGGTCAGCGCCGTCGCCGAATGCCGGCGCAGATCGGGGTGAACGCCGCCCTGGACGATGCCGAAGATCGCGTGGCCGGGGCGCGGCACGAATGTGCGGCGCGACCGCTCGGCCCAGCGCATCGACAATGCCATCGACGCCTCGACCGCCGCGCGTTCGGCCGGGAACGGGGTGCACTCGTCGAACGCCATGGTCACGTCGGCGCCGAGCAGATGCTGAATCTCGACTGAGCGCTCGGGGGTCAACAGATGCTTGCCGCCGTCGAGATGCGAGCGAAAGGCGACCCCCTCCTCGCCGATCGTCCGCAATTTCGCCAGCGACATGACCTGGAACCCGCCGGAATCAGTCAGGATCGCGTGCTGCCAGTTCATGAAGCGATGCAACCCGCCGAGCGCGGCGATGCGCTCGGCTCCCGGCCGCAGCATCAGGTGATAGGTGTTGGCGAGGACGATCCGGGCGCCGGTGGCGGCGACGCCCTCGGGGGTCATCGCCTTGACCGTCGCCGCGGTGCCGACCGGCATGAACGCGGGCGTCTCGATCGTGCCGTGCGCGGTGGTCAGACGGCCCAGTCTGGCGCCGCCGTCGCGCGCGAGAATGTCGAAGCCGAACTCGATCACCTCGGCGCCTCGATCAGGCAGGCGTCGCCATAGGAGAAAAACCGGTATTGCCGCGCGACGGCATGGGCATAGGCGATTTTGATCCGGTCGAGACCGGCGAGCGAAGCGGCCAGCATCAACAGGGTCGAACGCGGCAAGTGGAAATTGGTCAACAGCCGGTCGATCGCGCGAAAGCGATAGCCCGGCAGGATGAACAGGCTGGTCTCGCCGGCGAACGGGGCGATTCCGCCGGCTTCGGTGGTGGCGCTTTCGAGCAGGCGCAGGCTGGTCGTGCCGACCGCGACGACGTGCCCGCCGCGACGACGCGCCGCGTTGAGCCGCGCCGCGACTTCCGCCGTCACCATCCCCCATTCGCCGTGCATGCGATGCTCGCGCGGATCGTCGACCTTGACCGGCAGAAACGTGCCGGGTCCGACATGCAGGGTCACCGTCGCCCACTCCACGCCGCGCCCGGTCAGCGCCGCCAGCAATGCCGGGGTGAAATGCAATCCCGCGGTCGGCGCCGCCACCGCGCCCTCTTCGCGGGCGAACATCGTCTGGTACTCGCGACGGTCGCGCGGGTCGCCGCCGCGGGCGCGCTTGATGTAGGGTGGCAACGGCATCGCGCCGTGACGATCGAGCGCGGCCCGAAACTTCGTGGGATCGAGATCGAAACGCAGGGTCACGTCGCCTTCCGGATGCTTGGCGATCACCTCGGCGGCGAAATCCTCGGCGAAGGTCACCCGGTCGCCCGGCCGCAGTCGGCGCGCGGCCTTGGCGAAGGCGCGCCAACATCCGGCGCCGAGATCGCGGTGGAGGGTGATTTCGACCGTGGCGTCGCCGCGCCGCCCGACCAGGCGGGCCGGGATGACCTTGGTGTCGTTGAACACCAATATGTCGCCCGGCCGCAACAACGCCGGCAGATCGGCGATGTGCCGGTCGGCGATCACGCCGGCGGCCGGCACCACCAGCAGGCGCGCGGCCTCGCGCGGCTCGACCGGACGCGCGGCGATCAACTCGCGCGGCAGGGCGAAGTCGAAATCGGCGAGGCGCATCGGCCGCGAGCGCTGACTGACCCGGCTATTTTTCCAGCAATTTGGCGCCGCGCGGGGTCGGCACCTCGAACACGTTGAGCGTCACCGACACGAACGAGTAGTAGCCGATCAACCCGGCCAGATCGACCACGCCCTTGTCGCCAAAGCGGTCGACGACCCGCTGGTAGGTGACGTCATCGACGCGGTGGTCGCGAAAGTAGGAATGGGCGAAATCATAGACGATCTGGTCGTCGGGGTCGGTAAAATTGGGCGGGCGCCGCTCGCCGATCGCGTCGATCTGGTCCTGCGTCAGCCCAGCCTGCAGGCCGAGCCGCACGTGTGCCGCCCATTCGAATTGCGCGGTCCAGTAACGCCCGGTCACCAGGATCGCGATCTCGGTCTGCTTGGGGGTAAACGGCGTGCCGAACCGCGCATGCGCGCCGAGCCGGTGCGCGTAGTCCGCGAGGCCGGGGCTGCGCAGCCATACATGCACCGGCGGCGGCACCGAGCCGCGCGGCCCCGCCTTGCAATCGTTCCATATGCGGCGCTGCGTCTCGTCGAGCTGGCTTTCCTCGAACTGCCGATAGCGGGGCATCGCCTGTTCTCCGTGGTTGCGTCGGACCGGTGTTGGCATCGGACGGGCCGGATCATACTGTCCGCGTCCGGCCCGCCAAGGCCGAACTCAGAGCGGGGAGAATGGGATGCAGCGACGCAGGCTCGGCGATCTCGAAGTTTCGGCGGTCGGGCTCGGCTGCGCGACCATGACGCCCTTCTACGACGAACCCGACCCCGCCGCCGCGATCGCGACCCTGCACCGGGCGCGCGAGCTCGGCGTCGATTTCCTCGACAGCTCGGACGCGTACGGCGCCGGGCGCAACGAGGAACTGATCGCCCGCGCGGTCAAGGGACACCGGCACGAGTACGTGATCGCCAGCAAATTCGGCAATATCCGGACCCCGGAGGGGGCGCCGAGTTCGGACGGGCGTCCGGACTATCTGCGGGCATGCTGCGAGCGCAGCCTGAATCGGCTCGAGACCGACGTGATCGACCTCTACTACATCCACCGGGTCGACCCGGCCGTGCCGATCGAGGACTCGGTCGGCGCGATGAGCGAGTTGGTGCGGCAGGGCAAGGTGCGCCATCTCGGCATCTGCGAGGCGGGCGCCGAGACGATCCGGCGCGCCCACGCGGTGCACAGGCTGAGCGCGGTGCAGATCGAGTATTCGCTGTGGTCGCGCGATGTCGAGGCCGAGATCTTGCCGTTGTGCGAGGCGCTGGGGATCGGGTTTGTCGCCTATAGCCCGCTGGAGCGCGGCATATTGACCGGGAACGTGACCGGGCTCGACGCGATGCGCGCCGGCGACGCGCGCCGCAACATGCCGCGGTTCCAGCCGGAAAACCTTGGCCACAACCTCGCCTTGGTCGATGAATTGAAGGCGCATGCCGCGGCCGAGCGCTGCACCCCGGCGCAATTGGCGCTGGCCTGGGTATTGTCGCGCAAGCCCTTTATCGTGCCGATCCCAGGCACCAGCCACCGGCACCGCCTGGAGGAAAACGCCGCCGCCGCCGAACTGCGCATCTCGGCCGACACCGAGGACGTGCTCGAACGCATTTTCGCGCCGGGCGCCGCGGTCGGGCTGCGCTATCCCGCCAACCATCTCGCCCGGCTGGGGATCTAAACGGCGTCATTGCGACGAGCGAAGCGACGCGGCAATCTCGACGGAGATTTCGGTCGGATCGAGATTGCGTCTCCGCGCTCGCGATGACGGGACAGGCAAACGGGAGAGCACCATGGAATTTGGCATGTTTCATGAATTTCCGTCATTGCCCGGGCGGAGCGAGACGGTGGCTTTCGACGAGGCGATGGAGCAGGTCGACGCCGCCGAGCGCTGGGGGCTCGACGTGATGTGGCTCGCCGAGATCCATTTCGCGCCCGAGCGCACTCACCTGTCGGCGCCGCTCGCCATCGCCAGCGCGATCGCCGCGCGCACCAGCCAGATGAAGATCGGCATCGCGGTGCAGGTATTGCCGCTATGCCATCCGCTGCGGCTGGCCGAGGAGGCCGCCACGGTCGACCAGATCAGCAAGGGACGGCTGATCTTCGGGGTCGGGCGCAGCGGCGTCGTCGGCACTTACGACGCCTACCAGGTGCCGTACGGCGAAAGCCGCGAGCGCTTTACCGAGACGCTCGACATCGTCGAGGCTGCCTGGAGCAAGCCGCGGTTTTCCTACACGGGCCAGTTCCACAATTTCGACAACGTCGCCTGCGTGCCGCACCCGTATCTGGGCAAGATGCCGCCGATCCGCATCGCCGCCAGCACGCCCGACACGTTTCCGGCGATCGGCGGGCTCGGCTACCCGGTGTTCGCCAGCGTGCGCCATACCACCTGGAGCGATCTCAAACCGCAGGTGGAGAGCTACCAGGAGGGCTGGAAGGGGGCCGGGCGCAGAGGCGAGGGCCAGGTCTTCATCTCGGCGCCGATCTATATCGCCGAAACCGAGGAAGAGGCGCGGGAGGAAGCGCGCGAGAGCGTCGAGCACTTCTATCGGCTACAATACGAGTTGATCGCCGACTCGGCACGCCGCTCGGGCCGCGAGCAGTTCATCCGCCGCGCCGAATATCTGCGCAATCTGACCTATGACGACGTGTTGCGCGACAACGTCATCGTCGGAACACCGGAATCGGTGGCCGCGCGCCTGCGACAATTGCAGGACGATATCGGGTTTGACGGCATCCTCGCCGAACTCAATTGCGGCGGCCTGATCCCGCACGACCGGGTGATGAACGCACTGCGGCTACTGTGCCAGGACGTGAAGCGCCGGTTTCGGTAGGACGACGAACGCCTCTCGGCGCATGGGGACCAAAAGAGCAGGGCTACGGCTTCAGCAACACCTTGCCGATGACCTCGCCGGCTTCGAGCATGGCCTGGGCGCGGCCGGCCTCGGCCAGCGGCAATATGTCGTGGATCAATGGCTTGATCCGGCCGGCGGCGAGGTGGTCGATCAGGATGTTAGTCGCCGCCGCGCGGATATCGGGCCGGTCGTCGAAGCTGTGGATCGTGAAAAAGCGCACCGCCGGGCTGACCGCGCCATGCTCGCGCATCGCCGCGAGGAAGCTCGGATCGGGCGGGCCGTCGAGCCTGCCGTACGACACCACGAGGCCGAGCGCGCCGAGCAAGGCGAAATTGCGCCCGAACCCGGGGCCGCCGATCGGGTCGAGGATCAGATCGACGCCGCGGCCCTGGGTCGCCTCGCGCACGCGGGCCGGTACGTCCTCGGTGCGATAGTTGATCGCGTAATGGGCGCCGACCCCGAGCACCGCGCGCCGCTTCGCGTCGGACCCCGCCACCCCGATCACCCGCATGCCGTCCGCGACCGCGAGCTGCACCGCCGCGCTGCCGACCCCGCCGGCGGCGGTGTGGACCAGCACGGTCTTGGCCTCGACCCCGCGCGCGGCGCTGTGCAAGACGTGATAGGCGACCTGGTAGTTCGACAGGCATGACGCCGCTTCGAGATCGCAATGAATCGGCAGCGGATGCGCCGCGATCACCGGCACGGCGATGTATTCGGCGTAGCACCCGGCCCGCACCGGCAGATCGCGCGCGCTGACGAACACCTTCTGGCCGATCTCGCGGTCGGTGACCTTATCGCCGCGCTCGACGATGGTGCCGCTCATCTCGATGCCGGGGATAGCCGGCAGCGGCGGCATCCAGCCATAGGTGCCCCGGCGCACCAGCACCTCGGGCATGCACACGCCGATCGTGTCGGCCTTGACCAGGACCTCGTCGTCCCTGGGGCGCGGGGTCGGCACGTCGCTGTATTCGAGCACCGATGGGTCGCCGGTGCGACGCAGCAGAATGGCTTTCATGGCAACTCCCGATCGATTGGCCGCGGCTGATCGCCTTTGTCTGTCATTGCGAGCCCACGGGCATTGCGAGCCCGCGGGTCCGGCCATTGGCCAGATCGAGGATAAACTCCGCGAAGCAATCTCGTGCCGACCAGACTTCCGACCATCGAGATTGCTTCGTCGCGGCGCTCCTCGCAATGGTGGCGATTTGCCGTATGAGGCCCAGCACATTTACGGCATGCAAGGGCGGCGGGTTGGGTTAGGATCGCCCAAACAAACGCGGGGGAGGACACGAGCAATGCCGAGATCGCCCAAAACCAAGACGCTGCTGCCGCTAGTCGGCGCCGCGCTGCTGCTGATAGCCGCCGTCGCGCCGACGCGCGCCCAGGAACCGATCAAGATCGGCTTTGGCATGGGCCTGACCGGCGGTCTCGCCGCCAGCGGCAAGGCGGCATTGCTGGCGATGAAGATCTGGGAAGAGGAAACCAACGCCAAGGGCGGGCTGCTCGGCCGGCAGGTCAAGCTGATCTACTACGACGATCAGAGCAACCCGGCGACGGTACCGGGCATCTTCACCAAGCTGCTCGACGTCGACAAGGTCGACCTCGTCGTCGGCGATTACGGCACCAACCTGCTAGCGCCGGCGATGCCGGTGGTGATGGCGCACAAGATGACGTTCTTCGGGTTGTTCGGGCTCGACGTCAACCACGAGTTTAAATACCCGAAATACTTCTCGATGGTGCCGACCGGCGGTCCGAACCCGGCGGCCAGCTTCTCGAAGGGGTTCTTCGAGGTGGCCGCGATGCAGAGCCCGAAACCCAAGACGCTCGCGATCGTCGCGGCCGACGCCGAATTCGCGCGCAACGCCGCCGACGGAGCCCGCGCCAACGCCAAGCAAGCCGGGTTCCAGATCGTCTACGACAAGACCTATCCGCCGACCACCACCGATTACAGCCCGATCGTGCGGGCGATCAACGCGACCGACGCCGAGCTGTTCTTCAGCGCCTCCTACCCGCCCGACGCGGTCGGCATGGTGCGGGCGGCCAGCGAGGTCGGGATCAAGGCCAAGCAGTTCGGCGGCGGCCTCGTCGGCCTACAATATGCCGCGATCAAGACCCAGCTCGGGCCGCAGCTTAACGGCATCGTCAATTTCGACTTCTGGGAACCGGCGAAGACCTTGCAGTTTCCCGGCGTGCTCGAATTCCTGAAAAAATACCAGGCGCGCGCCGCCGGCGAGGGGGTCGACCCGCTCGGCTATTACCTGCCGCCGTTCGCCTACGCCAATTTGCAGGTGGTGGCCGCCGCCGTCGAGGGTAGCAAGGGCCTCGACCAGGACAAGATCGCCGAGTGGGTGCGCGCCAACACGATCAAGACGATCGTCGGCGACATCAAGCACGGCCCGAACGGCGAATGGGAGGTTCCGCGCGTGCTGGAGGTACAGTTCCACGACGTCAAGGGCAGCGATCTCGAGCAGTGGCGGGGCGACAGCAGGCAGACCATTTTGTGGCCGCCGCAATTCGCGACGGGCAAGGCGGTCTACCCCTACGCGGACGCGCGCAAATAGCTGGTCGTCCCCGGCGATAGCGTCGCCTGGGACGCGGGAAAGGAGCGGCGATGGAATTCGGAATGTTCCACCAGTTTCCGGTGGTGCCGGGGCGCAGCGAAACCGACGCCTTCGAGCAAGCCTTCGCGCAGGTCGACGCCGCCGAGCAATATGGACTCGACGCAATGTGGCTGGCCGAATTGCATGTCGACCCGGCCCGCTCGGTATTGGCGGCGCCGATGACCATCGCCAGCGCGATCGCCGCGCGCACCAGCCGGATCAAGATCGGCATCGCGGTGCAGGTATTGCCGCTGTGCCACCCGCTGCGCATCGCCGAAGAGGCGGCGACGGTCGATCAGGTCAGCCGCGGCCGGCTGATCTTCGGGGTCGGGCGCAGTGGGCTGCCGCGCACCTACGAGGCGTATGGAATCCCCTATGCCGAGAGCAAGGACCGCTTCGCCGAGACCCTGGAGGTCATCGAGCGGGCATGGTCGGCGCCGCGGTTTTCCTATGACGGCAAGTACCATCATTTCGACGATGTCGCGGTGACGCCGAAACCCTTTCAAAAGCCGCTGCCGCCGATCCGCGTCGCCGCCAGCAGCCCCGATACCTTTCCGGCGATCGGCCGGCTGGGCTATCCGATCTTCGTGATGCCGCGCGGCACTTTCGCCGACATGCTGCCGGTGATCGAGAGCTATCGCGCGGCCTACCGCGAGGCCGGTCATCCCGGCACCGGGCAGGTCTATATGCGGGTGCCGCTCTATGTCGGCGAGACGGAGGAGCGGGCGCGCGCGGAACCAGAGCCAAGCATCATGCATTTCTTCCGCGAGCAGGCGGCGCGGCTCAGGGCATCGGCCAACCGCGCCGGCACCTCCGCCGCGGATGGAAGAAGCGAGCGCGCCGCGCTGCTCGACACCCTGACCTACGAGGACGCGATCCGCGGCAAGATCATCATCGGCACCCCCGACAGGGTGGCCGACCAGCTCGTGGCTTTGAAGGAGATGCTGGGTCTCGACGGGATCCTGGCCGAGCTGAACACCGGCGGGCTGATCCCGCACCAGCACGTGACCAACGCGTTGCGGCTGCTGTGCCAGGAGGTCATGCCGCGGTTTCATTGACGTTGAGCGGCTGAGGCCATCCGGTATCAGGAGCGTAGGGAATGAAGTTCGGGTTGTTTGGCGGGGCGCGTACCGACGCCGGCGAGCAGGCGAGCGACAGCCGGATCTATGGCGATTACATCGACTACATCTGCGAGGCCGAGGCGCTCGGCTACCACAGCGTGTTTCTGGTCGAGCACCATTTCACCGGATTTGGCCAGATCTCGTCGACGCTCGGTTTTCTGACCTATCTGGCGGCGAAGACCACCACATTGCGGCTCGGCACCGCGGTCTTGGTATTGCCGTGGCACAACCCGGCGTTATTGGCCGAGCAGGCCGCGACATTGGATCTGCTGTCGAATGGCCGCTTCGATTTCGGCGTCGGCAAGGGCTATCGCTGGGGCGAGTTCCACGGCTTCTGTATCCCGATGGAGGAAGCCGACGAGCGCTATCAGGAGACCGTGGCGTTTCTGCGCAAGGCGTGGACGACAGAAGGACGGTTTTCGCATCACGGCAAATATTGGCGTTACGAGGATGTCGTGATCGAGCCGGCGCCGGTGCAGAAACCGCACCCGCCGCTGTGGATCGGCGCCGCCAGCCCGCCCTCGATCCGATTCGCCGCCGAGCAGGGGTTCAATCTGCTGCTCGGTCAGGGCGGCAGCCCGGAGACCGTGGCCGAGGGGATCTCGATCTATCGCCGCGCGGTCGAGACGCAAGGACGGCTCTACGATTCGTCGATGGTCGGGCTGACCCGGGCCCTGCACATCGCGATGAACGAAACCGAGCGTGAGGCGGCGCGGGCATTGCGAGCCAAATTCATGCGCAACGTGCAGGAGTTGTCGCTGTCGCCCACCGGCGAGTCGCCGACCCTCGGGCGCGCGCGCAAGGCGATGTCGCGCGCCGAGATGGACCAGGCGACCGAGCGCGACGCGCTGATCGGCCGGCCCGACGAGATCATCCGACGCCTCAAGACCCTGCAGGCCGGCGGGGTCGAGTACGTGATGGTGATCGATGTCGGCGGCTCGCGTGATCACCTGCGCCTGTTCGCGCGCGAGGTCATGCCCGCTTTCGCCGAATAGGCGAGGGCGGCCGGCTATTCCTGCGACGGCGCGGAAACCAACGCCGACGCCAGAACGTGCCCCGCCCACACCGCGGCCAGGCACACCAACACCGACAGCATGACGTTGCCGCCGGCCTGCAGCCAGCGGCTTTCGCGCGCCAATTCGAGCGTCTGCAGGCTGAACGCCGAAAAGGTGGTGAAACCGCCGCAGATCCCGACCATGACGAAGGCGCGGGCGTTGAACGAGGCGAGCACCCTACCGGCCGGCCCGGTGAACATCGAAAAGAACCCGATCACGAACGATCCGAGGACGTTGATCAGGATCGTTCCCCAGGGAAACTGCGGGCCGAGGATTTGTGCCACCAGCGCCGCCAGCCAAAACCGCGCCATGCTGCCGAGCGCGCCGCCGAGTCCTATCCAGAGATAGGTGGCGATCATCGCGGCAGCCCCTCACCCCGGCCCTCTCCCCGCATGCGGGGAG
>Ga0080064_1000819_pt2 | contig 65081 bp, 75 predicted proteins | sample Subgrocontami54m_FD_69260 | JGI IMG/M metagenome (GOLD analysis project Ga0080064, IMG submission 69260) | Subsurface groundwater microbial communities from S. Glens Falls, New York, USA - GMW46 contaminated, 5.4 m (SPADES assembly) (version 2) ... | reverse complement strand
AGCGTTGCGAATTGTGGTTCTTGTGAGTTAACTGCTTCTTGTTGTATTTTTTCGATAAACTGTCTGTCTAAGCGGACTTCTGTACCATCTTTCTTTAAATATTTAAATGGGATCCCCTTCTCGTCTACGATAACTTTTGTGTCGCCATACTCATAGTATGTAGTTTCCGAAGTGGGTGCTTGTAAAGCGGGAATATTATCGTCATTCTCTGGAGACTGTACATTAGTTGAGGCATTGCCACATCCAACTATTGTTAGAAACAAAACAGTTGATAACAATACTGGCAAGGCGCGATTACTAAGAATTTTGCCCATGATCTTTTTTCTACTTCGCGGCAATGTGTTATAGCGTCTCTCATTAATTGCAGATACAGCTTGTACTACTCGTTCCTCATCAATGATGAGTGATGGTTCAGGTAAGATTTCTTTACTAGTACTCATAGCTTTTCTTAAATTCTTCTTTGAAATCCTCTAGGAATTTTTTTGTTTTTTCTTCTATGTTGGGAATTTTTTCTTTAGCCAGGTCAAAAAGTTGTTGGGTAGAGGTAATATTAGATAAGTTATTCTCTGGTAAAATCTCAACAAACCTTATTACTAAATATTCTGTTAACTGTTCTAAAATTCTTGAAGAAAAAATTACTTTATCTTGATGCTTCGGTTTAATATTTAAGTATAATAATGGGTCGAATTCAGATAAGACATTCATTATTTTTTGAGTATATCATATAAGGGATTGTTTTTAGATTCACTTTCCTTTATTATGATTTTCATCATTTTAGTTTATGGGAAAAAGTAAAAGAGTATTAAGGGTAGGTATTATCCGTTTTCCCTGCTCCAACTGTGATTTTGATGCACTACATTTTTTCCAGAAGTTTGGCCACAAGCCAGAGTTTATTTGGTACAAAGAAACTAAACTAAAAGATTTTGACCTTTTAGTTTTACCAGGAGGATTTGCTTTTGGAGATAGAGTTTATAAAAAAGCCACAGCAAAATATGTGATAGATCCAGGTACTCAAGCCTTAACTTCACCAGTAATGGAAGTTGTAAAAAAAGCAGCTAAAAATGGAACACCTATTTTAGGAATTTGTAATGGTTTCCAAATTTTAGTTAAAGCAGGACTGCTACCTGGAAAGTTAGTTCAGAATAAAAGCAAAAAATTCTTTTGTGATTGGACAACTTGTAAAATTGTAGGAAATTCTATTTTTGGAGATAAGAGCTTATTAAATAAATTATTAAAACTTCCTGTGGCACATGGTTACGGCAATTATCAAGTTACCAAAAAAGAATTTGAAAAACTTGAAGATAATGGCCAAATTTTTGTTCAGTATCAAGGCCTAAATCCTAACGGATCCTACAAAAATATTGCAGGGGTTAGTAATGAAAAAGAAACTATTTTTGGATTAATGCCACATCCAGAAAGATCACCAGATGGGAAATATTTTATTAGTGCAATAGAAAAATATGTTAATAAATAATATTGCAAGAAAGTTAGAAGAGGCTATGAGTAGTGAACATACCAGCTACTCAAGTACTAAAAAATATTTATCTACTTTGTATACCAAAGGAAAATATGTCATCCAAGGTCCTGGAGAAAATGCTGGGATTGTAGATTTAGGCAAAGGTTGGGCTTTGGCTTTAAGAATGGAAAGCCATAACCACCCTTCATATATCAAACCTTACCACGGTGCAGCAACAGGAGTAGGTGGAATTTTAAGAGATGTTTTTACAATGGGAGCAAGACCAATTGGGACATTGGATCTTCTTCGTTTTGGCACCAATTCGTATTCTAAAAAATTACTTAAAGAGGTAGTTAGAGGAATTGCAGATTATGGAAATTGTATTGGTGTACCAACTGTTGGTGGAGAAATTTTTCTTGATAAAACATATGATAAAAATTGTTTGGTAAATGTAGCTTCTTTCGGACTTTTGAAAAAGAAAAATATAATTTTGGGCAATGCTTTAACTCCAGGTAATGATTTAATTTATGTCGGAGCAAGAACAGGTAGAGATGGCATAGGTGGTTCACAAATGGCATCAGCAAATTTGGATACTTTAGATGAAAGAGCAGTGCAGGAAGCAGATCCTTATCTGGAAAAACTTTTACTTGAAGCATGTTGCGAACTTGCCCAAACAGATTGGATAGAGGGCATGCAGGATATGGGGGCAGCAGGTCTTCTTTGTTCTACAACTGAAGTAGCCCTAAGAGGTAGGAAAAAAACAAAGCTAAATTTGGGTTCTAAAGTTTATTTGAACAGAATTCCTACAAAATCTCCTCAAATGTCACCAGTTGAACTTTTACTTTCTGAATCACAGGAAAGAATGTTAATAGTTGGTAAAAAGAAATTTAGAAATAAAATACTGGCTTTGTTTAAACATTGGGATTTAGAGGCTTTTGTTGTAGGTACTGTGACAAATGATGGAAAATATACAATTGTTTATGATACCCCTAAGAAAAAAAATATAACTTTTAAAATGAATTTTGATGATATTATCAAAGATTTTCATACACCATGGCCACTAAATAAATGGAATATTCAAAAAAGTAAATATACTGATGCTCCATATAATGTAAAGAAAAATGTCTGGCGGCAATACGATTGGATGGTAGGTACAAGAACTGTTAAAGGACCAGATAAACCAGGGCATTTTGCAATTTTAGATTTACCAGAAGTGGGAAAAGAGCTAGTTGTTTGTTGGAGCAGTGATGAAGGAAGATCTAATTTAGATCCTAAAAAAGGGATAGAATATGCTTTTGATAAATGTTTTGCCAGAATGAAAAATCTAAAAGCAAAGCCATTAGGACTAACAAATTGTTTAAACTTTGGTCACCCACAGGTATCTATGGGGGCCTTTGTCCAAACTGTACGGGCTTTATCAAATAGGGCTAAGATGAGAGGTGTTCCTGTAATTTCTGGAAATGTTAGTTTGTATAATGGCTCAGGTGCTCACTCAATAAAACCTACTCCAATATTAGTAATGGTTGGTGTAAGATAATTTAATTATATGGAATATTTTCTAGCATCGTTTGACTTTGACGGAACTATTGCTAATACTTTTGAGCCAAGCCCACAAGGGCTCGGTATTTATGAAGTTCATGATTTGGTAATAGAAAAGATGTTTGGCGAGAGAGGACTAGAAGTTTATAGAAGAACTGGAGGCTTACAAAATATGGCTCCTTCAGAATTAGTTGCTAGTTTGTTGGAAAACCTTGATAGCTCGTTAAACTTTGAAGAAACTCTCGAAGATTTTGTTGGAAAAAAATTAAAAATATATATGACCCAAATAGGAACCCGGTTTCCAAATGGTCAGGTTTGGCCTAGGCCTACAACTGGTTTTTTAGATTTTTGGCAAGCCTTAGAAAATAAAGATCTTTGTATTTCAACAGCTATTATTAGTTCAGGCCATCGGGATTTTATTGAGAGAACCTTTGAAGTATGGGATACTAAAGTGCCTGATATTTTAGTAACAGAAGAAACTATAAGAGAAAGACATTACCCCGTGCCTTTAGAAGCTATGTTTAAACCTGGCTTATTACCATTTGCTTTGGCTCATAGAGCTTGGCTAGGATCTAAGGATATTTCAGCAAGAAGTTCGAAGAAAAACGTTGTCTATTTCGGCGATGATCCAAAAAAGGATTTGGAAATGGCTAGAAGAGCTGGTATTGCTTTTGGATTGTATACTCAAAAACCACAAGAAGAAGTAGGGTATGGTTTTTCTTTCTCTAATTGGGATATTATTACACAAAAATTGAAGACTAGGCAAATATTAGTACAAGCGGCATAAATGAATAATTGGTATGTAATTACAGGTGGTCCCTGTTCTGGTAAAACTACTACCTTAAACTTTTTGGCAAAAAAGGGTTACAGAGTTACAGATGAGATGGCCAGGGTTTATATTGATCAGGAGATTAAAAAGGGTAGAAAATTGGATCAGATAAGAACTGATGAAGGTAAGTTTCAAAAACATATTGTAAAAATGAAAATAGCCTTAGAAAAAACCCTACCTAGAAAGCAAGCTATTTTTTTAGATAGAGGAATTCCGGATAGTGTGGCTTATTACAAGTTATTGGGAGTCGGGATAGATAGTTTTTTAAAAAAAGCTTTGGTAAATTGTAGTTATAAAAAGGTGTTTGTTTTAGAACTTTTAGATTATCAAAAAGATTATGCTAGAACAGAAAGTCCAGAACAAGCAAGACAAATCGAGAATTTGTTAATTAGCAGTTACCTGAGTTTAGGAATGGAAGTTATTAAAGTGCCTGTGATGTCAGCAACTAATAGGGTTAAATTTATTCTTCGACTAATTTGATCTATTGCAGCAAAGACATAAGTTTAGTAAATTAATTAGTGCCGCTTATGGAGTTAAAAGAAAAATGTGCTGTCTTTGGTGTGTATGGTAAGGGTTTAGATGCTGCTAGGATTACCTATTTTGGATTATTTGCCCTGCAACATAGGGGCCAAGAGTCTACAGGGATAGTAGCATCTGATGGGAAAAAGTTGAGGGTGAATAAGGCAATGGGTTTGGTTCCTCAAGTCCATAAAGAAAAAAATATTAAAAAACTCCCAGGATATTTAGCAATTGGTCACAACAGATATTCAACTTCTTATGGTTCATCTGTAAAACATTGTCAGCCAGTCACGGGACAAGATAATTTATTAGCACTTGCCCATAATGGTAATCTACCTTCAGTAGAAAAATTAAAAAATTTCTTAAATGAGATGGGTATAAAAACTAATGGTTTAAATGATTCAGAGTTAATGTATGAGGTAGTTTATTATTATCTTAAAAAAGGATTAAAGCTGGAAGAAGCTGTAGAGAAATCTTTCCCGCTATTTACAGGGGTATTTTGTTTAGTATTAATAACCCCCAAAAAGATAGCAGCAGTCAGAGATAGATTCGGAGTAAGACCCTTGTCTATTGGAAAATTAAACGGGGGGTATGTAATTTCTTCTGAAACTTGTGGTTTAGAATCTGTAGGAGCTAAATTCTTAAGAGATGTAAAACCGGGGGAAATGGTGGTAGTTGATAATAAAGGCCTTTCTTCTTATCAACTAGTTAAAGGTGAAACAAAACTGGATATCTTTGAATTTATTTATTTTGCCAGATTAAACAGCATGCTTTTAGGTAAAAGTGTCTATCAGGTAAGGAAAAATTTTGGCAAACAATTGGCTATCGAACACCAGCTTGACGCAGATATTGTTGTTCCTATTCCAGAATCGGCAATACCAGTCGCGTTAGGTTATGCCGAGTCTTCGAAAATCCCTTTTGAGTATGGGCTTTCTAAAAACCGTTATATTGGCAGAACTTTTATTATGCCGGAACAACATTTAAGGGATAAATTTGTGGAATTGAAACTTTCTCCAATCCCTGGAGTCTTGAAAGGAAAAAAAGTGGTACTTGTAGATGATTCGATAGTTAGAGGTACCACCATCAGAAAAATTGTTAAATTGGTAAAAGAAGCAGGAGCATCTGAGGTACATGTAATTGTTAGCTGCCCTCCTTTGAAGTATCCAGATTTTTATGGCATTGATACACCAAAACAAGAGGAATTGATTGGGGCGAAAATGAGTGTTCCACAGATTAAATCTTTTATAGGAGCAGATTCTTTGTATTATCTTTCTTATGAGGGGATGATAAAGGCAACTAGTCTGCCAGAGGATTATTTTTGTACATCTTGTTTTACAGGTAAATATCCTGTGGATATTCAAGAACGTGCTAAAGATATTTTTGAACCTATTTTTACTGCCCCCTAAAATGTATGAAAAAGTTAGCAGTTTTAATTTCCAATGCCGGTACTGGCACTAATTTACAATCCATAATTGATGGAATAAGTAGTGGAAAAATCAATGCTAAGGTAATAACAGTGATCTCTGATAATGATGATGCTTATGGTATAACCCGAGCAAACAAAGCTAAAATTCCAACAAAGATATATAAGCAGAGCTTTCCATTAGGAAATGGTAAAAAAGAAGATGATCTAGAAAAGATATTGAGAGATCTTAAGGTGGATTTTGTTTGCTTAAGTGGTTGGAAAAAAATTATCCCAGATTCAGTAATAAATAATTTTAAAATTCTAAATGTTCACCCTGGTTTAATTCCAGATAAAATAAATGGGTCAGTTAGAAATCCAGATGGGACAAAAGCTTTGTGGAACAAAGGTAAATTTACCACAATTGCTATTCAGAACTTTTTAGATTCTAAGTCAAGCTACGCCGGATCAACAATTCATTTTTTATCTGATGAATTTGATTTTGGGGAAGTTTTAGAAAGAGGTTTTGTAAAAATAAAAAAGACAGACATAGTGGATTCCTTATATGCAAGGTTAAAGAAAAAAGAAAATGAAATGTATGTTAAAGCCTTAATAAAACTTTGCAAATAAAATATGATTAAAGCTGTAATTTTTGATATGGATGGGGTAATTGTTGATACTGAGCCAATATCAGATCAGCACGCTGCACATTTTTTGTCACAGCTGGGAATAGATATCCCGGCTGATTTTAACGATAAATTTCGCGGAAGAACCTCATTGGATTTTTGTAGAGGTATGATTGAGGAGTTTAAATTAGATAAGTCAGTGGATGAGTTAGTTATTCAGTTAAGGGAGAGTCATCTCAAATTTGTAATAACGCATCCAGACTTAAAGTTAATAGAAGGTGTGGAGAATTTAATAAAAAAAATACATAAAAAGAAATTAAAGTTGGCAGTTGCCTCATCTGCAGGCCCCAAGAGAATCAATGCAATTTTAGATTTGTTCGGAATAAAAAAATATTTTCAAACCATTGTATCAGGAGATGACGTAAAAAAGGGAAAACCAGATCCGGGGATTTTCTTAATAGCTGCACGTAGATTAAAAGTTGATCCTAACTTATGTGTGGTAATTGAGGATTCAACAAATGGAGTGTTGGCAGCAAAAAGTGCTGGTATGAAATGTATTGGATTTGCTGGGATGTCACATAATAAAAGTGATTTATCAGAAGCAGACTTAGTTATAAAAGATTTTTCAGATACAAGAGTAGATAAATTTATATGAAACTTAAAACAATTGTAGTAATTGATGGTGGTGGAAGAGGGTCTGCTTTAGTTGATGCATATGCTAAATCTGCTAATGTTGAGAAAATTATTGCTATCCCTGGTAATGATTTAATGCAAATAAATACTCAAAAAAAAGTTGAAACTCATCAGGATTTAAAAACGACTTCTGTTTTAGAAATTATAAAAATTTGCCAGAGAGAAAAAGTAGATCTGGTTGATGTAGCTCAAGATAATGCAGTAGAGGCAGGTTTAGTTGACGAGCTATTAAAAAATGGTATTCCTGTAATTGGTCCAACTAGAGCTGCTGGACAAATTGAATGGGATAAGGCGTGGAGTAGGCTGCTTATGGAAAAAAGTAATATCCCTCACCCCAAATTTAAAATTTGTAACTCTGAAGAAGAAGGACTAGAGTTTTTTAAAAAACAAAAAGATAATAAATGGGCAATAAAAGCAGCAGGACTTGCTGAGGGCAAAGGAGTAATTTTAGCAAATGATAAAGATGAAGCAATAAAGGCGGTTGAACAAATGAAAAAATTCGGTTCTGCTGGTAAAACTTACCTCTTGGAGGAGTTCTTGAGAGGGGAAGAATTTTCTGCACTTGCTTTGTGTAGTGGACTGGATTTTCAGATTATTGGTTTTGCCCAGGACCATAAAAAAGTAAATAATTTTGATACTGGACCAAATACAGGAGGTATGGGTTGTGTAAGTAGTCCAAAAATTATAGACAAAAATATTGAAAAACAAACTAAAGAAATTTTTAAAAAAGTTTTGTTAGGTATAAAGAAAGAAGCTTGGGAGTACAAAGGAGTTTTGTATCTTGGAGGAATGGTAGTTGATAAAAAAGTTTATGTGATTGAATTTAATGCAAGATGGGGAGACCCGGAAGCACAAGTTATACTACCCAGTATTCAAAGTGATTTCTATGATTTAGCTCTGGCAATTATTAATGGAAAGATAAAAAAGCTAAAAGTAAAGAGAGATAAAAAAATTAGAGTTGCAGTAGCTGGAGCATCTTATGGTTATCCAGTAGATTATACAAAGGTAAAAGGTAAACAAATCTTTGGATTAGAAAAAGTTATGAAAGAAATTAAAGTTTATGGAGCAGGCATAAAAAAAAGTGGTAAAAAATATTTAGTTTCTGGAGGTAGAGTGTTTTATCTGGTAGGAGAAGGAAAAAATGTAATGGAAGCAAGAGAAAAAGTGTATGGAGCTATATCACAAATTTTTATTGAAGGAAATAATTTACACTACAGAACGGATATTGGATTTAGAGATGTTGAAAGATTAATCAGGAAGTAATCCCGGAACTGTTATAAAATCTTCCATACCTGTGCCAAAAGACTGTAAGGCAACAGGAGCAACTGTTTTACTCAAGAAACTTGTAAATACTCTTGCATTATGGGGAGCATCTTTAAATTTTTTAACCCCTTTAAATTCGAGTGGATCCCAGCCAGGAAATTGTACGCCAGATGCTTTTAACTTATCCATATCTTGTTGGTCAGGAAAATAAGGTTTTTCTTCATCAGTTCTTTTATCTTGATAATGAGTAATTACCACCGGCCCTTTTTCTGGTTTTGAAGTGTCCATGTGTGTTATTCCTAAAAGGGAGTAACCATCATATTGTCTAAGGGCGCGGAGCATAGGTACAGCAAGTTGCACTATGCCTCGAGGTCTTCCGGAAGTTTTTCCGTACTCATTAAACTCTGTTCTAATCCACTGTGCTATTTCTTCATCTGGTATATTAGGATATTCAGCAGAACCTACAGCAGAAAGGTAGGGTTTTAGAATCCCGAGTTTAACATCAATATCTTCATAGGGAATAATCCCATAAGTTGGACGGAAAATATCCCTTGCAGAAACTAAACCAGCAGTTGTATCTGGCCATAGACCAAAATCAGTTTCAAGACCTACTGCTTGAGTTCCTTCTAAGAAAAATGGGGTATTTGGATTATCCCAAACTTCCTGAAGTAACTCTCTAAAATTAGGAGAAACATAACCTCCTTCAATAAAAAATTTCCTATTCTCGGCTAATCTATCTATGAACTCTTCTTCTGTTCCAACGGTTCTTTTTTTATTTTTTTCTCCTTCACTTTCTGGTAATGTAGTAACCTCTACTTTGCTCAAGTCTTCAAATCCTTCAAAACCCCTGGTGAAGCTTTGGTATAAATGGTAATGAGATCTGAATGTATCTTCCCAATTATCATCTAATAAGTCTCTCATTCTTAAAGCAATCTTTTCTGAAAGACTAGCATAACCAAACCCAATGCCAGTATTTGTTGAGCCTTTACCAGATGAGTTTTGGGATTTTACAGCTGACTCTAGTGCTCTATGACAATCAGTGGCCAAAACTGTGGTGTCATCTATTACTATATTTCCAGGCAATCTTCCGAATGGTTTTTCGTTCCTTTTAACTTCTACCTGAAAGTCATTTGGGTGCAGTAGGACCCTCCTTGCTATCATTGCAGTTGCTCCTTCAAGATATACTGCAACAGGTAGATTGTGATTTGTCTTATTTACTTCTTGGCCACCTACTTTAAGAGTTACTTCATGACCAGTATTGTTACCGCCACTGTATCTCATTCCTACACTCGCTATTTTGCCATTTTTTGATGCTCGGTGTTGAAGCCTTAATGCAGTAAATCCCTTACCTTCATCACCTCTACCGGCCCCACCGACGTAGTAACTATTAGGACGAGCTCCAACAGTATGAACTTGTGCAGGATTTGGGATAAATGAGTTTAAGTAATCAGATGAAACATTGCCATTGACTAATTGATCGTATAAAGTTAATACCTCAGCAGACCTCATATTTCAGATTGAGAACTAAAAGAGTCTAACAAGTTGTGTTTATAAAATCAAGGACTTTTTTGTAGGATTTGCAATATTTGTTAGCTTTATGTAAAATAGGCTATGGGATACTCCAAATACACAATAGCCACCATTGGTTCTCATTCTGCTTTACAAATTTTAAAAGGTGCAAAAGATGAAGGCTTTAAAACTTTAGTCATTTGTAATGAGGAACGGGCAAGGCTATATTCTTTATACAATAAATTTATAGATAAAGTTATCATAATAAATTCTTGGTCAGATTTTCCAAAGTTAGAAAAAGATTTAATTAAACAAAATACTATTATTATTCCCCATGGTACTTTTGTCGCTTATTTAGGTTTGGAAGAAAATAAGAAAATGAAAGTTGACTATTTTGGTAATAAAGCAGTCCTGGATTGGGAGGCAGACCGTAATTTACAAAGAAAGTGGCTTTTGGATGCAAAGGTAAAAGTTCCAAGAAGGTTTAAAAAAGGTGACAAAATAGACAGACCAGTGATTGTTAAATCTTTTGGAGCCAGAGGAGGAAAAGGATATTTTGTAGCTAGGAACCAAAAAGATTTTGATAAAAGAATGAAAAGTTACAATGAAAACAAATATGTTGTCCAGGAATATATTGTAGGAGTACCACTTTATTTTCATTTTTTTTATTCCCCCTTAACTAAAAAAATAGAAGTAATGAGTGTTGATAACCGTTATGAAACAAATGTTGACTCTCTAGGCAGGATTCCAGCAAAAAATCAAAATGGTTTTAATATAGAACCTACCTTTGAAGTTGTAGGGAATATTCCTATGACTGTTAGAGAATCAATGTTAGGAGAAGCAGTTGATATGGCGGTAAGAGTAGTAGAGTCTTCAAAAAAATTAATGACCCCAAAAGGTTTGTTTGGACCTTTTTGTTTAGAAACAATTATAACGAGCAAAGAGGAGATTTATATAATAGAAATTTCTGCTAGAATTGTGGCAGGAACAAACTGTTTTATAAATGGTTCACCATATACATATCTTTTGTATGATGAACCAATGTCTACGGGACGAAGAATTGCTAGAGAAATTAAGAATGCAATTAAGAAAAATAAATTGAAGGAGGTATTAAATTAAAATGGCAAGAAGTCAAAAATCAAAAGTAAAAAGTAAAAAATATACAATAGCTGTTTTAGGGAGCCATAGCGCTTTGGATATTTGTCGTGGTGCAAAAGATGAAGGCTTTAAAACTTTAGTTATTGCACAAAAAGGTAGAGAAAAAACTTACACACAGTATTATAAAACTAAAGGTAAAGTCGGTTGTGTTGATGAGTGTATCGTAGTTAATAAATTTTCTGATATTTTGAAACTTGATGTTCAAAAAAAACTGTTAAGCAAGAATGCAATATTTATCCCACATCGTTCTTTTGAGGTTTATATAAACAACTATGATGATATTGAGAAGAAGTTTAAAATTCCGGTATTTGGAAACAGATTCTTATTAAGGTACGAGGAAAGATCTCAAAAGCCAAATCAGTATGATCTTTTAAGAAAAGCAAAAATTACATATCCTAAGATCTTTAAAAATTATAGAGAGATAGATAGACTAGTTTTAGTAAAAGTTTCAGAGAAAGAGAGAGGTTTTGAGAGGGCATTTTTCCTGGCAGATTCTCCTGGTGAGTACAGAACAGAATCTGCCAAGATGATAAGAAAAGGAATTATTACAAGAGAAGCTCTAGATTCTGCAACGATAGAAGAATTTGTTTTAGGAGTTCAGGTCGATTTTAATTTTTTCTACTCACCAATTACAGGAAAATTAGAACTTGTTGGAACAGATAGCAGACGTCAAACAGATTTAGATGGATTATTGAAATTGCCAGAATATTGGCAAAGGAAAATCAAAACTATTCAAAAAAGAGTTAAACAAGAAGAGGCAGGCCATGTTGCAGTAACAGTTTTGGAGTCTATGTTAGAACAAGCATTTGAAATGGGTGAAAGATTTGTTAAAGCTTCACAAGAGATGCAATCTCCAGGCATAATTGGCCCGTTTGCATTGCAAGCATGTATTACACCAGGCCCACCTAAAAAAGATATTGTAGTTTTTGATGTTTCGCCTCGTATGCCCGGGAGTCCAGGGATTTTTGCTACACCATATAGTGGGTATTTATATGGGCAAAGTTTCAGTGTGGGAAGAAGGTTAGCTAAGGAGATTAAACTCGCTATAAAGAAAGGACAACTTAAAAAATGCCTGACTTAGGTTTTACAACTTATCTTTCGCCCTTTACTTGGCGCTACGGATCATCCGATATGCGCCATATTTTTTCGGAAGAAAATAAATATAAAATTTGGAGAAAAATTTGGGTTGCTCTTGCACAAGAAGAGTTTAACGCAGGACTGTTAACTAAAAAAGAGTTAGATGATTTAAAGAAAAACCAAAATAATATTGATATTAAAAAAATATTAGAAATAGAGAAAGAAACAAAGCATGATGTAGTAGCTGCGATTAAGGAATTTTCTCAACAAGCTAAGGTAGGCGGTGGGAAAATTCATTTAGGGGCAACTAGCATGGATATAGTTGATAATACTGATATTTTAAGGATGCAAGAAGGATTAAATTTAACAGAAGAAAAACTAATAAAAACAATTAAATTATTTGCAAAAAAAGTGGAAGAAAATACAGATTTAGTTTGTATGGGATACACTCATTTGCAGACTGCCGAACCCACAACAATAGGATATAGATTAGCTTTTTATTTACAAGATTTATTAGTAGATTTAGAATTTTTAAAATTTGTTAAAAACACCATAAAAGCAAAAGGACTAAAAGGGGCAGTTGGAACAAGAGCAAGTTATAAAGCAGTTTTATCAAAATCTAAAATGACTGCTGAACAACTAGATAATTTAGTAATGAAAAATTTAGGGATTGAATCTGATCTTATCTCTTCACAAACTTACTCTAGAAAATATGATTTTTTAGTAGTTAGTGTTTTGCAAAATATTTCCTCATCTTTAGCAAAATTTGCAGGTGATTTGAGAATTCTACAATCACCAGGCTTTGGTGAACTGTCAGAACCTTTTGGCAAAAACCAAGTTGGCTCTTCGGCAATGCCTTTTAAGAAAAACCCTATAAACTCTGAGAAAATTTGTTCCCTGGCAAGATTTGTAGGAACTCTCCCTCAGATTCTTTTGGAAAATGCTGCAGTCTCTTATTTAGAAAGAACACTGGATGATTCTGCGAATAAAAGGGTTGTAATTCCTGAGGCTTTTTTGGCAGTTGATGAGATTTTGCAAACTGCAGAAAAAATTATTGAAGATTTGGTGGTTAACAAACAGAGAATAGATTTTAATCTAAAACAATATGCTCCTTTTTCTGCAACAGAAAGTATTTTGATAGAGGCAGTCAAAAATGGTGCTGACAGACAGGAAACTCATGAGTTACTTAGAGAGATAGCAATGAAAGCCTGGGAAGTTGTACAAAAAGGAGGACAAAATCCAATGGAGAATTTTTTAAAAAAAGATCAAAATTTAGCAAAGTTTGTATCTGTCAAGAAAATTGATGAGTTACTAGATGTTAGAAATCATATAGGAGATGCACCTAAAAGAGCTAGGCAGTTGACTAAAAAGGCCTTTAGTGTTAAAAAATGAACAGAGTTCGCACTTAGAAGTACTAAAAATGAACAAGGCAAGGGTCTTTATTATTTCTGCATCTGATTCTGATTTACCTATTATGAGTGAGGCTGTAAAAGTAATGGAAGAGTTTGGTGTTGGATATGATTTAACAATTTCTTCAGCACACAGGTCTCCTGAGCGGTCTGTAAAGTTAGTTGAAAATGCTTATAAAAATGGAGTGAAAGTTATAATTTGTGGAGCAGGGTTAGCTGCGCATTTGGCAGGAGTAGTAGCAGCACATTTTCCTCTACCTGTGATAGGAATTCCTTTAAAAGGTGGGGCACTATCTGGTTTAGATTCCTTATTAGCAAGTGTGCAAATGCCCCCAGGAATTCCAGTTGCAACTGTTGCTGTAGATGGGGCAAGAAATGCAGGGCTTTTAGCAGTTCAGATATTAGCTACCTCTGATAAAAAACTAGAGAAAAAATTAATAGATTATAAAAAAAGTTTAACAGATGGAGTTGAGAAAAAAGCTAAGAAACTCGCTGATTTAGGATTAGAAAAATATCTAGAAACAAAATGATTAGCAGAAAAAAAGTTTTGGAAAATATCCCAAATGTTGTTAAGAGTGTAAATATTTCTGGATTTGGTAAAAAACATCAAGGAAAAGTAAGAGATATTTATATCTTAAAAAATACAAGGATTTTCATAACTACAGACAGACAATCTGCTTTTGATAAGGTTTTGGGGTTTATCCCATTTAAGGGACAAGTTTTAACTGCGCTTTCTGCTTTTTGGTTTGAGAAAACAAAAGATATTATTCAAAATCATCTTATTGATATGGTTGATCCAAATGTTTTACTGGTTAAAAACTGTAAACTGATTCCTATTGAGATGGTAGTAAGAGGTTATATTACAGGTGTTACAGATACTTCAATTTGGGGATCTTATGAAAAAGGGGAGAGAATCATTTACGGAATTAAGTTTCCAGAAGGATTAAAGAAAAATCAAAAATTAAAAGAATATGTTATAACTCCTACGACAAAAGCAGATGTAGGACATGACGAAAGGTTAACTGAAAAAGAAATTTTAAAAAAGAAAATTGTTACTCCAAAAATATGGAGACAAATGAAAAAAGTATCTTTAGAACTTTTTGCTAGGGGCCAAAAAATATGTGATAAAGCAGAAATAATTTTAGTTGATACAAAGTATGAGTTTGGTTTAAATGAAAAAGGAAAGTTAGTTTTAATTGACGAAGTACACACACCGGATTCTTCCAGATATTGGATAAAAGCTACATATAAAGAAAGATTTAAAAAAGGACAAGAGCCAGAGAGTTATGATAAAGAGCCATTAAGAATTTGGTTTAAAGATCATGGTTACAAAGGAGAGGGAAAAGCTCCAAAAATGCCATCAGAGTTTTTAGCAAAAATGAGTATGCTTTACATGGGAATTTATGAAAAAATTACTGGCAAAAAATTTGTGCCAGAAATGAGTAAAAATGTTAATAAGCATAGCTTTTCTGTGAATAAAAGAATCAAAGATAACTTAAAAAGTTTAACTGCTTAAAATATCTAAAGCGTGTAATGCGTAGAGTTTAATAATTTTATTTATTTCCTTATCTTTTTCTAAATCTTCTTTTGTAAACCATTTTATTTGTTTACTTTTTTCTTCTTTCATATTTTGTTTTATCTTATTAGTTTTAGCTTTAGCAAAGTAATACAAAGTTATATGTTTATGAGGACTATTTTTTCCATAATTATGAATATTTAAAAAGTAAGGAGGAATGAGCTCTTTATAATTTTTTGTTTTGCTTTTTACTAGTTGTCTTGAATCATCCAAAATAATATCTAAACCCACTTCTTCTTTAACTTCCCTTATAGCTGCTTGATTTGGATCTTCATCTAATTCTATATGCCCGCCCACAGATAACCAGATTCCTAACTTATCATGTTTCCTAAGTAAAACTTTATTTTTATGGACTATATATGTCTCAACAGTAAAATCTATAAGGTCATGTATATGTGGCATTATCTTAAGTTTAAAGTTTCGCCTTTAAAGGTTAAATTCTTAGGTTTTATCATTACTTGTCTTGGACCTGTCTTGATATAACCCGCATCTAATCCTTCAAACCCATTTTGCTTTACTATCTTTAGTGCTTTTGCCATATCTTTTTTTGGCAAAAATATTGCATAGTCCTGACCCATATTATACGTCTCGTACATTTCATAATCATTAAGATTTGCGTGTTTTTGAATAAATAAGAAAACTTCTTGTGGCTCAAAAATCTTCTCTAGGACATAAGTAAACGTTCCTCTTGCCCGCATTACTTTCCTCATTCCATGTCCCGTGATGTTTGAAATGTAATGAACATCAACATTTTCATCAAGTAAGTCTTGCACAAGTTTTGCATAAATATTTGCTTTGGTAAGAATTGCATCTCCATACATTTTTCCACTCTTGATTTTCGTCGCATATCCCTTTGAAAGTTTTCGTGCAACTACTCGGGCTAAAGAGAGACCATTGCAGTTAATCCCGTTACTTTTTAAAAGAAGAATCCTATCAGCGATTCGCAATTTCTTGTCGGTAATAAATCTCTTTTTTGATTGAATAACTCCCATTGCCGCACCACCTAAATCGACCGTATTCTTTTCAACAATTCCTTTTAATGTTGGTGTTTCTCCACCTCCCCAAGTAGCCATTGATAGTTTACATGCATCTCTCCAACCTTCTATAAAATCTTTCATTCGCTTTTTGTCTTGAAGCCAACTATTATCTTCAATTGCCCAATATGCATGAACTACGCGTGGTTTTGCTCCAACAGAAATAAGATCATTAATAATTGTTGCTACGCTGTCATGACCAATAACATCATAGTATGTCTTTTCGAGACTGCGCATTTCATCAGCAACAAGATTTTTCGTCCCAAGTCCCTCAACAACAGATGCCATAAGCACTCCATTTTGTTGCCAAACAAACGCTGACTCTCCTCGGCTATCGGATATTTCTATGAAACCTGACTTTTCTTTAATAATTGTTTGCGTAGCGGCAAGTTGCGCCATTTTTTTGATGGGATCTTTGGTATTGTAATTATCTCCAACCTGGGAGTATGTAATAGATTTTTTCATGCCGATAATATACCATATACAACATTATGATTGCAGTTTTAGACTTTGGAGGGCAGTACACGCATCTTATTACAAGAAGGGTTAGGCAACACGGAGTTTCTGCTCAGATTTTTCCATCAGACGTAAGCCCGAAAATTTTACAAGAAGATAATGTAGAAGGAATTATTTTGTCCGGTGGACCCTCTTCTGTTTATGAAAAAAGTTCTCCAAAAATGAATCGTTCGATTCTAGATTTGGGAATCCCAATTTTAGGGATTTGTTATGGGCATCAGGTAATCGCCCAAGAGTTAAAAGGTGAAGTAAAACCTGGAAAAACTCGAGAATATGGAGAAGAGATTATAAATATAAATGATCAAGGAAAAATATTTGAAGGGCTGTCTAAAAATGAACAAGTCTGGTTTTCTCATGGAGACTCTGTGACAAAACTACCCCAAGGTTTTAAAGTCTTGGCAACAAGTAAAACTGCAATAGCAGCATACTGCAACTTAGATAAAAATATATTTGGAGTACAGTTTCATCCAGAAGTAGCCCACACGCCAAAAGGTATGAAAATTCTGGAGAATTTTTTATTTAAAATCTGTAAAGTTAAAAAAGATTGGAATGTAGCAAGTTTAACAAATAAATTGCTAGACAATTTAAAAAAGCAAGTTGGCAATGACAGTGTAATTATAGGAGTTTCGGGTGGAGTTGATTCTACAGTTTCTGCAGCATTATTAAATAGAGCAATTGGAAAAAATCTTTATTGTGTTTTTATTGATACTGGATTGCTTCGTAAAAATGAAGTTGAAGAGGTAAAGCATGCTTTTAAGAAATTAAACTTTAAAAACTTTCAAACTGTTAAGGCATCAAGTAAATTTTTAAAAGCTCTAAAAGGGATAACTGATCCAGAAGAAAAAAGAAAAATATTTGCAAAAGTATATTTTCAGGTCTTTACTGATGTGGCAAAAACCTTAAAGAAAAAAGCACATATAAAATATTTAGCCCAAGGGACAATTTATCCTGATAGAGTAGAATCTGGAAAAACATCAAAAGTCTCATCTTTAATAAAATCGCACCATAATCTATCAGTGCCACAGTCTTTAGACCTACAAATTATTGAGCCGTTGGGAGATTTTTATAAAGATGAAGTCAGAGAAATTGGGAAAAGTTTAGGATTATCTGATGAAATATTACAAAGACACCCTTTTCCAGGACCTGGGATTTCTATCAGAATCTTGGGAGAAATAACTCCAGACAGAATTAAGTTACTGCAAGAAGCAGACAATATTTTCATTGAGGAACTAAAAAAATCTGGACAGTATAAAAAGACCTGGCAAGCATTTGCAGCACTTTTACCTGTAAAAAGTGTGGGAGTAATGGGGGATGCAAGAACTTATGATTATATAATTGCACTAAGAGCTGTAACATCAATGGATGCTATGACAGCTGATTGGGCAATACTTCCACCTGAGGTTTTGAAGAAAGTTTCTGCTAGAATTGTAAATGAAGTAAAGGGAGTAAACAGAGTTTTATATGATATTTCCCAAAAACCACCCTCAACAATTGAATATGAATAGTGAAATGAAAAGTGGATTGATACTACTGGCAAAATATCCAGAAGGAGATAATGTAAAAACCAGATTAGCAGAAGATATCGGCAAAGAGAAAGCCAGTCAATATTACAGGCAATTATTAGAGCATAACTTACTTGAGGTTACAAAACTACCCCAATCAATTGATATTTTATTGCGTCTTGCTGATGCACAAGATTTTGAAAAAATGCAAGTACTGCTAGATCAGTTGCAGGTTTCACGAAGGATAAGGTGTATGTTACCTTCTGCAGATAATATTACAGATAATTTAAGAGATGCATATCTTGAACTGTCTGATCAAGGTTATAGGAAAATTGGATCTGCTGCTACAGATACCCGCTTAAGGGTAAGCTTTCTGAGAGATCTGTTTGATACATTAGATGAAACAGATTTTATTATTGGAACTGATCAAGAAGTAGAAGGAATTAATACCTTTGGACTTTTAAGAGGTAGAGTAGTAAATAGGAGATTTATTCACCAACTTTTTAGTCACAATACCCAGGGAATGGATCCCTACCAATGGACTATGCATTTAATTGAAAGTAAAAATAAAAGCAGAGAGAGGAATCAAAAGCCTAGACTAGAAATTTCACGTATTACCCAAGTTATTGATGTTGATAATTTGAATGACTTGAATCTTCTTGAGAGAGAATTTAGCTAAAGCAGTATAACTCTTTACTACCTCTTAGGCGATGGCTTAAAATATACTCTGGTCTATTCTATTTATGCTTAGTACTATCCCAAAAACTCAAAAATTATTTGTCATGCTTGGAGTGATGCTAGCCATGCTTTTGGCAGCACTTGATCAAACAATTATAGCCACAGCCATGCCAAGGATTGTTTCAGAGTTGCATGGTTTGGAACACTTAAGCTGGGTTTTTACTTCATATCTTTTAGCATCTACTGTAGTAGTACCAATTTATGGAAAACTTTCTGATATTTATGGTAGAAAATATTTTATTTTACTGGCTATTGCAATCTTTTTAATTGGTTCAGTTTTATCAGGTCTTTCTCAAAACATGCTACAGCTGATTTTAGCCCGGGGAGTACAGGGACTTGGGGCAGGAGGAATTATGGCAAATGCTTTTGCTATTATTGGAGATTTGTTTCCTCCATCCGAAAGAGGTAAGTGGCAGGGGCTTTTTGGAGGAGTATTTGGTCTGGCATCAGTCATTGGCCCTGCACTCGGAGGATATTTGACAGATTATATTTCTTGGAGGTGGAATTTTTTCATAAATATTCCTATTGGTATTTTAGCTCTTTTAGTAGTCTGGTTTTTGATGCCAAAGATAGTTTCTGATATTAAAGACCGTTATATAGATCTTTGGGGAGCTATTGTTTTAACTGTTGCTTTAGTTTCCTTGCTTTTGGGACTTGTTTGGGGAGGGACAGAGTTTCCATGGCTTTCGTGGGAAATTATTTCCTTATTATCTTTATCTTTGGTAAGTGGGATTGTTTTTGTAAAAATTGAGAAAAAAGTTAGAGAGCCAGTTTTACCACTTGATCTTTTTAAAAACAAAATTTTTTCTTTATCAATGTTAATTATTTTTTTAGCAGGTTTTGGGATGTTTGGAGCAATACTTTTTGTTCCAGTTTTTGCTCAACTTGTTTTGGGTGTATCTGCTACAAATTCTGGAACTATCATGACTCCTATGACTTTAGGTTTGGTGTTTGCATCAGTTATCACAGGACAAGTTGTATCCCGCACAGGTAGATATAAGTGGATTGCCACATTAGGATTACTGCTTGTAACTATAGGAATGTACTCTCTTTCACAAGTTAGTGTGCAAACCACGCAAATGGAGCTGGTCTGGAAAATGATATTGACTGGTATTGGGTTGGGATTAACTATGCCAGTATTCAACCTGGCAGTACAAAATGCTTTTGATCATTCAAAACTTGGTGTGGCTACAGCATCTGTACAACTTTTTAGAAGTATAGGGGGTACAGTTGGTACTGCTGTTTTAGGAGGGTTATTAAATATGATGCTTTCTCAAAAGTTGAGTGGTTTGTCTGCAGATAAACTAGATATTAATAACTTACAAGCCCTTTTAATAACTTCTAAGGAGAAGATAGATTATGAATTTTTAAATAAATTAAGAGTGGTATTTTCTAGCTCCATTTCAGAGGTTTTCATGATTGCATCTTTGTTCATGGCAGTTGCATTTATAGCATCATTTTTCGTGAAAGAAATACCTCTCCGGAAATCTCATGATGAAGGTCCCGAAGAGGTAGGTAAACAACTTGCAGTAGAAGAAGGCAATATACCTGCGCGCAATGAACCAATCATTTAATGAAAATCATTGATGCTTTTTTAAATAATATCACCATGTACAAGTTAGTTTTCTATGGCTTGCTGGTACTTTTAGGTATTGCTTGTTTTCTAAGTCTTTTTAATAAACTATCCTTTGATATTTATTCTTTAGTTTTTACAGCGTCTTTTATAACTTTTTTTTCTTGGATTGCAAATAAAGTTTTTGCTAGCTTTTTTAAAGCAGTAACGAACTTTGAGTCAGTCTATATTAGTGCCTTAATATTATCTCTCATAGTACAACCAACCAGAAATTTTGCTGATTTATTACCACTTTTTGTTTTAGCAATCCTTTCTCAAGGATCGAAATATATTTTGGCGGTAAATAAAAAGCATTTTTTTAATCCTGCTGCTTTTGCGCTTTGTATTAGTCCATTTTTAATGAACCTTGGTCCAAGTTGGTGGGTAGGCAATCCTTATATGGTAATCCCAACTTTTTTATTAGGACTGTTGATAGTTAGAAAAATTCAGAGATGGGATTTGGTTTTAAGTTTTTTTGTAACCTTTTCTTTAATGATTTTGTTTACATCTTTTTTAAAAGATGACTTAAGTTTTACAAGGATAGTCTTCGGTAACTTTCTAAGTATATTTTTTGCTTTTATTATGCTTACTGAGCCCCAAACAACTCCGCCTAAACGGACGTTAAGAATACTTTATGGCGGATTAGTAGGTTTGATTTTTGGTTCCAATTTACATTTTGGTCCCCTTTATACTACTCCGGAAATGTCTTTAGTGTTAGGGAACATTTTTTCTTATATTGTTAGTCCAAAAGAAAAACTTTTATTATTTCTTAAAGAGAAAATTAAACTTACTCCAAATATTTATGACCTCGTTTTTAAAGTAGACAAGAAAGCAAATTTTCTACCAGGTCAATATATGGAATGGACACTTGCGGGTAAGGAAAAGATAGATATAAGAGGGAATAGAAGATATTTTACACTTGCATCTTCCCCGCTAGAGGATAATTTAAGAATTGGAGTTAGGTTTTCAGATCCGGGAAGTTCTTTTAAAAGACAACTTTTATCCATGAAGACTGGAGATAAAATTTTGGCTGGGTCTTTATCAGGTGAATTTACCTTACCAAAGGATAAAAATAAGAAATTAGTATTTATTGCTGGAGGAATTGGAATTACTCCATTTAGAAGTATGGTTAAATATTTACTAGATACAAATGAGAAAAGAGATATTGTTTTATTTTACTCAGTTAAAACTCAGGCTGACGCTGTGTATAAAGATATTTTTAAAAAGGCAGAAAACTTAGGAGTAAAGAGTCTCATATGGGAAACTGATAAACAAGGAGTAATTACTGAAAAGTGGATTTCTCAAGAAATTCCAGATTATAGGAAAAGGCAATTTTATCTTTCTGGTCCACATTCTATGGTTGATAGCTTTAAGGAAACCTTAGAAAAGATGGGGGTTTCTAATAATAAAATTAAAATAGATTTCTTCCCAGGATATGTTTAAATTCTAACTTAATGTTTTTGGAGAAGTCTTATTAGAGCATATTCATCCCAAGAAAGTCCTGAGATTTTAGATTTTGAGTGAGTTTTAAAATGGGGGACTAGAATTTTTTCTTGATAAGTCCTAAAAACTGTTGGATGGATATAATAATTTCTACAAACTGCAACGGTATTATTTAGATGTTGAGCTACTTTTTTAACCGTCTGGTTAATATTTTGTTTTAAAGTTTTTTCATCACTAGGTTCTCCAAGAGTATAAAAATTATTTGCAGATAGATTAGTCCCGCCCCAAGTTCTAAAATCTTTAGCAGTAAAATCTTTTTTTGTTGCATCTTTTAAAAATAAATTTACATCTTCAGAATCTACTGCATGCTTTTGTCCTCCCTCATCAACAAATTGAAAAAGCTCAAAACCTGGGAGCTCAATACATTTTTTAATTGTTTTTACAACTGTAGGATTTGAAATTTCTAAATGGGTAATTACTCCGCTTTTACCTTTAAAGGTCAATAGCGCTTTTGAACCTTGAATATCTACATGGCGGTTTCTTAAAGTGGTTAGACCAAAGGAATTATTTTCTGCTGCATATTCTTCATTACCTACTCTAATGAAAGTATGCTCCAAGAGCCATATAACTGTTGCCAAAATTTTTCTTTTATCTAAGCCTTTTTCTTGCAAGGCATAATTTATTTTTCCGCGGATTGTAGGAAGGGAAAGTCCAAAATCTACCATTTTATCAAATTTATTTTCCTGGGAAATTTTTATCCAATCAGGATGATAAATATATTGTTTCCTTTTTTTCTCATCCATTCCTGTTGCTTGTAAGTGTCCATTTGCAATAGGGGAAATCCATACATTTTCCCAAGCAGGGGGGATAACGAGTTTCTCAATTCTCTCTAGCACTTTTTTATCACGGATTAAGTTCCCTTTTAGGTCATAGTATTTAAAACCTTTGCCTATTTTTTGCCTAAAAAAACCAGGTGTAGAATCTGAGACATATCTTAAATTCTCTTGTTTGAGCTTTCTTTGTATCTTTGGGTCTAAATCAGACATTAACTTTAAGCTTTAGATTGAAAATCGCAAGCTGATATAAGCTTACAGTATTTTTATTTTTCCAACAACTTTCCAACCATTGACAAGCAGGTTAATTTTTGATAGTTTAAAAGTAGTGAGTAATCTAACAGATGATTTAAAAAATGCTCTTTCTTCAGTAGTATCAAGTGCGGGTGATGTGGTCACTACCACTAGAGATGTAGCCAAAGATACTGTAGTTAAAACTCTTCAAGCAAGTGGTGATGTTGCAACTTCTGCTGCTGGTACTGTAGGGGAAGTAGTATCAGAGGGAGTAGCAGTAGCATCTAGTGTTGGAGTATCTACTGCGCAAGCAATTACAGGATTGGTATCAGGGGTGATTGAAGGAGTAAAAGAAATTGGTGGAGACACTGGTCAAACTGCAACAGAGGCAGCACATGGTGCAGTTAAAGGAGTATCTAATGTAGGTGGAGATGTTGGAGAGGCTGCTGTCTCTGCTGTTGAAGGAGCAATTAAAGCAGCTTCAGATCTTGGTGAAGATTCTGGTGAACTAGCAAAAAATGCTGTAGTTGGAGCAATTAAAGCTGCTGATGAGGTGGGGAGTGAAGTGGGATCACTTGCTAGAAAAGCCTTGCTTGGTGCTGCAGCCTTACCTCATGATGTAATAGATGCTCTCCTAACTGGTAAAACAGATTAATTCTATTATTTTTTCAAATAGCCAAAGTAGAAGAATATTAGAAATAAAATAAATCCAACTAAAGCTCTTAAACCCAGTAATTGGGGCGTAAATGTAAATCCTAAAAATGGTACTGAAATATTATTTAGATACAAATATAAGTTTGTGCTTGATGCAACAAATGCGGCTCCGGATAAAAACTTAAAAACTTCTCTCCAATTAATTTTCATAAACTAATTATACTCCTTTTTATCAATTCTAACTGATAATTTTCTCCCAAAAGTCTAGTTCGACAAGCTCACCATTATAACTAAAATTTGCTGTTTCTTTTGAGCTTGTGATTAGCTAAATATCCGCAGGTGTCAACCTATTCCACCCCAAGGGTGGAAGTTTACTTCAATAACTTCTCGATCGAGAACATAATGAAGATACCCAGTGGAAGTGGTGGAAAGGGAGGTAACTTGAATATTAAAGGTGGTGATGCTAAATAATAGTTTTTGGAGGTGGGGGATTTTTAAAAAAGTGGTATAGTGAAGTTAATGCTCAATAAGGGTTTTGCTCCGGTAATTGCAATCATAATTTTAGCTGTTATTTTAATAGGTGGGATAATGTTTGTTAATAGGCCTGATTTAAAAAATCAAACAGGTCATGAACAACAATCCAGCAGTCAGGGAGGACAAGGTTTATATGGTCAGTGTGATGGAAAGGGCATGACCAAATTAAATACATTTCCACTTGACCCAAAAGATATTGAACTAATTACCCCAATGGGTAGAGTGCAAGATTCTCATGTTACTCCAACAGATCATCAATATATTATTCCCAAAGCAACAAAGGGTGGATCAATAGTGACAGCTGAACCTAAAAAATATCAGATAAAAGCTCCAACTGACGGTTTTATTGTTAATGTGGAGCTGTTTAAAGAGCCAGTTGAGAGTGCTTACAGAAAAGATCCTTATACTAATAATTACTTAGTTGTATTTGAATATTCATGTGATTTTTATGTAAGGCTTATTCACATAGATACACTGTCAGATGAAGTAAACTCACAAGTCAAGTTTGGTGACCCAAATTCCCAACATCCTTATGCCAATCCAAGAATTGCAGTTTCTGAAGGGGAGGTAATTGGTACAGTTGGGCCACATTCATTTGATTTTCAAATTATGGATACAACAAAACAGGCTAAAAATATAATAAGCCCTGAAAATATAGATCCCTGGACATCAGTGACTGTTGATACTTTTGATTATGTGTCTGATTCTCTAAGGAGTGAACTCTTGCCCAAAAATTTAAGAACCAGAGAACCTTTGGGTGGCAAAGTTGGCTATGACAAAGAAGGCACATTAGCTGGAAACTGGTTTAAAGTGGGCAGGGACAAAAATGAAAGAAATGAATACTGGACACAAAATTTAAGTATTGTTTATGACCATATAGATGAATCTCAAATAAGGATGTCTTTTGGCAATTTTGATGGATATCCTAAGGCCTTTGGGGTAAAAGAGAATTCTCCAGATCCAAAAGATGTAACTAAAGCTTCAGGGGTAGTTAAGTACGAGTTATACAAGTTTGATTATTATGATAGTAGTGGCAAAGTTTGGGATACAATCAGCTATGTTCCGGGGTTGGTTGCTAAAAATACCAGTGAGATGGTAGGAATGGTACTTTTTGAAATACAGAGTGATGGAAAATTAAAACTAGAAACTTTCCCTGGAAAGTCGGCTGATCAAGCGAGTGGCTTTACCAGCAAAGCCCAAACGTATGAAAGATGAGCAAGCTCTCTTATGAAAGATGAAACCATGAGGGGATTTGCTATTCTGCCAATAATCATTGTTATTGCTCTTGTAATTGGTGGTGGAGCTTTTTGGTACTCTCAAAAGGGGGCTACTAACCAAGGTGGGGGTAATGCAAAAAACGATTTCGGCTGCTGGCCGCCTTCCTGTTCCTTAATTCCTATGCCTGAGGGAAAACAAATGTGTGAAGATTGGAAAGCAGGTAAACCAGTGGTGTGGTCTGATTGTTCAGTGTTCGCAACTTTTCCTAAATGTGTGCAGCTTTGTGAATTTGAAAAAAAGAACAACCCGCAATCCGAGACAGCTGATTTCACTCCCTTCAGTCAGCCGGGATCCGAGTCCCAAGCTGATATGGGACCTGATTCAACCTCATACGCCTCTTCGCTGAAAGAGGTTCCGCCAGCCTGTGTAACCGGCAGTGAAGATCACCGCGCGCAGTTAATCTATGCCAGACCCCGTGATGCGGGCGACCGCTATGATTTGTTGGCGCCCAAGATACGCAAATGGGCAGGCCAGGGGAACGGCATAATCAATGCCGAGGCCAAGAGGTTTAATGTAAATGCCAACCTGAAAATGGCCTGCGAGGGAGACAAACTTTCTGTATTGAATGTGGTACTCACTACAGTAACTTCCAAGAAAGCAAATGTGGATCTCTTGACTGCCGAGCTGCGCTCAAAAGGCTTTAAGGACGACAAGGTAAAATATATCGTATGGTATGACGGAATAGTTACCCAACCTGACGGGAGTCCGGGTACTAAGGCAGAGGCCTGGCTTGATAACTGGCCTGGGGAAGTTTTCGGAAAACCCCAGGATGACAGGCCTACGGAAGACAATCTTTTCAATCAGGGTGCAGACTTTACATTTGTCTATCAACAATTTGACGGCGGTTTCGCCCAGATAGCTATGCTCCACGAGTACAGCCATACCATGGGCGCCGTGCAGCATAGCGCACCTCATCACACCGGCGATGGACACTGTAAAGATTCAAAGCCTGTTTCGAGCGGAGGACAAGATATTAATTGCTCTTTTAACAAAGCGCACCCCAGCTACAAGCCGGAGCTTGAGGTATACGGCAACGCCTGCAATGGTTTTGGTTTTAGATATGACTGTGGTAACGATGATTACTTTAACCCAAAGCCGGAGAAGGGGAGTTACCTGGACACCCACTGGAACCTTGGATCACCGATGAATAAGTTTATCAAGTTCGGTGATTAATCTCTGGTAATTTTCCTACAAAAGTAATAAAAAAGATATTGACAAAGTTGCTTAAAGGAGTCACTATGAAATTAGTGAACAAAAACCTTCTAATTGGAATTGCAGTTTTGGTAGTTCTTGTTTTAGGGTACATGTTATTTTCCAACAAACAACAAACTTCTTCTCCTGAAATGACATCAACTCCCTCCACAGAAAGTTCAGCCAGTCCTTCTGCTATGGTAAATGAGGTTACTGTTACTTTATCAGAACAGAATAATTCTAAGGAGTCTGGAATAGCTACTTTGACGGAAGAGGGTGGTAAGGTTAAGGTAACATTAAAAATGACAGGTGCATTAGCAGGTGTAGCCCAACCAGCCCATATCCATGTTGGAGCATGTCCAGATGTTGGAGCTGTAAAATATCCATTAACTAATGTTATGGATGGAATGTCTGAAACAACATTAGATGTTACCCTTGCTCAGCTAAAATCTGAACTGCCTCTGGGAATAAATGTTCATAAATCAGTAGCAGAGTCAAAAATCTACGTTTCCTGCGGTGACTTAAAACTTTAATTTGGTAATTTCCCTCCAAAAGTCCTAAAATTTGCACTTTCTGTTAGAATAATTTTGTGGTTATTAAATATACCAAACATGTATATGACAAACTCAAGCTTCCGGAGATTATAGAACTAAAAATTAATTTAGAAACTATTGCTGGGGTATTGAATAATCCTACCACTGTTGATAAATCCATAAACCCTCATCAAAGTATAGGAATTCTAAGTAAGAGTTTATCTTTGTCTGTAATTTGGAAAATAGAAAGTGATATAATTACAGAAATAACCTTTTACCCTGCAAAGAAAGGAAGATATGAAAGCAAAATATTACGAAGACGCTGATTTAATAAGCTGGAAAATCTCCAAAAAGCCTTTTGAATATGCCTCAAGAAGTGGGGATTTTGTAGTGCATTACAGCAAAGATGATGAGCCTGTTTTAATAGAGATTTTAAATGCCTCTAAATTTTTAAAAGAAGCTAATAGTAGCTTGCCTAAAAAAATCCAGAAGCAAGTTTTACCTCAAGAGGTACAATCAGTAGTAGCCCACAAAATTTCTAAATAGGGTAGACAATATTTTCTAAAAGTACTAATATTTGCTGACTTGAAGGAGTCTTATGGATGGTTTATAAGGAAACCTTGAAAGCTCGTCTTGAAAGGCTTGCTTTACTTTCAAGCTTCGCTTATAATGTATCCATAAACGCCTCAGCTAGTACCGTAAGGTCCGCTGAGGTTTTTTATTTTGGTATAATTTCCTCATGTCAAAAATTATTCTCTTCATTGATGGCGAAAATTTCCTTCATAAGGTAGAGGATGTTTTGAAAAAAGAGTCCAAGGCTAAAGGATTTCCCGAAACTGTAAATTTGGATTTTAATAAATTGTTAATAGGAGCATTAAATGGTTTAGACCTTTCAAGAAAAATCTTTTATGGTGCTAAATTGCACTTTAATAAAGAAACTCCTAAAAAATCTCAGGAACTAATTAAAGTTCAAAGGAAACTCATTAATAATTTGAAGAATCAAAAATTTGAATTTATTATGGCGGGGAATGTTAGGGGACAAAAAGTAGGAAAGAGTATGATTTTTAGAGAAAAGGGAGTAGATGTAAAAATCGCTGTAGATCTTGTTTCCATGGCATGTGACGACAAGTTAAAGACTGCTATACTTTGTAGTTCTGATTCCGATTTACAACCCGCGATAGCTGAAGTAAGGAAAAGAGGGGTAGAAATTATTTATCTGGGTTTTGAGATAAGTCCTAATAAAGGATTAACTTATACCTGTAACAGAACAATTCTTCTAAGAAATTCAGAAGTAATAGAAGCTTTAAAGAAATAAGGGAGAGAATTTAGCTTCCAAAAACCCCCTTGCGGGGGCTTTCAGATGAATATTAGTTATATTTTATCACATCATGTCAGACATGTCACTACCCAAATTTAAACTGGACAATATTCCCCAAAAGTCTGGTTCGACAGGCTCACCACTATAGCTAAAATTTGCTCATTTTTTGAGTCTAAAAGATTTAAAAATCCGCAGGTGCCCGCTCATTCCACCCCAAGGGTGGAAGTTTACTCCATTGTGATTAGTGGATGGTTACTTTTTGGAATTTTTTTGGCCTATCTTTTACTTCCAACAGAGTTAACATTCAGTAGTTTATTTCCCATAGGATTTATCGTCATGATTTTCCTAGTGCCTGCAAATAATCTTGCCAGTGTGTTTTTGGAATTATTTTTCCCTACAAATTACTATTTGGGATTAATTATTTGGATAATATTACTTTTATTAATATTTTTGATACCTTTTTACCAACTCCGCAGAAAATAATTCTGGTAATTTAATATTGAATATCCTAAAATTTGCCCTTTTTCTTGTTTTCTAGCCTCGATAATGTTAAAATGCGCATCATGACAGAAGAGAAAATATCTCCAGCCCATCGGGACATAAGGTTGGCCTTTGATGTGACTCCACAAGAGATATCAGAAAGAATTAGAGATAGTCGGATAGCAAATGAGCCCCCTGATAGGACATTTGGGATAATAACTGCAATTCATATAGGGGAAGGACTAGGATCCATAGATTACGCAAGTACTAGTAAAGAGTTATTAATAGAATTACCTGATTCGCAAAATCATACTACGCCTTTAGGGCTTTCTATGGATAGAACTGCAGTAGTATTAGGAGAAGAGGATGTGCAATTTGTAACACGATTAGAGAAAGACGAGAGTCGCAATATGGATGACAGGATAGTTTCAGTAATTGTTGGAGCTGGAAGAATTAGCTATGAAGTATTTACTGGTGATGATTTTGATGAACAAACAAAACAGGCTTTAGATTTTCTTGCTAAAAATCCCCCAAAGTCCTAAAATTTGCTCTGTTTTTATTTATATTTTTTTGGAGTTATTTTGAAAGGGTTAACCGTCCCTTTTTTGCCAGTGTAAGGATTGATATTTCCTTTAGTGTTGTAATTATCGAATTTGGATTTATTAGGAGTTGACTTGTAATGTGGAGCAACGTAGGTTCCGTTTTTCTTTGTGTAACCTTCAACCTTTGAAGCTGCATGTACAGATTCTACATTCAGTGTAGTGAAGGAAAAAATTAAAAGTAAAGCAATAAAGGAAGTAATGAACCTTCTCATAAAAAAATTATAACACATAATGGCTGGATAAAATTCTAGAGAAGGGGTAAAATTTTCTTGTGAAAATCTCAATTAATTATTCTCCTAAGATAAAAAGAGTTAGTGTCAAAAAAAATCCCCCAATTGTTCTGTCAGACAAAAGTCTGAATGCTTATCTCTATCCAGAAAAGCCAGTATTACTGCATTTCAATGGGGATATTTCCTGTGGAGACAAAATTTTTAAAAATAGACCTCGAGCACGTCATTTTAGAGTTTATTATGGAAACATGTTTGATTATCTTAAAAAGAAAAAAATATTATTAAATGTATCTGGATTTAGAAAAAAAGATCTTGGTGATGTCGTTGAAGAGATGCAATCTAATAAAAAAAGATTAATTTCACTCAGGAGGCTTATCGAGATATATTCCTACGAAAATCAGATAGCTGAGATGAGAAGGATCGCCATTGAGCGACTAAAAAAGATTGCGTACAAAAGATGGTGGAAAGAGTATAGAAGGTTATTAGATTTGGCTTTGTTAAATTCTGACCACAAACAGGCTGAAAAGTTTCGTAGACAGCTTGATGAAAAACAAAAAGTAGTTAGTGAGATAATCAATTTTCGAAGATAAATCCAAAGTTTTTGGAGATGGTGGGAATTAGAGACCGTAACGATGGAGACAAGATTGGTAATAATCATTACGCCAATCCCAAAAGTTCTTTTCGTTTATTGCTAAACTCATTTTAGTCATTTCTGCCATCGCTGTTACTGTTTTAGATTCACACTTAATTTTTATCTGTGAAGGTCTTATCTGAAACCAATAAAAGGCTCCCAAAAGTAGAATAATTACTAGTATGACTAATTTTTGGTTAGTAGCTAGGGAACTATATTTTGCTTTCATTCTTTTTAGCATATTCTGAAATATCATCTGATGCCTTTACTTCTGAAAAGAAGTCATTAATTCAAAGTATACCATTTGTGACTTGTGTTATAATTAGTGAAAGCCTAGAAGGAAAAACCAATGGGCCGCCAGTTAATTTTGGCGGCTTTTTTAATGGAAAGGAGGTGATTATTGATATGAAATCTAAATGCGCAATATGCAAGCTAGAAAAGAATGATTGTAAACCTAGAATTGTTGGAAAAGGTAAGTCTTATGATGAAAGACTTTCTCCGAAAGGTACGTTAATAACCCAAATGATCTGTGGCAAATGTCTTCAATCTACCACTTAGCAAAAAATAAATTTAGAGTTTTAGAGGTGGGTGGATTTTGAGAAAAGTGGTAAAGTAGAGTTAATGCCTAAAGATTTTCCAAAACTTACTTTATCTATTGGTCTTTGTTTAGGAGCAGGGATAGTGGGGTCATTTTTTACATTTTCTGCAATTCCTACTTGGTATGCGGCTTTAGCTAAACCTTCATTTTCCCCACCAAATTGGGTTTTTGGACCTGTCTGGACAATCCTTTATATCCTTATGGGGATATCTTTATATTTAGTTTGGCTAAAGAAAAAAGTTCCCACTGTTTTTTGGATCCAGCTGATTTTAAATGTAGCTTGGTCAATAATATTTTTTGGGATGAAAAATCCAACTTTGGCTTTAGTAGATATTGCGGTTCTTTGGGTAGCAATAGTTTTAACAATTAAATCTTTTTCTAAGATTAATAATCTGGCAGGGCAATTATTGTACCCATATCTTACCTGGGTCTCTTTTGCTTCCATTTTAAACTTAAAGATAGTAATATTAAATTAATGCCCAATAAAGGATTTGCCATTCTGCCCATAATAATTGTTATTGCCCTAATTTTGGCTGGTGGAGCTTTTTGGTTTCTTAAGGGTCCACCCTCAAACTTCACTCCTGGTAAAATAGCTAAAAAAGCAGAGCCATGTCCCATTACTTCTTATAAACGGGTATTTAACAATACTCCTTATTATTCCGGTCCGCTGATTGATGATCATTTTCATATGCCGCAAATGATGAAGATTACAGATCACCCACAAGCACCGGTTCTTGATGAAGATGTATCCAGTCATGATGTTATTTGTCTTTTTGGCAAAGGCAGGGTTGAAAAAGCCTTTGCCTTTTATGGGATACCTATGCACCTCAAAGACAAGGCGCTTAAGTCCGCCCAAGCAATTGAGGCACAGTCTCCCGGAACAATTATTCATTTTCTCGAGTTTGTAAAATTTCCCGGCTATCCAGTGGATCCCAAACAAATAGAGCAGATTTTAAATTCCAACAAAGGTTTATTTAAAGGATATGGCGAGATCTCGCTTTATTTACCTCACTATAGAGGTGTTATGCCGAATGATCCTACTATGAAAGAGCTGTATAAAATTGCCCAAAAACATAGTCTTCCTGTGATGATGCATCCGCTTGAAAATCAACAGCAGGCAATAGAAGAAGTTTTGCGTGATTTCCCCAATGTAAAATTTCTTTTTCATGCAATGGAGCGGTTATCCTGGGCAAGCACATTTTTTGACAGCGATTTAGACAAGTATCCAAATGCCTACTACAGTGTGGATATAGACATCTTTGGACAAGACTCATCCGGAAGACCCCTGCTTGCTGCCTTCAGCGACAAGCAAAGCTTTACGCTTGAGTTTAAAACTGGTTGGGAAGATACGTTAAATAAAAAGGCGGCTTTCTGGAAAAGCAAAATTGAGAAACACCCCAATCAATTTCTTTGGGGAACAGATCGGGGAGATGCCGCTTGGAATTATGATCCGGATATAGGAGCATTGCTTGAAGAATATTCAAGAGCATTTATCGGGCAACTGGACCAATCGGTGCAAGAGAAGTATGCCTACAAGAATGCTGAAAAGATGTTACAGAATTAGTATTAATCTTTACAGGGGTATATAATTTGCTCAACCAAAGGAGGTGATGATATGGATAATCCAATAGGTAAAGTTGTTCATTATTATGACAAGCTTAGCGTGGCAATTATAGATTTATCCAAAGGTGGTCTCAAAGTTGGTGATCAGATTAAATTTAAAAAGGGTGATCAGGAATTTGCCCAGAAGGTAGAATCTCTGCAGGTTGATCAAAAGCAAGTAGATAAAGTCAAAAAAGGAGATTCATTTGGGATAAAGGTAGATCAGCCCACCAAAGTAGGTACTCAAGTTTACATAAACACTTAACTAATTTACTGGTATAATCTCTTCTATGTCTTTAAAAGTCGGAATAGTTGGATTACCAAATGTTGGGAAAAGCACCCTTTTTAATGCTCTTTTAAAAAAGCGGGTAGCTTTGTCTGCCAATTATCCTTTTGCTACAGTTGAACCAAATATTGGGGTAGTGGCTGTGCCAGATAAAAGATTAAATGAACTGGCAGAGTTAACCAAAGATGAAGAGAAAATGGATTCTTTTCCTCCAATTGTTCCTGCTGTTTGTGAATTTGTGGACATTGCAGGACTTGTGAAAGGAGCATCAACTGGGGCAGGACTAGGGAATAAGTTTTTATCTCATATCAGAGAAGTAGATGCAGTTATTCATGTTTTAAGGGATTTTGAGGATAGCAATATTGTTAGGGAAGGTTCAGAAAATCCAAAATCTGACAGGGAAACAATAGAAACAGAGCTAATTTTGGCAGATTTAGAAACAATCACAAAATTAGTGGATTTTGCAGAAAAAGAATTAAGGTTTAGTAAGGACCCGCTTGACCCAAAAAGATTAGAAATATTAAAAAAGATTAAAGAAGATTTAGAAAAGGGAGTATATATTGGAGACTCTTTAATCAAAACCTCAGAAACAATGGATCAAAAAATCCAAGCTTGGATCAAAACCCTACCATTACTTTCGATAAAACCAGTCCTCTATGTCTACAATGTTTCAGAAGAAGCAATTTCAGAACACCCCGCAGGTGAAAAAACAGGTGAAAAAAATGCAGTTACACCTGCGGGGTGGGATAGTGAAGATGAACTAGCTATTTCAGCCAAATTAGAGGAAGAGCTAGCTGATTTGTCTGAACAGGAACGTGGACAATATCTGAAAGAACTGGGGATAGAAGAAACAGGACTAGAAAGATTAATTAAAAAAGCCTACAAATTATTAGGACTAATTTCATTTTTAACAGCTGGTAAAAAAGAAGTCAGAGCTTGGACTATTAAACAGGGTTGGAAGGCACCCCAAGCAGCTGGAGTAATCCACACTGATTTTGAGAAAAATTTTATCAGGGCTCAAGTGGTGGAATATACAAAGTTAATAGAAGCAGGATCTATGGATGATGCCAAGAAAAAAGGATTAGTCAGAACGGAAGGGAAAGATTATATTATTAGAGATGGGGATGTAATTGAGTTTTTGATAGGGAGTTAAGATTTTGAAATTAAGGTTAGAGTTTGAGTGCAGCCATAAGAAGGGGTTTGTCGCTCTTTCTTACGACAATAGAAGATGGTTCATTTAGCTTTACTGTTTCTCCATCTAAAACTACCTTGTTCCCATGGGTTACTGTAAATGATTCACCGATTACTACATCACTAAGATCTCGAGAGAATTCGTGGTATCTGCAATAATGTAAAAATTGAAGGAATGCTCTAAACTTACCTTGCTGTGTCTTTGCATCAATGCGTATTCGTTCCAATTCCCGGGTAAATATCTTCTCATCCAAGGTGGGTGATAATTTACCGACATGAGAGCCAAGGAAAAATAGGTCAGTTGTGGGAACATCGGGTGAGTCAAGAGAACTTTGATTTTGCAGATAAAAAACATAACCTACTGCACCAGCTATGTAGGCTTTAGGTCGGCGTGGTATGAAGAATTCTCGACGGTCATTGACAATGCTTGCATAATGAAATGGGAGTGGCCCAAAAGCAGCCATTGAAATAAAAATATCATTACCTACTTGTCCTACAGGTACTTGTCTTAGGTGTGAAAAGTTATTATCAAGAAGTTGTCTAAATGAGAGGGTATTATTTGAATGCCGCAGCGAATTATCTAGTGTATTTGCTGTGCCTCCAGGGACAGTGAGAATTAGGTGTTCTTCAGGTCTTTTGAATACAGTATTCGCTGTTAGATGCGCCGTGCCATCACCGCCAATAGCGACAATACCGTATGGAAGATCGGTATCGGTGGGGGTCACTATCCTGTGAGTAATACCAGAGGCGTATAGGGTGTGTAGTGTTTTTCTTTTAACATTCTCTTGGGCATAAGGGCTAACAAAGATTCCTAACTCTAACATGGAGAAATTCTACCCTTTAGGGGAATAAGAATCAAATAAAAGGAGTGATTGAATTTTTGAGTGGATCCTAGTACAATACCTTGGATGAATTCATATTTATTAACATTAGTTTTAAAGCCAGACATGGATGAGAGCGCCCGCAAGGAGCTTTTGGTGAACATGAAGAAAAAAATGCTGGGGGATTTGGGCAAAGTTACTAAAGAAGATTTATGGGGCGAAAGAGATTTAGCTTACCCAATAAAGAAAAATACAAAAGGTTATTATGTCCATTTTGAATTTGAAACAGATCCTGCTTTGGCAAAAGATCTTGACAAAAACTTAAAAGTGGAAGAAGATATTATCCGGTATCTCCTAATAAGGAGATAGTTAATGGTTTATAGCTCATGGTTGATGGTCAAAAGCATTAATCTATGAACTACAAGCGAAGCGTACAACGGACTATAAACTAATTATGGCAAGTAGATCATGGAATAGGGTTGAGTTAATAGGTAATCTTACTCGCGATCCCGAACTTCGTTATACCCCAAATGGAGCAGCTGTAGTTACTTTTGGTATAGCTACAAACCGCACTTATTTACAAGATGGAGAGAAAAAAGAAGAAGTAGATTTTCACAGATTAGTTGCTTGGAATAAACTGGCTGAGCTTTGTAATCAATTACTTAAAAAAGGGAATAGGGTATTTATTTCTGGAAGGCTCCAAACCAGATCTTGGGAAGGACAAGATGGCCAAACTAGGAATGTGACAGAAATTGTAATTGAGGATATGATTTTACTTTCTCCAAAAAATGAAGCAACAGCTACATCTTCAGATGAGGCGAATGTAGAAGAGCTGCCTGTAGCCCAGGAACCTGCAAAAGAAGCAGAACCAGTTAAAGAAGAGAAAGAGGATACTAAAGAGGAAAAAGCAGAGGCTCCAAAAGAAACTGTGGCAGATGATGACCTTCCATTCTGAGCTTAAATAACATATAATTACCCCTATGCCAAGAAAAACTATAACGACACCGGAAAAAACCGAGAGCTCAACACCTTCTAAAAAGGTGTGTTTTTATTGCAATCCACACTCAGAGCCAACTTACACTAACAGCGTAGTTTTAAGAAAAGCTATTTCAGAAAGAGCAAGGATCATTCCAAAACAAAGATCTGGAGCTTGCAGTAAACACCAAAGAGCAATCACTCTGCAGGTTAAATATGCAAGACACCTGGCTCTTTTGCCTTTTGTCTAAGGCTCTCTTTCACCACTAGACAAACTAGTCTGCACTTAACATAATAGAGAAAGCGATGAAGCATTTTCTGAACCGTTCTAATCTTGTTATTGCCCTGTTTATTATCCTAACCTTTATTTTAGGATGGCAGCTGGGACACAAGGATTACTTGGTCAGATGGAGAAACTTTACCCCAAATATTAAAGTAGAAAATAAACAACCTCCTCAAAATGTAACAATAGATTTTAAGCTTTTTTGGGATACTTGGGATTTAGTTTCTAAAAACTACTGGGATAAAAAAGCAATAGATCCAAACAAAATGTTTTATGGAGCCATTTCAGGAATGGTATCAGCTGTGGGGGATCCATATACTATGTTTTTACCCCCTCAACAACAGCAAGCTACCAAAGAAGATCTTGGTGGGAGTTTTGAAGGGGTTGGTATAGAGCTTGGATTTAATAAAGATAAAAGATTGGTAGTGGTGGCCCCACTTGATGGCACTCCTGCCAAAAATGCTGGTATTGCACCAGGTGATCTGATTATTAAAATTAATGACAAGGATACTTCTAACATGAATCTGCTTGATGCAGTTAATATGATCAGAGGTCCAAAAGGAACTGATGTAACTTTAACAATTTACAGGGAAGGAGAAACAAATACCCGTGACTTTAAAGTTACCAGGGATACTATTGTTGTAAAAAGTGTCCAGCTTAGTTTCAAAAATACGCCGTCAGGTAAAAAAATAGCCGTTATAAAATTAACCAGATTTGGAGAAAGAACCAATGAAGAATGGAATGAGGCAATCTCTAGGATCTTACTTGATGCTCCGGATGGGATTATCTTGGATGTCAGGAATAATCCTGGAGGCTTTTTGGATGGGGCAGTGTTTATAGCTTCGGAGTTTTTAGCTGATGGAGATGTAGTGCTACAAGATAATGGCCAGGGACAAAAATATAGTTATAAAGTTAATAGAGCAGGCAAGCTTTTAAAACAGTCCATGGTGGTTTTAATAAATAAGGGTTCAGCTTCTGCTTCAGAAATTGTGGCTGGGGCACTGCATGATAGAAAACGGGCTCAGCTAGTAGGTGAAAAGTCTTTTGGCAAAGGCACAATTCAAGATTCTCAAGATTTGCCAGGGGGTACAGGAATTCATATAACTATAGCCAGATGGTTAACACCAAGCGGGCATTGGGTCAATGATACAAATGGTTTGGAACCAGATGTTAAAATAGATTCACCGAAGCCTGTAGATAACAAACCAGTAGATGCAACCTTAGATCCACAGTTGGAGAAAGCTCTAGAGATATTGGACAAGTAGTATAATAGGCATTCCATGGAAGAATCTGACCCAAAAAAGACAAGATTATCCTTTAGCACCTTACTTTTAATAGTAGCTTTTGGAGTAGTAGTTGCTGCAGGTTTGTATCAGGCAAAATCCAAGGGTATCTTAAATATACCTTCTTTAAAAAGCACCTCTCCAACTATAGAAAGGATAATTATTAATGAAGAAAATGCTGTGACTGGAGTTGTTGATAAAGTCTCTCCCTCTGTTGTAGCAATTGGTATCTCACAACAAGTTATTAATCCATTTGACCCATTTTCTGCTCCACAGAAAAAAGACAGCACAATAGGCACCGGATTTGTAGTATCTGATAAAGGAATTATTGTTACAAATAAACATGTGGTTTCCCAGGCAAATGCTAAGTATTCTGTAGTTACCAAAGATGGAGCAAAATATGATTTGCAAAAAATTTACAGAGACCCTCTTAATGATCTAGCAATTGTTCAAATTAGCGCTCCAAATCTAAAATCTGTAGAGCTAGGGGACTCATCAAAAATAAAGGTGGGCCAAGTGGCAATTGCTATTGGTAATGCTTTGGGCCAATTTACCAATACTGTCACAACTGGAGTAGTTTCTGGAGTAGGTAGAAAAGTGGTGGCAGGAGATCCATTTTCTGGAGCTACAGAAAGTTTGGATAATTTAATTCAAACAGATGCAGCAATAAATCCTGGTAATTCTGGAGGGCCACTTTTAAATAGTGCTGGCCAGGTAATTGGAGTAAATGTAGCCACAACAGAAGGAGCCCAGAATATTGGTTTTGCTATTCCTATAAATTCTGTCAAATCAATTGTTGATGAGTTTATCCAAAAAGGTTCTGTCTCAAGACCATATTTGGGGTTAAGGTATAAATTTATATCCAAAGATTTAGCAATTTTAAATAATATTCCTCAGGGAGCTTATGTACAAGAAGTTTTACCCCTCTCTCCTGCACAAAAGGCTGGAGTTTTGGTTCAAGATATTATTACCAAAATAAATGGGATAGCTGTTGATTCTGATACTAAGATTTCAGAAGTTGTGGCTAAAAGTACAATTGGAGCAAGAGTAGAGTTAACTATTTACAGAGATAAAAAGGAAATAAAAGTTACAGCCGTCTTAGAAGAGCTTCTTGGTGAGTAATAATCAGTATTCTTTGTTTATGGGCAAGGTCTGTTTTAACCTCCACTTGAGCATCTGGAAAAAAATTTGTTGCTTCATCATATGCAATCTGCCCATGAGTATAATCTATTTCTCCTAAAATTAGTTTTGGTTTCCATCCTTTTTCTTTTAATTGAGCAAAAAGTTTTCTATAAAGTTCAAATCCATCTGGTCCACCATCTAAAGCTATGTGAGGTTCATAATCTTTAACTGATGAGTCCAAATAGGGAATCCGTTCTGTAGGAATATAGGGGAGGTTTGTGACAATAACAAGATTGTCATTCTGACGAAAGTCAGAATCTATATTAATAGATCTTGAATCAAGTGGAGCAAGCTCCGCTTTGCGACCAGGATGACGAAAAGTAGAGAGTAAGTCGCTTTCTAAAAAAACAATCTTTTCGTCAACTCCGTGCAATTTTGCATTTTTTTGGGCCACTTTTAGAGCCTCTCGGGAAATATCAGTTGCAATTATTTTTAGCTTTCCACCCCAAGGGTGCCCCCTCAAATTTCTTGCAATAGAAATAGCAATATTTCCTGCACCTGTTCCTAAATCAAGAATTGTAGATTTTGGATGGGTTTTTAAAAAATCTAACACAGCATCCACTAATAATTCTGTTTCTGGGCGGGGGATTAAAACATCTGGAGTAACTTTAAACCTTAACTTGTAAAATTCTACCCAACCCTGAATATATTGTTTAGGCTTGTCCATACTGATTCAAAGCCTTTATAATTTCCTCTATTTCACCTTCCATTATTTTTTCCAAATTATGCCAGGATTTTCCAATTCTATGATCTGTAACTCTATTTTGAGGGTAGTTATAAGTTCTAATTTTTTCATTTCTTTCACCAGATCCTACTTGAGCTGCTCTTTTTGCTTCAATATCTCCAACATTTTTTTGTTGCTCCAACTCCCAAAGTTTTGCTCTTAAAAGGGACATAGCATTTTCTCTGTTTTGTAATTGTGATCTTTCTGTTTGACAAGTTACTACTATTCCAGTGGGTTTGTGTTTTAATCTCACAGCAGTTGAGACTTTATTAACATTTTGTCCACCAGCACCCCCTGACCTAAATGCTTCAAAATCAATATCTCCTGGATTAATTGTGATTTGGGACTCAGTCACTATTGGTAAAACTGCAACAGTTGCAGTAGAAGTATGAATTCTTCCCCCAGATTCTGTAACAGGAACCCGCTGCACTCTATGTACACCAGATTCATATTTAAAATCTGTGTATGCTCCCTTACCTGTTATTTTTATTACTACTTCTTTTATCTGGCCCAATTTTCCTTCAGATAAATCTAACTGTTCTATTTTCCAACCCATTTTTTGAGCAAATCTGGAATACATTCTAAGTAAATCTCCAGCAAAAATTCCTGCTTCATCTCCACCTGCAGCAGAACGGATTTCCAAAGCAGCTACATTGGGATTAATCCCATCAGATGTTGGGGTTGTATCTGGTTCAGGAGATGTCATAGGAGTAGAGGCTGACTGTTCAAGGTCTATTTTTTGTTGTTCTAGCTGAGCAATCTCTTGAATAGCAAGTTCAGCAAGTTCTGGATCCTCAAGCAAAGCTTGAAGTTCCTCAATTCTAGAATCTATTTCTTTTAGTTGTTCACGAATATAATCCATCTAACTGGCAGCCTGTTTACGGGCCTGCATCAGCAGATCTTTAAGAGAGGGTTTTTCTTTTTTATCTTGGGCAACTTTAGAAGCACGGGCAATTTTAATTTTTTCAACAATAGCTTTTTTAACTTTAGATTCTTCTTCTTTTTTAATAAACCTGTCTACCTGGCCTAAAGTATCAACAAATTTTTGAGTACCAGTATAAAGAGGGTGACAATTACTACATATGTCCACACGGATTTCCGGTAATGTTGAACCGGTTGTAAAAGTATTTCCACAGGCGCAAGTAACCTTTGCCTCTGGGTTCCAAATTGGGTGCATATTCTGTTGCATCAAGGTAGTATATCAGGATTTAAGTTTAGGATCAAGGCGCGGTAACCTTATATCTTAGAAAAAGTTCGCTATCTATATTTTCAACAGAAAGTAACTCTAATTTTTTTACCATATCTGGTGGGAATAAATATCCTTCAACCATGGTCAGTGTTGCACCTGGCTCTGAACCAACTATTTTTGGAGCAATGGTGAGAAATATCTCATCCACTAAGTCCCTCCGCAAAAAAGAACCAAGGAGGGTAGGACCACCCTCTACTAAGATATTTTGACCCCCTTTTTTGTATAAATCTTGTGATAATTTTTGAAGGTCAGATGTAACAACTGTTACTCCCTGCAAATCCGGTAGATGCTCTGGATGATCCGTAACTATGTAGTAGGGAAGATCTGAATTTTTTCCCAAATCAGTCCTCATTTTCTTAAATTTTTCTTTTGCTAAACTATTTAAAGTAATTTGTCCAAATTCTTTTGCCAAATTTTTACCATGAATTAGCGCATCTGCATGAGATCTTAACTCATGTAAAACTTCTCTGTCTTTTTCAGATCCTAGAGGCCAGTAGTCTTTTGTATTTTTTAAGACTTGGGCTTTACCATCCAAAGTCACCACAAAATTTGTATAGAAAAAAGGCCGGTTTTGTTTTTTAGGAAATTTGAGATTTTGATAAATCATAAGCAGTAGCTTGAGCTGAAGCATAAGCAGGGAGAATTTTTTTGGAAATAAGAAAATCCAATGTGTATTTTACAACTAAATATGAAACACTTATACCCAGGGCAAAAAGTAATCTTTCTGTAATCACGATAGGAATTAAAGAGTTCCAAACATTAGCCGGTAGGTTTAATGCCCAAATCCAAGCAGCTCCACCAACCCCATGGGCTGTAAAAGTTGCTCCCAAACTTTTGATAAATAAATTATCTTTTTTAATAAAAGATAAAAGAGGGATTGTCCAAAAAAGTGAGTAGTACCAAACTTCTCTTCCAATAGGATGTATTACAAAAGCTAAAATACAAATAATTGGAACTAGTAAAATCCACTTTCCAATTTGTTTTTTGGTGATTAATGAGAAATAGAGTGTAGCAAAAAGAAGTGGGAATAACCTGATAATAGATGCATTTGTCATAGGAGTTTGTTTAATATAAACATTAACAATCTCAACACTAAAAACAGAAATTATTCCATAAATTGGTCCTAAAAATGCTCCTGCAATTGGAGCAAAAAAATCAAAAAGAGTAAAGGAAATACTAGACCCCGCAAGGCGCGAAAAAGGAACTTGTAAAGTTAAAAATCCAACTACTGTGAAGATACTTAAGAAAAGAAACTTCTGTAACATGTGCAGTTTAAGATATTATAAAAACAAGAGCTTGTCAACGTTTAAAAACGATGAGTTTTGTGAGATTTGTGATGCACTTCTTTTGCAAGAGTTCCCAAATATACTCCTGCTGAGATTAAAATTAATCCTACAACTAGTGGAATTGTAACCTGCTCACCAAGTAGGGCTATTGCTAGCAGTGCTGCTACAAAAGGCTCTATGTATTGCAAGATATTTGCAGTAGAAACAGATGTTTTAGCAAGTCCCCATTCAAATAAAAAGTAAGCAGAAATTGAGGAAAGTAAAGTCATATAGATGAGTCCCAGTATTCCTAACATAGAAATTTTATTAATCCATAAAGGGTTTTGTAAAAATTCATTTGCAGAAGGTAGTGCAAAAGTTAAAACTCCCACTAAAAAAGCTATAGATGTCACAACTAAAGATGAGTATTTTTTTAATAGCTTTCTAGAGAAAACAGAACCAATAACCCAAGCAATAGATGCTAAAATAATTAGAATATTTCCTACTACTTCAGTTGGAGAAAAAGACCCAATAAAAAGTTGAGGAATTCTTAAAATTATAATAGCCCCTAAAAAACCAGCTATTATCCCAGCAAGATTTATTAAATAAACCTTTTCTTTTAAAAATATCCAGCCAAAAGCTACAGATAGAATTGGGATAATAAGAGTCAAAACAGAGGCATTAATAACTGTTGTTTTAGCAATTCCTGCAAAGAAAAAAGAAATATTCAAAGTTATAATTAATATCCCTGTTAAAACAAGTTCTGGAATATCTTTTTTATCAATTTTAACTTTTTTCGTTTCAGCCAAAAAGAAAGGGGCAAGTAAAAGTGTAGCGAAAGTAAACCTTAAAAAAGCTAAGGTATTTGGAGGAATCTCTTGCAAGGTTACTTTAGCAACTACAAAATTTGCGCCCCATATAATGTGGCATAAAAGCAAGGCTAAATAGGGTAGAGGGCTTTTAAATAATTTTGAACTCACTATTTAAGGATACAGGGAATCCAGGAGTCTATCAAGACCAAAAGAAAATCCAACAGCCGGAATATCTTTTTTGGCAAAAGAACCAATTAAATTATCATATCTCCCACCACCACCAACAGAACCACCACTATATCCTTCAATCTGAATCTCAAAAATGGTAGAAGTATAATAGTCTAAACCTCTAGCTAGTGTAGGTTCAAAAATATATTTATTCTCATCGACCCTCATTTCTTTAAGTGCTCTAAAAATTTTCAATATACGATCGTTTTCTTTTAAAGTCTTGGCATTTTGGATAGTAGCAGTAGCCGATTCTGCGGAGAGGCCTTTCACTTGGAGTTCTGCAATAACACCATCTTCTCCAATTTTATTTATTTTGTCTAGGCTTCTTAAAACTGTTATAAGATTTTCATTATCAACATAACCTGCTTCCTTTAGTTGATTAAAGACTTCACGGTCATTTATTAAGACTTTAAAATTTTTAACACCAAGTGCCTCAAGTGACTTTACTGCTGCAGTAATAACTAAAGCATCTTCTTCTAAATTAGTTGATCCAACACTATCAAAATCAAATTGAGTAAATTCTCTAAATCTTCCTTTTTGGGGATTTTCTCCTCTAAAAACTTGGCCTATTTGATATCTTCTAAATGGAAACTGGGGATTATAGGTTGCTACATATCTGGCAAGGGGGACTGTTAAATCATAACGGAGTGCTAGTTTTCTCCCACCCCTATCTTCAAACTCATAAATTAATTTTTCCTCTTCTCCATATTTACCCTTTAAAGTATCTGCAAATTCAATAGTTGGAGTTTCAATAGGTTCAAAGCCAAAACCCTGTAAAATATCCTCAATTTTGGCAATGGTTTCCCTTCTCCTTTTAGCGTCAGTTGGAGCGAAATCTCTAAAACCTTTTGGTGTTGGCGGTGCTTTTACCATAATTTCCTTTCTATACTAACATTATTTTACGTCATTGGAAACCCAAATTATTTAGTGGATCCCACAAAAAAACTTAAGATCTTATTTTTTTGAGAAGGGTAAAGAGAGATCGTCAAGGAAAGTATATTCCTCACCACCCAATGGTTCTATACCACAGATATGTTGATAATCTAGACCTTGATTTGTAACTAAACCTATTAAATAAGAGTTTTGATAACTGCGGAGTTTAACGGGAGCATCAAATAAGCTTTGAGCTATAGCCAAAACAACACCACCCTCTATTCTTTTGGTTTCCTCCATAATATCCAAAACATCACTCCTTCTTTTTACTGCTACTCTGGTAGCTTCACTAAGAGCTGCTTCATATGTTGTATTCTTAAATCCTTCAATTTTACTTGTTAAAATTAAAGCAATCCTGCGGTAATCATCTACAGTGATGTCAAGATCTAAAGAGGCTAGTAGGAAATGCGCTCTGGCCAGTTTCCTTGCTTGTTCAGCAGCTATGTCATAAGCAGCTTGGTCTTCACGGTAACTAATATTAGAGGGGTTGAGTCTGTCCTTAATAGGAACAAGAGGAATAGAGGGTGGTGCAGAAGAAGCCTCTACTACTGATTTAATAAGAATCGTTGGTACGATACCTGTTTCTAAAGATCTTCGGACTCCCTGGAGGCTTACGCCACAATATGCCACACGTTGCTCACTGTTTTTTCCTTTTTCAAAGCTTTGAGCGAAACTGCGTGCAACCTCAATACTGTTAAAAATAGCCATAAGAACCTATAGTAGCATAGATTCTGGAGAAAATCAAACCTGAATGCTATAATCCTTTGATAATATAATGAGCGAACAAATTCCAATGCTGGGAGATATCCCAAAAGATGAACCTGCTCAGGCACCAGATCTAGTTATAGCTCACGCTGTAGTGTTAACACTTGGGGTAAAAGAGGGATCAAGAATAAGATTTACTCTTGAGTGGATGGAGCCCCTTCTTCTATCTTTCTTTGGACCAGCAGGTTTAGAAAAAGAAAACGTTGAAGAAATAGTCAGACCATTTTTAGATAGGAGTGTTAGTAGCGGTTTAATAAGGAGAAGCGCTGCAGGGGAAATAAAAGGTGAGCAGTATAGAAAAGATTGGTTAGATGAGGTGCATAATCAGAATAAGGGAAAAGTTCGTTTTGTGAGGAGTGAAAGTTCAGAGCTTTGGATACGTGCTAGACTTGAAGGTGATATAACTCAATCAAATAAACGTGGTTTGCAGGAATTAGGAATAAGTTCACAGAGTAAATTAAGACAGGGGACACTGAGCTTTGAGCTGGACCCCTCAAATACTCCTTGACTACTCGCCCCATAGGATAATATTATCTGATGATGATGAGGAAAAAGGTGGCTTAAGTAGAACAATTTGACTAATAATGGTATATTAAAAAACGGTGGATATACCTGAAGGAATCTTTAAAAGCTACGATATTAGAGGAACCTACCCAGATCAGATAAATGAACAGTTTGCTGTTCCTATTACAAAAGCAATCTACAAAGTAATCTCTGATCAATTAAATTCTACTACACCACTAACGATTGCCATAGGAAGAGACATGAGATTATCCTCTCCAGCTATTTTTGAAGCAGTTACAGAGACTTTAATTAAACTAGGAGCTAAAGTTATTGATTTAGGGATAGTACCAACTACTACTTTTTATTTTGCAGTTTTTAAATACGGCTATGATGGTGGAATTCAAATTACTGCTTCTCATAATCCTAAAGAATATAATGGCTTAAAAATTGTCAGACACTCCTCTACAGGTGTAGTCAAAATTGGAAAATCTACAGGAATGGATGATATCAAAAAATTCTCTTTAGAGGGAGTGGATTTGGAAGATATAGATAGGGGGAGTATTGAGAAAAAGGAGGGAGTTTTAGAAGAGGAAGTTCAAAATGCTCTAAATATGGTGGGCAAGCCAGCAATTAAACCTTTTAAAATTGTAGCAGATGCAGCTAACGCACTGGGAGCGCTCTATATTGATGGACTTTTTAAGGTAATTCCAGGGGAACTTGTCAGGATGAATTTTGAACTAGATGGAACTTTTCCAGTTCATCAAGCAGACCCACTTCAAAAAGAAAACTTGGTAGATTTACAGAAAAAAGTTTTGGATGAGGGGGCAGATTTTGGCCTGGCTCCAGATGGAGATGGAGATAGGTTGTTTTTTATTGATGAAAAAGGAGATATTGTTCAACCTTCTTTAATTACAGCATTGGTTGCAAAAGAGTTATTAAAACAAAACCCTGGTGAATCAGTTTCTTTTGATATTAGGTATATTCTTACTCCTAAAAAAATAGTAGAGGAATACAATGGAAAATATACAGTCACTAAAGTTGGACATGCATTTATAACTGAGGAGTTACACAAAACCGGTGGCATTTTTGCTGGAGAATCTTCGGCTCATTATTATTTTCGTGAGACGGGCAATGCTGAATCACAACTGCCAGTTATTTTAATGGTTCTTAAAGTAATGAGTGAAGAAAATAAACCTTTATCAGAGATTATTGAAGGTTTAAAAAGATCTCATGAATCAGGGGAAATTAATTTTAAAGTTAAAAATGCACTGGAAATTATTGAGGCCATTAAGGGAAAATATTCTGATGCCCAGATAGATGAACTTGATGGGATAGCTGTAAATTACAAAGACTGGAGATTTTCTATCAGGACTTCTAATACAGAACCACTCCTGAGACTTAATGTAGAGCATGTAGGAAAAGAGGATTTGGAGGGGAAGTTAGAGGAAGTATTGGCAGAAATCAAAAAACATGCTATCTTTGAGGGTAACGAATAATTTTATCACATAATCACACCTCGGAGGTGTAACAATTTATTCTTCTTGCACGCATGTTAACAATTCTTTAGAAGGTTGTCCAAATCCGAATATTACTCTGGGAGTTCTTCCTCCATCCGGCCAGATCAATTTGTTCCCATTCCAATCTAGAGCATATCCACCCATTTTTTCTATGATTGCACCGAGTAAAACATCTCGTATTTGAGGAGTATGAAATAAACAAACATAATACTCACCAGACATACATTTTAATAGTCCTTCCGGCCAAGTAATTTTTCCGTTATCTTCATCTATAACCTGGAAATTAGAACCTGCAAGGCAAGTGGATATATCTGATGAAACTCGATTATTTCTGTATATGATTTTTTTATTAATTGAAGTAGGGAAAGTAAATGGCTCTTCACTTATTTTTTCTAAGTTATGGTTATATGTAGTTTTGTAAGGTTTTCCATCATAATCTATAAAATATAATATTTTTCTGACTGGATAATATACTAAAGCTGTAATTATCTCACCGCTGCTCAGTAATCCGACACAAATAGAATAATCATCTTCTCCCCTAAGATATTCTAATGTTCCATCTATGGGATCTAGTACCAAAGTTAATTTAGCATCGCTACTCGTAAATAATTTTGTAGACGGTGTTGTTTCCTCGGTATCTAACTTAACTTCATTTACATCTATTATTTTTGGCAAAGCTTGCAGAAGAATCTCCTGTACTTGTTCATCAACAAAAGTTTTCGCCTGGCGTTTCTCTAATACATAAGGAGAATCAGCTTGAAGATGTTCAATCTCCTTACCTATATTTTTAACTTTCCCTTGAGAAGACAGAGCAACTTCGCCTGCTTTTAATATAACAGGGATGAGAGAGGTTATAAAATTTTTAAGCTCTTCTTGCTTCACTGGTAAGAGTTTATCACAGATAATATTTTGTGGTAATAGTTAGGAACTAAATGTTACACCTCGGAGGTGTAACAACTAATCATCATCAATTAATAAATGCTTAATTTTTTCTAAATCTTTTGCATAAGAAGCATGATTTTTGACAAAGCTCCTATAGTCTTGTGGATTTTTATAGAAATCCAAAATGTACTCTTTTACACAAATAGAATTATTTGAAGAACTTATGAACTCTGCAAATGAAGAAAATGGAAAGTTTTCCCGATATTTTGAAAGTTCAGAAACAAAAGGATTTAGATGAATGTAACGGGAAAGATGTAATAATTGTTCATCATTTTCCACAGGCACTGCTTTAAATTGTCCTTGAAGAAGTGGACCAATTCTTCTATTTTTAGTATTAAAATATTTTGTATAACTGTTTAATACCTTACTTGAGAATTCTTGAATGCCTTTTTCTTTTACCTGTTTTAGTAAAAGATGAAAGTGATTTGGCATCAAGCAATAGCAAATTATCTCTACAATCTTAGGATTATTAGAGAAATCTTTAATCTTAAATCGGTGATGTGTAGAGAAGCGAGGTTTTGGACCGCTGAACTGGTAATATTGTAATGTTTGAATAAATCGTAGATGATCTCCCTCATCTATAAAGATTTTTCTTTTTTCCACGCCGCGGTTATAAATATGATAAAAGTTATTTTTAATAAAAGGAGTTGTTCTATACGGCATATCTTTATAGTATCACACCTCGGAGGTGTAACATAAGGTGTGGCATAATTTCTAAAGGTAGGAAAGTTGTGGTAATATTGTAGACAATGAAAATTATAGTTTTTGCAGGTGGGGTTGGGACAAGACTTTGGCCACTTTCCCGAAAAAATACCCCAAAGCAGTTTGAAAAAATTATTGGTGATAAATCTATGCTGCAAGTGGCAGTATCTAAACTTTTCCCAGCCTTTAAATGGGAGGATATTTATATTTCAACCAATAGTCAATATGAACAAATACTATCCCGGCAATTTCCTGAATTAGCCCAAGACCATATAATTTTGGAACCAGCAATGCGTGATGTTGGTCCAGCTGTAGGGCTAATGGTGGCAAACTTTATCAAAAAATTTCCCAGTGAGCAAATTATGATTTTGTGGGGAGATCATTTAATCAAAAAGGAGGAAGATTTTAGACATACCCTTAAAGTTGCTGAAGGCTTAATTGAAAAAGATCCAAATAAAATTGTTTTTGTTAGTCAAAGCCCCAGGTTTGCTTCTGAAAACTTAGGTTATATAGAATTTGGTTCAAGGCTCCAGGAAGTTGATGGAATTCCTGTGTATGAATTTAAGGGATTTAAATATAGACCTGACGCTCTGTTAGCAGAGAAATTTTTTACCGACGGTATTCATGCTTGGAATTTGGGCTATTTTGCAACTACCCCTCGATTTTTATGGGAGCAGTTTAAAAAATTTGCTCCTGAGCTTTTTAAAAAATTAGAAAAAATTTCTCAAGCAGTAGATACTCCTGAATATAATCAGGTACTGGATGAGGTTTACCCGACAATTGAAAGAATCTCCTTTGATAATGCTATTTTGGAAAAAATGAATCCCGAAGATGGTCTAGTTTTATCAGTTGATATTGGTTTTTCAGATATTGGGGCGTGGGAAGCTTTAAAAGAAGCTTTGGAAAAAAATAAAGAAGATAATGTAACAAAGGGAAAAGTAGATCTGGTGGATAGTAAAGATAGTTTAGTTTTTAACAATAACGGACAGTTAATAGTAGGAATTGATTTGAACGATATGTTAGTAGTGAACACAGATGATGTTCTACTTGTTTGCCCAAAAACCTCCGTCCCCAAAATCAAAAAATTTGTGGAGAGTTTATCTGAAGGTTCTAATAAAGACCTAGCTTAAGATCATTTTTTCTTAGCAGAAGTAGTGGCTGTTTTTGGAGTAGCTGAAGGAGTGGCTACTTTTTTACTCTTGATGAATCCTCCTTGAGGAATTACATAAATAAAAACACTTTTTAAAACTGAAGGGTTATCAGTGTTACCAACTACAATTACAAAATCATTTAATTTAACCTCACTAAAATTTAAATCTTGCTCACCTTTTTTAAACTCTGTATTAGGATTTATGGTGACAGTAATATTTTTATCAGTTCTAGTTTTTATAAGCGGAGCTTGCAAGGACGGTGTCCTTATAACAATACTATCTGAAACTGAGACAACTTGACCCCAAGTAATAGCTTTTGAATCTTTACCAGGATCTGGTAGTAACACAATCTTTTTAGCAACTAATGAACCTGTCTCATCAACATCACCTAAAGCAGCTATATAATCTTCCTCAGACAAGCTTTTGAGTGAATACTTAACTTTTTTACTTTTAGTCTCATAGGTAGTATCAAGATTTACTGAAATAATCTTTGCCCCATTTGATGAAGCTATTGTAATAGTTTTCTCAGATTTGGATTTAACAAAACCTACAAATGCTTTATTTTGTAATTTTTTATTTACCTCTTGTTTTAGATTAGCTGCTTTTGAAGCAATTTCTTTTTTTAACTCTTCTAGTTTGGTTTTGATACTAGCTGAAGGAGTAGAGTCTGCTGCTAAGACAGCAGGAATGGACAATGGAAAATTGACAATGGAAAATGTAAAGAGAAGAACTACAATCATTGTCAATTGTGAATTGTCAATTCTCAATTTCCTCATATTCTCTCCTTTGAGTAATATACAGATTTTAGTATTACTCTTTGGTCACCTGTTGAACTAAAAACTGCAATCTTAATTTTATTCTCACCCTCTGTAAGATTTATAACTGTAGAAAAACTACCATCAATTTTGGATTGCACCACAGCATTTTGTGTACCAGTACTAATTAAAACTGGGATATTGGGCTGGGTGGCACCTGATACAATTAGTGAAGACTGATATGTTAGGAGATCTTCATCTGGTGATGATAAATCCAATGTAAGCGAAGAAGGAGCAGTTGTGATGGGACCATTACCCAGGGACCGGGATCTGATTGGTTGATATTCAATGTTAATTTTATAATAGATAAAAAATATAAATCCCAAACCCAAGATAACTAGGATGAGTTGGGTTAGAATAAATGTTTTAGAGGAAAGTTTTTTACTAAGAATATTATTTTCCTTAACTTCCATAACAATAAGTATAATATATCTTGTACCAGTTGCTCCAGCTGTGTTAATATCTGCTTTATGGATATTGCCTGGTTAGGACAAGCTTGTTTTAAACTTAAAGGCAAACAAGCCGCAGTTGTAATTGATCCATTTGACCCAGAATTTGTTGGTTTAAAGCTACCTAAAGACTTATCAGCAGATGTAGTTTTGTCATCGCACTCTCATCAAGACCATAACAATTTATCATCAGTTGCAGGAGAACCAATGCAATTTAGTGGACCTGGTGAATATGAGGTCAAAGGAGTAGTCATTACAGGGATTTCTTCTTACCATGATAATTCTCAGGGGTCAGAGCGGGGCCTAAATACTATTTTTAATGTTTATATGGATGGCTTAAATATTGTTCATTTGGGTGATTTAGGCCAGGATAGTTTGACTGAAGAACAAGTAGCACAAATTGGTGAAGTTGATATATTACTTATTCCAGTTGGGGGAGTGTATACAATTAATGGTAAGATTGCCTCCTATATTGTTTCTCAACTTGAGCCAAAAATTGTAATACCAATGCACTATAAGCAAAGCTTGCCTGCTGACGCAGGTAAAATCGAAGATTTAGAAGGGGTAGAGCCTTTCTTAAAAGAAATGGGAACAGAAGGTATAACTGGGGAAGCTAAGTTAACAATTACCCAAGAAAAACTGCCTGAAGAGTCGCAAGTGGTTTTGCTTGCAAAACCATCCTGAGCGAGTAAAACGAGTCGAAGGATCTTAAATGCCACAGGTTACTAAACTACCACCACAAAATATAGAGGCTGAACAATCCCTACTGGGGGCACTTTTAATTGATAAAGATGCAATTTTAAGAATCTCAGAGCTTTTACGCCCTGCCAACTTTTACCGTCTTGAACAACATGGCCAGATTTATTCTGCTATTACCGAGCTATATGATCGGCGTGAACCAGTAGACTTGGTAACTTTAACCCAAGAGCTTAAGAAAAAAGGAGTTTATGACAAAGTTGGAGGATCCGCATATCTTACAACGCTTATTAATACTGTCCCTACTGCTGCACATGTTGAGTATTATGCCAAAATTATTAAAGAGCATGCCCTAAGGCGTAATTTAATTTCAGAGGCAACCCGTTTAATAGAAAGAGCATTTGATGATAGTAGTAGCGTTGATGATCTTCTGCAATCAGCTGAAACAGCTATTTTTTCTCTTTCCCAAGATCATGTGAAGAGGGATTTTATTCCAATTAAAGATGCACTGGCTGAGTCTTTTGATAGATTAGATGAACTGCAAAAATCTTCAGGTAAACTGCGCGGAGTCCCAACTGGTTTTAGGGATTTAGATAGTAAACTTGCAGGACTGCAGGATTCCAATTTAATTATTTTGGCTGCCCGCCCTGGACAAGGTAAAACTGGCCTAACTTTAAATATTGCCCAGAATGTGGCTGTAAAAGAAGGGTTGCCTGTAGGGTTTTTCTCTTTGGAAATGAGCCAAGAAGAGTTAGTAGACAGGTTATTGGTAGCTCAGGCTGATATTGATTCATGGAAACTAAAAACTGGCAGGCTTGATGAAAAAGATTATGATAGGTTATCTTTGGCAATGGGAGAATTGGCAGAGGCTCCGCTTTTTATAGATGATACCCCTGGTTTAACAATTTCTGAAATTAGAACAAAAGCAAGAAGACTGCAGATGGAACATGGTTTAAAACTAATTATAGTAGATTACCTGCAGCTAGTCCGCGGTAGGAATTTGGAAAATAGAGTTCAGGAGGTGTCAGAAATATCACAGTATCTTAAAAATCTTGCAAGGGAACTTAAAGTACCGGTTTTGGCAATTTCTCAACTTAATAGATCTGTTGAAGCAAGAGGTACTAGAAAACCACAACTTGCAGATTTAAGGGAAAGTGGTGCAATTGAACAAGATGCAGATGTAGTGATGTTTTTGTATAGGGAAGATCCTGAAAAGCAGGAACAAGTGACTTTGGATATACAAAAACATAGAAATGGGCCAACAGGTGATATCCAACTTATCTTTAGACCAGATAGAATAAAGTTTTATGGAATGGAAAAACAAAGACAAACGCCTGCTAAAGCTGCAGCAAAAGCTGCCTAATTTTAGCTTTGAATTCATCTAGTGTACTGTTATTTTCTATTTTAAAATCTGCCTTTTTACCTATCTTAGGAACTGCAATTTCCACTTTTACTTTTTCTTCTTTCATAAACTGCTCAAAAGATAAACCTGTTTCACCAACCTTTTCTGATTTATTTTTTAACCTTTGGTATCTGAGTTTTTGGTTAGCTGTGATGTAAATAATGATATTTTTAGGATAAGTCTTAATCATATCCACTTGGGTTTGACCTCTAATTCCATCAAAAATTATCACATCTGCATTTTCTCCTTCAATATTAAACTTTGCTGCATGGGCCAAGGTTTTTGAGCCAAAAGTTTTATCCATAGCAATAGAAAGTTGTTGCAAGTTAGAGCGGGTGATGGGGATATCCCACATCAGCAAAGTTTGAGCCAGAATATCAGAAAACCTAACTTGCCTAATATTTAAGTTAGGATTTAAATCTTTAAAAAAGTTTACAAAAGTTTGTTTCCCAGAACCTTTTTCACCAACTAAACCAATTACTAGTTTCATAAAAGTGCCGAGGGAGGGAATCGAACCCTCATGATCTTGCGATCAATAGATTTTGAGTCTATCATGTCTACCGTTCCATCACCTCGGCAATAGAAAGTATTATATCCTATCTTACTTTCTGAGGTGTAATCTTTCTCCTTGTGCTATCTTAAAAAGATTTTCTTGAGAAGAGATTCTGATACGGCCGCCCCTCATAATTTCAATTGCTTCTTCAAAGGAGGAAATAAGGGGATTAACTGTTTCTCTGCGGGCTGCAACTGAATCTGCAAGCATCTCTTGAGTAAAGGTTCCGGGAAGAAAGCCATCAGGCTCGGCATTATCTAATAAAAATCTGGCTAGATTAGCTTTTACACTAAAACGAGGTAACACTAGTAATCTGTCCTGGAATTTTTGAACAAGCTGAAAAGAGGAAAACATAACTTTCGTAGCCAAATCTGGATCTACCTTCATCAAATCCTCAAAATCCCCTGGATTTATGCGTCCAATTTTCATACCAGTTAATGCTCTTGCACTATAGGAGTTTACTTCTTCTAAAATTGCATCACTTCCTGATAAAATATCAGAAGGTCTTAAAACTCCATAATTAATCCTTCCATAATGATTCCTACTTTTAGTGTGGAAGTGCCGATATAGTAGAGCATATCCACTTTCCACAATTGTTACCTTAGCCGGAAATCCTTGCCTGAAAATAACTCCGTTCTCTTCAATTGTTTCTTGGCTTACTGGGCATTTAGCTTTAAGCTCTTCAATTAGACTGGACATAACTGTAAATTATACTATAAGATGCAACAAGTAGACAACTTTCCTTTATTGGAGTAAACTCGACATTATGAAAAACCCACATAGACTTCCAGTTCATGTTAAACCAGAGCATTATAAGATTGTACTCAAGCCTAACCTGGAGCAATTTAGCTTTGAAGGGGAAGAAACAATCTCTTTAGTTTTGGAAAAATCAACAAAGCAAATAACCCTACACTCTGCTGAGATAAAAATAGAATCTGTGGAGTGGGTCCACAAGTCAAAGGAAAACTGGGCAGGTAGGGTGGTTTATAATGAAAAATCAGAGACTGCAGTATTTAATTTCCCTAAGACTTTGGAAAAAGGAAAAGGAGAGTTAAAACTTAAATTTACTGGGGTGTTAAATGATAAAATGCGGGGCTTTTACAGAAGTAAGTATGGAGAAAATCAATATTTAGCAACAACCCAGTTTGAATCAACAGATGCAAGGCGTGCTTTCCCATCTTTTGATGAACCCGCTCAAAAAGCTATTTTTGATGTCACTTTAATGATTCCTGCCAAAACTGTGGCTATTTCTAATACTTTGGAATCAAGTGTTAGAGAGCATGAATCAGGATACAAAATTGTAGAATTTGCCCCAACTCCAAAAATGTCCACTTATCTTTTAGCATTTATTGTGGGAGATTTTGAATATATTGAAGGGAAAACAAAGGATGGAGTATTAGTAAGAGTATTTACCACTCCGGGCAAAAAAGATCAGGCAAAATTTGCCCTAAGTGTTGCTATAAAATCCTTAGAGTTTTACAACAAATATTTTGGGATAGATTATCCACTACCTGTTTTGGATATGATAGCAATTCCGGATTTTGCAGCTGGAGCAATGGAAAATTGGGGAGCTGTAACTTACAGGGAATCTGCTATCTTGGTTGATGAGGAAAAATCCTCTGTTGCAAACAAACAATGGGTAGCTATGGTGATTGCCCATGAACTGGCTCATCAGTGGTTTGGAAATCTGGTCACTATGGAATGGTGGACACATCTTTGGCTAAATGAAGGATTTGCCAGTTTTATTGAATATTTAGCTATAGATCATATTTTTCCGCAGTGGGATATTTGGACCCAGTTTGTTTCTACTGAAATGGCAGATGCATTTTTTCTTGATAGTTTAAAAAACACTCATCCAATTGAGGTAGAAGTGGGTCATCCTGCAGAGATTGCTGAAATCTTTGATAGGATTTCATATTCCAAAGGGGCCAGTGTTTTAAGAATGCTTTGGAAATATTTAGGGGAAAAAGATTTTCAAAAAGGGTTACAATATTATTTAAAAAAACATGCTTATGGAAATGCTCAAACTGAAGATTTATGGAAAGCCTTATCAGAAGTTTCTGGTAAAGATGTGGGAAAAATCATGGCTAACTGGACTTCAAAACCAGGACATCCTCTGGTAAGGTTACAGGTTACAGGGGATAGTGGACAGTTGAAATTAACACAAGAAAGATTCTTCTCCAGTCCTATTTCTAAAAAGCAGACAAAAGACAATACTATATGGGCAATCCCCTTAAATGGAAAATTAATGGATCAGAAATCCATGACCATTCCTGATAAAAGTGAAAAGCTAAATAAGGGTGAAGTTAGTTTAGTAAGAGTTGATTATCCCCATGAATATTTAAAGGGCTTGGAAGAATCTATCAAAGATGGAAAATTATCCTCCCAAGATAGGCTAGGGCTTATTAGAGATTCCTTTGATCTAGCTCAGGCTGGTAATTCTCCCACAACTTTAGCCTTAGAACTTACCCAAAGTTGTATAGATGAAGAAAACTTTACTGTCTGGAGTGAGATTACCTCCAGAACATCTCATCTAAGCAGCTTATTGGCATTTGAAGATTTTCATGATGACTATAGAGCATATGTGAGAAGTATTTATAAAAATATTGCAAATAAAATGGGTTGGGTAAAAAGAAAAGGGGAGAAACATACTGATGTACTACTTAGAGCTATGGTTTTATATCAGATAGGTTCTTTTGGAGATAAAGAAACTATTAAGAAAGCTGAAGAAGTTTTCAAAAAAGGTAATATCGATCCTGATTTAAGAGGAGTTGTTTATAACTTAGTAGCTGAGAATGGAGGAGAAAAAGAGTTTAATACTTTGGTAAAGATGTATAAAAAAGAAGATAATCAGCAGGAAAAAGACAGGATAGGAAGATCGCTAGGCCAGTTTCAGGATAAAAAACCACTCTCCAAAGCTTTAGAATTTGCCATTTCAAAAGATGTTAGGTTTCAAAATTCTTTGGGAATTATAGCTTCTGTTTGGGGAAATCCTGTAGGACGCTATTTAGCTTGGGAGTTTGTTAAGAAAAACTGGAAAATGTTAAGGGAAAGATATGCAGGCGGACATTATTTTAGTAGAGTTTTTACACCAGCAGGAGAGTTTACTTTAATGTCTGATGCCAAAGATATAGAATCTTTTATTAAGAAAAACCCAGTTCCTGAAGCAAAAAGAACCATAGCCCAAGCACTAGAGCAAATTTATTCTAATGTGGAATGGTTAAAAAGGGATAAAGAAAAGATTAAGGGATTCTTAAATCAAGAAACTTCATAATATACACCCTTGGTTGTACCTCTTTTTTTAATTAAACCTTGATCAGCTAATTTTTTTAAATCATACCTTAAGGTTCTTTCATTAACCTTTAAAAATCTTCTTCTAATGGTATCAAAATTAGCTATCCCATGATCTTTAATAATATTTAAAATTTCAGCCCTTCTTGGGAGTAATAAGTCCTCAACCTTGACACCATCTTTTTTTAAGAATTGCTCTTTAACTTCTTTTGCAGTTTCTGCAATTGATTCTAAAATAAATTCCACATAATCTGTGACATCTTTTTCAGATGATTCTAACACTCTGTAATATTCACTTCTGTGATTGTCTAAATATTCCTCCAAAGGCAAAATGCCTTTCATGCCGTATCCCTCTTTTTGTAAAACAGCCTGCAGTAACAACCTGCCAACTCTGCCATTTCCATCCAAAAATGGATGAATTTTCTCAAAAGTATAGTGAATTAGTGAGGCTTTTATGGGTGCAAATTGTTCTTTTTCAGAGTTGGCAAATTTTATAAGATCTTTCGTGAGTGATAGAATTTGAGAAGGCCTGGGTGGAAGGTATATTGCAATACCTGCAGAGTTAAAAATTGCTCCCAGATTGGTTCTAAATTTTCCTGTATCCTGTTTTTCAACTAAACCCTCAATTACTAGTTGGTGAAGTTTTAATATATCCTGCAAATTTAAATTCTTTGATCTTCTTTCATAAACCCAATTTAAAGCTTTTAAAATGTTAAAAACTTCCTGGGTTCTTTGGGATTTAGAAGGGGTAGAAGGGAGCTCATCCAAGTTCAAGGTATTGCCCTCAATTCTGGCAGAAAAAAGGGAGGATTTAAGAGTAGATTTTCTTCTAATATTTGTTTCCAACTCTTTGGGTATTTCTATTGAGTTTATGACTTCTTTTGAGACCTCAATAGATTGTAAAAGTTGAGTAATTTTAGGGGTAAGAAAATATTTAGGAGGAATTACCATATATTGCCAGATATTACCAAATATTGCCTAATATTTCCAGATATAAAATTGTAAAATGGTTTAAAAGGGATATAGAAGGGATTAGAAAATTCTTGAAGAAGAATTATTTGCCAGATTTTGGAGAAGCTTCAACTTCATGAACCTTATCCCAAAAATCACTAAGATCATTAGTTGGTCCTTTTAACTCTACATATACCTTTCCCTTTGGTACTTCAGCACCACCTGGGTGTCCTTTACCTGAATATTCATACCGTTGGCCTGCAGTTTTTAGTACATTAGTTTCAACACCAAATTGTCCTTTAACTTGCTCCATAGCTCCTAATGTAGACTCAGCAAGAACCACTTTAACAGGTCTAATAGCACCTGAACTTACAATTTCCCCTTCAGAATTAATCGCCATTATTCTAATTGTAGTATGATTAAAAATCTGTGTCAAGGAAAAATTTTGTGACATTATGTTCTCGATCGAGAATATAATGAAGTTATAGATTGCCAAGCTCACGGAGTTTACCCTGAGTAGGTCGAAGGGTTCGCTCGCAATGACAAAGCAGTTTATGATAAAATTCCAAGAATGGATCCCGTATCAAGTACGGGATGACAAAAAATATGGCGCTTAATGTTAATGATTTAAGAAACGGGACTTTTTATAAAGAGGGTAGTGATATCTTCTCAGTAATTACTTACGAACATATTAAAACAGGTAGGGGTTCTGGGAATATAAAGCTAAAAGTCCGTAATTTAAAAACAGGTTCAGTTGTTGAAAAATCCTTTATAACTGGGGCAAGAGTAGATGAGGCAGATGTCCAGAAACAAAAAGCCCAATATCTATACAGAGATGGGGATAACTACAATTTTATGGATCCAACTTCTTTTGAGCAATTTCCTATTTCAGCATCAATTTTAGGTGATCAAGCTAAATTTTTAAAAGAAGGATTAGAAGTTATTTTAATTGTGGGAGAAGGCCAAGCACTAGCTATGGAACTTCCTTTATCTCTGGTATACACAATTTCTGATACTGGTCCTGGGGAAAAAGGAAATACTGTTTCTAATGTTTATAAAGAAGCAACACTAGATAATGGTTTAATTGTTAAAGTTCCCATGTTTGCAAAAATTGGGGAAAAGGTTAAAGTAGATACAAGATCCGGAGCATATGTTGAGAGGGTGAAGTAAGTTAAAAGTTTAAAGTTAAAAGTGAGAAGTGAATTAAAAATTTAAAATTTTGAACTGCAATTTTGAACTTTGCATTTTAAATTTTGAACTCTATAATGTAAAGATATGTCAAAAAAGATTACCAAGGCTTTGATCCCTGCTGCAGGATTTGGAACAAGGTTCCTTCCCCAAACCAAAGCCATGCCCAAGGAAATGCTTCCTATTGTGGACAAGCCTGTGATTCAGTATGTAGTAGAAGAAATTGTAAACTCTGGAGTAGAAAATATAGTTATTGTGACAGGTTCTACCAAAAGGGCAATTGAAGATCATTTTGATGTTCCAAATGAAGATTTAGTTCAAAATTTAAAAAATGGTAATAAAACCCAGCTTCTTGAGCAAATTAACAAAATATCAGACATGGCAAATTTTATTTATGTTAGGCAAAAAGGGCCTTATGGAAATGGTACTCCAGTTTTAGCAGGGGAGGCAGTAATAGAAGATGAACCCTTTGCAGTTGTTTGGGGAGATGAATTTATTTTATCAGAACCTCCAAGATTAAAGCAGATGATTGAGGTCTATGAAAAATATGGAGGGATGGTTATATCTGGGGTAAAAATTGAAAAAAAGGAGGATTTAAAAAGATATGGAATTGCAGATTTAGAACCTGTAGAGGGCAATGTCTATAAAATAAAACAGATAGTTGAAAAACCTGATCCAGATTCTGCTCCTTCCAACATCGCTACTCATGGAGCCTATATTTTACCTCCAGAGATTTTTGCAGCCCTAAAAAGTTTAAATCCTGGCCAGAGTGGTGAGATTTGGTTGGTAGATGCTATTAATAAATTAAAAGATGAAGGAGTACCTTTGTATGCTGTAGAGATTGAAAATGGTAAATATTATGATACTGGAAATAAATTGGAGTATATGAAAACTGTTGTGGAACTGGCTTTAAAACACCAAGAAGTGGGAGAGGATTTTAGAAAATATCTTAAAGATTTAATGGATAATTCGTAAAAATATAGCAACTCCTGCTACAGTTGCAGCCTGTGTAAGTATTCCCCAAGGGAGTTTTGCTTTTCCGTTTATAGCATGTTGAAAATTATAAAGAGTAGAAAAAGGTGGGAATTTCCAGTCAAGTAACCAATAGGGAGCTTGCAATAAGTCCCAAACTTCAGATAAAAATATAGCTGAAACAAGGTATAAATTATCAGTAGTTTTGGCAAATAACAAGAAAGCAATCATTATACCAACTAGCAAATCTATAGAGCCTTGTAAAAATAGGGTAGTTTTGGTTTTTTTCCTCCAGCCCAAACCAAAATCCCAGTGGGGAATCATGTCCATTAAGGGGTGAGAAAGGGTGGCTAAAGGTAAACCAATTGCTGGATCAGAAATGGAGGCTGCAATAGCCCCTCCTATAATTGCATGAGCTGTAGCTGTCATAAATTAGGGCTTAAGTAAGTATAGCAGTTGAAGTCAAATTGCACCAACTCATCTTAGTATGGTAATCTAGCAAATATGTTTCCAATACTCTTCACCATAGGCAAGCTGCCAATTTCCTCTCTAGGGGTGTTTTTAGTTTTAGCTTTATTTTATGCTTTGTTTCTAGTATGGCGCTTGTCCCGTGCTTGGGATTTAGATGAAGAAAAGATACTTGATCTAACTTTCATGACTGGCTTTGGAGCTTTTTTAGCAGCCAGGTTGTATTTTGTGCTGCAGTATTTTGAATATTTCAGCATGGATTTAGGCAGAGCTTTTTCAATATTTAAATATCCTGGGTTTTCTTTTTGGGGAGCATTTTTGGGGGGTTGGTTATCATTATATTTTATAAGTAGAAGATATAAAATAAATTTTGGCCAAATTTTGGATATTGGGGCAGTTGGTTTTTTGGGTGCTTTAATGCTGGGGGATCTAGGATGTTTTTTGGGTGGATGTGATGTAGGGTTTCCTACTCACCTTTTTGTAGGAGTTTCCATGGTTGGTCAAGTAGGCCAGAGATTTCCAGTTCAGTTACTAGAGGCTCTATTAATAGGTTTCTTACTAATAAGAATTTGGCCAAAAGCTACTCATTTTCATACAACTGGCAGTATCGGAACAAGGATTTTAATTTGGGTAGGCATAATAAAATTTGTAACTGAGTTTTTTAGAAGCTATCACAACGGGGGGTATTTTTTCTCTTTGATCCTGATAATTTTGGGAGTAACTTTGTATTATCAGTTTAGTAAAAGAAAGATAAGTGTGGATTTTGCTATTTTGTTAGAGTTTTTGCGCAGGATGATTACAGATGGAAAGTTCCGCAAGTCTATACTATTAAACTTTTTTGAGAACTGGTATAATGGGGGCCTATCGTCACTTCATGACAGTAAGTATGCCATAGAGTGGCGATTTCGTAGTTTACGAAAGGTATTAAAAAAAATTAATGTCAAATCTACCACAAAAAACCCTTGAAACAATAAAAAGGCTCTTAATGCGTCAGCAAAAAGAGGTAGAAAGCAATCTCAAAGCTGTTAAAGATGATGACCCAGCCACAGCTCCATCTCTGGCAGAAAGTAGTGAGCCAGGGACAGATTCCTGGATTGCAGATAATCACACTTCAACTATAGCTTTGGGTAACTCCTTGAAAAAAGCAGCCAACGGTATAAAAAGTGCCTTGGGCAAAATTAGAAGTGGTAACTATGGCAAGTGTGAAAAGTGTGGTAAACCAATTGAATATGGAAGAATACTTGCTATGCCAACAGCCTCCTTTTGTCTTAGTTGCTCTAAAAAATCTTCAAAGTGACTTCAAATAAATTAAACATACTCTATCAAGATCAAGATTTATTGGTACTGGATAAACCAGCTGGTTTAGTAGTAGATAAATCCAATACTCAAGCAATTGATACTTTAGAGGATATTCTGCAAAAAGAGTTTGAAATAAAGCTAGAGCGTGGAGGGATTGTTCATAGATTAGACAAAGATACATCTGGTGTTATTTTAATTGCTAAAACCCAAACTGCACTGGATAATTTACAAGCTCAGTTTAAGGAAAGAAAAATTAAGAAAGAGTATTTGGCACTGGTTCATGGTTTTATAGAAGAAGGTGGGGTAATAGAAGGTGCAATTGGTAGGAATCCAAGAAATAGGGAAAAGTTCACAGTATTTGGTAGACCTGCGAGGTCGCAGGCTCAAGACCTCGCAGGTCGGCAGGTAGAAGGCAAGGAGGCTACTACAGAGTATGAACCACTTAAGCAATTGACAATGGACAATGGAGAATTGACAAATATTTTCCCAGATTTTAATAAAATACAGATGAGGAAGTTAGATAGAATGAAGTATAATCACTTTACTTTACTAAAAGTTCATCCACTCACTGGACGGACACACCAAATTAGGGTACATTTAAAATATGCAGGATTCCCTGTGGTGGGGGATGAGAAATATGTTGGGAGAAAAGTTTACAGGTTAGATCACAGATGGTGCCCGAGATTATTCTTGCATGCAGCAAAATTAAGGTTTAGACATCCAGTAACTGGTAATTGGATGGAATTTGAAGCTAAATTGCCAGAAGATTTAAAAAATACATTATGGACAATATTTTCATACAGCTTGCCCTGATTTTAGGATTATCTTCCTTTTTTGGATATATTGTTCATAAGATGAAACTCCCTTTGTTAATTGCCTATCTCTTAGTAGGATTGGGTTTAGCAACTGTCACTTTTTTTAATTTTAGAGATTCCACTATCTTACATTTTTTACCAGAAATAGGAATAGCTTTTGTTTTATTTTTAGTTGGGATGGAGTTGGACTTGCGGGAGATCAAAAGGTTAGGAAAACCAATTCTGACTGCAGCCATCTTACAAATTCTAATTTCTAGTATTGCTGGTTTTGCAATTGCTGGGGGTCTAGGTTTTGGCAGAATTGAATCTTTATATTTGGGTTTAGGATTAGCATTTTCATCCACTATAGTTGTAGTAAAACTACTGCTTGAAAAAAATGACCTAAATTCTTTATATGGTAAATTATCAGTGGGCATTTTGCTTTTAGAAGACTTGATTGCAGTTCTAATTTTGTTAGGACTTACTGTCTCCTCTTCATTTTTAAATCTGGGGTTTCAACAAGCTTTCCCAATCCTGACTTTTGTATTAAAAGTAGGCCTACTTTTTGGGGTATCTGTTTTGGTTAATAGGTTTCTTTTACCAAAAATCTTTGAAGAGGTTTCTGAGTCTGCTGAGCTGCTTTTTTTATCAGCTTTGGCTTGGTGTTTTATTTATGTGGCATTTTCTTTATCTTTAGGTTTTTCTGTGGTGATAGGAGCTTTTTTAGCAGGAATTGGTTTGGCATCATCCCCGTATCATTTTCAAATACAAGGTAAAGTAAAACCATTAAGGGATTTTTTTGTAACTTTGTTTTTTGTGTACTTAGGAACACAGGTTAATTTCTCAGATTTAATTAAAGTCTGGCCTACTATTGTAGCATTTACTTTTTATGCTGTTTTAGCAAAGCCTATCATTTTCCTCTTAGTTTTAGGAAGCTTTGGTTTTAGAAAACATACCATGTTTCAAACAGCAATCAATCTTTCTAATCTTTCTGAATTTTCCTTAATTATTTTGTTGGTAGGGTTACAATTGGGATATGTTTCAAGTTCTGCTTTAACAGTAGTAGCGGTTTCGCTAATTTTATCCACCATAATTTCTTCTTTGATGATTTCTAGATCACAGGTAATATTTAAATACGTCAAGTCAACTTTGGCGTTTTTTGAAAGGAAGACTCCACATGTACTAATTGCCCAGACTAACACCTACGATCTGAAGGACCATGTAGTCTTGATTGGTTCACACCAAGTTGGGGAAAGTTTAGTCAAATTTTTTCAAAAAGAGGAAATTCCTTTTATAGTTTTGGATTTTAATCCCTTTCAAGTGGAAAAGTTAATGGAAGCAAAAATCCCTGTGATATTTGGAGACATGGGTGATCCAGAGGTTTTGGAGTTGTTAAACCTGGACCATGCTAAAATGTTTATTTCAACAGTACCAGATGTGGGGGATAATAAGTTACTAATTGAGGAAGTCAAAGATAGGAAGTTAAGTATCCCAATCATTGTCCGTTCAGATACCATTAAGGAAGCTAAACGTCTGTATCAATTTGGAGCTTCCTATGTCTATATTCCAGATGTAGTTTCAGGAGAGTATTTAGTTGAGATGTTAAAAAATCATTTTAATGATAAGGACTATTTCCGGGAAAGAGAAAAAATTGAGCTAGAAAGACTTGCCAAAAAAACTCTAGCCTGGGAATAATATCTTTATTTTTTGGAAAAATCTGATAATATAGGGTTATGGTAATAGATGACGAGACTCAAGTACCTCCTGAACCACCAATATTGTTTGTAGAAAGAATAACTAAAGAATATCCTGAAGATTATCAAAGATTAAGACAATAGAAGGTAACCCTATTGATGTGGCGCAAAACATGGTTCAAAAAGCAGGCTTTCCCACATAGTTCCTCTAAGTTGGTATAATCCACTTTATGAATCAGTTTAAAATTTTACATAAAGATGGTCAAGCAAGAGTTGACCAACTAAAAACTCCTCATGTCGTAATCGAAACTCCTTCTTTTAATCCTTGTGGAACACAAGGTTCTGTTAAAGCCCTTTCTCCAAAGGATTTGAAAGAAATTGGAGTTCAGGTTATTTTGGGCAATACTTATCATCTTTCCTTAAGGCCAGGAGCAGATTTAATTAAAAAATTAGGAGGCTTGCATAAATTTATAGGTTGGGATGGGCCAATTATGACAGATTCTGGAGGTTTTCAGGTATTATCTTTAGGAATAGGTTTGGAGCATGGGATAGGCAAATTTTTACAAGATGAATACTCAGCTCCCAAACAAAGACTTAATAAAATTTCTGAAGAAGGGGTTACTTTTCAATCTCATTTGGATGGGTCAAAACAGTTTTTATCCCCAGAAAAATCTATTCAGATCCAACTTACTTTAGGAGCAGATCTTTTAGTTGCCTTTGATGACTTAGAATCTCCCAAGTATTCACATGAAGAAACACTTAAATCTTTAGAGTTAACTGAGCGCTGGGAGCTAAGGAGTAAAGCTGAACATGACAAAAAATGTAACCCCAAAAAATGTCAGCATATTTTATATGGAGTAACCCACGGAGGTTCTTTTAAGGATTTAAGAGAAAGATCTGCTAAATTTGTGGATCAAAATTTTAATGGCATAGCTTTTGGTGGTGCACATAAAGACAGGAAAAATTTATATCAGGTGGTGGAGTGGACTGTAGCAAATATTTCCCCAGGTAAACCCAGACATTTTTTGGGAATTGGGGAAGTAGAGGATATATTTGAATCAGTTGAAAGGGGAATGG
>Ga0080064_1000980_pt1 | contig 65133 bp, 59 predicted proteins | sample Subgrocontami54m_FD_69260 | JGI IMG/M metagenome (GOLD analysis project Ga0080064, IMG submission 69260) | Subsurface groundwater microbial communities from S. Glens Falls, New York, USA - GMW46 contaminated, 5.4 m (SPADES assembly) (version 2) ... | reverse complement strand
TGCTCTGTCACGCATGAATTGATGAGTCGCCAGAAGTAAGAGCCGCGCACGAAGTAAGCGGCCCACTCGCAGCCGCTTACTTCGTGCGCGGCTCTTGTGATCCATCATTCGACGTGTGACATAGCAGGAGGACGTTCCCGAGATTCGGGATTGGACGTGGCCGAGCTGATCGGCAACCATAAACTCCAACTTCCAGGCGAAAATCGTGGAGAAGATATGGCTACGACCGACACCGGCAACCATCGGCGCACCTTCTTGAGTTTCTTTGCGAAAATGCTGATGACCTTCATTGGCTTGTTGGTGGCGATACCGGCTGTTCGCTACTTTCTTGCCCCGCTCCGCAGGAAATCAGGCGGCGATGCAAGCTTCGTCGACGTGGGCTCTCTGGCCGACATTCCGGTGGGCGAATGGCGCCTCCTCACCCTGGAAATGGTCCACGAGGATGGCTGGAGGAAAAGCCGCGTCCGCCACGCAATTTGGGTCCGGCGCCAGCCCGGCGAAGGGCCGTCGGCTGTCACGGTGTTTTCCACGATTTGTCCGCACCTGGGTTGCCCCATCAATTGGCAGACGGACCAAGCGCGTTTCTTTTGCCCTTGTCATGGTGGGATCTTCGACGCCAATGGGCGACATGCCGGAGGGCCGCCTCCGCGTTCCATGGATCCTCTGGACTTCGAGGTTCGGGCGAATCGCTTGTGGGTTCGCTGGCGTGACTTCAAGATCGGGGTCGCGGAACAGGTTCCAGTAAACCTCTAATGTTGGCGGAACTCGGCTCATGGAAACCGCACAAGATAAGCCGTCATCGGCCGGCTTCTGGGAACAGCGGACCGGCTGGCGTATGATCAAGCAGGTGTTGTTTCTCGAACCTCTGCCGGGCGGCTCCCGCTGGGCAGCGGCCTTCGGCAGCCTGTTGCTCTTTGTTTTCCTCCTCCAGGTCGTCACCGGCATCTTGCTGGCAATGAATTACGCTCCGTCGGTCGAAACTGCCTGGCCATGCGTGAGATACATCCAAGACGAAGTGCCCCTTGGGTCCTTCATCCGGGCGTTGCACCACTGGGGTTCCAGCGCCATGGTCATCCTCTTGCTGGTTCACCTTTTGCAGGTGTTCATCTGGGGAGCTTACAAAAAGCCGCGCGAGTTTACCTGGATGGTCGGCGTGTTGTTGCTGTTTTGCACCCTTGGCCTGGCCTTCACCGGTTATCTGTTGCCTTGGGACCAGAAGGCCTACTGGGCCACCAAAGTGGGCCTGGGGATTGCCAGCACTACGCCCGGCATTGGCGACGATCTGCGATCCGTTCTCCAAGGCGGGCCGCAGATGGGTAATCTAACCCTGACGCGTTTCTTCACAATCCACACGTTCCTGCTGCCCGGGCTGTTAATTCTTTTGGTCGCGATCCATCTCTACTTTTTCCGCCTGCACGGCGTCACCCCTCCCTGGTGGGAATCGGCCGCACAACTAAAGGCGGAAGAAGAACCCTTCTGGCCCAAGCAACTGTTGAAGGACGGCGTTGTGTGGTTGGTGTTTCTCGTGGGGCTGGGGCTGTGGTGCTACTACCAACCAGCGCCCTTGGAGGCGCAGGCTGATCCGTCGCAGCCTTATGAAGCGCGCCCCGAGTGGTATTTCATGTTCTTTTTCCAACTGCTGCGCTACTTCGAGGGGCCCTACGAGATCGTGGGGACCTTCGTGCTGCCGCTCATGATCTTCCTGGTCCTCTTTTTCTGGCCGTTCTTGGATCGTAATCCGCACCGCGATCCGCGCCGCCGACCGATCGCAATGGGCCTTGTAACTCTGGGGACCGTCAGCTTGATTGGATTGACGGTTTTCGCGATCACCACCGACGTGCGGATGACGGAACCCGCGCAGGTCGTAGCTCAGGCGCCGACTCCGCTCGAACCCGCCGGTCCCATCCAGCGCGCCGACGTGGCCAATGTTTACAACGCGAACTGCGCTGCCTGCCACGGCGTGGACGGCACCGGCCAGCAAATTCGGGCAGGAATGCCCACCATCCCGGACTTTACCAGCCTGGCCTGGCAGATGTCCCAAACGGATCTGGAGATCATTCACCGTATTCAAGACGGCAACGAGCCGCTAATGCCCGCCTACCGCAACAAACTTTCGCAGCAGCAAATGGTCGCCCAGGCAATTTACATTCGCGCCTTTGCGATCGAACTTGGAAAACCCGGTGCGCCCAAGCCCGTCCAACCAAGCCCCGCCGTGGCTGCGCAAATGTCCCCGACCCAGGTGTATCGCGCCTACTGTCTGGCCTGCCACGATGCCGACGGGCGCGGAAACACGATTCGCAAGGCCATGCCCGACGTTCCGGATTTCACAAGTTCCCCATGGCAAGGCACGCGCAGCGACACCGAGGTCAAGCACGCCATCTTGGAGGGCAAGGGCAAGTTCATGTTCCCCATGAAAGATAAGCTCGGAGAGCCCGATGCGGAGCAAATGGTGGCCTACGTGCGTGCGTTTCGAGAGGGAAAACAGATCGTCAAGCTGGAATCGCCACTGCTGCCGGCGCCGATCGCGCCCGTGCAGCCTGCCGTTGTACCAGGGCCGAAGCCGACTCTGACAAAGCCGCTACCCAGTGTGCCTTCCGCGGAGACGGCAGCGCGGCTGCGCGTGGCGAGCGGACTCTACCGCCAATACTGCCTGATCTGCCACGGCGCCGATGGCAAGGGAAGCGAAATGAAAGCCGCCATGCCGACAATCCCCGATTTCACCGGTCCGGCATGGCAGGATAGCGTGACCAATCCTCAAGCCGCCATCAGCGTTTTGGATGGCAAGGGGGCGCTGATGCCGTCCTTCCGTGGGCGTGTCAGTGACGAGCAAAACCAAGATCTGGTAGCTTACCTTCGGGCGTTCGGTCCCGCGCGCGCGGTGGTTGCCGAGTCGGCGCCGGGCGATTTTGAACGGCGTTACCGGGACCTTCAAGAGCAGTGGGACGAGCTGCAAAAACAACTGCGCGATTTGTCCAAGCCACCGCGTAAGTGATGGCCACTCGCCCCCAGCGCTGGGGGCAAGAACGAGTTCCGGGTCATCCAACGTTGTTCAAGGTTGGCGTTCCGCCTCGCCTTTCGCGCCGCCTGGTTGCAGGCCCGGACCGGCGTCCTTTGCCGGCGTTTGCGGCCGCAACTCCGAAATCGGCTGCGAGAAAGTGAGCCGCTTGGCCGAGGGTTCGAGGGGTGGGTTGGGCGGCGGCACATCGTGCCAGCGGCGCATCCACTCCATCAGCTTGGCATATTCCTTGCCGGTTAAGTTGGCGCGAACGCGCATGTGGGCGGCGGCATTTTTGTAATTGGCGAACGGGCGCTCCGCCAAGCTGCGCGCAGTATGGCAAGCCCCACAATACATGGAGAAGACCTGACCTCCTGTCAGCGAATCTTCGTAACTGCACGCCTCGACGTCGGGTGGAGGTATGCGCAAGGGCGCAGGGCCTTCGCTCAACGACACCGGTGTGTTTTGGCAACCGAGCGTCATGAACGTTCCCACGCCGATCAGCAGAATCGGGAGGGCACACCAACCTGCGCCGCGCACCGTTGGCATCGCCATTTTCTCTCGTTGCCACATACGATCCATCCTTGCCGGTACGGGCCTTGCCGCGATCAGAAACCCCAGGCCAGCTGAGCTAGAAAAACGTTGTCTCTAAGGTTGATTCGATGTTCCCGGTTGATCTCATACGCGAACTTGATCACCGCTGACGGGGCCAAATAATAATTGATGCCGAACGTATACTGTTCGCGGTTCACCGGCGCATCCACCGGCGACTCGAACGCGCTCAGATCGAGCGCCGTCGGATCGATTCCTCGAAAACGCGCAAAACTGAAACGGCCAACGACTTCAAGGTTTTGAATCAACTTGCTCGTTGCATCGTAGGGGCGATAGGCCAACTGGGCATACAGGCCCCAGCGCTGAATCGGCCTGTCCAGAAACCCGCTCGTATCCTGGTGCATGTAGGCATATTCCATGCGCGCGTCCCAGTTGCCTTGGTGGTAGCCGGCGTCGATCCCCCACAGGTTAATGGTCGGGCCGGCGTCCTGGGCATAGGGCCGGTTGAAGAAGGTCGAAAAGCCGGTATTGAAGCCGCACTCCGGAACCCAGCAACCAACGCGCCCGCCCCAGGCCATGGCCTCATTTGCGTTCCTGGTGGTCTCCTTGAACTCGCCAAGGTTGGCTAGGGCGGTTAATTCAGTTTCCAGCGGCAGCCCAAGCCCGTTGGCCGCATAGACGCAGTACTCCATCTTCAGGGGAGAGCCGACCAAATACTTTGCCCCGCGAAACTGTAAGCCGTTGAGGGAGAAGTCCGTCGGCGATACTTGCCGGTTCATGAGCGGGAAATCGGGCAGCTTGTTGATCCAGGCCGAATGAAGACGTTCGTTGAAGAATCCGATCGGGGTCACATATCGTCCGGCAACCACGGTCAACCAGTCATTGACGATGTAATCCATTTGGGCGTAGCCAATCTCTACTTCCTTCAGGCCAAACTCCAGTTCGGCCTCCAACAGGATGTGGTCATTGAGCTGCAAAAGGAAGACGGGCTCGAATCCGTCAAATACGAATGCTCCCCCACCACGCTTGTGTGGGAAAAGTTCATAGCCGCCTACCAGCGTCCCGTAAATGCTCAGCGGCGATTCGTTCGTTTGGCTGGGCAGAAACAACTCCTTCAGCGGCGCCGGCCATTGCGGCCCATTGCGCCGGTCGGCATCGCGTTGTTCGGCCAGGTCGTCGACGGCATTTGCCAATTCCTGATCGCGCAACGCCGCCTGCTTGGAGCGCGCCTCCAAGGTCGTGACTTGGGTTTGCAACTTCTCCACGGCAGGCCCGCCTACCGGTTGTTTCTTCATTTGCTCGGCCAGCAAGCGCACCATTTTTTCAAGAGTTTCGATTTGCTTCTGCTGGAGTTCCAACTGCTTTTGCGTTTTCTCATCCTGTTTGCCCGTGCCCTGCGTGACCTGTTGCTGTTGCCGTAAAACGGTGAGATTCTGTTGCAGCGACGCCAACTCCTGGTCGGGCTGTTGTTTTTGATCAGCCGGCGGGTCCTTTTGCGGCTCGATAAACGCCGGAGTGTTCGTAGGAGTATTCGGACCAACATCCGTGGCTGGAAAAACCAAAGCTGGTACGGAGGGTGGCGCCGATCCCACTTCTGGAGATTGCCCGTCGGTCACAGCGGCCATGGCCAGCACGGCAAGCCCGAGCAACGAGACGTGGAGAACAGAGCGCATTCCAGGCTCCAGGCACGGGACGAGGAAACGTCTTCTGACGCGTCAACTTCGGTCAACTCTGCCACCTTTGGCGACTGTATTGACCTTGTCGGTTGTATCGGTCAGGCCCGCACCACAGATGAAGCGTTTTTCCGGGATGTCAATCTGGGTAAGATGATCGCGTGGCATTCGTGGTTGCAAAGTTCCGATTGCCGACTTTTCGCGGTCCAAGACGCCTACGCTGACTTGGGACGATCATTGGCAAAAGCACGGTTTCCTAACAGGATCTAACGGTTATGCCGAGAGCTACGGTGCAAATCCTTCTTGATGTAACGATTGTACTGCCTGGCTTTCACCCGTCGGCCCGATGATGGAAATGGCTGCCTCAAACCTGCACTCCTTGCGGTGATTGCCCGTTCCGGCGGCTCGCGGTCGTTATCGGAGAATGAGACATGCATATGAAGCACCATGCCAGGGCCCGTGCGTTGAAGACCAGCGTTCTTTCTTTGACGCTCGGCGCACTGGTCATACTTGTGTGCTCGACGATTCAAGAGATCAGCGCCTCACCACCGTGGCTGTCGTCGTGGCGTACGCGTCCGTCCTGTGACTGCGGGCCTCGCGTCGGCAGCGAGCATGTTGAATCGACAGAATGGGAAGGCACTTGGCACTGGCTGCGCAGCCCAGATCAGGAAAAACGCGTTGTGGTAAGTCTCTACAACCGGTACTGCATCCGTTGCCACGGCGTCGATGGTCGTGGTGTTTGGGATATCCCCGATGTTCCAGATTTCACCAATGCTCGTTGGCAAGCCTCGCGGTCCGACGGGCAATTAGTGCGACTCACCCTCGAAGGGCGCGGCGCGGTCATGCCGCCGTTTCGTGGCACTTTGAGCTTGGACGAAGCCTGGGCCGTGGCTCGTTACCTGCGCACCCTTGTGCCCGGCACCGAAGTCGCGCGCCCGGATTTCAGCCCGGCCAAGCAACCCGGCAGCAAATCGCCGGCAGTTCCGCCCGCTTCGAAGTGACGTGGGGTTTGTTCTCGTAGTCCGGTTATTTACCCACCCCAATTTGTGGACACTCACACTATCTGCTTTCCCGCGAAGCTGCTCAGCACGGACTGTTCACGTGGTTGAAAACCATGCGAACAGCCGACAAGAAAAAGCAGAAGGGAATAGTGGACATTCGGGATTTCAATTACCTTAAGGCATTCGCCTTTGACTGGGCCAAGTGGGCCAAATGGCCCACTTGAAAAAGATACTGTTTTTGGTTGTCGCTCAATCTTCCGCCGTAAGGTCTTGATTGAAGGTGGTCTGAACCAACTCGTTTTCACGCGCTTCATGGGCTCGGACGCTGTCGATCCACGTCCGTACTTGCTCGCGCAGCTCGTCGTCCAACGTGCTCGCCGCTCGCGCATGCTCGATGAGTCGCTCCAGGGACGCCATCAACAGGGCGTGCTCGCCGCCGAGCTGTTGAATGGTCCGCTCGAGCCGTGGTTCGCGCGCCCGCACCGTCTCCATGTAGCCGCCTTGCTCTTCGAAGCGAAAATGCTCGGCGAGATGGATGCGCTGCGCGCCCAGCCGTGCGCGCAGCGCCGCCAAGCCGCTCTCGGTCGAGTCGCCGTGGCTAAATTCCTCGAGCTTGCGCAACCCCGCGGCGAGCGCCTCGTGGGCTGCATGAAGTGCCTTGGCGAATGACGGCAGCGATTTTGTCATGGCACACCTCTCGATGACGACGGTGTCAGGCCTGTTTCGCTTCCGCACAGCCCTTGATCCCGAATGGCACACCACAAGTGCCTCGACGGGACTGGCGTATTGCGGATGAAATCACGTTCCAACCACAGGCCCGCCGTCATTTATGCTCATTCCAGTGTCACGTGTCGCGGCCGGGTATGGCGCCCATGGCGTCGGGGATTGGTTTTTGCAAACGGCATGCCAACCGTTCACGGCGCCGATGGCGGCGCCACGAGATTGGCCTGACATTTGCAGGATATTCGGATAACTGAATTCCCATTCTCAAAAGGGGGTGTCCCATGGCCGCCATTCTTGATGAAGAGAAACTGGCAGAGTACCTGGCGGAAATGCGCACGACGGTGTGCAGCCGCTGCGTCGAACGGCCGCCCGGAGGTCCGCCGTGTGCGCCGTTTGGCAAGATTTGCGGCATCGAAATGCATCTGCCGCAGATCGTCGACGCGGTGCATCAAGTTCACAGCAATTGGGTGGAAGATTACCTGGACAACAATCGCGCGGAGATTTGCGCCCAATGCGACTACCATCACAGCGACCAATGTCCGTGTCCGATGGATTACCTGGCGGCGCTGGTTGTGGAGGCAGTGGAAGCCGTCGATGGGCGTCGTGCGCAGATGCCGCCCATGGAGGCGACCGAGTATTGCGTCTAATTCTACAGCGCTACCTTGGTCGCACTCACTTCCGTAAAATCAGGTGGAGACGTGAGTTGCGTCCGAAAGGACGGCGCATCTGCTCTCTTGTGGCAACGGCCGTTTCTGTTCAAGGACTCCCAAGGGGGGGTGTGAGCGTTTTGCACAGAATACTGCACAGAAACGAAACTCCTTCCCAGCTACAACTTTACGATACTCGGACGATCAAGGTAGCGCTGTAGTACTAAACGGGCGCGCTCGCCTCGTCGCGGTTTGCTCCTTCGACCAAACATCGTTGATCCAGGTGAACACCGCGACGGTGCCGGGAAAGCCGATAGTGCCCGCCGCCAACGCGATGACCTGCTCGATCTCGGCCCGTGTGATGCCCAAGACATGGGCCTTGCGCACATTGGCGCGAATCGCGCCTTCGCGGTGCGCCCCGACGGCGACGGCCAGCTTGATCAGCCGGCGCGTCTTGTCGTCGAGCGGCCCCTCCTGACCGGCCTGTGAGACCAGCTCCCAGGCGTGGGCGATGCGCGGATAGCGCACGACGAAGTCCTGATAAGCTTGCGGCGCTCGGGGTTCCATGGTGTGCTCCATTGATTAGTGCTTGCCATGACCACACCCGCAAGCTACTACCGGCGCCGCGGGAACGCCATACTTATCGGCCAGCCGTTGCGCCAGGTCCAGGAAATGCTCGTGCGTGCCTGCGCCCATTTGCTCATGCTCGACATGGGTGAACGCATCCAGCAAACGCTGCTGATCGGCGGGTGCAAAAGCTCGATTCGCCATGGGAAACAGGCAATGATCCTCCTTGGTGATGTGCTCGCGCAACAAGGCGACATAGGCCCGCGCGTGCTGGACAAATTGCTCGACGGCGGCGGCCGCTCCGGCTTCCGCCTGTTCCAGGACCGCATGCATCGCTTGGATATGCGCGCGGCCCTCATCATGTTCGTGGAGCATCACGCCCGTCGGCCCGCCCTGCCGCGGAAAGCCCTTTGCCTCCATGAGCGGAAACAGATGCCGCTCTTCCTTGCCATGATGGCAACGGTCGGCGAAGTTGCGGAAGAAATCGAGGGCGTCTCGGGCGGCGGCGCCGTCCAGCTTCTCGTTCTGTTGGGCCTGACCGGCAATTCGCTCCAGGCAACTCAAGACTTGCTCGATCACGCGATGTTCGCTCATCAACATTTCCGTGGGCTGCATAGCGGTTCTCCTGTCAAGGTTGCCCTGGCTCTTCGCAAACCTGATGCCATTCACGGCGTGCCAGCCTCATGAGCGTATGACCGCTCGATGCGCCGTGAATTGCCGTGTTGTCAGCCTTGGTAGATGTGCGTTTCCGGCCAGCACTATGCGGATTCGTTACAGATAGCGCCCTTCCTTTCGGAAATGCGCGCGAATACAGGCCGGCAACTTCGAGCATCATTTCACGAAATCCGCAGCTCTTCGGGTGCTTGCCCACAAATGCCGCCGACTGGCACTGGTTTTGCAAACAGGACCGCTCCGGGTTGATTTGCAATGACCCAATCACCCAGCCGGAGTCCGCTATGGCAGCGTGGCATCGTCCAGCAAAAGTTGATCGCCCCGGCCGGCTGCTCGTTGGTTTGCTGGCGTCGCTGGGATGGGTGGGGATGGGCGTTGCACCGGCGGCGGCTCAGGAAACGGCAGATTACTTCAAGCGCACTTGCGCCAACTGCCACACCATCGGCGGCGGCCGGCTCGTTGGCCCCGATTTGAAGAATGTCCACGAGCGCAAAGAACGCGAATGGCTGGTCCGCTTCATGCTCAATGCCAAGGCCGTCATCGACAGCGGCGACAGCTACGCCCAACAATTATTCCAGGACAGTCGCAATGTGCTCATGCCCGTGACGCCCGATCTGACCGCGGAGCGTGCCGAATCAATCCTGAAGCTCATCGAAGCCGAATCCAAGCTGGAGCGCTCGCAATTCGCCAGCGGCGCCACACAGATTCCCGATCGGCCGTTCACCGAAGACGAGATCGAGCAAGGCCGACAGCTCTTTATCGGGCGCACACCGTTCGGCCAGGGCGGCGCGGCGTGTCTATCGTGCCATGCGGTCCAGGGCGTCAGCATCCTGGGCGGCGGCATGCTCGGGCCGGATTTGACGCTCGTCTTCAACAAGCTGCAAGGGCGCAAGGGCCTGGCGGCGTGGCTGTCGTCGCCGCCGACGCCGACGATGCAGCCCGTCTTCAGGAATCACCCGCTCGCGAATGAAGAAATTGTGCTGCTCGTCGCCTACCTGGAGCAAGCCAAGGAAGGACGCGAAGAACTGTCGGTCGCGCGGCTGAACTTCTTCCTGTTGGGCCTCACGGGTACGGCCGGCGGTTTCGTGCTGTTCGATTATCTCTGGAAGCGGCGTCTACGGACCGTGCGGCGTGAACTCGTGCATGGCACAGCGGAGTAGGGGGGGACTCATGAGTCGCAGCAGTCTGAATTCCTGGATCAAAGACGAAGTCGACCCGCAGGGCCGTCAGTGGGAAGAATTCTATCGCAACCGCTGGCAGTTCGACAAAATCGTCCGCAGCACGCACGGCGTCAATTGCACCGGTGGTTGCACCTGGCAGATCCACGTCAAGGACGGCATCGTCACCTGGGAAATGCAGGGGCTCGACTACCCGTCGCTCCAGGCCGGTCTGCCGCCCTATGAACCGCGCGGCTGCCAGCGCGGCATTTCATACTCGTGGTATCTCTACAGTCCGCTGCGGGTCAAGTATCCGTACATTCGCGGCGCGCTCCTCGATTTGTGGAAGCAAGCACGAGCTAACCATGAAGATCCCGTTGAAGCCTGGAAGTCTCTCGTCGAAAACCCGGAAGCCCGGCAGCGCTGGCAGAAGGCACGCGGCAAGGGAGGCTTTCGCCGCATCGATTGGGACACCGTGCTGGAATTGATCGCCGCCTCGACCATTCACACGATCAAGACGCACGGTCCCGATCGCGTCGCCGGCTTCTCGCCGATCCCGGCCATGTCGATGATCAGCTACGCGGGCGGGGCGCGCATGTTGCAACTTATGGGCGGCGTGTCGCTGTCCTTCTACGACTGGTACTGCGACTTGCCGCCCGCTTCGCCCGAAACCTGGGGCGAACAAACCGACGTTCACGAATCGGCCGACTGGTACAACGCCAAGCTCTTGGCCGTCGCAGGCTCGAATCTGAACATGACGCGCACGCCGGACTGTCACTTCGCCGCCGAGGCTCGGCACAACGGCTCGAAGATGTGGGTGTTCTCGCCCGATTTCAGCCAGGTTTCGAAGTACGCCGACGAGTGGGTCGGCCTCAACGCCGGACAGGACGGCGCCTGGTGGATGGCGGTCAACCACGTGATTCTCAAGGAAGCGCATCACGAGAAACAGACGCCGTACTTCATCGACTACACGAAGAAGTACACGGACGCGCCATATTTGGTCGAGCTGCAGGAGATTGGTGGGGCAGGCATTCCTGCCTGCCAGGCAGACAAGAATGTCTGCCCCACGTATCAGCCGGGCCAATTGTTGCGGGCCGGCCGGCTTGCTTCCCATCAGGGTCTGGAAAACAAGGACTGGAAGTTTCTGATGTGGGACGCCGGGGACCAGCGCCCCAAGGTGCCGATGGGCAGCGTTGGCGATCGCTGGGGCGCCGCCAAGGGCAAGTGGAATCTGCAACTCAAGGACGGTGTGGACGGCAGTGACATCGATCCGACGCTGACCTTTCTCCATCAGTGCGACGCGGTCATCCAGGTGCGCCTCGACGACTTCGGCGAAGGCCGCACGATCCAGCGCGGTGTGCCGGTCAAGCGCATTACGACGGCCGACGGACAGACCGCGCTTGTCACCACCGTCTACGACCTGCTCATGGCGCAGTACGGCGTTTCGCGCGGTTTGGAAGGAGAATATCCCACCGACGAGAACGACGAAGACGCCCCGTACACGGCAGCCTGGGCGGAGAAGTACACCGGCATCGATCGCAAGCTATTGATCCGCTTTGCCCGCGAGTGGGCCCGCACCGCCGAACTGACTCAGGGCAAGTGCATGATCATCATCGGCGCCGGCATTAATCACTGGTACCACAACAACCTGATGTACCGCGCCGGCATCCACGCCCTCATGTTTTGCGGTTGCGTCGGCGTCAACGGCGGCGGCCTCGCCCATTACGTCGGCCAGGAAAAACTCGCCCCCATGGAATCGTGGTCCGCCATCGCTTTTGCCCGCGACTGGGTGCCGGCCGTGCGTCTGCAAAACGCGCCGAGCTGGCACTACGTCAACACCGACCAGTGGCGGTATGAAAAGAGCTTCACCGACTACCACACGGTGCCGACGCATCAGCCGGCCGATTCATTGGCCCGTGGCCACACCATGGATCTTCAGGTGCGGGCGGTGAAGAATGGCTGGCTGCCGTTCTATCCGCAATTCAACAAGAGCCCATTAAAGGTCGTCGAGGAGGCGGAACAGGCACTCGCCGTGGGGCAGACATTCCTGTCTGCCGGAGAGGCAGGCAGACAAGAATGTCTGCCCCACGTCAAGGATGAAGACATCGTTCGCTACACGGTCGATCAGCTCAAGCAAAAGAAGTTGCGTTTCGCGGTCGAAGATCCGGACGCCGCCGAGAACTGGCCGCGTGTCTGGTTCATCTGGCGCGGCAACGCCCTGCTTTCCAGCGCCAAGGGCCATGAGTATTTCCTCAAGCATTATCTCGGCACGCACACCAACGCCATCGCCCAGGATTTGGCCAAGGATTCGGTCCGCGAGGTCACCTGGCACGACAAGGCGCCCCTGGGCAAGATGGATCTCGTCGTCGATCTCAACTTCCGTATGGATTCGTCGGCGCTTTACTCCGACATCGTGCTGCCCGCGGCCACCTGGTACGAGAAGGCCGATCTCAATTCGACCGACATGCACAGCTTCATCCATCCGCTGTCGAAAGCGGTGCCGCCGTGCTGGGAATCGAAGAGCGATTGGCAGATTTTTAGGGAAATCTCTAAGCGGTTTTCCGAGTTGGCCGTCAAGCACTTCCCGCAGCCGGTGCGCGACATTGTAGCTTCGCCCCTGGCCCACGACACGCCGGCCGAAATCGCCCAGCCGACGCTGAAGGACTGGACCAAGGGCGAGTGCGAGCCGATTCCGGGCAAGACCATGCCCGGTCTGCGTGTTGTCACGCGCGATTACGCCAACCTCTATCAGCAGTTCATTAGCTTCGGGCCGCTCGTCAAAACCACGGGCCTAGGCGCCCACGGTACTAGCTACAAGGTTGATGACGAATACGAGGCCACGCTGAAGTCGCATCCAACGGTTTCCTGGGGCGGCAACCTGTATCCGTCGTTGCGCGAAGATGAGCAGGTGTGCGATATCATCCTGCGCTTCGCCACCGTCACCAACGGCGACCTGGCGTATCGCTCGTACAAGAACATGGAGGAAAAGGTCGGTTTGCCTCTGACGCAATTGGCCGAGCGGAACCGTGGCGTGCGGATCAGCTACAAAGAGCTGCAAAGCCGGCCGCAGCGGTTCATCAACAGCCCGATGTGGTCGGGCCTCATCGAGAACGGCCGGGCCTACTCACCGTTCACGTATAACGTTGAAGCGCTGGTCCCGTGGCGCACGCTGACCGGCCGGCAGCATTTTTATCTCGATCATCCGCTCTATTTGCAGTTCGGCGAACACCTGCCGACGTTCAAACCCAAGCCGTTGCCGACGCAATACGCCGACCTGGTCTTCACCAAGGACAACAGTCCGGCGCTGATGCTCAACTACCTGACTCCGCACGGCAAGTGGCACATCCACTCGACCTACGGCGACAACGAACGCATGACGACGCTGTCGCGCGGCTGCGACCCCTTGTGGATGAACGACCACGACGCCAAGGAATTGGGCCTCGTGGACAACGACTGGGTCGAAGTTCACAACGATCACGGCGTGGTCGTGACGCGGGTCGTCGTCAGCGCCCGCATCCCGCGCGGCATCGGCATCCAGTACCACGCGCCGGAGCGAACCTACGGCATTCCGAAATCGCCCCTGCGCGGCTACAAACGCGCCGGCGGGCACAACAGTCTCACGCGCGTCCGCCTGAAACCAAACCTGATGGCCGGCGGTTACGGCCAGTTCACCTACCACTTCAACTACTGGGGCCCCACCGGCTGCAACCGCGACACCCACGTGCTGGTGCGCAAGTTGCCGGAGTTGAGGTGGTGAGGAGTCATTGGTCATTAGTCATTTGTCATTCGTCACTGGTAAACGACGAATAACGACTAATGACTAATGACTAATGACTAATGACCAAGGACAAAGGACCAATCATGAACGTCCGCTCGCAGATTGCGATGGTGTTTCACCTCGACAAGTGCATCGGTTGCCACACGTGCAGCATCGCCTGCAAGAACGTGTGGACCGACCGCAAAGGCACCGAGTACATGTGGTGGAACAACGTCGAGACCAAGCCCGGCACCGGCTATCCCGTCGAGTGGGAGAACCAGGACAAGTTCAACGGCGGCTGGACGACCTTTCAAGAGAAGCTCGAACTGCGCTCCACGAGCAAAGCCAAAACGGTCGTCAACATCTTCCACAATCCGCACCAGCCGAGCATGGACGATTACTACGAGCCGTGGACCTACGACTACCAGAACCTGTTCAACGCTCCCGAAGGCAACGACCAGCCGACCGCAATACCTCTCTCACTGGTGACCGGTAAGCCGATCGACATCGAATCGGGCCCCAATTGGGACGACGACCTGGGCGGTTCGCCGATTTATGCCGCGAACGATCCGAACCTGAAAGATCTGCCGGAAGACCAACGGCAGCAGCTCGCGGCCATCGAACGCCTCGTGTTCTTCTACTTCCCGCGCATCTGCAACCACTGTTTGAATCCGTCGTGCGTGGCGGCGTGTCCTTCGGGTGCCCTCTACAAGCGCGGTGAAGACGGGATTGTGCTGGTCGATCAGCAGCGCTGCCGAGCGTGGCGCGCTTGTGTCGCCGCCTGTCCGTACAAGAAGGTCTTCTATAACTGGTTCACGGGAAAGTCGGAGAAGTGCATCTTGTGCTTTCCGCGTCTGGAAACGGGTCAAGCCCCAGCGTGCTTCCATTCGTGCGTGGGCCGGATTCGCTACCTCGGTGTGCTGCTCTACGACGCCGATCAGATCGAAAACGTGGCCAAGAAGCCTGACGCGGAGTTGATCGATGCCCACCGCGACATGATTCTCGATCCGCACGATCCCAAGGTGATCGCGGCAGCACGCGCGGCCGGTGTTCCCGATGCGGTTGTCGAAGCGGCCCAGAAATCGCCGGTCTACCAGTTCGTCAAAGTGTGGAAACTGGCCCTGCCGCCGCACATCGAGTATCGCACGCTGCCAATGCTCTTCTACGTGCCGCCGCTGTCGCCCGTGATGGCCACGAAGGAAGACGGCATGATCGATCACGTCTCGCAGGAACTGTTCCACGACATCGACCAGGCCCGCGTGCCGCTCAAGTTCCTGGCCAACCTGTTCGGCGCCGGCCACGAAGGCAAGGTTCGATACGCACTCGCCAAGCAAAAGGCAGTGCGGATTTATCGCCGAGCTCTGACCGTCGGTGACATCACCGTGGACACTGCCGAACGCCTGCTGCGCGAGGCCGACTGCTCACCTGAGGAGGCCGAAGCGATCTATCAACTGACCTCGCTCTGCACCTTCGACGATCGCTTCGTGATTCCGCCGGCCCAGCGCGAACAAGCCATCGAGATGATGAAAGACCCGCACGAGCATCGCCAAAGCGCCGGCTTCGGCTTCCTCGCCGGACCACGGAGGGGGTTGTAATGAACGCCGTGCAACAACTCTACGATGCCCTGGCCCGGCTGCTGACCTACCCGGACCAACGCTACGGGGCACATTTGACCGTGTGTCTCGGTGCGCTGGGGGAGCCGCATCCTGAAGCGGGCCGTTGGATGCATCAGTTCGCCGAGCGAATTGCGCCGCTCTCAGTCGAAGAGCTGCAAGAGCTGTTCACGCGCACGTTCGACCTGAATCCGGTGTGCTCGCTGGAAGTCGGCTGGCATCTCTTTGGCGAAAACTACAGCCGTGGCGAGTTCCTCGTCGAGATGCGCCAAACCTTGCGCCGGCTTGGGCTACCCGAGTCGACCGAATTGCCCGATCACCTGTCGCAGGTATTGCCTGCCATGGCTCGACTCAAGCCGTGCGAGGCGGATCGATTCACGACGCAGCACTTGCTGCCGGCTTTGGAGAAGATGCTGGTTGGTTTGCGTGGCAAGGACTGCCCCTACGAATACGTGCTGGAAGCGATTCGGGCGGTGGTGCTAAGCCCCTATGGCGCCGTGTTGGAGGAGGTGGCCCATGGATAGCTGGGGACATTATCTCGATCAGATTCTGTTCGCGGTGCTGCCGTACATGGCGGTGTTCACACTGATCCTCGTGACGATTCAGCGGTATCGCGCCCAGAGCTTCACGTATTCGAGCCTGTCGAGCCAGTTTCTGGAGAACCGCCACCACTTCTGGGGACTGGTGCCATTTCATTACGGCATCCTCGCGGTGATCTTCGGGCACATCATCGCCTTCCTGATTCCTCGGCAAATACTGATTTGGAACAGCCATCCGCTGCGGTTGTTCATCCTGGAACTGGCGGCGCTGATTTTTGGCCTGCTGACGCTGGTCGGTTTGCTCGCGGGTCTGGTGCGCCGTTGGACCAATCCCAAAGTGCGCATCGTCACGTCCACGTCGGATTGGATGATCTATGCGCTGCTGCTCATCCAGGTGATCAGCGGTATCTATGTCGCCGTCATGGTTCCATGGGGCTCATCGTGGTTTGCCACATCGGCGGCGCCGTATCTTTGGTCGCTCGTGAAACTCAATCCGGAGATTGGCTACGTCGCCTCGATGCCGCACATGGTGAAGCTGCACATCATCAATGCGTTCATCCTCGTCGGATTTTTCCCGTTCACGCGGCTCGTGCACATTTTGGTGGTGCCGAACCCGTACTTGTGGCGCAAGCCGCAGGTGGTGCGTTGGTATCGCAAGCCGCCCCTGGCGAAGTCGTAGAGGAGACCTGCAATGCGCACGCGCATAACGACTTTGCTGCTCCTGGTCGGCCTGGCATTCAGCATTCTGACGCTGCTGCCGCGGCTGGCGAGTTATCACCTGCCCGGCAACCACCAGGGTTACGAGCCGCAGCAGCCGATCGCATTCTCGCACCGGTTGCACGCCGGGGAGTTGCAAATCACCTGCCTCTATTGCCACGTCGGCGCGGAGACGAGCAAGCATGCCGGCATTCCCGCGTCGAGCCTGTGCATGAATTGCCACAAGAGCGTGACGGCATCGCTGGGAACGGTGCGCGACGAAGAGAAGCGCGCGGAGCAGGAGAAACGCAAGCCGTGGCCGGTGGTTTCGACAGAGCTGCGCAAGCTGTACGACGCCCTGGGCCTGGATGAGAAGCTGCAACCCGATCCGGTCAAGGCACCGACGCCGATCGCCTGGGTGCGCGTACACAATCTGCCGGACTTCGCCTGCTTCGATCATCGCGCTCACGTCAATGTCGGCGTGGCATGTCAGCGCTGTCATGGACCCGTGGAGGCGATGGAGCGCGTGCGCCAGGTTGAAGATTTGTCGATGGGCTGGTGCGTGAACTGCCACCGCGAAGCGAGTCGAACCGGGATTGCGGGAAAGAAGGTAAACGCCTCGATCGATTGCGCAGCGTGCCACTACTGAGATCATTTGCCCGGCGAGCTTGCTCGCCGAGGGATGGCGGCCACGGCGAGCAAGCTCGCCGGCTAAATGAGGAGTGTTTCATGACGGATGATGCACGACATTACTGGAAATGCCTCGACGAGCGCACGTGCGATCCGTTGTTTTTGGAAACGGCGGCGCACGAATTCGTCGAACCAATTCCGACCGAGCGCCACCCCTCCATGCCTCCCCTTTCGAAGGGGGGGACGGGGGGGGTGGATCGGCGTGATTTCCTTGCGGCTGCCGGGTTTGCGTTCGCCGGCCTGACGCTAAGCGGTTGCAGCCAAGCGCCCGAGCGGCATGTGCTGGCGCATGTCGTGCAGCCCGAGAATGCCACGCCGGGCCGAGCGCTGCATTACGCTTCGACTTGCTTCGCCTGTCCGAGCGGCTGCGGCTTGCTGGTGAAGTGCCGCGATGGCCGGCCGATCAAGCTCGAAGGCAATCCGGAGCATGGTGTTTCGAAGGGAGGGCTGTGCGCCATCGGCCAGGCGTCAATCCTTGGTCTGTACGATCGACAACGCCTCCAACAGCCGTTGAAAAATGGTCAGCCGAGCACGTGGCAGGAAGTTGACGGGGATATCCGCAGTCAGCTCGACACGATTCGGCGCCAAGGCGGCGCGGTGCGCGTGCTGTCCGGCACGATCCTCAGCCCGACGACACGCAGCCTGATCCAACAATTCTTGAGCCGCTTCGTCGGCGGCCGGCACGTGGTCTACGATCCGCTGTCGTGCTCGGCGATTCTCGACGCTCACGAGCGCACCCATGGTGTCCGCGCGTTGCCGCACTATCGCCTGGACCGAGCCGAGGTAATCGTCAGCTTCGACGCCGATTTTCTGGGCACCTGGATTTCGCCGGTGCAGTTTGCCCGGGCGTATCACGAGGGGCGCTCGCTGGCTGGTGAGACGCCGCGCTGCTCGTTGCACATCCAGTTCGAATCGCGCCTGTCGTTGACGGGCGCCAAGGCCGATCAGCGTCATCGGGTGGCGCCGGGTGAACTGGGCCTTGTCATGACCCACCTGACGGCGCGCTTGGCCCGTCTCGCCGGCGTCACCTGGCCCACCCCTGCCTTGGCCGAACCGCCATTGACCAGCGAACAGCTCGATCATCTGGCACGGCAACTGTGGCAAGCGCGCGGCCGGTCGATTGTCCTGTGCGGCACTCAAGACATCGAGCAGCAGATCTTGTGCAACTTCCTCAATCAACTGCTCGGCAATTACGGCGCGACGGTGGACCTGCAGCGGCCATCGCTGCAGCGACAGGGCAATGACGCGCACCTAAGTCGCTTGCTGCAAGATCTGAACGAAGGCCAGGTCGTAGCCCTGTTCGTTTTGGATTGCAATCCGGTCTTTGACCTGCCCGACAGCGCGGCATGGACGGCGGCACTCCGGCGCGTGCCGCTGCTGGCGACTTGTGCCGAGCGGCTGGACGAAACGGCCGGCCTGGCCCGCTATGTCTGCCCACATCCGCATTACCTTGCCAGTTGGAGCGATGCCGAGCCGATCGCCGGCATGGTCAGCCTCGCGCAGCCGACTTTTCCGCCGCTGGGCAATGTCCGCACGGTGCTCGAAAGTCTGTCTGCTTGGACCGGGACCGCAAAATCCGCCCGCCAGGTCCTTCAGGAACATTGGCAGGCGAACGTCTTTCCCCGCCAAACGCGGCACCGGCCCTTTCAAGCGTTTTGGGATGGCACGCTGCACGACGGGTTTGCCGAGATCGCGCCGCCGCGAATCACGCTTCGATCCTTTGACGTCGGCGCCGTTTTGTCTATCGCCCAAGCGGCGCGGCCGACCGAGGACCATTTCGATTTGGTGCTTTATCCCAAGATCAGTCTTGGCGACGGTCGCCACGCCTACAATCCCTGGCTGCAAGAGTTGCCCGATCCGATCAGTAAAGTGTCGTGGGACAATTACGTTTGCCTGTCACCGGCAACAGCGGAACGTTTGCACCTGCGCGAAGGCGATGTGTTGCGCATCGCAGCGGAGGGCGTGGACCTGGAACTGCCGGCGTACCTCCAGCCCGGTCAGCATGATCGAGTGATCGCCATTGCGCTGGGCTACGGCAGCAAGTTGTCCGAGCGATTCGCCCACATCGGGCCGGCATGGCTCGAAGCGCAGCCAACCGTCGGCCCCAGCGGCCTGGTCGGCGTGAATGCGGCGTCACTTCTGCACTGGAAAGACAGCACGCTTCAATATGGTCGGCATTCCGTCCAGGTGAGCAAGGTGCAGCGTCATCAGCCGCTCGCCTGCACTCAGACGCATCATTCGCTCTCGGTGCCCGCCAACTTGGCCCCACGCGGTCAAGCGCGGCGACCGCTCATTCTCGAAACCACCGTCGCGGGCTTGAGCCGGGGGGTTCAGCCCCCCGGTACCTCGGTGCCGACCGAGGACCTATGGCCCAACGATCACCCGACGCGCGACCATCGCTGGGGCATGGTCATCGACTTGAACGCTTGCACCGGCTGCTCCGCGTGCGTGCTCGCCTGCCAGGTGGAGAACAACATCCCCGTCGTCGGCAAAGACGAAGTGCGCCGGCAGCGCGAAATGCACTGGATTCGCATCGATCGGTACTACCAAGACTCCCGAAGTCGTGGCGACTTCGGGAGTCTGCCGGGCGACGTCGATGTCGCGTACCAGCCGATGCTATGCCAGCACTGCGGCAACGCGCCGTGCGAGACAGTTTGTCCAGTTCTCGCCACGGTACACAGCTCCGAAGGCCTGAATCAGCAAGTCTACAACCGTTGCGTCGGCACGCGCTATTGCGCCAACAATTGCCCCTACAAGGTGCGCCGATTCAACTGGTTCGACTACCCGCATGAGGACGCACTGCAAAACCTGGTGCTCAATCCGGACGTCACAGTGCGCACGCGAGGCGTCATGGAAAAATGCAGCTTCTGTGTGCAGCGCATCCAGGAGGCAAAAATCGAAGCGCGACGACCCCCCAATTCCCCCCCTTCGCAAGGGGGGGCAGGGGGGCTGGCCGATGGCGCTGTCCAAACTGCTTGCCAGCAATCGTGTCCGGCCCAGGCCATCCACTTCGGCGACTTGAATGACCCCACCAGCAAGGTCGCCCGATTGCAGCGCGACGGCCGAAGCTACCAGGTGCTGGCTGAGTTGAACGTCCAGCCGGCGGTGCATTACCTCAAGGTGGTGCGCAATCGGAACGCAGCGGAAGGAGGCGCGCATGAGTGAAGTATGTTCAGCGCTGCGCGAGCCGCTCGTCTTGGGAAACAAGTCATTGGCCCAGGTGACGGAGGACGTGTGCGCGCCGCTCGAACGCAAACCGACCGCGCTGTGGTGGACGGCCTTCCTCGTGGCAGCATCGTTCCTGCTGCTCGGCGTCGTCGCCGTGACGTACCAAATCATGACGGGCATCGGCGTCTGGGGGCTCAATCGCACCGTCGGCTGGGCGTTTGACATCACCAACTTCGTCTTCTGGGTCGGCATTGGCCACGCCGGGACGCTGATCTCTGCCATCCTCTTTTTGTTTCGGCAAAAGTGGCGCACGGCGGTCAACCGCTCGGCCGAAGCGATGACGTTATTCGCCGTCATCTGCGCCGGGCTATTTCCCGTGATCCACATGGGCCGGCCATGGCTGGCGTTTTGGATGGCGCCGTACCCGAATAGTCGCGGCTCGCTGTGGGTCAATTTTCGCTCGCCGCTCATCTGGGACTTCTTCGCGATCTCGACGTACTTTCTGATCTCACTGGTGTTCTGGTACATCGGCTTGATCCCCGACCTGGCCACGGTGCGCGATCGTACGCCGCCGGGGTGGCGCAAGCGGATCTTTGGTTTCTTCGCGCTCGGTTGGAACGGCTCCTTCCGCACCTGGCATCGCTACGAGATGGTCTATCTCTTGCTCGCGGGGCTGGCGACGCCGCTGGTCGTCTCGGTGCACTCGATCGTCAGCACCGACTTCGCGACGGCCGTGCTGCCCGGTTGGCATGCGACGATCTTCCCGCCGTACTTCGTGGCCGGGGCCATCTTTTCCGGCATGGCGATGGTGCTCACGCTCATGATGATCGCCCGCAAAGTGATGCACCTGGAAGACTACATCACCACGCGGCACATCGACGCTATGGCCAAGATGGTGCTCACTACCAGCTGCATGGTTGCCTTGGCCTACGGCATCGAGTTTTTCTCGGCACTCTACTCCGACAATCCTTACGAGTATTTCGTGTTCATGAACCGCGCCCTCGGCCCGTTGGCCTGGAGTTATTGGATCATGGTCGGCTGCAACGTCGTGATCCCGCAGCTGCTGTGGATCAAGCGGGTGCGCTCCACCTTACCGGTGATTTTCGTGATCATGGTCTTCGTCAACATCGGCATGTGGTTCGAACGCTTCATTATTATTGTGACGTCATTGCACCGCGACTTCTTGCCGTCAAGCTGGTCGAGTTACGCGCCGACGCTGGTGGAGATCGCGACGCTCCTCGGCAGCTTCGGCTTGTTCTTCACGTGCTTCCTACTCTTCTGCCGATTTCTGCCGATGATCGCCATCGCGGAGATCAAGGGTGTGGTCCAAACCGTAGCCGACGCGGCTCGCGTCGGCGCTGGTGCGAACGCGCCGACGCGAGCCGCGTCGGCTACGGCCGCGCCGATGGACGCGTTAGCAGTCAGCGAAGGAGGCCACGCATGAGCCGGCGTTTGCTTGTGGGCACGTTCACGACGGAACACGACCTTCTCGAAGCCGCCCGCGCGTCGCGCGAGTACGGCTATCCGATCGTCGATGCCTACACGCCTTATCCGGTACACGGACTCGACGAGGCGCTTGGCCTCAAGCCGTCGCGTTTGAGTCGGGTTTGCTTGCTGTGCGGGTTGATTGGCGTGGGCGTCGCCATGGCCTTTCAGCAGTGGACGAGCGCGATCGACTGGCCGATCAATGTCGGCGGTCGGCCGTTCAACTCCTGGCCGGCGTTTGTGCCGGTGGCGTTCGAGGTGATGGTGCTGCTGGCCGGCTTCGGCGTCGTGTTCGCGTTTCTGGGGGTGAGCCGACTCTATCCGGGCAAAGCTGCCGATGGCCCGGCGTCGGCCGTCACCGACGATGAGTTCGTGCTGATGATCGAAGCTCGCGGCGCGGCGACCGACACCGAGGCGGTGCTGCAACTCTTCCAGAGCCATCATGCGATCTGCACGGAAGAAGACGACGAGGATGAAACTGCCCCGGAACCGCCGGCTAGAAACTGGCGACGCTGGAACTGGGTGTTGGGCGGTTTGCTCGCCGTGACAGTGCTCATGAACTGGACGCTCGGCAGCGACCCGAGCCGGCCCAATGCGGAGTTTTTGCCGGAGATGGTGCGCGGCGTGGCTGGGGAGAGTTTCGGGGTCCATGCGGAGTTGCCGCGCGGCATGGTGATGCAAACGCCGGAACCCGGCGTGATCGCGCGGGGGCAGATGCCGCTGCACTATCAAGCGACGCCGAAGGACGCGGAGAGGGCCGGCGAAGAATTGACAAACCCGCTCGACGGCAACGACGCGCGCTGGCAAGCGCGCGGCGCCGCGGTGTATGCGAACACGTGCCAGGTGTGCCACGGGGCCAGCGGCAAGGGCGACGGCCCGGTCAGCCAGCGTGGCATACCGCCGCCGCCGTCGTACTTGGCCGAGAAGGCGCTCAAGATGAAGGACGGCCAAATGTTTCACGTGCTCACCTTCGGTCAGGTCAACATGGCGTCGTATGCAGCTCAGGTTTCACGCGAGGACCGCTGGGCGGTGATCCTGCATCTTCGCAAGTTGCAGAAAACAGGAGCAGCGCCATGAGAGAGCAACGTCTGCAAGAAGAGTGGGACAGGACTCCGCTCCTGTCTCGGAAGTGCGGACAGGAGCTGAGTCCTGTCCTACAAACGCCGCCGCGATTGCATGCGCTCGCCAAGGGGATGATGGCTCTTGGTTTGGGCGGCGTCGTTGCTGGCCTGATCTGGGCGCCGGAGACGGTTCGGGCTCATTGGCTATTGCTGAGCTTCTTCGGTGTCAGCCTGGGCTTGGCGGGGACGCTGTTCATCGCGCTGCAGTTCGTCACAGGCGCCGGTTGGAGCGTGGCCCTGCGCCGAGTGCCCGAAGCGATGGCGTGGCTGCTGCCGGTCGCCGGGGCGGCTCTGTTGGCCGGGTTGATCGCCTGGCCGGAGTTTTATCCCTGGACTGCGGACGATTATTATCCGCACTCGGAATGGAAGCGCCTGTGGCTGCAACGACCATTCTTCCTGGCGCGGGCGGCCATCTACGTCGTGCTTTGGTCCGCCTTGGCTTTGCCGCTGATCCTGCACTCGCGCCGCCAGGATGATGATGCCAACTTCAGCCACACGGTCGCCAGCCGACGCTGGTCGGCGCTTTTCCTCATCGTTTTCGGCATCACCATTTGGCTGGCGAGTTACGACTGGCTGATGTCGCGCGATCCGGATTGGGTCAGCACCGTCTACGGCGTGTACAACTTCGCCGGCTTGTTCACCGCCGGTTTGGCAACGCAGATCCTGCTGGTCATTTGGCTGCGCCGACTCGGGCCGTTCCGGAACGTGTTGACCGAGAAACACCTTCACGACCTCGGCAAACTGTTGTTCGCGATGTCAACGTTCTGGGCCTACCTGTGGTACTGCCAGTACATGCTGATCTGGTACGTCAACAATCCGGAAGAGACGCCGTATTACATCCAGCGTTTGCAAGGCGCCTGGCAGCCGCTGTTCATCGCCAACGTTGTGCTCAACTGGGTCATCCCCTTCTGTGTGTTGCTGTCGAGCGCCGCCAAGCGCCATCCGAAGGTGCTTGTCAACGTTAGCCTGGTGGTGCTCGCGGGGCGTTGGCTCGATCTTTACCTGATGATTCTGCCGGAAGAAAACGGTTTCGCGACCGTGGTGGTCGCTGTGGCCATGACGCTCGGCGCGTTGGGCTTGTACTTCGTTGTGTTCTGCCACGGCTTGGCCCAAGCGGCGCTCGTTCCGATCAACGATCCGTACTTGATGGCGCCCCCGAAAAGGGGACAGGACCTCTGAATGCAAAAGGTCCTGTCCCCTTTTCGGGGGCCGCCGGAACCGGCTTCCAGCAAGAAACTACTCGTTTGATTGTTTGCGGAGGTGGGTAACGATGAGCGCAACGGTCGATCCTCATCTGCCATCGGACAACGTTAGTCCCGCGGCGTGGAAGGCGTTGTTCCTCAACACACTGGCCTTCACCGTGTGCTTCGCCGCGTGGATGACCAACGGCGTGCTCATCACCTTTCTCGTTGACAACGGCGTCCACGATTGGGACCCGGCGGCGATGGGTTGGCTGATCGGCGTCCCCGTATTGACCGGCTCGATCATGCGGCTGCCGCTCGGCGTGCTCACCGATCAGTTTGGCGGCAAATGGGTATTTGGCTTGCTGCTGCTCGGCTCGGCGCTGCCGATGTACTTGGTCAGCGTGTGCGATTCCTTCGGCGGGTTTTTCTTGGCCAGCCTCGGCTTCGGCATGACGGGGACGAGTTTCGCGGTCGGCATCGCCTTCACGTCGGTCTGGTTTCCGCAGCAACGCCAGGGATTGGCGCTCGGCATCTTCGGCGCGGGCAATGCCGGAGCGGCCGTGACGAGCCTGGCGGCGCCGACGCTCTTGCAATGGCTCACCGACCATGGCGAAAACCTGGAAGGTTGGCGCACGTTGCCCAAGATTTACGCCGGCGCCCTGGTTCTGATGGGCGTGATCTTCTTGCTGTTCACCACCAATCGTTTGGCGCCGGGAACCGCCCAGAAGACTTTGGGCGAGCGCCTGCGTCCCCTCGGCGAGCTGCGCGTCTGGCGCTTCGGGCTGTACTACTTCTACGTCTTCGGTGGTTTCGTCGCGCTCGCGCAATGGCTCATCCCGTACTACGTCAACGTCTACACCGTCAGCGTCGCCACGGCGGGTTTTCTGGCGTCGATCTTCAGCCTACCCTCCGGCTTGATCCGCGCTCTGGGCGGTTGGCTCTCCGACCTGCTCGGCGCCCGCACGGTCATGTACTGGGTGTTTGGCCTGAGCCTGATTTGTTTCGTGCTGCTCATGGTGCCGCGCATGGACATCACGTCGCCGGGCAGCGGCGTCATGGCCCGGTCGGCCGGCCGCGTCGTCGAAGTCGCCCAAGACCGCGTCGTCGTGGAAAACAAGCTTGGCAAGCATGAGACTTACCCCTTCCTGCGCAAGTCCGGCGAACTGGTCTCCGACGAAGAGCGCTCGAAGGGCTGGCTGATTTTGCCGCGCAGCACGGCGTGGCAGGAGTCGGCGGTGGCGGTCGGCGACGCGGTCCAAAAGCGGCAATTGCTGGCCCGCGGCTACACCCACATCTTTTTCCAGGCCAACATCTGGATCTTCACGGGGCTCGTCTTCATCATCGGCGTCTTGACGGGCATCGGCAAAGCCGCGGTCTACAAGTACATTCCCGAATATTTCCCGCGCGACGTCGGCGTCGTCGGCGGCATCGTCGGCGTTCTTGGCGGGTTGGGCGGCTTCGTCTGCCCCATCATCTTCGGCTATCTGCTCCGCGGTTCCGGCATCTGGACCACCTGTTGGTTGTTCTTTTTCGGCGTCACGGCCATTTGCACCTTGTGGCTCCATTTCGTCGTGCGCGCCATCCTCAAGAAAGAATCGCCGGAACAATTGCACCGCATCGAGTCGGTGCAACCTTGATGTCCCAGAACTTATGCCGGAGGGCGGGTTTTCTAACCCGCTTTCGCCCGACGGGTTAGAAAACCCGTCCTCCGGTGGTGCGAAATGCGAGGCCAACTGTGAACACCCAAACCTCTCCTGAGTTGCAATCCACCTGGATGACGAGCTGGACGCCGGAGGACGAAGCCTTCTGGCGCGCGACGGGGCAGCGCGTCGCCTGGTGGACTTTGACGGTCACGACGTTCAACTTGTTGCTCGCCTTTGCCACCTGGTTCATGGTCAGCGCCATCGTCGTGCGGCTGCGCGGCATCGGCTTTGCCTATGACACTGCCCAGCTTTTCTGGTTGACCTCGATGCCGGGGTTGGCCGCGGGCAGCCTGCGCATCGTGCACACGTTCCTGATCCCGATCTTCGGAACTCGGCACACCGTCGCTTGGGCAACGCTGTCGTTGATCATGCCGTGTGTCGGCTGGGGCATCGCGGTGCAGTATCCTGAGACGCCCTTTGGCGTCATGGTGCTCTTGGCCTTTCTGGCGGGCCTGGGCGGCGGCAATTTCTCCTCCTTCATGCCATCCACCAGTCTCTTCTTTCCCAAACGCTTGCAAGGCACGGCGCTGGGCATCCAGGCCGGCATCGGCAACTTCGGCGTCAGCGTCGCGCAATTCCTCGTGCCCTGGATCATCGGGTTTGCGCTGGCGGGCAGCTTGCTCGGTTCGCCGCAGGCGTTTCGTCAGGGCCCGGTCGAAACTTCGCTGTGGGTGCAGAACGCGCCGTTCATCTGGATCCCCTTCATCGTGGGCGGCGCCGTCGTTGCCTGGCTAACGTTGCGGAGCGTGCCGGTGCATGCCTCGGTCGCGCAGCAACTCGATATTTTCCGCGACAAGCACACCTGGATCATGACCTCGCTTTACATCATGACGTTCGGTTCGTTCTCCGGATTCTCCGCCACGTTTCCGTTGCTCATCGGCGCCGTGTATGGCAACTTCGACCATGCTCCCGATCCATTGGCCTACGCTTTCTGGGGGCCGCTGATCGGCTCGGCGGCGCGGGTGACGTTCGGGCCGATCAGCGATCGCTGCGGCGGCGCGCGCGTCACCCAACTCAGCGCCCTGGGCATGATCGGTTGCGCGCTGGGCGCGACCTGGTTCACCGCGCCGACGTCGCTCGCGCAGTTTCCCGGATTCGTGGCCTGCATGCTCGGGCTGTTCCTGTTCGCGGGGATCGGCAACGCCTCGACCTTCAAGCAGATTCCGGCAATCTTCGCGCCGCGGCAGGCGGGCGGCGTCATCGGCTGGACGGCCGCCGCCGCCGCGTACGGCCCTTTTCTCTTCTCCGTCCTGCTGGGCCTCTTGATCCGCACCACGGGGGCGCCGACCGGCTTCTTCTACGGCGTCGCCGGATTTTGTTTCGTCAACCTCGGCCTGAACTGGTGGTTCTACGCGCGCCGTGGCTGTGCGCGACCTTGTTAACGATCGAGTTCACTTGCCGAGCCGGCTGCAAGAAACGTGATGTCTCGAAGCCATATTGTGCCGGTCATTTGTCGTTAGTCATTGAAGCAGACACGATCCTATCAGATTTGACCCCAGCAGCGCATTTCGTCAGTCGGAACACCCACTCCTTCACATGAATATTCTTGATTTGAATCGCCCCGAACTCCGCATGCAACGTCGGCAGCGTAGCCGGTCTCGTCGGCGCCGTTCAAGTTCAAATTCAAACGTGATTGAACAAAAAGCCCCTCGGTGTGGATCGAGGGGCTTTTGGTTGCGCCTTGGTTACGTCTTTTTATTCTTTGCATTCTCCATCAGGCTTCCCGTCTTTTTGCAGCCAGGCCAAAAGCCCGCGCACACTGCCGGTGGCCAGGGCAATGCAACTGTCCGCGCCGCCGTAGTAGAGATTGAGGGTGTCGCCGTCCGGTGCGATGGTATAGCCGCATGGAAAAACGACATTATCCACGTCTCCGTAGCGCTCGTAGGGCGCTTCGGGGCTGAAGATCCAGGAATCGCCACGGCGCAGGCAGCGCTCCGGTGTGTCGAGATCAAAGAGGGCGAGACCCATGCGGTAGAGACAGCCGGCCGCGGTCCTGCGCACGCCGTGATAGAGAAAGAGCCAGCCCTCGGGGGTTTCGATGGGAGGCGGAGACAAGCCGATCTTGTTGGCGTCCCACCAAGCGCCGCGGCGCGCTGCCAGAATGACCCGGTGACTGCCCCAGTGGCGCAAATCCGGCGAGTAGGAAAGCCAGATGTTGGCGCCGAGCGAGCCGCTCACCGGCCGGTGGATCAAGGCCCAATACTTCCCGATGCGCCGGGGCAAGAGGGCCGCGTCTTTGTTTTCGGGGGACATGATGTCGCCGTAGCGTTCGAATGTTCGGAAATCTTCGGTCAGCGCCAGCGACACCAGCGGACCGCTGCGTGAGAACGCGGTGTAGACGACGGCGTACTTTTTCAGTTCCGGTACATAGGTGATGCGCGGGTCTTCAATCCCCCAAAGTTCCTCGGGGTGATTCTCTGGATCGGCCATCAAGGTGGGACTGGGATCGATTTCCCAGCCATCGACGCCATTCTTGGAGCGTGCGGCACACAGGTGCGAGTGCCCGCGCCGATCCTCAACCCGGCACAACAAGAGGGTCGTGCCATCGGGCAGCAGAGTAGCCCCGGCGTTGAAGACGCAATTAATGGCATACGGCCAATCGGCCGCGGTCAGGATCGGATTCTTGGGATGGCGGTGCAAGAGGGTTTCGACCTGATGGGGTGTGGTGGGCATGGTCCTACCATAAGGTGTTGATTCCGAGACCGGAATCTTGTTTGGGAGTTTCGACAAAGCGGCTTGAGCTTGTTCACCAATCGTCGGGGGCCGGAAAAGTTTCGGGCCATCTACGCCGGCACTTTCCAGGTGGGATGTCGAGGCAGTTTCGGGCATTATTGTTTTGCACGCTGAAGACTTGTTGCGGGTCATTCCATTGATCCTTTGTTAGGCATGGTTCACAAATGCACACAGGCATAGGTGATTTTCGAGACGACAGGATTTCGACACAGTTGGCACGCACTCAACTTCCTATCCCCTTGATCCATCCAATGTTACACCGAAAAAAATGTCGGCATCACATGACAGGCAAGTGTAGTCCCTACAGCGTTCACTCTGTCACCCAGAAATGACAAGAATTGAACCAGGCCCTTTGTTAGCGGGAACGGAGAATATAACTCCTTTGATTGAAAGATGTTAGTGCGCGACAATCATTTTCCCACGCGCCGAACATCGTCCATGACGCGGGCGCAGCCTAACCCACAAACGTTGTCGCGGTCTAGCCCAATACCCAGCTGCCCGCGCAAGTTTCCCGACCGCCGATGCCCCTTTTGCCAAGCTGGGCGCCCGGGGGGTCGAAGGAGTGAGCAAAGGTCTGCGCGACACCGATTTTCAGGCATGGTTCAAAAACGAGCGGTTGCGGGTGCCAAGCGACTACGCACCTGACTGTGCCACTTGGCCTAGTCGGTATAGTCGTGGTTCCTTTCCGCAACCATTGGATTGATAACCCTTTGCGACGAAGAAATTGGGCGACTAGGCCACAATGCACCGACACTCCACACACACACACATGATTGTTACCCGGTTTTGAACCATGCCGATTTTCAAACTTGCCGTCGCCGTTAAGTGCCACGCTCCTGACCGTCTTGGTGCGCTGCGGAAAGGAGTTGAGTTTCTTGCCCGGCCGCCCGCCATGACCGCGTTAACCGAGCAGTTCTTCAATGTCCTGGCTGCCGTGGACCAGTCGCAAGATATCGATGTGCTGATCGTCACGGCGATACAAGAGAACATGATTCTCAAAGCCCTTGACGAGCCGAAAACGCAATCCGCCACGCCTGGGCTTGGATGATTCCCAAGGACTCCCGAGGTCCGGAAACTCCTCGATAGAGTCAATCATTTTATCGAGTGCGTCCAGAAACCTGAAGGCGACATCTTCCGCGTGCACATCATCGAAATAATCGAGAATGCCTTTGAGATCACGCCAGAACGATGATGTGCGCACGATTTCCATTACGGTTTCGCTTCACGTGCCTGCTTTTCCTGCAGGTATTCCCGCCCCATTCGTGAGCAGTCGCCCTTGTTCCACGGAACGACCTCACCGCGCTCAACCTCATCGAGCGCTTCGTCAATCTTGTTCTCCACGTCATCTTGCCACTGCAAGCGGATTGCGGCTTCGAGGAGCCTTTGCACCAGAACGTTAGTATCCTTGAAGCGACCTGACGCCACTTCCCGATCCAGACGTTTTTTCAAGTCATCGGTAATTTCGACGGTCATCGTGGCCATGGGTCACCCTTTTTCTTGGCAGGTGTGTTGGCTCATCCATTGATCCTCTCAGTCGTGTCGTCATCTTAATCTTCGGCTGCTGGTTTCGCAAGCAGTCACCGAGCCGTTCTCGCTGGAGGGCGCAAGCGTCTCCGCAACCCGGATTTCCAAAAGCGCCAGCAGGAACGCCAGCGTGGATTCGGCGCCTTCATTTTGGTTCAGGCGGTCGGAGTGCAAGCCATCCCGGCAGCCTCCGGTCGCAGGATCGTAAAGGGAGAGTTGCAAATCGTTGCGTCCCAAGAACCAGTCAAAAGCCAGATTGGCTTGCCGGCCCCATTTCGACTCTCCCGTAGCGGCCTGGGCGGCCAAGCAGGCCGAAACCATGGCGTGCGCTTCGACCGGTTGCTGGTCGAAGCGTGCTCGTGGTCCGCCCCGTTGATAAAAGCCATTGGAGCCGATGGGCACGAAATGGCCGTGGACGGCCGGCCCCTCCGCCAACCTCCCCTCGATCCCCCCCCTGCGAAGGGGGGAAAGCGGGGGGTGGGTGAGCGTTGGGTGAGGCGTCATCTGCAACTCGGCCAGCCATTCCAGGACTTTGAGGGAGGTTTGCATCATGTCGTCACGCGCCATCGCCTGCCCGCAAATGAGCAAAGCGTGGGGCAGGGTCGCATTGCAATAGGCCAGTCGATCCTCGAACCAAGGCCAATCCGCGGAACTGTTGCTGCGGTAGCACTCCATGAGTCGTTCGGCGAGTGCTTCCCGAAGGTTGGAGGCGGTGCGGTCCCCGGCAAAGCGTTTCAGATATTCGTGGATGGCAAGAAGGATGAACGACCAGGCACGCGGACTGGTGAGGGTCGCGATCGCGGGGAGAGCCCCTTCGACCAGTTGGCCGGCCACGCCGCGCAGCCCGGCATGATTGGACCGCCCAATCACGGTCGCCAGCCCCAGGAGAGACCGTCCATGGCAATCATCCGAGCCCTGGTCCGACAACCAGCGCCGATCGTAAGACATGAAATTCCGGAAGCGCCCTGTGAGCGGATCAAACGCATGGTGCAAGAATGCGAGATAGCGCGACGCCAGGTTGAACGCCTCGCCGGATACATCCTCACCCTGTTCCCCCAGCGAAACTGCCACCATCAAGGCACGGGCATTATCGTCGGTGGCGTAGCCCTCATCGTAGTCGGGGACCGTGAAACTGGCATGCTGAATGAGACCGGTGTCGTCCGTCAGACGCCGGAGATGGTTCAGGTTGAGCACGGGCAGCTCCGGCGGGCGTTTTTCCAGCGTCTGATTGAGCAACGGCGACAAAAAGGTGTCAGGACCCTTTCCTGCTGACACCTTGGTCGCCTTTTTGTCGCCGGCGAACAGCGGGCGCGGATAATTCGTGCGGTCCTCATGGGCCCGCGCAAAGCTGGCCATGTAGCCGGCCGCGACTTTCGGCCAGATCATTTCCCGCCCAAACATATAGGCGCGTTTGCGGATTGCGTGGCGCTCGGACTCGTTGTCCAACAATTCGAGGACGCGCTCGGCAATGGCCGGGGCGTCGGCAAAAGGCACGAGCACGCCGCGCCCGTCGGCCAACAACTCTTCGGCATACCAGTAGGGAGTCGAAATGATCGCTTTGCCGGCGCCGACCGTGTAAGCGAGCGTACCCGAAGTGATCTGGGCCGGGTTGAGATACGGGGTGACGTAAATGTCGGCCGCCCCAATGAACTCGTTGAGTTCCTCCAGGCTGACAAAGCGGTCGTAAAAGAGGAGGTTGCTGTCCACTCCCAGGGTGCGCGCCAAGCGCTCGAGCTGGAGCCGATAGAACTCGCCCTCGTGCCGTTTGACATGCGGATGCGTGACCCCGAGGATGATGTAGACCACCTGAGGATAACGCGCCCGAATCGCCGGCAGGGCCTCGATGACGTATTGGAGTCCCTTGTTCGGCGCCAACAGTCCAAACGTCAGCAAAACCAGCTTGCCTTCCACGCCGAACCGATCCTTGTGAAAGCTGGGGTCCACGAAGGGCACGTCGGGAATACCGTGCGGAATCAGATCGACCTTCTCCTCGGGCACGCCGTAGGTTTCGCGCAAGAAACCCGCGCCCCGGCGACTCATCACCACGAACCGGTCCGACCTTTGGGCCAGCTTTTCCATGACGCGCCGCTGGTTCGCGTCCGGCTCGCGCAAGACCGTGTGCAGCGTGGTCACCACCGGCATGCGCAGCTCGCGCAACAGCCCCAGAATGTGACTGCCGGCCGGCCCGCCAAAGATGCCGAACTCGTGTTGCAGACAGACCAGATCGACATTGTTGCCGTTCAAGAAGTCCGCGGCGCGCCGATAGGAGGCCGGGTCGCTTTCCGCCAGTTCGAAGCGCACGCGCGGCGGATAATCGTAGCCGGCTTCGGTATCGTTGACCGGCAACGCAAAGCACGTCGTTTCCGGATACGCGGCGGCGACGGCTTCGCACAGATCGGTCGTGAACGTGGCAATCCCGCACTGGCGCGGCAGATAATTGCCGATGAAGGCGATGCGTTTGAAAGGCGCTTGTCGAACGGTATCCATGGTGTTTTCTCCTCAACCGCTTACTTGCCTTGCGGTCGGTTTGGAACTGTCCCTAGGCGATGGTACGGGGCTGCGGTTCAGCATCAGGTTCGTTGACCCCCGAAAAGGGGACAGGACCTTTTGCATTCAGAGGTCCTGTCCCCTTTTCGGGGGCCGCATCCCGTGTTTGGACACGCCACCGAAAAGCTCGTCAGCATAGGAAAATCCCGATGCCGGATGGTTGCCAACCTAACCTGCATTTCTCGCCAATACGGCAATGCAGCGCTCTGTCGTGGGGCGGGTCGCCCAACCCGCCGCGGTCGGGCGGCCCCCGAAAAGGGGACAGGACCTTTTGCATTCAGAGGTCCTGTCCCCTTTTCGGGGGCCAATGGTGAGAAATGCAGCCTAAATCTGCTTCTGAAAGACTGGGTCTGTGGACAAAAAAAGCCGACGTGGCTGAACACCATCAAAGGGCGTTCGACCACGTCGGCTTACTCGTCAACGAGCCCCCCGGCACGGCCGGGTTACCCTTCATCTAGTCACCCGACGACTTCGACCAAGACCGAAATTGGAGCGGACCTGAATCAAGCAGACTCCGTTCCTTTGATTATCCTACGAGGTGGCGCTGGGAAAGCGAGGGCAATCTCACTTCAGTTCCGCGATGGGTGCGACACACGGTTTGCAAAGATCGTAGCCGCATTCGCCAGAATGCGGGCGGGGCCGCTGCAAACTTCGCCCGCGTTCTGGCGAACGCGGCTACGAAATCTGGACAACCCAGCGCGGCCGAGCCGCACTAAAACCTAATCACGAAAGCACGAAAGACGAAAACACGAAAGAAGTTTCTTGTGTCCATTTTTCGCGATTTCGTCTTTCGTGCTTTCGTGATTCGAATTCTTGAATTTGCGCGGCTTGCGCAAATTCTGCGGGATAGTAACACGGATAGAAGAGGAACTGGCAGTTCTCTGTTAAATCCGTGAATGACGACCCGTCATCGATAGCGTGCAACCGCCGGTTTCTTCACCATGGCAATGCGCCGCTTATAAACTGGATATCAGGGGCGTACGATGCCAGGCTTCTTGATTTACGGCGCCAACGGCTACACCGGTTCGCTGATCGCCCGCGCTGCGGTGACGCGCGGGTACCAGCCGATCCTGGCCGGCCGACATGCCGAGCCTCTGGCTACGCTGGCCCGTGAATTGGGGCTGGAACAGCGCATTTTCGGTTTGGACAGCCCGGACGCGGCGGAGGAGGGCATTCGGGGCGTGCGGTTGGTCCTGCACTGCGCCGGCCCCTTCGCTCACACTTCCAGGCCCATGGCGGATGCCTGCCTGCGGACCGGCGCCCACTACTTGGATATTACCGGCGAAGTCGGCGTCTTCGAGGCTCTCGCCGCGCGCGATCAAGAGGCCAAAGCGGCGCAGGTGATGCTGCTCCCCGGCGTCGGCTTCGACGTGGTGCCGTCCGATTGCCTGGCGGCCCATCTGAAGCGGCGGCTTCCTTCGGCCAACCGGCTGACCCTGGGTTTCCAGTCCTTCGGCCAGGTTTCCCGCGGCACCGCGACCACCATGGCCGAGAACATCGCCGGCGGCGGCCTGGTGCGCCAGGACGGCGTCTTGCGCGCGGTGCCGGCGGCGTGGAAGACCAGGGTGATCGACTTCGGCGCCGGCCCGACCAAGGCCATCACCATCCCGTGGGGAGACGTTTCGACAGCCTTCCACAGCACCGGCATCCCCAACATCGCGGTCTACACCGCCGCCCCGCTGGGACTGCGTTTGGCGGCGCGGGCCAGCCGGCGCCTCGGTTGGCTCCTGGGTTCGCGCTTCGTCCAAAGGTTTCTCAAGCGCAGAATCCAGGCCAGGCCGGCCGGGCCGAGTGATGAAGAACGAGCCCAGGGCAAAAGTTTCCTCTGGGGCGAGGCCGAGGACGCCGCCGGGCACAAGGTGGTGAGTCGTCTGCGCGGACCGGAAGGCTACACGATGACGGTGCGAGCAGCCCTTGCCGTCGTCGAGCGGGTCCTGGCTGGCGAGGCCGCGCCCGGTTTCCAGACGCCGAGCAAGCTTTATGGCCCCGACTTCGTTCTCGGGCTGGAGAGCATTGTCCGAGCAGACGAATGACCGGGCGCACACGTAGGATAGAACTCCGCTTCTGTCCGCTGGAATTCTGATTTCCGGCGATCCGGTCAGAAGCGGAGTTCTAACCTACGTTGACCGGATGAACGGCCCCCAAGCAGGCATTCGGATCCATTGTGGAAGGTGCTCCGATTCGCCAAGACAGATAAGCCGGCTACAATCTTCATGTAAGGATTGAGGAGAACCGACCATGAAATGGACACGCATTACGGTGAATCCGGATCAGATGGGCGGCGTCCCTTGTTTGCGCGGGCTGCGCATCCCGGTCGCGACGGTTGTCGGCATGATCGCCGATGACATGACGCACGAGCAGATCTTGCAAGCTTTTCCCGATTTGGAAGCCGCCGACATTCGTGAGGCGTTGGGCTATGCCGCCGAAGCAGTTCGTGAACGGGAATTGCCCTTGGCGCCTGTCGCATGAAGTTACTTGTGGATAACGCACCGTCGCCGGACGTGGCTGCCGACCTGCGCGCTGCCGGGCATGATGCCGTTCACGTGCGCGACTACGGTCTCGCGGCCGCGACCGACGAGGTCATTTTCAAGCGCGCGGCGAGCGAAGACCGGGTCGTAGTCTCGGCCGATACCGATTTCGGCACCTTGTTGGCATTGCGCAACGAATCGAAACCATCGGTCATTTTGTTCCGAGGCGCGACACCAAAACAACCGCCACAGCAAGCGGCGCTGCTGTTGGCAAACCTGGCGGCTTTGGAAAAAGACCTCGAACAAGGCGCGATTGCAGTTATCGAACCCGGCCGCATTCGTGTTCGCGCCTTGCCCATCTTCGGTAAGCCGTGACCAGAATTTACGGGCTGCAATGCCCATGGCATGGCGCGGGCGTGCGGCGTATCGTGCCCATGAAGCAACCAACGGCCCCATACGTGGGATAGAACTCCGCTTCTGTCCGATGGCATTGTAATTTCGGGCGGTCCGGTCGGAAGCGGAGTTCTAACCCACGTTGGCCGGATGAATGGCCGCCAAGCAGGATTTCGGAACGATTTCGGAAGGTGAGCCGATTCGCCATTACAATACCATGGCCGGCGGAGCAGGGACAAATCAAAATCGGGTGGGACGGTCCTCCCATGCTCACACAAGGCTGAGAACGTGGGGTGACATGAGTAACGTGACTCAATTGTTGGACCAAATCCAGCGAGGCGATCTGCACGCCGCTGAACAGCTGATGCCCCTGGTCTACGACGACCTCCGCCAGCTCGCCGCTGCACGTCTTGCTTGCGAGAAACCGGGTCAGACTCTCGATGCGACCGCGCTGGTGCATGAGGCGTATGTGCGCCTGGTTGGCGACCAGCAGTTCGCCGATCGCCGCCATTTCTTCCGCGTTGCAGCCGAAGCGATGCGGCGGATCTTGATCGATCACGCACGGCAGAAGCGGCGTATCAGGCACGGCGGCAATCGAGCGCGCGTGCCGCTTTCCGACGTGGACCTTGCAGCCGAGGCGCCCGCGGCACAACTCCTGGCGCTGGACGAGGCGCTCGAACGGTTCGCGGCTCTCGATCCGGTCAAGGCGGAGCTGGTCAAGCTGCGCTACTTTGCGGGCCTGAGCGAGGACGAAGCGGCGGCGGCCCTCGGGATTTCCCGCGCTACGGCCAGCCGGCACTGGACCTACGCTCGCGCCTGGCTGATCAACGCGCTCGACGAAAAAGCGGATTGATATAGCCTCTACTCGCCAAGGAATCATCCACAGATTTCACCGATTTCACAGATTCAAATCATGTATCCTCAATCTGTGGAATCGGTGAAATCTGTGGATAATTTGGCTTGGTGAGGCGCGCGGGCCGGAAACGACGCTTATCAGTGGGAGACTGCAATCCACATGAGGGCCTAGCCATGACCGACACCCCCGACCGCACCGAGTCTATTTTCGCCGCCGCCGTGGCCCTGGCGACCGCCGCCGAACGGGCCGCCTACTTGGATCAGGCCTGCGCAAGCGATCCTGCTCTCCGGGGCCACGTCGAGGCCCTGCTGCGTGCTCACGCGCGCGCCGGGCACTTGTTGGATCGGCCGGTCCCGGGCAGCCTGGACCAGACCGGGGCCTACATTCCCAGCGAGCAACCCGGCACCGTCATCGCCGGCCGCTACAAGCTGCTCGAAAAGATCGGCGAAGGCGGCATGGGCGAAGTCTGGGTCGCCGAGCAGACGCAGCCGGTGCGCCGCAAGGTCGCCCTGAAGCTCATCAAGGCCGGCATGGACTCGAAGTCCGTGCTGGCCCGCTTCGAGGCCGAACGGCAGGCGCTGGCCGTGATGGACCATCCCAACATCGCCAAGGTCCTCGACGGCGGCATTGACATTGTTTCAGAGCCGCGCACGTTAGTAAGCGGCCCCGACCAACCGCTTACTAACGTGCGCGGCTCAGGAAGGCCTTTCTTCGTCATGGAGTACGTCAAGGGCGTGCCGATCACCGAGTATTGCGACGCCACCCGGCTGAGCGTTCCCGAGCGGTTGAACTTGTTCGTGCAGGTGTGCCAGGCCGTCCAGCACGCGCATCAGAAGGGGATCATTCACCGCGATCTGAAACCGTCCAACATTCTCGTCGCCCCCTACGACGACAAGCCGGTGCCCAAGGTCATCGACTTCGGACTGGCCAAGGCGATGCATCAGTCGCTGACCGAGCGGACCCTGCACACCGCCCACGAGACGGTGCTGGGCACGCCGCTGTACATGTCTCCCGAGCAGGCGCAGCTCAACAACCTCGACGTGGACACGCGCTCGGACATCTACTCACTGGGCGTGCTCCTCTACGAGCTCTTGACCGGGACGACACCGCTGGAGAAGCAGCGGTTCAAGGAGGCGGCCTGGGACGAGATAAAACGCATCATCCGCGAGGAAGAAGCGCCCCGGCCCAGCACGCGGCTGAGTTCCAGTAATACGCTGGCGTCACTGGCCGCCGGCCGGCAGATCGAGCCGGCGCGGTTGACGAAGCTGGTGCGCGGCGAGCTGGACTGGATCGTGATGAAGTCGTTGGAGAAAGACCGTACGCGGCGTTACGACACGGCCAACGGGTTCGCGATGGATGTGCAGCGCTACCTGGCGGGCGAACCGGTGCTGGCGGTGCCGCCGAGCACGGGTTACCGGCTGAAGAAGTTCGTCCGCCGGCACAAGGGGCAGGTGATCGCGGCGAGCCTGGTGCTGTTCGTGCTGGTTGCGGGAATGGCCGGAACGACCTGGGGGCTGATCGAGGCGAAGCAGCAGGAACGGCTCGCCGTGACGGCCCAACAAGCGGAAGCCGACCGGGCCGAGGGGGAACGGCTGGCCAAGCTCGACGCGGAGGCGAAAAAAGCCGAGGCCGAGCGGGCACAGGTCCGCGCCGAGGCGGGCGAAAAGCTGGCGGGTGAGCGGCTCATCCAGGTCGAGGCCGAGAAGAAGAAAGCCGAGGAGGAAAAGCAGATCGCCCAGTCGGTGCGCGACTTCCTACAGCACAAGCTGCTGGCGCAAACGGACACGCGGACGCAGGCCGATGCGCTGCTGAAGGCCGGCGCGTCCTCGTCCGGGGCGAAGCTGAACCCGACCATTCGCGAGCTGCTCGACCGGGCCGCCAAGGAACTGGCGCCGGACAAGATCGAAGCGAGCTTCCCGAAGCAGCCCCTGATCCAGGCGGAGATTCTGCAAACGATTGGCAATACCTATCGCGGGATCGGCGAATTCCAAACTGCGATCGACTTCCTGAAACGCTGCGAAGCCCTTCGCCGGCAACAGCTCGGCCCCGAACATCCCGACACGCTCGTGAGCATGAACAGCCTCGCCCAGGCGTATCAGGCTGCCGGGAAGCTGGACCTGGCCCTGCCGCTCTTCGAGGAGACGCTGAAGCTCAGCAAAGCCAAGCTCGGCCCCGAACATCCCAGCACGCTCACGAGCATCAACAACCTCGCCATGGCGTATCAGGAGGCCGGGAAGTGGGACCTGGCCCTGCCGCTCTTCGAGGAGACGCTGAAGCTCTTCAAAGCCAAGCTCGGCCCCGAACATCCCCACACGCTCGGCAGCATGAACAACCTCGCCCATGCTTATCTGGTTGCCGGGAAGGTGGACCTGGCCCTGCCGCTCCTCGAGGAGACGCTCAAGCTCCGGAAAGCCAAGCTCGGCCCCGAACATCCCGACACGCTCCAGAGCATGAACAACCTCGCCGGGGCGTATCACACTGCCGGGAAGCTGGACCTGGCCCTGCCGCTCTTCGAGGAGACGCTGAAGCTCCGGAAAGCCAAGCTCGGCCCCGAACATCCCGACACGCTCAGAAGCATGAACAACCTCGCCGGGGCCTACGATGCGGCCGGGAAGCGGGACCTGGCCCTGCCGCTCTTCGAGGAGACGCTGAAGCTCAAGAAAGCCAAGCTCGGCCCCGAACATCCCGACACGCTCGACAGCATGCACAACCTCGCCGCGGCCTACCAGGCGGCCGGCAAGCTCGACCTGGCCCTGCCGCTCTTCGAGGAGACGCTGAAGCTCTGCAAAGCCAAGCTCGGCCCCGAACATCCCAACACGCTCAACAGCATGGGCAACCTCGGCAAAGCGTATTGCCACGCCAACCAGGGTGAGAAAGCGGCGGCTACACTCAAGGAATTCGTCGCTGGCCAGCGGAAGCGATCGAAACCAGACGATCCTCAATTCGCGGGACTGCTGGCCCAGGTCGCGCTCGACTTATCGAAATGTCGGCAGCACGCCGCCGTCGAGGAGATCCTCCGCGAGTGCCTGGCCATCCGCGAGAAGACGCAGCCCGACGTCTGGACGACGTTCCACACGAAGTCGCTGCTCGGCGGGTCGCTGCTGGGCCAGAAGAAGTACGCCGAGGCCGAGCCGCTGCTGCTGGCCGGCTACGAGGGGATGAAGCAACGGGCGAAGACGAGCCCGCCGCAGGGCCAGGTCCGCGTCTCCGAAGCCCTCGACCGGCTCATCGACCTCTACACCGCCATCAACAGGCCCGACGAAGTGACGAAGTGGCAAGCCGAGCGCGCGAAGTACCCGGAACCGGCGTCCAAGCCGCGCAAGGAAGTTCCTCCAGTAGTAAAATGATAATGTGCCGCTAACGCAACGAATTCCTTCCACCGATCCAGGAAACTAAAATGGGTGAAATTCGAGTCAAGGTGAAGCTGATGAACCTGCAGGACGAAACGCGGTTTCGACACGGCGAGTTGAAGAAAGAGGACATCCGCACATACGAAGCCGACGCGATGGTCGATACCGGGGCGGTTCGGTCGGTCATCCCGGTCCATGTGTTGCAACAGTTAGGGGTGGGGACACGAGGCACGCGGGTCGCGGAGTATGCCGACGGGCGCAAAGACACTGTCGCCATCTCCGAAGGTATCTTGTTCGATGTTCTCGGCCGCGACACGATCGAAGAAGCACTGGTGCTCGGCGATGAAGTGCTGATCGGGCAGACGGTGCTGGAGAAGCTCGACCTGCAGGCCGATTGCGCCAACCGCCGGCTGGTGCCGAACCCGGCCCACCCGGACCAACCGGTGTCGAAAGTCAAGTAATCTCCTCGCCCAAGTCGGCCGGTCGCTGCTCCAGATCAAAGCCTTTGTCGAGGCCAAACCCCTCCTCCGCGAGTGCCTGGCCATCCGCGAGAAGAAAGAGCCCGACGTCTGGACGACGTTCAACACCAAGTCGCTGCTCGGCGGGGCGCTGCTGGGCCAGAAGAAGTACGCCGAGGCCGAGCCGCTGCTGCTGGCCGGCTACGAGGGGATGAAGCAGCGGGAGAAGATGATCCCGCCGCAGGGCAAGATCCGCATCCCCGAAGCGATCGAGCGCCTGGTGCAGCTCTACGAAGCGATGGACAAGAAGGACGACGCGGCCAAGTGGCGGAAGGAGCTTGAGACGCGGAAAGCGGCGGCAAAGAAGCCGGTGCAGGAGTAAACGTGTTCGGATATAATGGGCGACAGGAGGTGTTGCCATGCCGATCCACGATTGGTCCCGAATACCGTCTGGCCTGTTTCACGATTTCCACCAAACTTGGTCGATCCAGATCAAGATGGCGTTGAATGCTGGCATCTTGCCCAAAGGCATCTCCGCCCTCGTTGAGCAGCGCACCGGCCCGCGGGAACCCGACGTTATCGCCATCGAACGCCATGGCAAGCCGCCGCGTTCCGGATTTGACGACGGCGGCGTGGCGACCTTGGCGCCGCCGGTCACTCGATTCGTGGGCCGCACTACAAAGCAAATCTATGCCTCCCGCGCGAACCGAATCGTGGTCAAGCACCGCTTGGGCCGCACCATCGCGGTGATCGAAATCGTCTCGCCGGGAAACAAGGATAGCCGCGCTTCGCTGCGCGACTTCGTCGAGAAAATGATCGACTTCCTGCGCGCCGGAATTCACGTCCTCATCATTGACCTGTTTCCCCCGACGCCGCGCGACCCGTTTGGCATCCATAAGGTCATCTGGGACGAGATCGAGGAGAAGGACTTCACGCTGCCCCAGGGGAAGGATCGTATTCTCGCGTCCTACGAAACGGGAGGCGTGCAAGCCTATTACGTCGAGACGATCGGCGTCGGCGACATCCTGCCGGACATGCCCCTCTTCTTGACGAATAGCTGGCAGGTGCCGGTGCCGTTGGAATCGACCTATCAAGCAACCTGGGATGCCACCCCGGAGGATTTCCGTTTGGCCGTCGAGACCGGCGTGATGCCGGAGCCCGATGCCGAGTAAGGGGCCCGCATTGCAAGGCCGGTCACTTCTCCAGGCCCATGCCTTTACCGAGGCCGAACCGCTCCTCCGCGAGTGCCTGGCCATCCACGAGAAGACGCAGCCCAACGCCTGGACGACGTTCAACACCAAGTCGCTGCTCGGCGGGGCGCTGCTGGGCCAGAAAAAGTACGCCGACGCCGAACCGCTGCTGCTGGCCGGCTACGAGGGGATGATGCAACGCGAGGCGAAGATCCAGGCGCCAGCCAAGGCCCGCCTGCCCGAGGCCGTGGAGCGATTGGTGCAACTCTACGAAGCGATGGACAAGAAGGACGACGCGGCGAAGTGGCGGAAGGAGTTGGAAGCGCGGAAGACCAAAGACAAGGTATCCAACCCACCACCGGGACAATAGATGGTACAATGGCAACAAGGGGATATTTCCGTGAACTCCATTACTTTTCAGACCATTGTTAATGACGAGCAAGTTATTCGGCCGCCCGCCGATGTGCGTTTACCGCTAGGCGCCTTGGAAGTAACGATTAAGCCCGTAACCAACGCGACGGCGCCAACCTCCGTGGATTTGGCCAACGAAAGCCTACGTCGATGCCGGGTGTCTTTGGGTCACGCCACGGGCATTGATAACGAGGGCATCGATGCCGACCTGGCGCGCGCCTACGGGAACGGGAGCGTTTCAGCTTCACCGAAAGGGAAGCCGTGATGTTTCTCGATACTTCCGGCTTGTTCTGCTTTCATCATGCCGACGAACCGATGAGTGATGATGCGCAGACCTTGTTTGAAGCAGCAGGCGCCAAACTGACGCACAGCTACGTTCTTGCTGAATTGGTGGCCTTGAGTTTGGCCCGCGGATTACCACGACCCAAGACGCTGGCGTTTGTCAGAGCACTGCTCGGCCATCCGGAGGTGGAAGTCGTTTGGGTCAGCGCTGGGTTGAACGAAGAAGCAATGAAGTTGCTGGATGTCCGCACCGATAAGGACTATTCGCTTTGCGACGCCGTCAGCTTTATCCTCATGAAACAGCGCGGCCTGCGCGAGGCACTGACGACCGACCATCATTTCGAGCAGGAAGGGTTTGTGCGATTGCTCAAATGACGATCGGCACAACTCCTCATTGAGGTTGTCCTATGAGCATTCAAAGCAAGCGGCAGTTGGAAAACACGCGTGTTAAACTCAAGTTGTTGGAGGATCGCCTTCGGGATCTGGACGATGAACCCGTGGCGAATGTCCGGACACGTGAGCTTACCAAACAATCGCTGAAAAAACTCGTCAATCAGTTGAAAGAAGAAATCGTCCGCTTCGAAGCACGTCGAGTGGCTGCGACGTCGTAGCCACGGGTTTTTCGATCTCCCTGCCCTGCGCCGCGGGACGAGCTACTCACCGAGGCACGCACACAGTTGCCCAAGGACAGCCCGCAACTGGCCGGTCAGTTGGCCTCGTTCGGCTCGTCGCTGCTCCAGACCATTGCCTTCGCCGAGGCCGAACCACTCCTCCGCGAGTGCCTGGCCATCCGCGAGAAGAACGACCCCGACGCCTGGACGACGTTCAACACTCAGAGCATGTGAAAAAATCAAAACCGTCTCTCGCAAAGTCGCAAAGGCGCCAAGAATACCCAAGAATTCATGGCTATCTTTCTTGTTGCTTGGCGTCTTTGCGACTTTGCGAGAGATTTTTTCACAAACTCTCAGTCGCTGCTCGGCGGCGCGCTGCTGGGCCAGGAGAAGTACGCCGACGCCGAACCGCTGCTGCTGGCCGGCTACGAGGGGATGAAGCAGCGGGAGAAGACGATCCCGCCGCAGGGCAAGGTCCGCCTGACCGAGGCCGTGGAGCGGCTCATCGAGTTGTACACCGCGACAAACAAACCGGACGAGGTGACGAAGTGGCGAGCCGAGCGGGCGAAGTACGGGCCGGATCTTGCCCCGCCGCGAAAAGTGAAGTGAACACATCGTCCGCCCCGACCTTTGGTAGAATGGTGGCATGAGTTCCGAACATCATCTGCAAGATGAGGATGATATGGGTGAAATTCGAGTCAAAGTGCTGCTCACCAATTCGGTGGACGAGGCGCTCAACCGTCGGAAGAAACTCAAGAAGTCGGCGGTGCGGCGCTACGAAGCGGACGCCATGGTCGATACGGGGGCGGTGCGCTCGGTCATCCCCGCCCATGTGATGGAAGCGCTCGGCGTGCTATCCCGAGGCAACCGCGTGGCCGAGTACGCCGACGGGCGCAAAGAGTCGGTCGCCCTCACCGAGCCGATCATCTTCAACGTGATGGGACGCGATACGAACGAGGAAGCTCTGGTGCTGGGCGATGAAGTCTTGATCGGCCAGACGGTCCTGGAGAAGCTCGACTTGCATGCCGACTGCGCCAACCGCCGGTTGGTGCCGAACCCTGCCCACCCGGACCAACCGGTATCGAAAGTGAAGTAATATCCTCATTCAAGTCTGACCGTGGCTACGCCGGAACAAAGCCTTCACCGAGGCCAAACCCCTCCTCCGCGAGTGCCTGGGCCATCCGCGCGAAGACGCAGCCCGATGTCTGGACGACGTTCGACACCAAGTCGCGGCTGGGCGGGTCTCTCCTGGGCCAGAAAAAGTACGCCGACGCCGAACCGCTGCTGCTGGCCGGTTACGAGGGGATGAAGAAGCGCGAGGCGAAGATCCCGGCGCAAGGCAAGTCCCGCCTGCCCGAGGCCGTGGAGCGGCTGGTGCAACTCTACGAGGCGACGGACAAGAAGGACGACGCGGCGAAGTGGCGGAAGGAGCTGGAAGCCGTCAAGAAGTCGGCGGAAAAGTCCAAGATACCATAATCGCGGCCGGCACGAAGAATTCGCAAGGAACCAGGGGCAAAATATGGAGATCAAAGACGTCATTTGGCTTGACGACATCGTCGCCAAGATCGAAACCAAACACGGCGTTGCAACCTGGGAGGCAGAGGAAGTGCTGCTCAGCAATCCTGAGTTTCGGCGCGGAGGCAAAGGCCGACGCAAAGGTGAAGACCTCTATTACGCCCTTGGCCGAACGGATGCCGGCCGGTATCTTTTCATTGTGTTCATTCGCAAACCCGGCAGCAAAGCCTTGGTCATCAGTGCCCGCGCGATGAGCGAGCGTGAAAAACGCGGGTATCGACAGCGGAGGCGTAATTAACATGAAGAAAATCCCGAAATTCCCAACGTTGGAAGAAGCCGCCGAATTCTGGGATACGCATGACTTCGACGACTATGTCGCGGACACCGAACCGGTCACGATCACCGTGAAGATTCCCAAAAGGCGAATACGGCTGACCGTTCCCCTTGATTTGAAAGTCTACCAGCAAATCGAGACGTTGGCGACCCAACGGGGTGTACGGATCGAGAGTATGGTCTCATCGTGGCTCAAGGAAAAGACGTTAGCCGAATCCGAGCGAAAGTGAGACTTCGGGAAAACAAAGTCGGGGGAGAGAATCACCGTCACCGGTTTTGAGGAGGGAGATTATGGGCGGGGTTCGCGAGTACATCAAAGTCAATGGCAAGAAGTTCTGGACCCTCTTTGACACGGGAGCACGGAACACCTACGTCGTGCCTCGAGTTGCTTCACAGCTCGTAACCTCCAAATTGCAAGAGCCCTTCCGCGCCTCGCTCGGAGGAGGAGTCAAAGAAACCAGCCAAACAGCAATCCTCGAAGCCATCATCCACGGCTGCCGAATCGCAGCGCTCGCGATGGTGATCGATCGTATCGGCAAGGACGAAGACGGCAAACCGATCGACATTCTGTTCGGTGCGCTGGCCATGCAGAACTGGGGCATCCGTCCCATTCCGGATGAGGAGAAGCTCGACCTGTCGCACTATCCCAAAGAGTTCGTCGAATTCTAGCCTAGCACTGGCCAGCGCTGAAGCTCTGTGCCGCGCGTGCCGCGCCCTTCGCGAGAAGAAGGAACCCGACGCTTGGACGACGTTCAACACGAAGTCCATGCTCGGCGGGGCGCTCCTGGGCCAGAAGAAGTACGCCGACGCCGAACCGCTGCTGCTGGCCGGCTACGAGGGGATGAAACAGCGGGAGAAGACGATCCCGCCGCCGGGCAAGGTCCGCATCCCTGAAGCGGTCGAGCGCTTGGTGCAACTCTACGAGGCGATGGACAAGAAGGACGACGCGGCGAAGTGGCGGAAGGAGCTGGAATCGATTAAAGCGGCCCAGAAGAAGCCGGAGAAGCAACCATGACCGAATTCGCGCAGGACGAGCGCGCCGGTCAAACTCACGGCGGAAGAACAGAAGGCGTTCACCCAGTTGTGGGCCGACGTGGCGGCGTTGCTGCAGAAGGCGGAGGTGCCGACGACGAAGGAGGCCAAACCATGAACGAACCGCACGATCCGAACGTGACGGCGACAGCTGGCGCGCTCTGCGTCTTCGAAGGGCATGCCGGGCTCGCGTGCACGATAGCGAGTTGCAACCTCCGCGGCGCCGGGTGAACATCGTGCCTATGAGAATCGTCGATCCACCAACGGGACGAAGGAAAGGCAGGAGGCAGAAGGCAGAAGGCAGGAGGCAGGAGGCAGGAGGCAGAAGGCAGAAGGCAGGGGGCAGGGGGCAGGAATCAGGGGGCAGGAGGCAGGAATCAGGCAGCTACTGCACCAGCGCCGAGCGCGCTGGCTTGTGGTGCGGCCGTCCCGGCTGCATCGACGCAGGCGAGACGCCCGCACCACAGATGTTTCTGCCGGTCCGCCTAGCGCGGCGATCCTTTCCTCTTGTGGTGCGGCCGTCTAGGGACCGGTCCGCGGGAATGCCCCAAGAAGTGGCAACGTTGCCAAAAGCTGGCAACGTTGCCAAGAAGTGGCCGCCTTGGTTCGCCAAGGTTGCCAAAAGCTGGCAACGTTGCCAAGGCGGGCGCGCGCGGCAAAAGCGGCTATGTGCTATGTCGGCATGGTTCAAAACCGGGTAGCAAACATGTGTGTGTGGAGTTTCGTGCATTGTGGCCTAGTCGCCCATTTTTGGTGTCGCAAAGGCTTATGTATCTGATGGTTACGGAAAATATCCCCGACTGGACCGACTAGGCCAAGTGGCCCAGTCAATTGCACAGTCGCTTGGCACCCGTAACCGCGTGTTTTTGAACCATGGCGCTATGTCGCCGAATTGGCAGTCATAACGGATTTCCAGGTAGTGGGTCAGTTTGTGGTGCGGGCGTCTCGCCTGCACCGATGCAGGCGAGACGCCCGCACCACAACACAGCAAACTGACCCACTACCGATTTCCAGATAAGCAGTTACGCTACGGGCACGGTGATCACTTGCATTTGATCAGGAAGACATCAAGCAGTGCGTCGGTTGGCGTGCCCTGCGTCTTCGAAGGCCGTGCCGGGCGCGCGGGCGTGATAGGTGCTTGCTCATATTCATGGGAATTGCTAAGTGATTTGTCAGCATGGAAAGGTCCTCTTGTTTGCGATGGCGAACCCAACGGCCAGCCCCGCGTGCGTGCGATCCGGTCAGAAGCGGAGTTCTGACCCACGTTGACCGGACGAACGGCCCGAAACGTAGGACAGAACTCCGCTTCTATCCGATGGCATTTTGATTTCGGGCGGTCCGGTCAGAAGCGGAGTTCTAACCCACGTTGACCGGACGAACGGCCGCGAAGCAGGATTTCGGAGCCATTTCGGAAGGTGGTCCGATTCGCCATTACAATAGCATGCTGACGATGCGCTGGCAGCGCTGGAAAATTCCAACGAATACCGCGGTCGAAAATCGGCCCGGCGGCATCCTTATCCTTAGGTGATTGATGGACCCCACGGCGCGGGACGAAGGACCCAGCCTGGAGCGCTATCGCGATTACTTGCACTTGCTGGCGCGGGTGCAACTGCAACCCCGGCTGCAGAGTAAAATCGCGCCGTCGGACATCGTCCAGCAAACGCTCTTGAAGGCTCACGAAAAGCGGGCCCAGTTTCGCGGCAAGACCGACGCCGAGTTGATGGGTTGGCTGCGGAAGATCCTGGCCAACACACTGGCCGAGACCGTGCGCCACCTGGGCCGGCAGCAACGCGATGTCAAGTTGGAAAAGTCGCTGCAAGCGTCGCTGGACGATTCATCCGCCAAGCTGGAACGCTGGCTGGCGGCGGATCAATCCTCGCCCAGCCAGCACCTGGTCCGCCAGGAGCAATTTGTCCGGCTGGCCGAGGCGCTGGCGCAAGTGCCCGAGGAACAGCGAACGGTCCTTGAGCTGCGTCACCTGCAAGGGCAGTCCATCGGCGCCATCAGCCGAAGTCTGAACCGCAGCGAAGCAGCCGTCGCCGGTTTGCTCCGCCGCGGGTTGCAAAAGTTGCGTGAGTTGTTGGTCGAGCCGCCGTAGCATCGGCAGGTATGCAGAATTCAACCACGGATTTCCCAGCGCGGCCGAGCCGCACTAAAACCTAATCACGAAAGCACGAAAGACGAAAACACGAAAGAAGTTTCTTGTGTCCATTTTTCGCGATTTCGTCTTTCGTGCTTTCGTGATTCGAATTCTTGAATTTGCGCGGCTTGCGCAAATTCTGCGGGATAGTAACACGGATTTCACGGATAACACGGATGAGAAAGAGGAATGCAGCTTATCTTATCAGTGTTATCCGTGAAATCCGTGGTTGGACTCTGCAAACCGTGTCATGCACCCCAGTACAACCGAGGTCGCCATGTCTGAACCGAAAACATGTTCCATCGGTGACAACAGCTTGGACCAGGTGCTCGCCGACTATTTGAAAGCCGGTGATGCCGGGCAAACACCTGAACCGGCCGCGCTGTTGGCGCGTCATCCCGAATGGAAGACGGAGCTGGTGGCCTTTTTCGCCGCCCAGGAAAAGGTCGATCGCTGGACCGGGCCGTTACGCGCGGTCTGCGCGACGCCGTCCACGGTGCACGAACAACCCACCATCGGCGGCGATTCGATCGCATCGGCGCCCTCCCCCGGCCTCGGCACCTTCGGCGATTACGAGCTGCTCACCGAGATCGCCCGCGGCGGCATGGGCATCGTCTACCGCGCCCGACAAATGCGGCTCAACCGCGTCGTTGCACTCAAGATGATCCTGGCCGGCAAGCTGGCGACCGAAACCGATGTGCAACGGCTGAAAAGCGAGGCGGAAGCAGCGGCGCGGCTCGACCATCCGCACATCGTCCCGATCTACGAAGTGAACCAGCACGAGGGACAGCATTTCTTCTCCATGAAGCTCATCGACGGTTACAACCTAGCTCAAGCTCAAAGCGCGGGCCCTGCCTTCGGCAAGGACAAGGCCGGCCAACGCCGGGCGGCGGCGCTGCTCGTCAAGGTCGCGCAGGCGGTCCACTTCGCCCATCAGCACGGCATCCTCCACCGTGACTTGAAGCCGGCCAACATTCTGCTCGACGAGCAGGGCGAGCCGCACGTCAGTGATTTCGGCCTGGCGAAGAGAGTAGGCAGTGGGCAGTTGGCAGACGGCAGTGAAGGCGGCTTACTGCACACTGCCGACTGCCCACTGCCGACTGCCTTGACCCAACCCGGCACTATCCTCGGCACGCCCAGCTACATGGCCCCCGAACAGGCGGACGGCAAACAAGCCCTCACCACCGCCGTCGATACCTACAGTCTGGGCGCGATCCTTTATGAATTGACGACCGGCCAACCTCCGTTCCGCGGCGACACCGCACTGGATACCGTGTTGCAGGTGCTTGAGCAAGAGGCGCCGCGGCCGCGCACGCTCAATCCGCAGCTCGATTACGAACTGGAAACGATCTGCCTGAAGTGCCTGGAAAAGGATCCGAACAAGCGCTATCCGAGTGCCCAGGCATTGGCGGACGACCTGGAACGTTGGCTGGCCGACGAGCCGATCCTGGGCCGGCGCACGGGCCCATGGGAACGGACGCGGAAATGGGTGCGGCGGCATCCGGCGGTGTCGTTTCTGCTGGGGACCACAGGCACGGCCGCGGCGGGCCTCTTGGTCTTGGCGGCGTTCTGGTGGCACGACGCCGAGTTGCGCGCTGAAGCGGTGCAGGATCTTGGCAAGGCCGAGATCGCGCTCCAGGCGGCCAAGAACGAACAGGACGCCGCGAAAGCCGACGTCGAACGATTGCAGAAGGAGGCCGACGCCGAGAAGGACAATTTGAAGAAGCTGCAACTCCTCGCCGAACTGGAGAAGGCCAAGGCGAAGGAGGCACGCGACCAGGCGGACCGGATCGTGTACGCGGCCGACATGCAGTTTGCCCACGCCGCCTTTACCTCCGCCGATTTGCCGCGCCTGATGCGGCTGCTCGATCAACATCGCCCCGCTGCGGGCCGGGACGACTTGCGCGGCTTCGAGTGGCACTATCTGTGGCGGCTGGGCCATCGCGATCGCTTCACGCTGAGGGCCCACGTTCCCAAACTGGCGCTTCAACCCGGCGGCGCTGTGAATAGTCCGGCAACCGCGGTCTACGTCGCCATTGCGCCGGACGGCAAGACGCTCGCCTCCGCCGGCGTTGACGGAAAGCTGCGCCTGTGGGACCTTGCCACGGGTCAGTTGCGCAGCACAGCGAACGCTCCCAGCAATGTCAGCGCCCTCGCGTTCACCGACCAGGGCAAGAAACTGCAAGCCCTGACCGTCCGCGGCGGCGGCATATCCTCTTTTCCGACGTTGAAGGAGTTGATTTTCGGCCAAGACTCGGCCAAGCTCGACAAGCTCGACAAGCTGGTCTCCAAGCTGGAGATGCACACTTTGGACGCCGCGGGCGATCACAAGGATCTTGTGGAAAAGACAGACCTGACGCGCCTCGCCGGACCGGTGGCGTTTTCGTTTTCGGCCAATCCGAGAGCCGCCAGTTCGATCGTGGTGGGTGCCATGATGCACTTGCCGGAAGGCGATATCAGCCCCGTCACGCTTGCGTTAGCGCCCGACCGCAAGACCCTGGCGATCGGCGGAATCCTCACCATCAGCAAGCTAAACGGCTTCATTCCAGTGATCCGCCAAGAAGGCGTGATCGTGCTCTGGGACCTGGCCAAGCGAGAGCCGCGCGCCTTTCTCAAGGGGCACGAGAGCATGGTCGTAGCCATTGCCTTCGCGCCCGACGGGTCGCTGGCCTCCGCTGGCTTCGACCGCCAAATCAAGCTCTGGAACGCCAACGGCAAGGAACGCGCCACCCTAGTCGGCAACCACGCCTCGGCGCTGGCGGTGACCTTTTCACTCGACGGCAAGCGTCTGTTTACAGGCGGCGTCGACGGCGTCGTCCACGCCTGGGACGCAGCGACCGGCAAGCTGGAACGTACGCTGATCGGCCATCTCTCATCCATTCTGAGCGTCGCCGCAAGCAACGGCCAGGTGCTGGCGTCCACAAGCATTGACGGCGCCATCAAGGTCTGGGACCTGACTGCCGCGGCATCCCCGGCCACGGCCGAGTTCGCCGGCACCATTCGCAACCTCTCCTTTGCCGCCGACGGCAAGACCCTCTTGGCCGTCGGGCAGGGCGGCTTCATCAAGACTCTTGATTCGGCCACCGGCAAAGAAGCCGGCAAGCCCGCGCTGCTCGACCAGAAAATGATGGCCATGACAGCCGCCGTGTCACCCGACGGCAAGACCGCGGCCTTTGCCTTTTACGGCCTATTCAAGAGTGCCATCAGCGTGCGCGACACTGCCGACGGCACGGAACGCCATTCCTTCCCGTTCAAGGGCTTCGCCTACGCGTTGACGTTTGCGCCGGACGGCAAGACGCTCGCCTGCGGGACCGGTCTTCTCAACAACAAGGAGGGTGAAGTTACGGTGTGGCAGCTCGACACCGGCAAGGAACTGTTCCGCTTCCAGGACTTCAAGAACAGCGTAAGAAGCCTCGCCTTTGCAGCCGACGCACAACGGCTCGTTGCGGGCAGCCAGGACCGCAGCGTCGCCATTCTCGACGCGGCCACCGGCAAGCTGCTGCACCGCTTCGAGCGGGCCAGCCAAGTTCAGGCCGTGGCGCTGTCGCGCGACGGCAAACTGCTCGCCGTCGCCGACAAGACCGGCGTCTCCATCCACCAGGCCCAAGACGGCAAAGAAGTGCTCGCCTTTCCAACCTACAGCCACAGCGTCGCCCTGCTGGCCTTCAGCCCCGACGGCAAACGCCTGGCCAGCGGCGGCGGCTCGGGCGAATTGTCGCGCGGCACCGGCGTCAAGCTCTGGGACGTCGCCACCGGCCGCGAGACGATCTCCCTGGGCGACCCCGGCGCCGTCATCCGCAGCCTGGTCTTCAGCCCCGACGGCACGCGCCTGGTCGCCGCGTCGAGCGAGGATTCAATCATCGACAATTTCGGAGGCCAGGGAAGCAAATCGGTGGTGCAGATTTGGGAAGCGAAGTAGGTCCCGCCTGCCGGGCGGAGAAGAAAAAGACTGCTATGCCGGAATTGGGATTGTCTCAATCTACGGACGGCGAAGGCGAGACGGGGCACGGCAGCGGCGTCAAACTTTGGGACATGGTCACCGGCCGCGAAACCCTCACCCTGGGTGATGCCAGCGCCGCCGTCAGCAGCTTGGCGTTCAGCCCCGACGGCGCCCGCCTGGCCGCCGCCTTCACCGAGGACTCGATGCTCAACTTCATGAGTCCCGGCAACAAGTCCATCGTCCAGATCTGGGAAGCGGGCAAGTGACGGAGAAAAGGCGTTGCCACGCCCTGATTCTTTAAAGGGCATGCCGGGCTCGCGTGCACGATAGCGAGTTGCAACCTCCGCGGCGCCGGGTGAACATCGTGCCCATGAGAATCGTCGATCCACCAACGGGACGAACGAAAGTCAGGAGGCAGGGGGCAGCGGGCAGGGGCAGTGGGCAGGAGCAGGAATCGGTAGCAGGGGGCAGGAATCAGGCAGTCACCGCCGATCACGCCCGGCCGCGTTCCCCCCAAGGGGCGAACGGAGCATCGGCGGCCTGCCGCGCGCCGCTTGCATGCAGGTTGGGTTGGACTTGCCTCGCCTCCAATCGGCCGCGACAATGATCACCATTCGCGCGATTTCTCCCAGATCCCGGGATTACGTTTTGAAAACTGGTTGCGGCCCGATGACATGCGGACGTGATAACTGCTTGCAACCTCCGCGGCGCCGGGTGAAGGTCATGCACAGGAGAATCGTCGATCCACCACCCGGACGAACGAAAGTCAGGAGGCAGGAGCAGAAGGCAGGAGGCAGAAGGCAGGAGGCAGGAGTCGGGAATCAGGCAGCCACCGCCTCTCACCACACGGCCGACCGAAGATCTCAAGGTTGCCAAAAGCTGGCAACGTTGCCAAAACGTGGCCGCCTTGGCTTTCCGAGGTTGCCGAAGGTTTGCAACACTGCCAGGGCGTGTGTGTGGGACAAAAGTGGCATTGTGGTATAGTCGCGAAATTGGCAGCCATAACCGTTTTCCAGGTCAGCAGTTACGCTACGGACGCGACAATGCACGAGGGGGCCAAATGGCCCAGTCGATTGCACTGTCGCTTGGCATGCTCCCAACAGCGCGTTTTGAACCTCGCCAAGTCATCGCATCGGCGTTCGCAGCGATGTATTCACGAAACGTAGTCGCTTGGCGAGTTGGCGAGTTGGCATTTTAGTAGCCGCTAAGAACGTGGCGGCCGACGAGAGTTTTTCAGCACAAGCGCAAACAGAACATGCAGTTGCGTCGTTCTTCATTCATTGCCATCGTGAGACGCGTCGCTCAAAAAGCGGCGAGAATTCTGGACATTTTGGAACGTCCATTTTCACTGCAACTCCTTGCTGGGTATTGGGTTGTTGTCCAAAAACACCTCAATTACGGGCCTGGTTCAATTCTTGTCATTTCTGGGTGACAGAGTGAACGCTGTAGGGACTACACCATTCTGTCAGGTGATGCCGGCATTTTTTTTGATGTAACATTTGATGACTCAAGGGGATAGGAAGTTGAGTGCGTGCCAACTGTGTCGAAATGCTGTCGTCTCGAAAAGCACCTATGCCTGTGCGCATTTGTGAACCATGCCCAATTACGAGCCACATCCCGTGGCGAGTTGGCAAACTGGCAAACTCGCGGGGAAGTTTACCTACACGCATTGCCCGGTTGGGCCTCTTTTCATGGTCGCCGGCGACTCGGCGAGCTGTTCGGCACCGCGGCGCGGACGTTCGGCTCTGGATCGTCGAGCAGCTTGACGAGTGCGCCGGCGATACCGGCCCCGGCGGTCTCCTTGAGGGCGCGCAGGCTGATTTCGCGCAAGAACGGATCGGCGCTGCTGAATAACTCGAGCAGCAGCGGCTCGTCCTGCGCCGTCACCCGGCCTTCCAACTCTTTGAGCGCCTGATGCCGCGTTGCGGCGGCAGTGGCGGCCATCGTCACGGTCATCACGGTCATCCGGATCCGACGGCGGCGGCTTGGCCGAGGCACGCGTCGTCACGGCATGCTTGACCTCGTCCTCGTCGTCGGGCGCGGTCACCACTTTGGCGCATTTGGTGCAGCGCACCTTCTTACCAGCCAGCCGGGCCGGCACCTGAAGCAACTTGGCGCATGACGGACAACGAAACTGCAGCTCCATGGGCTACCTCGGGGCCGCGCCCCGTAAGGGAATTCGAGTCTGAAGAGGGTAGAGGACGGTATCCGAACAGACTAACCGATGCGTTGGTGGATCACAATCAAGAAAGCGAAAAAATGATGGGAGGGCGATCCCGTAGTCGCAGCCTTTAGCCTGCGACTACGAGTTTCCGGATCACTGCATCATCTTCGCCAGCAATTCCATCTCCGTCCGGCTGCCGACCAGAAGCGGCGTGCGCTGGTGCAGGGTTGTCGGCGCGATGTCCATGATGCGGCCCGCACCGTTCGTTGCAACACCGCCGGCCTGTTCGGCCAGGAACGCGATCGGATTCGCTTCGTACATGAGCCGCAGCTTGCCGTTGGGATGCGATTGGGTCGGCGGATACAGAAACACGCCGCCCTTGAGCAGCGTGCGATGGAAGTCGGCGACCAACGAGCCGATGTAGCGCGACGAATAAGTTCGCCCCGCCGCCCCAGAACGCAAATGGGCCAGGTAGCGGCGATACGGCTCCGGAAAGCTGTCGGCGTTCGCTTCGTTGACCGAGTAGATCGACCCCTGCTCCGGCATGCGGATGTTCGGGTGGCTGATGATGTAGGCGCCGATCTGCGGGTCGAGCGTGAAGCCGTTGACGCCGTTGCCCGCGGTGTAAACGAACATCGTCGAGGAGCCGTAGACGACATAGCCCGCGGCGACCTGGCGCGTGCCGGGCTGGAGAACATCTATCATCGGATCGCGTGTGCCTGTGGGGTCGGGCTCGCAGCGCAGAATCGAGAAGATGGTGCCGACGCTGACGTTGACGTCGATGTTGCTGGAGCCGTCGAGCGGATCGAAGACGACGACGTGCTTGCCATGGGCGCGATCGCGCTGGACGACGATCGGCTCGGCGTTTTCCTCGGAAGCCATGATGGCGACGTTGCCGCGTATGCCCAGGCAATGGACCAGTGCCTGGTTGGCAAGCACGTCGAGCTTCTGCACCGCCTCGCCTTGCACGTTCTGCTGGCCGGCGCCGCCGAGGATGTCGGACAGTCCGGCGCGGCGCACGCGGTCGGCGATGATCTTGGTCGCCAGCGTGATGCCGGAGAGCAGCCACGAGAATTCGCCGCTGGCCTGCGGCGCCAGCTTGCGCTGCTCTTCCTGGATGTGCTGCTGCACGGTCATGAGAGGAAGTTGGTTCATGACGGATATCCTAACCACAAGCCCGCAGCGCAAGCAAGGGTCCGCCCTTGCTTGCGCTGCGGGCTGGTCAATGCGTAAACTATTCTTATGCCGCCGATCGACCCCGCCCGCCTCGACGTCGCCTATCAGACCGCTTTGCAAGCGCTGCTGAAGGAACGCCATCCCGACGGTTATTGGGTCGGCGAACTGTCGTCGTCAGCGCTCTCGACGGCGACCGCGGTAATGGCGCTGCATCTCACTCTGACCCCTCTCCCCCTTGGGGAGAGGGGTAGGGGTGCGGGGCGGACCCATGCAGAACTCATCCAGCGCGGCTTGAAATGGCTTGTTGACCATCAAAACCCCGACGGCGGCTGGGGCGACACCGTCAAGAGCTTCAGCAACATCTCGACGACGATGCTGTGCCGCGCAGCGTTTTACTTGGTCGATTCCCAAACGAGCGCCTCGGACTCTCAAACATACAGTCGCCAAGCTGTCAACAAGGCGGAAACGTGGCTCCGCGAGCGCTACGGCTCGACTCCCGCCCAACTCGCCGAAGCGGTGCGTGCCCGCTACGGCCAGGACCGCACCTTCGCCACGCCGATCTTGACGACGTGTGCGCTGGCCGGCCTCGTCGATTGGCAAGAAGTGCCGCCGCTGCCGTTCGAGCTGGCGTGTCTGCCGCAATCGTGGTTTCGCTTCCTGCGGCTGCACGTGGTCAGCTACGCGCTGCCGGCGCTGATCGCGCTCGGGCAGTGCATTTATCATCACAAAAGACCGTGGAATCCCATCACGCGCCTCGCTCGGCGTTTAGCGCGCCATAAATCCCTTCGAGTTCTTGAACGCATTCAACCATCGAGCGGCGGGTTCCTCGAAGCGACGCCGCTCACCAGTTTCGTGACGCTGAGTCTCGCCGCGTGTGGCTTAGCGCAACATCCCGTGGCCCAAAACGGCGTCCGCTTCCTCGTCAACGCCGCCCGCCCGGACGGCAGCTGGGCGATCGACAGCAACCTATCCACGTGGGTGACGACGCTGGCGATCAATGCACTGGCGACGGCGGGGGAATTGGAGAATCTGTCGAAGCGGGACGAACTGCGAGATTGGTTGTTAGGGCAACAGTATCGCGCGCGCCATCCCTATACGGGAGCAGCGCCAGGCGGATGGGCGTGGACGCCTTTGCCGGGCGGCGTGCCGGATGCAGATGATACACCGGGGGCCATGCTGGCGCTGGCAGCTTTGGGCGGCACTGAATCAAGCCAGCAAGCCTTTGCAGCGGCTCGCACTTGGCTTTTCAAGTTGCAGAACGGCGACGGCGGGATTCCGACGTTTTGTCGCGGCTGGGGGAAGCTGCCGTTTGATCGTTCCGGTTGCGATCTAACTGCCCATGCATTGCGCGCCTTGGCATGCGAGATTCGCATGGCAGCAAATCGCAAACGAACTTTTTGGACACTCGATCTCGACGGGCCGTGGGTCCTTACTTTTGGTGAAGACACTCTGAAATACCTCAAATCGCATCAGCGTCCAAATGGCTCCTGGCTCCCGCTATGGTTCGGCAACCAGCACGCGCCCGACGAAGAAAACCTCACCTACGGGACAGCGCGAGTGCTCGCGGCATATCGCGACCTTGGCGATTTGGGTGTGAAGCGCAGCGAGTTAAGCAAACGGAGCCTCGCTTGGATTAGTCAGTTGCTCGAGGAACCGGCCCGGCGCGGCGTCGCCTGGCTGCTCGCAAACCAAAACGACGACGGCGGCTGGGGCGGCGGCCGCGGTACTCCCTCAAGTGTCGAAGAAACATCGCTGGCCGTCGAAATCCTGCTCGACGCCCCCCGTGGGGCAGACATTCCTGTCTGCCTGCCCGACGGCAGACAAGAATGTCTGCCCCACGCGGCCGCCGTCAACCGCGGTCTTGACTGGTTGATTGATCACGTCGAGCGCGGCGACCTTCACAACCCGACGCCGATCGGTTTCTACTTCGCGAAGCTGTGGTACTACGAAAAACTGTACCCGCTCATTTTCGCCGTGGCGGCCTTGGGCCGCGCGCGCGTAAAATACGGTCGGCCGTCCGGTTCGCCCCCAAGCGAGGAATGACCATGAATTCGACCATCGAAGCGATTTACGAAAACGGCGTGCTGCGGCCGGTTCAGCCGCTCACTGGGCTTGCGGAAGGCCAAATGGTGTCGGTGCGTGTGGAATGGAATCACGCCGAATCGACCGTGACCGAAGAAGAACGCGAGCAGGCATTTCTGCGAATGATGGAGGACGAAGGGCTCCTCGTTCATTTCCCGCCACCGGATGTTCCGCCACCTGCGGATTTCAAGCCCTTGGTCCTCGATGGTCCACCGCTTTCGCAACAAATCATCGAGGATCGCCGGTAAATGGCTGCGTTTTTCATCGATACCAGCGCGCTGGTCAAGCGTTATGTGCGGGAAACCGGCTCCGCATGGCTCACGGCCATGACCGATCATTCAGCTCGGAATTCTTGTTGGCTGTCCACCATGACGGCCGTCGAACTTGTCGCAGCGCTCTATCGACGGACCAAAACGGGCACGTTGCCGCCGCATCAGGCGTTGGCTGGCGAACTCACCTTTCGATCAGAGTTTGCGTCACAATTCCACACCGTGGCCGTCAGCACGACGATCATTCAGCGGGCGATGGCCCTGGCGGCGAAACACACCTTGCGCGGCTACGACGCTCTGCAACTGGCAACCTGTCTAACCGTACGCGACCGACGCGTTGCAGTAAGGCGGCCTTTGCCAACGTTGATCTCGTCCGACCAAGAACTCAACCAAGCTGCCGCGGCCGAAAGCCTGCTCGTTGACGATCCCAACCTGCATCCCTGACGCGCTGAATACAACGTCTAGCGAGAACGTCCAATGCGACGGGCCTTGCGGCGATGAATTTTGACAAACCTCTGGCAATTCGCGCCTCAGCCGCCCATAATCTCCTTAAGTGCAACCTGCCCCCTGCGGCGTCTTCTCTCCCGCCTTGAAGGATTCCACCGGATGACAACCGCCGTCGAACCTGTTGTCGCCAAAAAAAACAAGCCGAGCACCGCGCACCTGAAGGTCGTTCCCGAATCGCGCGAGCTGCGCGACAAGGTGCGCGCCCAAGTCGCCGCGTTCGGCAAGACCTTCGATCGTTCCAAACCGCTGACCAAGCCGGTTTTGCAAGCGATGGCCGAGAGCGTGCTCACGTCGATGGGGCTGGGCGAGCAGTATCTCGGCTTCACGATGGTGGTGCTCACCAACGAGTTCTGGCGCGATCAGGTCAGCGCCATCGATTTCAAACGCCGACTGTTCCTGCTGCCGCACTGCCTCAAGCATGCCGAAGGCTGCCCGGCCGACTACGACGAATTCGGTCTCGATTGCCGCAAGTGCGGGGCCTGCTCGGTCGCCGATTTCAAAACGAAGGCGGAGGACTTGGGCTACAAGGTACTGGTTTCCGAAGGGACGCCGATTGTTCTCAAGATTATCGTCAGCGGGCACGTGGATGCGATTGTCGGCGTGGCGTGCCTCAACGTCCTCGAAAAGGCGCTTGACAAGATATTGCTGACGGGTGTGCCTTGCGTTGCCGTGCCGCTGCTGTCGAGCAATTGCCGCGATACTTCAGTGGATGAGGATTGGGTCGCGGAGATGATCGACCTGAAAACGGCGCCGGTGCCGGTGACGACGCGGACGTATGTGCATTTGATGCGGGCGGCGCACCAGCTGGGGGAAGAGCCGGAGTTGTCGCGCTTGGCGCCGAGGTCGCGCAAGGGGTCCGACCCGCGGGATTCGCTGCGCTCATCCCGCGGCGTGGAGGATCCACTTACCACCCATGAGAATATCGCGTACGAATGGCTGGCGCAGGGCGGCAAGCGCTCGCGGCCCTTCATCACCCTGGCGGCGTATGACGCGCTCAAGGGATCGCCGGGAACGTTGGCGGCGGACAAGCTCGATCTGCCCGACGGCGTCAAGCGTGCCGCGCTCGCCATCGAGACCTTCCACAAAGCCTCGCTGGTCCACGACGACATCGAAGACGACGATACCTTCCGCTACGGCCGAGCGACGCTGCACCGCCAGTACGGCGTCGGCACCGCCATCAACGTCGGCGACTACCTCATCGGCCTGGGTTATCGGCTGGTGAGCCGCGAACGCAAGGACTTGGGCGCCGAGGTCGCAGCCGACATTGTCGATAAGCTGGCCGACGCACACTTGAAGTTGTCCGAAGGGCAGGGGGCTGAATTGCTGTGGCGCGACGCCAAGGATAAATCGCTGACCGCTCTCGATGCACTGAAGATTTACGCCCTCAAAACCGCGCCGGCATTCGAGGCGGCGCTCTATTCCGGTCTGCGTCTCGCCGGGCCGTCCGAGAAGTACGACAAGATGGTGATCGATTTCAGCCGGCACCTGGGCGTGGCGTTTCAGATTCTCAACGATCTCAAGGATTGGGACGGCGACAGCGACAACAAGTTGATCGCCGGCCAGGACGTGCTCGCCGGCCGGCCGACGTTGCTGTTGGCGCTGGCGCTGGAAGGCTTGACGGGCGCCGCCAAGGATGAGCTGCTGCAACTTCTACATAAAGACGACACGCAGCGCACCCAAGACCCGCCGGCCGTCGATTTCGAAACGGTCGCCAAAGTACGCCGACTGTTCGAGCAAGCGAATGTGTTCGAAAAGGCTGACAAACTTGTCGAGAAGTACCGCGCTCGCTCCGAGGCGATCGCCGACGAGGTGGAGCCGGTCGAACTGCGCGAGCTGTTGTATTATCTCGTGGACACCGTCCTCGACCGTGCGTCCCATGCTGAAGAGCCTGCCCCGACGCTTGTGACGTTGAACTTGGTGCAATGATAGCGCTCGTAGTGACCCGCTTCAGCGGGTCGCTTCATGACCGCCTGAAGGCGGTCACTACAAGCGCCGAGCGGCAATCATGATATGCTTCCCGCCGGTCCGCAACTCTCCGACCTGTTGAACCTTTTTCCACCCAACGATTGGTTGCGCGCCTACGAGTACATCGCCGCCGACCAGGTTCCCGAACCGTATCACCAGCTGCTCGTCCACGAAGAGCACATGACGGTGACCGTGGAAGCGCATCACGGCAGCCTCGTCGATGTGCGCGTCCTGGAGCGCATCCACGACGGCGACACCTACGCGCGCAAGATTCTGCTGACGCTGGCAAACACCGGCCGCATCGTGCAGTTCGGGCTGGTGCGCATTCATTTCCAGTATTGCGACGACGAAGTGCAGAAGGAGATTGTCGCCGGCCAAACGCCGCTGGGCCGAATCCTCATCAATCACAATGTGCTGCGCCGCATCGAGCCGACGGCATATTTGCGGCTTCTGCCCGGCCCGGCGATGATGGACTGGTTCGCGCTGAAAACGCCGCAGCCGGTCTACGGCCGGCTGGCGCTGATTCATTGCAACGATCAGCCGGCGGTGGAATTGCTGGAGATCGTGGCACCGTGACGCCATTTCAAATTGCAAATTGCAGATTGCAAATTGAAAACCACGAGTCGGGTTCTCCAATTTGCAATCTGCAATTTGCAATTTGAAATTCGCACAGTATCGGAGTTCTAGCCTATGTGGAAAGCCCGCGCACTTCCCAGCCCTTGCGATACGTCCGCCGAACCAGCCGATTCGCGTCCGGCGTGTTGCGGAAGGTGAGTTTCGTCGCAGCCCATTCCAGCGTCGTCTTGGGGAAGTGCGTCGCCACGCCGCCCAGCAGCACCGCTTCGGTCAGCGGGCCGGAGTAGTTGAAGGATGCGCTGGTGCGGCCTTGGCCGAGGATCGCGTTGATGAATTGGTGATAGTGATTGTCGCCGTGGATCGCGGGCATTTGGAAATCGCGGAAGTTGTTGGCGGGCAGCAGCACCGGCCGGCTCACGTGCGGGATCAGCATCACGCCCTTGGCGCCGATGAGGATCGAGCCCTGGTCCGGGAACTTCTGGGCGCCGAGCAGCGCCTGCACTTCGCGCGGCGGCCGCTGATCGCCGTCGTACCAGGTGACGCGCACGGTGTTGCCTTCCGTGTAGCGCGTGCCGGGGAAGACGTAGTGAATGAGCGCGTCGTTGGCCCAGTTGTGCCGGCCCGGCGCGGGGCCTTCCGAACGCACCGAGAGCGGCGAGGTGAGCGCCAAGGCGGCGTACACCGGGTCGTAGATGTGGCAGCCCATGTCGCCGAAGGTGCCGGTGCCGAAGTCGAGGCGTTTGCGCCAGTTGCCCGGATGGTAATATTGGCCGCCGATGAATGGTTGCTCCGGCGCCACGCCGAGCCACATATCCCAGTTGAGCGACGCGGGCGCCGGGTCCTTGCGGTCGGGACGCGGGTTCGGATCGCCCCACTTCTTGCTGCTCCAGGTGTGCACTTCACGAATCCGGCCAATCGCCCCGTCCTGCACCAGCCGCACCGCCAAACGATAATGTTCGTGCGAGTGAATCTGAATGCCCATCTGTGTGACGAGCCGGCGTTCACGCGCGTACTCGGCCAGTCGGCGGCATTCGTAAACGTCGTGAGCGAGCGGTTTTTGCACATAAGCGTGCAAGCCGAGCTGCATGGCAGCCATCGCGATCGGCGCGTGCATGTGGTCGGGCGTGCTGACGTTGACGGAATCGAGATTCTTGCCATCCTTGTCGAGCAGCACGCGCCAATCCTGGTAGAAGTTGACGCGGTCGCCGAAGCGCTTGCGGGCATCGGTTTGCCGGGCGGTGTCCACCTCGGCGATGGCGACGAAAGTCACATTCGGATGGCTGGCGATGCTGCCGATGTCGGACCCCGCCATGCCGCTCGCCCCAAAGCTGGCGTGCCGCACGCGCCGGCTGGGCGGCTGCGACATCAGGTTGCGGACGAACAGCGGCGCGGCGATGGTCGCGGCCCCGGCTTTTTTCAGAAACGATCGGCGGGTGGAACGTGACATGGTTGGCGGCTCCGAAAAGGGACGGTTGGGGGTGAAGTTAGCATAGGGAGTGGCAGCTCCGATTGGGAAGGCAAATCGCAGCAACACGCAACTGACTCATGCAAATCATGCCCGGCAGGGCATGCTGGAGCGATGAACTCGTACCGAGCAGCCCGAACATTTGGTAGTGGGTCAGTTTGCTGTGTTGTGGTGCGGGCGTCTCGCCTGCATCGGTGCAGGCGAGACGCCCGCACCACAAACTGACCCACTACCGAACATTTCATTCATTTGCGTTCAGCACACACCCCAATCGTTGAATGAAATCGGCTGGGGCCTTGTCCATCGGCGCAAGTGCCGAATTGGAAACGCCTTGCGGAAACTTCCTTTTGGCGCGTTTCATTCAGCATTCGGACCCCCTGAATGAAATGGGCTCCATCCCCTCTTCAAAAGAAAATTTCGCAATTCGTGAACCGGACCCGGACTGGGCGCGTCTATCATTTACCTTGGCTGAAATCAGCCCTTGGGTAGAGGGAGCGGTCAACGCCATACCATGTTATCTGACCTTCGAATTCTGATGGTTGACGGCTGCCAATCAATGGCAGGCGGCTGGCGCCTGATCGCCGATCAGTCGGCGCAAAGGTTCGCCGCTTATCCGTTGCGCTTGTGACACCCGGTCTATTCGTGCAAAGCCCGCACAAGGCCAGGTGTCCAGGACGCCTGGCCTTTATTCTTTGGTGCAGTTGGGATTCAGGTGTTAGCGGCAGCATTCCTCCCTCTTAAGGAGCGAGGTCAGGGTTCGAGCCCCTGGAGTCCCATTTGATCTGGATGTGGGAGAGCTTGGTTGAATCCGCCGGCTTCGGGAGCCGGAGATCGCTGGTTCGAATCCAGCCATCCAGACTGGTCAGAAGGCAGAAGGCAGAAGGCAGACGGCAGAAGGCAGACGGCAGAAAAACGGAAGGGCAAGCCAACTGGCGATGGCAGTGGTCCCGAAAACCACCGAGCGATGAGCCTTGAGGGTTCGACTCCCTCTCCTTCCGCTGGCGCCAGTAGGCAGTTGGCAGTAAGCAGTCGGCAGGCGCCAGTCGGCACGCGCCGGTCTTCAACTGCCGACTGCCGACTGCCGACTGCCGACTGCCGACTGCCCACTGTTTTCCGGGGTCGGCTAATGGTCAAGCTCGCTGGCTTTGAACCAGCGGATGTAGGTTCGACTCCTACCCCCGGCGTCGCTCTTTGACAATGCGAGTAGCGGAATTCGCCAGAATTCCGGCAGGCCCGAATTCTGGCGAATTCGGCTACAAGACGAAAGGCCCGGTAGGCAACCGGACGACCACTCTCGCTCAGAACGAGAGATGCTGTGGGTTCGACTCCCACCTGGGCCAATGAGCAGGAGGCAGTTGGCAGTAGGCAGACGGCAGTAGGCAGCGATGCGATGACCTTCGAATGCTGCCTACTGCCCACTGCCCACTGCCTACTGCCTACTGCCCACTGATTCCCGCCCTAGCGGACCAGCCCGGAGTGGTCGTCACCCTCTCACGGTGAAGAACATGGGTTCGAATCCCATCTAGGGTGCTGTGAGGAAGTGGGGGCAGACATTCTTGTCTGCCGGCAGACAAGAATGTCTGCCCCACGATGCCGATTGTTCGGCAAGGTAGGCAACCGGCAGACCACCTCGCCTTAAAACCGAGGATGCTGTGGGTTCAAATCCCACCCTTGCTATCAGTGGGCAATGAGCAGTGGGCAGTGGGCAGTGGGCAGACGGCAGCAAAAGAAACAACGCGTCGGCTGGGCATTGGCGAGCCTCAGTGGCTGTAACCCACCCGCGGCAACGCTGTGCAGGTTCAACTCCTGCCCGACGCAATCAGTAGGCAGTGGCAGTTGGCAGAAGGCAGTGAGAGTTTTGGATTCACTGCCGTCTGCCACTGCCTACTGCATACTGACCCGGCCAGGTGGCGGAACCGGCAGACGCGGCGGTCTCAAAAGCCGTTGCCTTCGGGCGTGAGGGTTCAAGTCCCTCCTTGGCCACTTCAGGAGTCAGGAGTCAGGGGTCAGGAATCAGATCGAGAGGTTATTTTGTGACTCCTGATTCCTGACTCCTGATTCCTCTACTTCCGGGGTCGTCTAAAGGCAGGACGGCGGGCTCTGACCCCGCTGGTGCTGGTTCGACCCCAGCCCCCGGAGCTTGGTTCAGTAGGCAGTCGGCAGTAAGCAGTGGGCAGTGAGAACCTGGACTGCCTACTGCCGCTGCCGACTGCCCACTGATTCTTGTCCTCGGGGTGTGATGGAGGCATGCGACGCTTCGAACGTCGCGGATGGGGTTCGATTCCTCACGGGGATATTTGAAGAGTGGTGAGGAGTGAGAGTTTGTGAAAAAATCTCTCGCAAAGTCGCAAAGACGCCAAGCAACAAGAAAGATAGCCATGAATTCTTGGGTATTCTTGGCGCCTTTGCGACTTTGCGAGAGACGGTTTTGATTTTTTCACATGCTCAGAGTGGTCATCGAAGCCGGCGAAGCTCAAGCGGCAGAGCACCGCACCCGTAATGCGGCAACTGTGGGTTCGAGCCCCACCGCTGGCTCTTGGTCAGTCGGCAGTGGGCAGCGGCAGAGGGCAGTGAAATCAATGACTGCCGTCTGCCCACTGCCACTGCCCACTGTTTCTCCGGTGTAGCTCAGTCGGTAAGAGCGTCCGCTTGAAGAGCGGAAGGTCGGTGGCTCGATCCCACCCGCCGGAACTTGGAACAGGAGTCAGGCATCAGGAATCAGGGGTCAGGAGTCAGGGGCCAGGAGTCAGCATTCCCAGATCGCCCACTGGTGACTGACTCGAATGGCACTGCCGCTTATGTACCAACGAGTTACGTCATACGCTGCTTTTGCGGTGTTTTCCGAATGCTGTGAATCCCTGGTTTTCGTAATTGCACCCGTGTCTTCATCGATAGCGTTTGACGTAAGTCCTTTCATATCAAGCGGCAGTGCCATTCGTGACTGACTCCTGATTCCTGACTCCTGATGCTTGATTTGCGTCCATGATGTAGCCCGGCAGCCTACCGCCTTGCCATGGCGGATGCGGGGGTTCAAATCCCCCTGGACGCTTTGAACAGGTGTCAGGAATCAGGTATCAGGTATGAATGGCACTGCCGCTTGATATGAAAGGACTTACGTCAAACCCTATCGATCAAAACACCACGTCCAATTACGAAAACCAGGGATTCACAACATTCGGAAAACACGGCGTAGCAGCGTTTGA